>Ga0268248_100013_pt1 | contig 299707 bp, 278 predicted proteins | sample AgamicAtAme_FD_200856 | JGI IMG/M metagenome (GOLD analysis project Ga0268248, IMG submission 200856) | Agave microbial communities from Guanajuato, Mexico - At.Am.e (v2) (version 2) | ecosystem: Host-associated > Plants > Phyllosphere > Phylloplane/Leaf | place: Guanajuato, Mexico | collected... | reverse complement strand
GTGGGGGCGGAGGTAGGGGCCTGGGCCGAGGTCGCGGCGGGGGCGGGCCAGAGCGGAGCCGCCTCCGGCGTCGCGCTCGCCGGACGCGCCGGCTCCGCGGCATCCCGAGCCGAATCGCCCACGATCCGCCCGTCGCTCACCCGCACGATCCGCGAGCAGCGGCGGGCGACGTCGGCGTCGTGCGTGACCATCACCAGGGTGCGGCCCTGGCCCGTGGTCGCGCGCAGCAGGGCGTCGAGCACCTCGGACGAGGTGGCCGAGTCGAGGGCCCCGGTCGGCTCGTCGGCGAACACGACGGGAGCGCCGGTCACCTGGGCGCGCGCGATCGCGACACGCTGCGCCTGACCACCCGACAGCTGCCCGATGCGCCGGCCCTCGAGGCCCGCGAGTCCCAGGGCGGCGAGCCAGACGGCCGCGTGCCGCTCGGCATCCGGCCGGCGCATGCCCTTCAACAGCAGGGGGAGTGCCGCGTTCTCGACCGCGGTGAGCTCGGGCAGCAGCAGGTGCTCCTGGAAGACGAATCCGAGCGACTCGCGGCGCACCCGAGCCCGCTCGCCCTCGCTCAGTCCGACGAGCTCGCGCGGGGCCGTGCCGGGGGCGCTCAACACGATCGAGCCCGCGTCGGGGGCGATGACCGCCGCGAGGCAGTGCAGCAGGGTGGTCTTGCCCGAGCCCGAGGCGCCCATCACGGCGACGGACTCGCCGGCGCGGATCGTGAGCGAGACGTCGTCGAGGGCGCGCAGCTCGCCGTACTGCTTGACGAGGCCGGAGGCGGTGAGCACAGGTGAGGAGGTCATGGTTCCATCCCAGCGATCCGGGCCACCCGGGGCGTCCGTCCCGCGAGGTATCCGCGTCGTCCTCGGGATCGATCTGTCGTTCACTCTCCGAGTTGGTCTTTCGCCCGCAGAGATCGCACGCATGAGGTCCGCTCGAGCGTGCTCGGCGCCGGGCAGCGGAGGACGGCCGCCCCTCTTTGGTCGGCTGGCTCAGATCCCTGGGTGTCAGCCCGTGCGGAGGGTGTGTTCCTCGAACCACTGCTGGACATTGCTGAGTGAGGGCGGATTCTCGCCAGCGACCGTCCGAACGAAGCGGTCGCCCTCGTCGGGGTCGGCCGTCAGGGTGTACCCGTTGAAGTCGTAGAACACTGCGGTGAGGTACCAGCTCAGCCGTTTGTTGCCGTCCAGGAGTGGATGGTTGTGGTTGATCGCGGTGAAGAGCACGGCGGCTTTGCGGTGGATGCCTTCGTGGACCTCTTCGCCGAAAACCGGCATGGGGGCGGCGAGGGCGGAGAGCAGGCCGCCCCGATCTCGGTAGTGGAAGCCTTTATCCGCGATGAGCTCGTCGACGTCCTCGGGATGGAGGTATTCGGTCACTGGGAGAGTCGGTCGAGGAGCTCGGCGTCTCGGTTGTCCACCTGGGCGATGGCGTCGCGGAACCGGCGGCGCCGTTCGGCGCGTTCGTCCATGTGCAGGACTGCCTGCTCGATAACGGCGTTCTTGCTCATCTGCATCACGGCGGCGAGGTGTTCGAGGCGCGCTTCCGCCTCGTCTGACAGGCGAACCGTCATGACCATGGTGGCGTCCTCCCTCTCTGGTTGCATCATGATACCGCGAGGGTCGCGGAGGGGGTGGCGCCAGCGGTTCAGTGCCCCGTCTGGGCGGCGATCGCAGAGAACCCTGACAGATACGGCAAGGGCGCGATACGCGGTCCGCCGTTCACTCTCCGGTCGCCTCGCGCTCACCCGCGGCCGCCACACTGGGCTCCGTGATCCCCTTCAAGGCGACGGCGGCGGTGCTCGTGGCATCCGCCGTCTGGCTCCCCCTGGCCGCGGACGGCGCCGCGCCGAGCGATGACTCGATGGTCATCCAGGTGCAGGTGCCCGCGCGCACGGGCGCCCCGACCACTCCCACGCCGACGCCCGCCTCGAGCGCGGTTCCGGATGCCACGACCCCCCGCCCCGGCGCGCTTCCCGCCACGGGGGCCGAGGTTGCGCTGTGGGGTGCGGCCCTGGCCGTCGCGGCCGTGGTGGCGGGCGTGGCCATCCGCTCGCGGCGGCGCCGCGCCTGAGGCCCTGCGACGCGCGGCATCCCCGCCCCCAGGCTCGGTGATTCGCGCAACCTCAGCCCGAATCAGGCTCCGGCAACGGAGGTTGTGCGAATCCCTGAGCCTGTGCTCCCGGTCGCACCCGCAGCGCGGGGTTCGACCGGCGGCCGCGACGCACCCGATCTCAGCGATTCGCACAACCTCAGCCCTGGCCCGGCGCCGGCGACAGAGGTTCGGAGGATTCCTGAGCGTGTGCCACGGAGCGCGAACGCCGAGGCGGGGCGCCCGCTCAGTCGATCCAGAGCACGATGCCGCGAAGACCCGTGAGCACGGCCGCGACTCCCGCGCGCACCGCCGCGCCCGCGCGCTCGGGTGTGAACGTCGACGGATCGTACGCGGCGGCGGTGCCCAGACCCTCGCCGCGGTAGGCGGCCCCGGTCCAGTCCGCCGCGGTGACGTTCTCGGTCGGCTCGGCGAGCTCGGCGCCGACGATGAGGAACTGGCGGTCGAGGTGATTCGCGGTCACCGTCGCGAGCGGGTCGACGAGGGCGTCTCCCGCGCTGATGATCAGGTCGGGATTGAGCTCCATCGCGCGCACGGCCCCGTCGATCATGTCGTCGTCGGCGTGCACGACGCGCAGGTCGGCGTGGGTCTCTTCCGCCCAGTCGCGCACCGCGGCGACGAGGGTCGCGGTGGGAGCGTCATCGCCCACGGTGAGCAGGGCGACCCGGTACCCCGCGGGGGCGGACACCCCGTTCCACGAGCCGGGGGCGGGAGTGTGCGTCGACTCGGGCGCCGGAGCGGTCGCGGGGGCGAAGCCCGGCGCGGGGGACCCCACGGCCGCGGGAGCGGGACGCATCGCCGACCAGCCCTCGTCGCTCGCGCAGCCCGCCAGGACCGCCACCATCGCCGCCGCCGACACCGCGGCCAGGACCCGTCGCTTCACCCCCTCACCCTGAACCGTGCAGGTGGCGCGCAGGAGAACACCGCCCGCACGTTTCGTTTCCGTTCGCCCCACCGCGGGCAACCGTTCACGACGAGCGCGCACGATCTCCGACGGAAAGGTGCACATGTCTGACTCTGTTCGACGCGTCCTCTCGCGCGTCCTGCTCGTGGCCGCGGGGATCGCGGCGCTGCTGTCCCTGGCGGCTCCGGCCTCGGCCCACGGCATCCTGTCGGTCGTCTACGCGAACCTCGAGAGCGGCGGCACCGGCGTCGTGCGCGCCGAGCTGCAGCTCGAGTACGACCTGCTCGTCGTCTCGGCCGCCGACGCCGAGAAGGACGACCCGCTCTACCAGGAGGGGATGGCCGCGTTCCAGGACGGCGACGCGACAGCGCAGGCCGCCGTGCTCATCTCGCACCGCGACACGATCGCCCGCTACGTCAGCGAGCGGTTCCGGATCACCGCGTCCGGGGCGGCGTGCACCGCGCGCATGGACGACGACATCTCGATGACGCAGCAGGACGGAGTGCCCTACGCCGTCGTCACCCTCGAAGACGCCTGCCCGCCGTCCGAGAACGGGCACGAGATCGCGGCCTCGCTCTTCCCCGACGCCGAGGGCTACGTCACCGACACCAAGACGATCCTCACGTACAACCTCGACCTGCACGAGGGCAGCACGGTGCTGGATGCCGAGCACCCCTCGTTCACCACCGCGCAGTCGCCGCTGGAGCGGTTCTGGGAGTTCTTCCGCCTCGGCGCCGAGCACCTGCTGACCGGGATCGACCACATCCTCTTCCTGCTCGCGCTGATCGTCGGATCCCGGCGCCTGCGCGAGATCGTGATCGCCGCGACGACGTTCACCATCGCGCACTCGGTGACGTTCATCCTCGCCGCGACCGGGGTGATCGCCGCTCCCCCCGAGGTGGTGGAGCCGACCATCGCCCTCTCGATCGCGGTCGTCGCAGCGTGGTACCTCTGGCGTCTCGTCCGCCGCGATCAGGCCGACGAAGACCTGTCGAAGGCCCACGGCTTCCTGCGGCTCGACCGCGCGGGCTGGCTGCGCGTTGCGGTCGTGTTCGTCTTCGGTCTCGTGCACGGTCTCGGCTTCGCCTCGGCGCTCGGCATCGACGAGCCCTGGTCGTGGACGCTGCTGTGGTCGCTGCTGGTGTTCAACGTGGGCATCGAGGCCGTGCAGATCGGCATCATCGTGATCGTCTTCCCCCTGCTGGTGCTGCTGCGCCATCGCGCCCCGCGCGTGGGGATGTGGGTCAGCGCCGCGATCGCGGTCGTGGTCACCGTCGCGGGACTCGTCTGGTTCGTGCAGCGCATCCTCGGCATCGAGTGACGGGTGTTGGCGCAGCCGATACGTGTGCTGAGTCAACAATTCACTCGGACGACACCCGGCGGGCGGAGCGTGGGATGCGCTCGCCATCGGTGAGTGTGCACCAGAGACCCCCTCGAAAGAAACGGACAGCCATGTTCCTCACCGCATCGACGTCGCACGGGACGCGCACGCGTCGCCGTGTCTCGTGGATCGCAACCGCCGCGGTCGGCGCCTCCCTCGTCCTCACGGGCGTGGCGAGCGTCCCGGCGGCGATGGCCGACACCACGGCCACCCTCACCGGCGTCATCCTCGGCGTCGGTGCCGACCAGTCGCAGCGCATCGTGACCTGGTACTCCTCGGCCGACACCGCCCAGACGGTGCAGCTCGCGCCCACCTCGGCGCTGACGGGCGGCCAGTTCCCGGCGTCGGCGACGACCTTCTCGGCATCCGGAACGGCGAACATCGCCACGAGCGGCGGCTTCAACCGTCACGCCACGATCACCGGGCTCGCCGAGAACACGGCGTACTCGTACCGCGTCGGCTCCGAGGGCAACTGGTCGGACACCTACGCCTTCAAGACGCAGTCGTTCGAGGGCGACTACGACTTCCTCTTCTTCGGCGACCCCCAGATCGGGTCCTCGGGCGACATCGCGAAGGACCAGGCCGGCTGGCAGGACACGATGAACGTCGCCGTCTCGGCCAACCCGAACGCCGAGATGCTCGTCTCGGGCGGCGACCAGGTCGACTCCGCGAACCGCGAGGACCAGTGGAACGCCTTCCTCGCCCCCGACGCCCTGCGGCAGATCCCGTGGGCGGCCACCATCGGAAACCACGACGTGGGCGGCAAGGCCTACGAGCAGCACCTGTACACCCCCAACACCGATCGCTCCGGCGCCTACTACCGCAAGGGCTCGGGCAGCATCGGCACCGAGTCGGGCGGTGACTACTGGTTCATCTATAAGGACGTGCTGTACATCGACCTGAACAGCAACAGCTACGCCACCTCGCAGGGCGGCGGCGGCGACGACGCGCACATCTCGTACGTCACCGACGTCGTGAACACCCACGGGGCGGATGCCAAGTACACGGTGCTCGTGTACCACCACGCGATCTACTCGCCGGCCGATCACGCGAAGGACTCCGACAACAAGGTGCGTCGCACCGACTTCCCCACCGCGTTCTCGAAGCTCGGCGTCGACCTGGTGCTCCAGGGCCACGACCACAGCTACTCGCGCTCGTACGAGATCAAGAACGGCGCCAAGGCGAACGCCGACGAGAAGCCCGGTCAGGACGAGGTCTTCGAGGGCCCCGGCGGCGTCGTGTACGTCACCGCCAACACGGCATCCGGATCGAAGTACTACGACATCACCACGCCCGACAGCAGCGGAACGAGCGGTGCCGGCAACGGCGCCGACCCGCTCAACCCGGCGAACTACTGGTACAACTCCGTGCAGAACCAGGAGCACGTGCGCTCGTACGTGAAGGTCCAGGTGAAGAAGGACCAGCTGGTCGTGCAGAACATCCGCTCCGGAACCTGCGACGCGCCCAACGCGGCCGTCGAGCTGAAGAAGGTGCTCTGGTGCGGCCCCGAGAACGGCTCGAAGCCCGCCGAAGCCGTGGGCACGATCCAGGACGAGGTCACCATCCACCCCAACCACGGCGACGGTCAGGACATCCAGGTCGACGTCCCCACGGGCGCTCCCGGTGAGTTCGGGTGGACCATCAACGGCCACAACGGCCTCGTCGACATGGGCACCGCGCAGGAGAAGAACCTGCAGTACTTCGAGGCCACCGGTCAGATCAACCCGATCACCGTCACCGACACCCGCGCGAGCAAGTCGCCGTGGTCGGTCTCGGCGTCGGTGGGCGACTTCGTCGACGACGGCAAGACCTTCAAGGGCTCGTTCCTCGGATGGGCGCCGAAGGTCGTCACCCCGGGTGCCGGAGCCGTCGCGGGTGCCGCGGTGAACTCCGGGTACGACGGTGGCGACGGTCTGTCGGTCTCCCGCCTGCTCGGTTCGGCTCCCACCGGTCACGACCGCAGCGCCGGAGTCGTCGGCGCCGACCTCGACCTGAAGATCCCCAACACCATCGACAAGGGAAGCTACCGCGCGACCCTGACCCTCACCGCCCTGGCCGGCTGACCAGAGCGAACAGCGCCGGCGGGGAGCTCGTCTCCCCGCCGGCGACCCTCTCGAAGGATCCCCCATGACTCGACTGCCCTCCCTGTCGCGGGTCGCCGCCCTCGCCCTCGCCGCCGCTGTGATCGCCGGGGGCGCGTGGAGTGCCGCGCCCGCCCTGGCCGCGACCGACGACGTGACCTGGACCGTGCGGACCGCCTCGAACGCGCTCGGCGCCGATCGCACGAACTACAGCTACGCGCTGAACCCCGGCGCCCACCTCGACGACGCCCTCGTGGTCGCCAACCGCGGCGCCGAGGCCGTCGAGCTCGACGTGTACGCCGCTGACGGCTACACCACCTCGACCGGCGCTCTCGATCTGCGCGTCGCCGGCGAGCAGTCGGTGGGCGTGGGCGCGTGGGTCACCGTGCCGCAGCGTCACGTGACCGTCCCGGCCGGTCAGACGGTCGAGGTGCCGTTCGCGGTCGACGTGCCCCAGAACGCCACTCCGGGCGACTACGCGGGCGGGGTCGTCACCTCGCTCACGGTCGCCGACGCCTCCGCGAACGTCAACGTCGATCGTCGCCTGGGCATCCGCACCGGCATCCGTGTCGGGGGAGACCTCGCCCCGGCGCTCGCCGTCGACGACCTGCGCGTCGGGTGGGACGGCGGTTTCGTGCCCTTCCTCTTCGGCGATGCCACCGTGCACTACCGCCTGCACAACACCGGGAACGTCTCGCTCGCGGCCGAAGAGGCCGACGCGGTCACGGGTCCGTTCGGGCTCGCGCGTCTCGATTCCGCGCCCGACGACGCGGCCCCCACCCTGCTGCCCGGCGAGAGCTGGGAGCGCGACGTGCGGGTTCCCGCGGTGGCCGCGATGGGTGTACTGATCGCGTCGGTGTCGGCGACCCCGATCGTGACGGATGCCGCGGGCTCCATCTCGACCCTCGATCCGATCGAGGTGTCGACGTTCGGGTGGGCGATTCCGTGGCCGCTGCTGCTCCTGGTCGTGCTGATCGTCGCGGGGGCGGTCTTCGGTCCGCGTCTGCTGCGCGAGCGCCGTCGCCGGGCCCAGCAGGCGGAGGACGAGCGCGTGGCCGCCGCCGTCGAGCGCACGCTGGCCGAGAAGGAGCGCCAGCTCGTCGAGTGACCGGCGGGTCATCGACCTCGTCATGGGGATCGACGTCGGTGACCCGCCGGAGCGTCAGTTGTACCCGAGGATCGCGCCCGATTCGAGGTCGACGTCCGAAGACGCGAGGGCGGGGTGATCGGAACCGTCTGCTTCACTCACCCGGCGATTCTGCCGCCGCCCCGGGGTGGGGCGAGGGTTCCTCACGGAACGCACACGGGAACGATCCGCGACGTGAGGACGACGAAGGGACCGGGCCCCTCGGCTCGGTCCCTCGGTCGCGTATCGGGCGGTCAGAAGTGGATCGACGGCCCGTGCGCGATCGGTGTCGCGGGCCGGTAGTGGATGACCTCCGCCTGGACGGTGGCGGGCACGATCGCGGCGGTGACGGCGGGGCCGACGGTCAGCAGCGCCCCAAGGACGACGGCGACGACGGCGAGACGGGATGATCGGGCGGGGCTCACGGACGGGGGGATCACGGCTTCTCCTTCGATCGGTTCGGCAAGACGATCGTATGGTGAAAAACCTACGCGAAGGTGAGCAATCGGCTGAGAACGCCGTCGGCTACCCCCTCGGTGCGGGCGTCCGACCCGCTTCCCGGCCCTCGAACGCCGACGCCACGACATCCGCCACGTCGTCGAGAGCCGCGTCGTCGCGACTGCTCAGCCACCACTCGACCAGCCCGTCCACGCTTGCGCGCAGGGCGGCGGCGACGATCGGGATCGGAGTCTCGAGCGTCCGCCCCGTCGCCGTCGACCAGCGCTCGATGCTGTCCGAGATGGCGCGGATGCTCGCTTCGATCTCGCTCTGCGCGGCGGCCCGCAGGTCGGGATGGGAGCGGGCGGATGCCGTCAGCTCGCTCACGACGCGGTACTCGCTCTCGTGTCGGCGCAGGTCGCGCGCGAGTCCGCGCAGTGCGAGACGCGCGGCCGCGGCGAAGTCGTCGAGGGCGAGGTCGTCGGCCCACACGGCCTCGAGGGTGCGCTGGGATGCGCGGTGGAGCACGGCCTCGACGAGGGCGGTCTTGGATCCGAAGGCGTAGGTCACCACGCGATGCGCGACGCCGGCGCGCTCGGCGACCCGGCGCAGGCTCAGTGCCGACGCGCCCGCATCGGCCACGACGGCGAGGGCGGCGTCGAGCAGGCGTTCGCGGCGCTCTTCGAGGGGGAGGTAGTCACGGGTGGGGGCCTCGGCGTTCACGGCGTTCTCCAAGCGATCGGGGCGGTCGAGTCTCGCATACTGAATATATCCACACGGACCAATTGGAGACGAGATGACCGACCTGCACATCACCCCCGCTCGAGAGGCCGACCTCCCCGCCGCCGCGCGCGTGCTCGCGGAGGCCTTCCGCGACGATCCCGTGATGGCCGCGATCCTTCCGGGCGGTCGCCGCATCGAGCGGCTCACGACCCTGTTCACCGCGCTCCTGCGGGGCGCCGCCTTCGAGACCGGCAGCGTCGACCTCGCTCGTCGCTCCGACGGGGACGAGATCCTCGGGGTGGCCGCGTGGGAAGGCTCCGGCGCGGCATCCCTCCCCTGGCGCCAGCTCCCCGGCTACCTGTCGGCCCTCGGCGTCGCCGGCATCGTCCGGGCGGCGGCCCTGTCGTCGCGGCTGGCGCGTCACCGCCCGCGGTCGCCGCACTGGTACCTCGCCCAGATCGGCGTCTCGCCCGCCGCGCGCGGACTCGGTGTGGGCGGTGCTCTCCTGCGCTCCCGCCTCGAGACGCTCGACGTCACGCGCACGACCGCCTACCTTGAGTCGTCGACCCCCGACAACCGCCGCCTCTACGGCCGCCTCGGCTTCGAAGAGATCGCGCCGATCCCGGGGATCCGCGGGGCCTCGCCGATGGCCATGCTCCGCCCGCCCGCGCCCGCGCGGCACGCGGTGCCCGCCCGAGCGGTCTGAGGGGGCGTCCCGGGCAGGCATCTCGACGTCGAGCGTCCACAAAGTCCGCTCAGGCGCCGAGGAATAGACTGGGCGACATCGACACCGTCTCTCCGGGACCCTCCGTGACCACTCCTTCTTCCGAGCGCGCCTTCGACGTTCGCCACGTGCAGCTCGCGCGCGCCCTTTTCGCGGCGCTGGCCGCCGTCATGGTCACCTTCTCGTCCGACCACTCCGCACCCCTCGGCTTGGGAGTGTTCAGCGGCTTCGCGCTCGCGACCGGGCTCGTCTTCGCCCTGTCGGTGTGGCTCGTCCACCCGCGCGGCGAGCGCCTGATCCCGGCGCTCCTCGCGATCGTCTCGATCGTCGCGGGCATGGTCGCCAGCGTCGGCACCTGGCGCACGACCGGCGTCTTCTTCGGCGTCGTGATCGCGTGGGCTCTCGTCTCGGGTGCGATCGAGCTGATCGGCGCCCTGCGCCAGCGCAAGACAATCGGGGCCGCGGGTGCGCGCGACGGCGTGCTCATCGGCATCCTGAGTCTCGTCCTCGGGGTCGTGCTGCTGCTCCCGATCCAGCAGTACGCGCTCGACTACAGCATCGCCGGGGCGGGTTCGTTCACGCTGACCGGCATCACCATCGCCGTGGGTCTCTTCGGCGGGTACGCGGCGGTCGTCGCCGTGTTCCTCGCGATCGCGGGGTTCTCTCCGCGCCGCACCGAGCCCGTTCCGGCCGTACCCTCCGAGGAGGCCGCGTCATGACCGACAAGCCCACCACCCGCCGCGACCTGATGAAGCCCGTTCAGCTTCTCGGTCTGGCTTTCATCGCCGCCCTGTTCGCCGGGTTCGTCACGCTCATGTCGATGGGCTTCTTCCAGACGCGGCCCGCCGACCAGATCCAGCGCGCGCTGATCGTGGGCCTGATCGCCGCGGGAGCGACGTTCATCGTCACTCTCGTCTCGCTGGCGCTGCTGCTGCTGGCCGTCGACCCCTCCAAGGTCACCGCCACGGTCGACCGTCCGCTGCTTGTTCCGAAGAACGCTTCGGATGCCGACGCCCCCGAGGCCGCGGCCGCGCCCGAGTCTCCGCGTGCCGACGACGGCCCCACCGAGCCGCGCGCCTGACGCGCCGATCGCGACCCGCGACTACCGGCGCGGGTCGATCATCGTCATCCCCGCGGGTGACGCCGAGTCCATCGTCGGCAGCAGGTCGGCCGCCTCGGCGAGTCCCACCACGCGCTCGATGAGCTCCTGCGGTCGCAGGGCGCCGCTCTCGATGAGCGAGAGCATCTCGGGATAGTCCACCGCGGCCATGCCGTGGCTGCCCAGCAGGTCGAGTTCCCACGCGATCACGCGGGCCATGGGCATCGAGGTCATGCCGTCGGCGGTCGGGAGCAGCCCGATCTGCACGTGCCGCCCGCGTCGACGCAGGCTCAGGACGGCGTCGCGCGCCGTCTGGGCGCTGCCGACCGCGTCGACCGAGACGTGGCTGCCGCCGCCGGTGATCTCGTGCACGGCCGCGGCGATGTCGGACCCGTCGGCGACCAGCGTGTGCTCGGCCCCGAGCCGCTTCGCCGCGTCGAGAGCCGCCGGGGTGCGATCCACCGCGATGACGCGCGCGCCCAGGGCGGCGCCGATCATCACAGCGCTGAGGCCCACGCCGCCCGCGCCGACGACGGTGATCCACTCGCCCGCCTGCACGCGCGCCCGCCCCGTGAGCGCGCGGTAGGCGGTGGCGAAGCGGCAGCCGAGGGCGGCCGCGGCCTCGAACGAGACGTCGTCGGGAATGCGCACGACGTTCGTGTCGGCCGCGCGCAGCACGACGTGCTCGGCGAAGCTCCCCCACTGGGTGAAGCCCGGCTGCTGCTGGTCGGGGCAGACCTGTGCGTTGCCGCCGAGGCACCACTCGCAGGCCCCGCAGCCCATCACGAAGGGCACCGTCACGCGGTCGCCGACGCTCCAGCGCTGCACGCCCTCGCCGACCTCGACGATCACGCCCGCCAGCTCGTGCCCCGGAACGTGGGGGAGTAAGACGTCATCGTGCCCGACCCACGCGTGCCAGTCGCTCTTGCACAGGCCCGTCGCGTGCACCTCGACGACGACCCCGCCGGTGGGGGCGCTCGGGGCCTCGACCTCGCGCACCTCGAGGGGTTCGGCCAGGGCATCCATGATCATCGCGCGCATGGCATCCATTCTCCCGCTCCGCGTGCGCGGCCCGCGCGCGGGGGTTCACGCCCGCGGACAGCGCCTCGCGCGCCGCCCGCCCGTCGCGTGTCCAGAACACGCGGACGCTTCGGGACTTCGTCCGGGTGTTCTGGACACTCACGTCGCGTGAGCGGCGACGTCAGGCGTGCCGGCGGCGGCGCAGAAGAAGCAGACCCGCGCCGAGACCCCCGAAGACCAGGGCCAGGATGCCGAGGGCCAGAGGCATCTCGGAGCCGGTGGCGGCCAGACCGCCGCCGGACGCCGCGGTCCCGCCGGATCCGCCGGATCCGCCGATCGTGCCCGCCGGGGTGCCGGGGGTACCCGTGCCCGTTCCGGAGCCGTCGCCCGCTCCCGCGCCCTCCCCCGGTGCGGCCCCCGCCACGACCGTGACGGTCGCGGACCGCGCCTGCTCGAGGTTGCCGGCCACGTCGGTGGAGCGGAACTGCACGAGGTGGTCTCCGGCGCCGGTGAGCGTCACGCTCGAGCCCGCGGTCCACGTCGTCCCGCCGTCGAGCGAGTACTCGGTCAGGGCGACGCCCGAGGTGGCATCCGTCGCCTGGAACACCACCGTCGCCTCGGCGGGTGCCAGGGCCTGGAACACCGCGGCCGGCTGCATGAGGCGCAGCAGCGTCGAGGGCTTCTCGGTCGAGGCCTCGGTGGTCGGGGCGGCCGTGTCGATGCGGATGGGGAGCGATCCGGCGACCTCGGGCACCTCGGTGCCGTTCCACAGGGCGCGGTAGTCGACGGTGTGGTCGCCGTCGGTGGTGACGTCGAAGTCCGGCCCCGTCTGCCACGCCCCGCCGTCGATGCGGTACTGCACCTCGACGTCGGTGTTGCCGTCGTGCGACAGGCTCACCGGTACGGGAGCGGCGGTGTACCAGCCGGCGGCGTTGGGCTGCGTCCGCAGGAACGGCTCGATGTGCGCGATCCCGCCGGCCTCGGCCACGAAGAACTCGGGGATCTTCAGGTACGACCCGGGGGTCGCGAAGGTGAAACGCAGGCCCGTCGCCAGGACCTTCTGGAACGACAACGTCGTCTCGACGCCGTTCGTCACCGTGGGCGCGTCACCGGTGAGGGGCAGCGGCTTCCACTGGTTGTCGTGGTCGTCCCGGTACTCGAGCGAGACACCCGCGATCGATCCCTCGAGGTTCGTGAAGCGCACCTCGTTCAGACGGTGGATCTCCAACGTCTCCATCGTGAAGGTCGCGGAGTCCTTGTAGCCCGCGTCGGTCCAGGTCGACCACGCCGTGCCGAGTCGGCCGTCGCACGCGTTGGAGGCGGGCATCGTGGCCCACTTCGTCTGGTGGAAGGATGCCGACACCGTCGTGCCCATATCGCGGCACACGTTCACGGCCGAGGCGTTGCCCCACACGTCGACCTCAGAGATCGACTGCCACGTGTTCGCCTGGCTCGTCAGCCGGAGCCGCAGGGCGCTGGCCGCCGGAAGCGTGCGGGCGTCGATCACGGCCGTGGGGGCCGGGGCGCTGGCATCCTGAGCGAGGGTCGCCTCGATCGCGGTGTCCTTCCATGCGCCCGAGGCGTCGCGGTACTGCACCTGGATGCGCGAGGGCCAGGTCGCCGTCGCCCCGTCCTTGTAGGTGTGCACGACGATCGAGTCGAACGTGCGGTCGGTGCCCCAGTCGAACTGCAGCCAGCTGTCGCGCGGGTAGCCGTTTCCGGTCCAGTCGTCCCAGCCCTTGGCCGTGGGGTTGCCGTCGGTGAGGGAGGCGACGAGGTCGGAGCGGCTTGACGCGGTGACCGTCGCCTCGGGGGCGATGTCGGCGATGCCGGGCTCGGCGACCGTGATCGTGCGTTGGAACGAGCGACCGGCGGTGAAGTTCGCGTCGGCGGCGAGGGTGCCGGTGATCGTCTGCGGGCCGAGCGCGCTCGTGTCGACCGTCGACCAGGTGACGGCGACCGGGGCGGTGCCGGCGGAGGTGTCGACGGGGACGCTGGTGGGCAGCTGCGGGGTGGCGCCGCGGCGGACGGTCTCGGGCAGACCGGTGGTCACGGCGCGCCAGGTGCCGTGGCCGAAGCCCTTGTCATCCCAGTACGAGGCGTCCCATCCCTTGCCGTAGCGCGCGGGGTCCTCGGCGGCGGGGTTGTGCATCTCGAGGCGTCCGTTCTCGCCCACCGTGAGCGGGAGCCAGACGTAGGTCGAGTCGGACTTGCCCTCGTTCCAGCGGTCGCCCATGTAGACGAACTTGCCCGGCTCGAGTTCGAACACGTTCGTCGTCTGCGAGCCGAACGTCGAGCGGCGCACGTCGCCGATCGAGAGCAGGCCGTCACCCCCGTCGGGGATGGCGTTGTACGAGACGGTCTCGTTCACGTCGTTCGCGTCGACACCGCGGATCCACGTGCCCATCAGGTTCTTCGTCGTGTAGTACGTCTGCGGGTTGGGCGCCCAGCCGGTCGCGCCCGAGGTGACGACGCTGTAGGTGCCGTCGCGCTCGAAGATCGCGGGCGCCTCGAGGTGGCCGCACTCCTTGACGATCTGGAAGTCCTTCCCCCGTTCGGGCGCCGCGGGGGTCCCGTCGGCGAAGACGTAGGGGTAGCGGCCGTCTTCGGAGTACTGGTTGACGTCGAGGGTGTCGCGATCGGTGGTGTGGGTGACGTTCGTGTAGGCGTCGTCGAGGGCGGCGACGTAGAGGCTGTAGTTCTCCTCCGACGAGTACGAGATGTAGGCCTTGCCGTCGTCGTCCTGGAACACCGTCATGTCGCGCGCCTGACCGGGGACCGCGTACTGCGTGCAGGCCTGGTAGTCCGTGCGGTTGGGCATGCGGAAGGCGCCCGTCATGCGGAACGGGCCCGCGGGCGAGTCCGATACGGCGACGGCCGCCATCGACCGCGCGTAGGTGCTGCCGCCGGGCTCGGTGCGCCCGTCGGCGTGCCACCACATGACCCACTTGCCGGTCTTGGCGTTGTGCAGCACCTTGGGGCGCTCGAAGATCGCGGTGTAATCCGAGTTCTGCGTCGAGTTGAGGTGGTACGCGAGGGCGTCGATCTTCTCGGTGCGCGGCTGGCCGTTCTCGTCGACGGTGTCGTACAGATCCTCGAAGTAGGGCGTGAGCAGGTCGTCCCGCGTCGAGATGCTGCGGAGCGCGTCTCCGAGGTTCGTCCAGTTCTTGGCATCCGTCGATCGATACACCGCGACGCCGGGGCTGTTCCAGTAGCCGTTCGTGCGGTCTTCGCCGTACCAGTAGGAGACGGTCTGGCCGTTCTCTTCGGTCGTGACGACCTGCCCGCCGTGCGCCTGGATGTGCCGGCCGTCGGTGTCGTACCAGGCCGGTTGGAAGTAGTCGGCCGCGCCGAGGCCGGGGTCGGCGAGCGGCTGGAAGTTCGTGTAGGTGACGGGCGGGTCGATCCGGGGCACGCCGTCGTTCGGATCGGTCGGCACGCCGCCCGCGGCGCTCGCCGCGAGGGGGGATGCCAGGGTTCCGGCGACCACGGCAGCGGTCACGGCCGCGAGGAGCGTGCGCACGAAAGAGGAAGAGGGGCGTCGAGGCGTCATCGCGTCTGTTCCGATCTGCGCCGCGACGGTGCGGCGCACGACGGCCCGGGGGCCGCGGTGGGGGATGTTGACGTCAACACTATGGGGCACCGGTGCGCGACGTCCAGGGGCAGTTCGCGGTGGGGTGCTCGCCGACGCGAATGCCGCGCCGGCACGACGCGGGCGCGAGAACACGTCGAGTGTCCAGAACACCCGGACGCTTCCGAAGATCGTCCGGGTGTTCTGGACACTCACGGAGGGGGCGGGGCGGCGGCGCGTACCGCGCCCGCAGCGCGTTACAGCGCGTCGACCACCTGCGACGCGAGGCCCGCGTACGCGGCGGGGGTCAGCGCGAGCAGGCGCTCTTTCGCGGCGTCGCCGATGTCGAGACCGCGCACGAACTCCGCGAGCTCGGGGCCGCCGACGCGGCGTCCGCGCGTGAGGTCCTTCAGCAGCGCGTAGGGGTCGGTGATCTGCGAGCGACCGGCGGCGATCTCGGCGCGCACGACGGTCTGGATCGCCTCGGCGAGCACTTCCCAGTTCACGTCGAGGTCGGCCAGCAGCACGTCTTCGGCGAGCGAGATCTCGGTCAGTCCCCGCTGCAGGTTGTCGAGCGCGAGCAGCGAGTGTCCGAAGGCGACGCCGATGTTGCGCTGCGTGGTCGAGTCGGTGAGGTCGCGCTGCATGCGGCTGGTGACGAGGGTGGATGCCAGAGTGCTGAACAACCCGCCGGCGATCTCGAGATTCGCCTCGGCGTTCTCGAAGCGGATCGGGTTGATCTTGTGCGGCATCGTCGACGAACCGGTGGCTCCCGCGACGGGGATCTGCGTGAAGTAGCCCAGCGAGATGTAGGTCCAGATGTCGGTGGCGAGGTTGTGCAGGATGCCGCCCGCGTGACGCGCGCGGTCGTACAGCTCGACCTGCCAGTCGTGCGACTCGATCTGCGTGGTGACCGGGTTGAAGCCCAGGCCGAGCGACTCGATGAACGCGCGCGTCAACTCGGGCCAGTCGACGTCGGGCTCGGCGGCGACGTGCGCCGACCAGGTGCCGGTGGCCCCCGAGAACTTGGCGAGGTACTCCCCGGCGTCGAGCTGACGGATGACGCGCTCGAGGCGCCACGCGAACACGCCGATCTCTTTGCCCATGGTCGTGGGCGTGGCCGGCTGCCCGTGCGTGCGCGAGAGCATCGCGGCGTCGCGGTGCTGCGTCGCGAGCTCGGCGAGGGCGGCGGTGACCGAGCGGAGCTTCGGCAGCCACACGCGCTCGACCGCGCGCTGCACGGTGAGGGCGTAGGCGGTGGAGTTGATGTCTTCGCTGGTGCACGCGAAGTGGGTCAGCTCGGCGAGGGCGGTGAGGCCCAGGGTGTCGAGGCGGTCGCGCACGAGGTACTCGACGGCCTTGACGTCGTGGCGGGTGACCGCTTCTTTCTCTTTCAGCCACGCGATCTCGTCGGCGCCGAACTCCTCGTAGAGGGCGCGCAGGCGCGTGCGGTCGGCGTCGGAGACGGGCGAGGTGCCGAACAGCGAGCGGTCGGTCAGGGCGAGCAGCCACTCGACCTCGACCTCGACGCGGGCGCGGTTGAGACCGGCCTCCGACAGGTAGTCGCCGAGGTCCGCGACGGTGGCGAAGTACCGTCCGTCGAGCGGGCTGAGGGGCTGCGGGGGCAGAGAGGACACGGGTCTCCCGGGGGTTGCGCGAACGGGTCAGCCCGCGGAACGGATGGCGGGCTCGAGCTGTCGGAACAGGGCCCTGCTGGCGCGTTCGATCATACCGAGCACCTCGTCGAACATCGGGGCCCCGGCGTAGTACGGGTCGGGGACATCGAGGGTCTCGGCATCCGGAAGGAAGGACTGCAGCAGGGCGATCTTGTCGGCGTCGTCGTCGTCGCGCGCCCACCCGCGCAGCACGCGCTCGTGGCTGCGGTCGAGGGCGACGACGAGGTCGTTGCGCTCGAAGTCGGCGTACTGGAACTGCCGGGCGCGGTGCGAGGAGCCGTCGTAGCCCAGGCGGTCGAGAGCCGCGAGGGTGCGGTGGTCGGCGCGCTCGCCGACGTGCCAGTCGCCGGTGCCGGCCGAACTCGACGCGATGTGCGCCCCGAGGCCCGAGGTGTCGGCGATACGGCGGAACACGACGTCGGCCATCGGCGAGCGGCAGATGTTGCCACTGCATACGAACACGACGCGGAACGGCGCGTCGGGGTTCGCGGTCATCCCCCCATCATGGCGGTGATGGGCCTCGAACGCATCAGCGGCGTTCGCGCTCCTCGCGCCGCGGACGCAGGATGCCGCCCAGGACGGCGTTGATGATGCCGATGAGCAGCGCCGCCACGACCGTCAACCAGAACTCGCCCGTGCGCAGGCCCCAGTCCCAGTTCTCGGTGATGACGCCCGTGAGCCACAGCAGGAAACCGTTGATGATCAGCGAGATGAGCCCGAGCGTCAGGATGTAGAGCGGGATCGCGACGATCTTGACGACGGTGCCGATGATCGTGTTGACCAGCGCGAAGATGAGCCCGACCACGAGCAGCGTGAGCAGGACCTGGAACCACTCGCCCGGGGCGAAGGGGATGAGCCGCACCTGCAGGGCGGGCAGCAGAGTGACGATCCAGATGGCGAAGGCGTTGACGGCGACGCGGACGACGAAGCGCATGCCCCCATCGTGGCACGCACCCGCCGTCGCGCCACGGGGTTGTGGAGAACGCCCCGCGCGCTCGAGGCCTGGGGAGGACTCGCCGGGGGAGATGCCCCCGAAAGTGGGACTGACGCGCACGGCGGGCCCCGGTTAGGCTCGCGGGGTGAGTGAAGAGCCGGTCCTGCCCCGTATCCGCCCCGAGATCGCCGCGCTGCCCGCGTACCGGCAGGGACGACAGGCCAGCCCCGACGCCTTCAAGCTCTCCAGCAACGAGAACCCCTTCGAGCCGCTTCCCGGCGTCCTCGACGCGGTCGTCGCCGCGGGAGCCTTCAACAGATACCCGGATGCCACGGCCGCCCGCCTGCGCGAACGCCTGGCCGCGCGGTATGGCGTCTCGCCCGACGAGGTGCACGTCGGAGCCGGCAGCGTCTCGGTGCTGGCGCAGCTCCTGCTGGCGACCTCGGGCCCCGGCGACGAGGTCGTCTACGCCTGGCGCTCGTTCGAGGCCTACCCCTCGCTCGTCGCGGTTGCCGGGGCGAAGAGCGTGCAGGTGCCGTTGACCGCCGATTCTCGTCACGACCTCCCCGCGATGGCCGCCGCCGTCACCGAGCGCACGCGCCTGGTGATCGTGTGCAGCCCCAACAACCCCACGGGGCCGACCGTCGGTTACGACGAGTTCGCCGCGTTCGTCGACGCCGTGCCGCGCGACGTGCTCATCGTCCTCGACGAGGCCTACGCCGAGTTCGTTACCGACCCCGCGTCGGTCGAGGGCAGTCGGGTGCGCGCGGTGCTCGGTCGCCCCAACGTCGTCGTCCTGCGCACCTTCTCGAAGGCGTACGGGCTCGCGGGTCTGCGTATCGGCTACGCGATCGGCCACACCGGGGTGCTCGATGCCTCGCGCAGCACCGCCATCCCGCTGTCGGTCACGGCGGCCGGAGAGGCCGCGGCGATCGCGAGCCTCGATGCCGAGAGCGAGCTGCTGCACCGCGTGAAGGTCATCGCCGAGCGACGCGACCGCCTCGTCGGCCGCCTTCGCGAGGCCGGGTGGGACGTCCCCGACGCCCAGGGCAACTTCGTGTGGCTCGCCGCCGGCGATCGCACGGTCGAGGTCGCCACCGCTTTCGAAGAGGCCGGGCTCATCGTGCGTCCGTTCCCGGGCGACGGCATCCGCATCTCGATCGGCGAAGAGGAGTCGCTCGACCGCGTGGTCGAGGTCGCCGCGGCCACGGCCCCGCACTGATCCGCGGCGGCGCCTTTGTCGACAACGAACGCCGAATCACGGCATCCGTTGTGCACCTCATGCGGTCTCGCGCATGGGTCGCGCGTTAGCGTGGGTTCATGACCCCGCTCGACGACCCCGCTCTCGTGCGCGTTCTGGCAGCCGACGGCACGCTGGCCCCCACGCCCGCCGCCGAGCGCTACCTGCCGCTCATCGACGCCCTGACCGACGCCGAACTCGAGACCTTCTACCGCGACATGGTCTCGATCCGCGCGTTCGACGTACAGGCCACCAACCTGCAGCGCCAGGGGCAGCTCGCCCTGTGGCCGCCGTCTTTCGGGCAAGAGGCGGCGCAGGTCGGCTCCGCTCGCGCGGCCCGCGCGCAGGACCACGTCTTCCCCTCGTATCGCGAGCACGTGGTCACCCGCATCCGCGGCGTCGACCCGCTCGACATCATCCGCCTCATGCGCGGACTCACCCACGGCGGGTGGGACCCGACGGACCCCAAGAACGGCAACACGCACATCTACACGCTCGTGCTCGGTGCGCAGACGCTGCACGCCACGGGCCTGGCGATGGGCCTGGTGTTCGACGGCAAGAGCGGCAGCGGCGACCCCGAGCGCGACGAAGCCGTGATCGTCTACTACGGCGACGGCGCCTCGAGCCAGGGCGACGTTCACGAGGCGATGGTCTTCGCCGCGAGCTTCCAGACCCCCGAGGTGTTCTTCCTGCAGAACAACCAGTGGGCCATCTCGGTGCCGGTCGCGACGCAGTCGCGCTCGCCGCTGTACAAGCGCGGTGAGGGCTACGGCATCCCGAGCCTCCAGGTCGACGGAAACGACGTGCTCGCGAGCTACGCCGTGTCGAAGGTCGCCCTCGACGAGGCGCGCGCAGGCGGCGGCCCCCGCGCGATCGAGGCGATGACGTACCGCATGGGCGCGCACACGACCAGCGACGACCCCACCAAGTACCGCACCTCCAACGAAGAGAAGGCGTGGGCCGGGCGCGACCCGATCGCCCGCATGCGCGCCTACCTCGAGGGACGCGGCGCCTCGCAGCAGTTCTTCGACGACGCGGATGCCGAGGGAGCAGCCCTCGCCGACGACGTGCGCGTACGCACGAACGAGCTCGGCGGCATCCCGCGCGTGCACATGTTCGAGAGCGTCTATTCCGAAGCCCACGCGTTGATCGCCGAGGAGCAGCGCTGGCTCGACGACTACGAGAACTCGATGGAAGGGGGCGCGCAGTGACCGACAACATGCCGATCAGCCGCGCGCTGAACGCCGGACTCCGTCGCGCGCTCGAGACCGACGACCGCGTGCTGCTCATGGGTGAGGACATCGGCCCGCTCGGCGGCGTCTTCCGTGTGACCGAGGGCCTGCAGAAGGACTTCGGTCCGCGCCGGGTCATCGACTCCCCGCTCGCGGAGTCGGGGATCGTCGGCACCGCGATCGGTCTCGCGATGGGCGGCTTCACGCCCGTGCTCGAGATCCAGTTCGACGGCTTCGTCTTCCCCGCCTTCGACCAGATCACCTCGCAGCTCGCGAAGATCACGAACCGCCACGAGGGCGCGGTGCGCATGCCCGTCGTCATCCGCATCCCCTACGGCGGACACATCGGCGCGGTCGAGCACCACCAGGAGAGCCCCGAGGCGTACTTCACGCACACGGCAGGGCTCCGGGTGGTCAGCCCCTCGAACGCGAACGACGCCTACTGGATGATCCAGCAGGCGATCGAATCGCCCGACCCCGTCGTCTTCCTCGAGCCGAAGGCGAAGTACTGGCAGAAGGGCGAGGTCGACCTCGAGGCCCCTGCGCTGCCGCTGCACGCGAGCCGCATCGTGCGCCGCGGCACCGACGTCACGCTCGTCGGACACGGCGCGATGGTGACGACCCTGCTGCAGGCCGCCGCTCTCGCCGAGAGCGAAGGCACGAGCTGCGAGGTCATCGACCTTCGTTCTCTCTCGCCCGTCGACTACGGCCCCCTGCTCGACTCGGTGCGCCGCACCGGCCGCATGGTCTACGCGCAGGAGGCGCCGGGCTTCACCTCCCTCGGCTCCGAGATCGCCGCGACCGTCATGGAGAAGGCCTTCTTCGCCCTCGAGGCACCCGTGCTGCGGGTGTCGGGGTTCGACGTGCCCTTCCCGCCCGCGAAGCTCGAGGGCACCTATCTGCCCGACGCCGATCGCATTCTCGAGGCCGTCGACCGGTCTCTCGCCTACTGACCTGCTTCGTGACCGCGAGCGGCGTCGATGAGATGCTGTTCGCGAGCAAAGGACACACCGTGACCGACCAGACCTTCGTTCTCCCCGACGTCGGAGAAGGCCTCACCGAGGCCGAGATCGTACAGTGGCGCGTCGCGCCCGGTGACGCCGTCGCCGTCAACGACGTGATCGTCGAGATCGAGACGGCCAAATCGCTCGTCGAGTTGCCGTCGCCCTACGCGGGCACGGTCGGAGAGCTGCTGGCATCCGAGGGCTCGACCGTCGAGGTCGGCGCGCCGATCATCACGATCGGATCGACGGATGCCGCCGCCCCGGCGCCCGCGGCCCCGGTCAGTGTTCCCGAGCCCAGCGACCCCGGCGGAGCGGTCCTCGTCGGGTATGGCACGGGTGGCGCGGTGTCGTCACGTCGCCGCAAGCCCGCCGAGCGCCCCGTGAAGGCCTCGGTCGGCGTGGTCGCCAAGCCCCCGATCCGCAAGCTCGCGCGCGACCTCGGCGTCGACCTCTCGGCGGTCACGCCCAGCGGCCCCGCCGGAGAGGTGACCCGCGACGACGTCGTCAAGCACGCCGAGCAGGCGAGCGTCTTCCGCAACATCGAGACGCCTGCGTGGGGCGCCGTGCGCGAGGAGACGATCCCGGTGGCTGCTCCCGCGGCGCCCGCGCCCACGGCATCCGCCCCCGCCTCCGACGCCCGCGAGGAGTCGATCCCCGTCCGCGGCGTCCGCAAGGCGACCGCCAACGCGATGACCTCGAGCGCGTACTCGGCGCCGCACGTGTCGGTGTGGGTCGACGTCGACGCTTCGCGCACGATGGAGCTCGTCAAGCGCCTCAAGGCCTCGCCCGACTTCGCCGACGTGAAGATCTCGCCGCTGCTGATCATGGCGCGCGCCGTCATCTGGGCGCTGCGTCGCACCCCGATGATCAACGCCGCGTGGGTCGACACCGAAGACGGCGCCCAGATCTCGGTGCGCCACTACGTCAACCTCGGCATCGCCGCGGCGACCCCCCGTGGCCTGCTCGTGCCGAACATCAAGGACGCGCAGTCGATGAACACGCGCGAGCTCGCCAAGGCACTCGAGCACCTCACCCTCACCGCACGCGAGGGCAAGACCAGCCCCGCCGACCAGACCGGTGGCACGTTCACGATCACGAACATCGGTGTGTTCGGAGTGGATGCCGGGACCCCGATCATCAACCCCGGCGAGGCCGGCATCATCGCGCTCGGCGCCATCCGTCAGAAGCCGTGGGTCGTCGACGGCGAGGTGCGCCCCCGCTGGGTGACCACGGTCTCGGGCTCGTTCGATCACCGCGTGGTCGACGGCGACGGGATCTCGCGGTTCATCGCGGACGTGGCATCCGTGCTCGAGGAGCCGGCGCTGCTGCTGGACTGAGCGGCGCGCGCCACTGCCGGCGCGCAGGGGGCTCAGGGTAGCGAAGGGTGCTTTTCGACCGGCGTGGGCCGCGTGGGGATCAACAGCGCCAGCACCAGGGCGATCGCGGCCGCCCCGATGCCCATCAGGAACGACACCTGGAACGCCTGCGAGGTCGGGACGCGCGTCTCGCCCGAGCCGGTCGACAGGGTCGCGAGCACGACGCCGACGATCGCGGCGGCCGTGCTCGTCCCGAGCGAGCGCGCGAGGGCGTTCAGGCCGTTCGAGGCGCCGGTCTCGCTCGGCGGCACCGCGCGCATGATGAGCATGGGCATGGCGGCGTAGCCGAAGCCGATGCCGAAGCCGATCAGGATGTTCGCGACGACGAAGTGCCAGACCTCGGTCGAGAAGATCAGGCTGAAACCGTAGGCGAGGATGAGCGAGATCGAGCCGGCCACGAGCAGCACACGGGGTCCGATCGTCCGGGCCAGGGTGCCCGAGATCGGCGAGAGCACCATCATCACCAGGCCCGAGGGCATGACCACGAGGCTCGCGGCCAGCAGCGACAGGCCGAGTCCGACGCCGGTCGCGACAGGAAGCTCGAGCATCTGCGGGTATGCGACGTTCGAGGTGAACAGAGCGAAGCCCATGGCGACGGATGCCAGGTTGGTGAGCAGCACGGGGCGGCGCGCGGCGACGCGGAGGTCGAGCAGCGGGTTCTCGACGCGCAGCTCGTACCAGCCCCACACGAGCAGAACGAGGATGCCGCCGATGGCGAGGCCGAGCGTCAGCGGCGAGGTCCAGCCCCACGAGTTGCCACGCGAGACCGCGAGCAGCACGCCGATCAGGCCGATCGCGAGGCCGACGGCGCCGAGGTAGTCGAAGCGTCCCGCGGTGCGCAGCACGCTGACGGGGACGATCCACAGGATCAGCACGAAGACGACCGCGCCGAGGGCTCCGGCGATCCAGAACAGCCAGTGCCAGTCGGTGTTCTCGGCCACGAGGGCGCTGATCGGCAGCCCCAGGGCGCCGCCGACGCCGAGCGTCGCGCTCATGAGGGCGATCGCGCTGTCGACGCGGTTCTCGTGCAGCACGTCGCGCATGATCGAGATGCCCAGCGGCACGACGCCCACCACGGCGCCCTGCAGCGCGCGACCGATGATCATGCCGATGATCCCGGTCGACAGCGCCGCCACGACCGAGCCGAGCATCATCACGATCAGCAGCACGAGCACGATGCGGCGCTTGCCGTACATGTCGCCCAGGCGGCCCGCGATGGGGGTGATGACGGCGGCGGCGAGCAGCGTCGAGGTCACGACCCAGGCGGTGTCGTCGCGCGAGGCGTTCAGCAGTTGCGGCAACTGCGACTGGATGGGCACCACGAGGGTGAACATGAACGAAGAGCACAGGCCCGCCAGGGCCAGGATCGCAACGACCAGCCCCTGGGGGCTGTTCCGGGACAATCTCTTACGCGCGCTTTCATCCCGTGACATCGCTCTCCAGGCTACGCCTCCGCTGTGAGCCCGCGGGTCGATGAGGCGTGCGATCATCGCCGATGCCTCGGCATCCACCCAATCGATTACTCCGCGTGACAGCCCGTTACCGGTCGTAACGCCTCGAATTCCGATCCCGGATGCCACGTGCTGACGTGGTCTCATGACTACTCGCCGCACCGCACGACTGGCCACGATCCTCAGTGCTTCCGCCGCTGCCCTGATGCTGACCCTCACCGGTTGCGCCGGGGGTGCGGCATCCGGAGACGACTCCTCGCGCATCGTCCTCGGCGCCGACGACGGCAACGAGGCGCACTGGACGGTGCTGAAGCAGAAGCTCGCCGAGGAGGGCATCAACCTCGAGGTGCGCACAATCAACGACGGCGTGCAGCTCAACCAGGGCGTGCAGGACGGCGAGCTCGACGTGAACCTCTTCCAGCACCTCATCTACCTGTCGCAGTTCAACGTCGAGAACAACGGCTCGCTCGTGCCGGTCGGTGCGACGGCGGTGTACCCGCTCGCGCTGTACTCCGAGAAGTACCAGGACGTGAAGGACCTGCCCGAGGGCGCGAAGGTCGCCATCCCCAACAATCCGACCAACCTCGCCCGCGGTCTGCTCAACCTGCAGACGGCGGGGCTGTTGACGCTCAAGGACGGCGGCACCGCCTTCTCGACGCCGGCCGACATCGTCTCGACCAAGGTCGAGCTGCTGCCCGTCGACACGAACCAGACCGTCACCGCGCTCAAGGACGGCAGCGCCCAGGCCGCGATTGTCAACAACACGCAGGCGCAGAAGGGCGGGCTCGGCGACGAGCTCATCATCTTCAAGGAAGACCTGAACAACCCGCAGCTCGCTCCGTACATCAACGCGTTCGTCACGCGCGACGACAAGAAGGACGACCCGCGCTGGGCCAAGCTCGTCGAGGCGTACCACTCGACCGAGGTCGAGGCGGCGGTCACCGAGCTGAACCAGGGCAACCTGCAGTTCAAGACCGAGTGGACCGGCGCGCAGCTGCAGGACGAGCTGACGAGCCTCGAAGACGCCCTCAAGGCCCAGAAGGGATGACCGCGGTCATCGAGCTGCGGGGCGTCACGAAGAGCTTCCGCACCGATCGCCGCACCTCCACCACCGCCGTCGACGACGTGTCGCTCTCGGTCGAGGAGGGGTCGATCGTCGGGGTGATCGGATACTCCGGCGCCGGCAAGTCCACCCTCGTCCGGCTGCTCAACGGGCTCGAGCAGCCGACGTCCGGCACCGTCGAGGTGCTGGGAGTGAACGTGGGGGATGCCACGGAGGCGAAGCTCCGCGACCTGCGGCGCCGCGTGGGGATGATCTTCCAGCAGTTCAACCTCTTCACCTCGCGCACGGTGGCGGCCAACGTCGCGTACCCGCTGAAGGTGGCGGGGTGGAAGAAGGCCGACCGTGACAAGCGCGTTGCCGAGCTGCTCGACTTCGTCGGCATCGGCGATAAGGCGAAGCAGTACCCGCGGCGCCTGTCGGGCGGGCAGAAGCAGCGCGTCGGCATCGCCCGTGCGATCGCGACCGACCCGCGCATCCTGCTCGCCGACGAGGCCACCAGCGCCCTCGACCCGCAGACCACGGCCGAGGTGCTCGACCTGCTGCGAGAGATCAATCGCCGCCTGGGCATCACGATCGTCGTCATCACGCACCAGATCTCGATCGTGCACGAGCTGTGCGATCAGGTGATCGTGATGGACGGCGGACGGGTCGTGGACAGCGGGGACACGTACCGCGTGTTCGCCCACCCCCGCGCCGACCTCACGAAGCGCTTCGTGGCCGCCGTGACGCAGGGCGTGCCCTCGGGCGAGGCGCTGGCGGCGCTCGCCGCGGGCGGGGGAGAGCTCGTGAGCGTCGAGGTCAACGAGTTCTCGAGCGAGGACGTCTCGGCGGTGTTCCACCGCCACGGCGTCCGTCATTCCGTCGTCTACGGCGGGGTGACCGACGTCCTCGGCCGACAGCTCGGCACCCTGACCTACCGCGTGCACGCCGACGACCTCGATGCGGTGGTTGCGGAACTGCGCGCGCACACCGAGGTCGTCGTGCCGGCGAGGGAGGTGCGCTCGTGAACAAGTGGGACACCCTCACCCCGGTGCTGATCCAGTCGATCGGCGAGACCGTCTACATGGTGGCCGTCTCGCTGCTGATCTCGGGCGTCGCGGGACTCGTCATCGGGGCGCTGCTGTACGCGACGCGCCCCGGGAATCTCTTCGCGAACCGGGCGGTCTTCGCGGTCGCGAACCTCGTGATCAACCTCATCCGGCCGATCCCGTTCATCATCTTCCTCACCGCCGTGGCCCCGGTCACGCGCGCGGTGACGGGGACGACCCTGGGAACGGATGCCGCGATCGTGCCCATCACGATCATGGCCACGGTCGTGATCGCCCGCGTCGTCGAACAGAACCTCGTGGCCGTCGATCCCGGAACCGTCGAGGCGGCCCGGGCCGTGGGCGCGCGCCGCATCGGCGTGCTCTTCGGCGTGGTCATTCCCGAGGCCCTCGCCCCGCTGATCCTCGGCTACACGTTCATGTTCATCGCGGTCGTCGACATGTCGGCGATGGCCGGGTACATCGGCGGCGGCGGACTCGGAAACTTCGCGATCATCTACGGCTATCAGCAGTTCAACCAGCAGGCGACGTGGGTGACGGTGGCGATCATCGTCGTCATCGTGCAGGCGGGCCAGCTGATCGGCAACGCACTGGCGCACCGCATTCTGCGCCGCTGACGGGGCGGGGCAGGGTGGCGCACCTGGGCACACGTGCCGGGTGCGCCACCCCGCGCCCGCCCCGGCCCGCGCTCGGCGTGCGCTGCCCGCCCTCGTCCCGGCCCGCTTAGCCTCGGAGGATGAGCCTCCCCCGCACACTCGCTTGCTGGCTGCTCGGTGCCGCACTCGTGTTCACCGGCACCGCGCATCTGACCTTCGCCCGCGACGCGTTCGTCGCTCAGGTGCCCGCGTGGCTTCCGCTTCCGGTCGACGTGACGGTCGTGGCATCCGGGGTCGTCGAGATCGCCCTCGGACTCGCCCTCCTCGTCCTCGGCCGCCGGCGCGTCGCGGTCGGCTGGATCGTCGCGGCCTTCTTCGTCGCGATCTTCCCCGGCAACATCGAGCAGTTCGTCCGGGGCACAGACGCCTTCGGCCTCGACACCGACCTCGCCCGCGGCATCCGCCTGCTCTTCCAGCCCGTGTTGGTGATCTGGGCGCTGTGGTCGACCGGGGCGTGGAAGGCCTGGCGCACGCGCCGACGAGCCCGCTGAGCCACATCTCGCATCCCGCGCCGCGCCGCGGCACCCCCTCTCGAGTGTCCAAAACACCCGGACGATTCTCGAATCCGTCCGAGTTTTCGGACACACAACGGAGTGAGGGCCCCGCTCCGTGGAGCGCGCGCGGTATCGATTTCGTCTCGACATTTCCCGCCCGCGCATCCTGCATTCGTAATCCGTCCAGGTGCCTTTAGCGCGGTCGGGCGACCTGCATTCCCCTGAATAGACTCGCGAAGTTGTCCACACGGGGGAAGGGGAATCCATGCGATTCCGGAATGCAGTGGTCCGAACGAAGGCGGCGGTGGCCGCGTGACGAATGCGACGCCGGGGTGGTACCCCGACACCGAGACTCCCGGACGCCTGCGCTGGTGGGACGGCCGCCAGTGGACGAATGACTTCACCCCGCTGCCGCCCGCGCCGACCGTGACCACCGCCCCTCCGCCGGCGGCACCGGGCGCGGCGCGCCCCTGGTTCTCGCGCGTTCCGATGTGGGGCCGGATCGTGGCCGGCCTCGTCCTGCTCGTGGCGCTGTGGCTGCTCGCCCCGTTCGTCGCAATGGTCGCCCTCGTGGTGCTCGTCACCGGGATCGTCTCGCTCGCGCGCGACACCCCGACCTGGTTGCGGTTCCGCTCGCGCTCCAGCGCCGCGATCTGGACGGTCGCCGCCGTCGTCGCCTTCGGGGTCGCGGGAGGCATCACGGGGGCCACCTCTCCGAAGCACGCGACCCCGGTCGCCCAGGCGGTGCCGGCCGCGGCGGCTTCTCCGACGCCGTCGCCCACTCCCACGGCATCCGCCACCCCCTTCGCCGACGATCAGGCCGCGCTCGCCGCATTCGCGGGACAGCCGGGTACCGTCGCCGACGCCTCGGCGACCACCGACAAGACAGCGCTCTCGGTGCTCGACACTCTCGCCGTGAAGGGGCGCGCGCCCAAGACCGGGTACGACCGCGCCCAGTTCGGGCAGCGCTGGCTCGACGTCGACCGCAACGGATGCGACACCCGCAACGACATCCTCGGCCGCGACCTGAAGGATGCCGTGCGCTCCGGAACCTGCCGAGTGACCGGCGGCACGCTCGCCGACCCGTACACGGGGCGGAGCATCGCCTTCGTCCGCGGCCAGGGCACCTCGGAGCTCGTGCAGATCGACCACGTCGTCGCGCTGTCCGACGCGTGGCAGAAGGGCGCCCAGCAGCTCACCGCCGACCAGCGCGCGAGCTTCGCCAACGACCCCCTCAACCTGCTCGCCGTCGACGGCGCGGCCAACACGCAGAAGAGCGACGGCGATGCGGCCACCTGGCTCCCCGCGCAGAAGAGCTACCACTGCACCTACGTCGCCGCGCAGATCGCGGTCAAGGCCACCTACGGGCTGTGGGTGACCGAGGCGGAGCGCGATGCGATGAAGCGGGTGCTCGAGGCGTGCCCCGATCAGCTCGTGCCGACCTCGGCCTTCGCCGCTCCGGCGCCGGCCCCGGTCGTGGAGCCCGAGCCGGTCGTCGCTCCGGTCGTCGCGCCCGAGCCGGCCCCGGCGCAGCCTCAGCCCGCCCCCGCCGAGCCCGCGCCGGCGCCGCCCGCAGAGGACGCGTACTACGCCAACTGCGACGCCGTTCGCGCGGCGGGCAAGGCGCCCCTGTATCGGGACCAGCCGGGTTACCGGTCGAAGCTGGACCGCGACAACGACGGCGTGGCCTGCGAGTGATGAGCGCGCCGCTCACCCGCTGAACGCCTGAGACGCGCCGCTCCCTCATCGGGGGCGGCGCGTCACACATAGTCGGCAGAGGGCCGTATGCCATGGCCCCGGGCCCGGGCCGGGCGAGACCGGCCATGGTCCCTTCGCTCAGGCGGAGGCGGCCCCGCGCGTCAGCCCGAGGATGCAGCCCTCGACCGCGGCGACCCGCACCCGCTGGGTGTCGGCGTGCAACACGCTCTGGCTCACCGCCCCGACGTGAGCGGCGACGACCGCGCGCGTGAAGAGGGCGGGGTCGATCACCGGATGCAGGCCGATGCGCGAGAGGCACTCGACGAGCAGCGGCTGCAGCGTGTCGTGGAAGTGATCGGTGTGCGCGGTGAGCAGCATCCGGACCTCCTCGTCGTGACGCGCCCGCGTGATGAGCACCGAGCGGATCGCGTACCACTTCTCCTCGGGAGGGAGCCCCTCGACGACGCCGCGCACGATGTCGTCGAGGGTCGGCTGCTCGCTGCTGCGGGCGTCGCCGAGCATGTCGCTCAGCAGCTCGAACACCAGCTCCGCCTGCTGCTCGTAGACCGCGAAGAACACCTCGTCGACCGAGCGGAAGTTCGAGTAGAACGCCCCGCGCGTGTACCCCGCGCGCCGCGTGATGGCCTCGACGCTCACCGAGGTGCTGCCGGTCTCGTCGAAGATCGCCTCGGCGGCCGCGATCAGTGCGGTGCGGGTGCTGCTGCGGCGTCGCACGGGCTTCGGCGCCTCTGCGGGGGTGGTCGTCACGGGCTCCACGTTACGCAGCGGCGGCGCGGTTCACCTCGTCGAGGTAATCGACGACCGGGCGGACGGGGGCGAGGGTCAGGTCGGTGACGATGTGCGAGGCGCTGACGATCTCGCGCACGGGGAGGTCGGCCATCGGGGCGAGCGCGTGCTCGAAGAGTTGCAGGCGGGCGGGTCCGGTCCACGCCTCCTTCACCACGATGTCGGTGATCTCGGTGCGCACGAGGTGCGCCGCGCGCACACCCTGCGTGAAGACGTCGGGCACGAGCTTGACCATGAAGGTCGGCACCGTGATCTGCGCCTTCGCCTCGTCGAGGTCGAGCGGCTCCCACTTGTAGCCCATGGTGGCCGTGGCCACGCGCTCGCCGCCGCGATCGAGGGTGCCGACGAGGGCACCCTGGTCGACGCGCAGGTCGGGGGTTCCGGTCACCTTCGGGTAGGCGCTGAGCTCTCGCCCCGACACGGTGGCGGCGAAGTTGTCGAGGTACATCGCGTGCAGGTACTCGCCGCGCTCGCCGTCGAGGGTGACGGGGATCGCCTGTCCCGACTCGACGTAGGGGCCGTAGCCGTCGACCTCGCCCATCTTCATGACCTCGAAGCGCACGAGCGGCTCGTCGATCTCGAGCGGCTCCGGAACCACGGCGCGCAACGCCTCCGCATCCGTTCGATAGACGACGTTGAAGTACTCGCGGTTCAGGAAGCGCGTGGCCCGCAGCGGGTAGACGGGGGCGGTCAGCGGCGTGGTGCCGCGGCGGAGGATCTCGAGGGGGTTCATCGGTCATCACCTGTTCAGTACGAAGTGTATTGAGTACAGTGTGTATCGAGGGATTCGCATCCGCAAGGCGAGCCTCTGCTCCACGAGAGGAAACGACATGAGCGTCCAGCTGCCCCAGAACATCGCCACCCGACCCGTCACCGTGATCGGGGGTGGCACGCTCGGTCGTCGCATCGCGCTGATGTTCGCCAGCGGAGGGGCCGACGTGCGCATCTTCGATCTCGCGGATGCCGTGCGCTCCGCCGCCGTCGCCTACGTCGAACAGACGCTGCCCTCGGTGGTGGCAGCCCGTGAGGGGGCCGTCGCCGGAACCGTGCAGGGCGCCGACGAGTTGGCATCCGCCGTCTCGAACGCCTGGCTCGTCGTCGAGGCCGTGCCGGAGCGCATCGAGCTGAAGACGTCGGTGTTCGGCGACCTCGACCGCCTCGCGCCGGCGGACGCCATCCTCGCGAGCAACTCGTCGTCGTTCGCGTCGCGCCTGATGATCGACGAGGTCGCGACGCCCGAGCGCGTGCTCAACATGCACTTCTACATGCCGCCGCAGCAGAATGCGGTCGACCTCATGAGCGACGGAAAGACCGCGTCGGAGGTCATCGCCTTCCTGCAGGAGCAGCTCCCGAACTTCGGGGTCTTCCCGTTCGTCGCCCGCCAGGAGTCGACCGGCTTCATCTTCAACCGCATCTGGGCCGCCATCAAGCGCGAGGCCCTCGCGGTCGTGGCCGACGGCGTCTCGACCCCCGAAGACGTCGACGCCATGTGGCGGGTCAACTCCGGCGCTCCCGCGGGCCCGTTCCAGATGATGGACCAGGTCGGCCTCGACGTCGTGCTCGACATCGAGCAGCACTACGCCGACGAGAACCCGCACCTGCCCGAGGGCCCGCGTGAGCTGTTGAGGAGCTACGTGGATGCCGGCAACCTGGGCGTGAAGTCGGGCCGCGGCTTCTACGACTACAGCGAGAAGACCGCCGCCGCCTGACCCGCGGGGCGTCAGGCGCGCGTGGCCTCGGCCTGCAGAACCTCGACCAGCACGTCGAGGCCGCGGTGGGCGTCGGCATCGCCGATCACGGCGGGCGGCACCACGTGCACGCGGTTGTCGGCGGTGAAGCCGAGCACGCCCTTCTCGAGCATCGCGGCCTTGATCGCGCCGATGCGTGCGGCGGCCAGAGGCTCGCGCGTGGCCTGGTCGGCGACGAGCTCGACGGCCCAGAACACGCCGCGACCGCGCACCTCGCCGACGAGCGGCGAGTCCTCGGCCAGCTGGCGCAGACGCGGGCCGATGACCTCCTCGCCGATGCGGCGAGCGTTCTCGATCACGCCCTCGTCGGCCATCGCCTGCTGAGCGGCGACGATGGATGCCGCAGCGAGCGGATGACCCGAGTACGTCAAGCCACCGGGGAAGACGCGTCCGTCGAATACTGAGGCCACGGCATCCGAGATCGCCACGCCACCCACCGGGACGTATCCCGAGTTCACGCCCTTCGCGAAAGTGATGAGGTCGGGCCGCACGTCGAACGCATCGAACGCGAACCACTCACCCGTGCGGGCGAAGCCGGCCATGACCTCGTCGAGGATCAGCAGGATGCCGTAGCGGTCGGCGATCGCGCGGACGCCCTCGAGGTATCGGGGCGGGGGTACGAGCACGCCCGCGGTGCCGGGGATCGTCTCGAACAGGAACGCCGCGATCGTGTCGGGGCCCTCGGCCTGCACGGTGCGCTCGAGGTGGCGGAGGGCGCGCTCGCACTCCTGTTCGGGGGTCTCGGCCCAGAACTCCGACCGGTAGAGGTAGGGGCCGAACACGTGCACGTGTCCGCGCGAGTACTCGTTCGGCATGCGGCGCCAATCGCCGGTCGCCACGATCGCCGACCCGGTGTTGCCGTGGTACGAGCGGTAGTGCGACACGATCTTGTCGCGACCCGTGGTCAGGCGGGCCATGCGGATGGCGTTCTCATTGGCATCCGCCCCGCCATTGGTGAAGAAGACCTTCGAGAACCCCTCGGGGGTCCGCTCGAGGATGAGCTCGGCCGCGTGCGCGCGCGTCTCGTTCGCGTGCGCGGGAGCGACCGTGGTCAGCTGCGCCGCCTGCTCCTGGATCGCGGCGACGACCCGCGGATGCTGGTGCCCGATGTTGACGTTGACGAGCATGCTCGAGAAGTCGAGGTAGCGTCGGCCGTCGGCATCCCAGACCTCCACTCCCGAGCCCCCGGCGAGGGGGAGCGGTGCGAGCGAGCCCTGCGCCGACCACGAGTGGAAGACGCTCGTGCGGTCGCGGTCGCTGATCTCGGCGTTGCGGGGAGTCGAGAGGGGTGTCGGCATGCCTCCAGTGTGAAAGCGTCGCGCCGTGTCGGGGAGCGCCGATCTGTCGGTAATCTCTACGGACGATCGACAGTTTGGCCCGCCATGCCCGCGACGCTCCGCACCCTCCTCGACGACCCGTCGTTCCCCCTGCGCGTGCTGACCCGACTCGACGACGACGCGCTCGATCGGCCCCTGTCGTGGGTGCACAGCTCCGACCTGCTCGATCCGACCCCGTACCTGGAGGCCGGCAACCTGCTTCTGACCAACGGGGCGCAGTTCTCTCCGGATCCGGATGCCGATGAGGCGCTGGCCTATTGCCGACGCCTCCGTGAGCTCGGGGTGGCGGGCCTCGGCTTCGCGACCGACATCATCCACGACCGCGTGCCCGAGACCGTGGTGCGCGCGGGCGAGGCGGCCGACCTGCCGATCGTCGAGATCGCCGATCGCGCGCCGTTCATCCGCATCATCCGCTTCGTCGCCGACATCATCGCCGCCGAAGGAGCCGCGCGCCTGTCGTGGCTGCTCGATGCCCAGCGCGCGGTGGCGCGTGCCGCGGTGCGCGAGGACGGCCTGCGTGAGATCCTCGCCACTCTGTCGCGCCTGCTCGACGCCTGGGTCGAGCTGTACGACGCGGTCGGCGGTCGCCTGTCGTCTCCGGGCCTGCGCGGGGCGCCGGCCGAGGTCGAGGCCGAGGTCGGCCGCGACGTGCGGCGCCTGCTCGAACGGCGGACCGCTGCGAGCCTCGTCGTGCCCTCGGCCGGCCACGCGCTGGTCCAGACGATCGGGCAAAGCGGGCGACTGCGCGGCGTGCTCGCGGTAGGCGGACCCGAGCCGCTCGACCCCGCGGGCCGGGATCTCGTGGCCTCGGTCGTGGCGCTGGCGAGCATCGCGCTCGAGCAGCAGCGCGGACTGCAGTCGGCCCTGCGCGGCGTGCGCGCGGGCGTCATCGACCTGCTCGTCAACGGACACGGCGACACGGCCCGGCGCGTGGCCGCGTCGGCGCTCGGGGGTCTCCCCGCGGCGCCGTACCTGGTCGGGGTCGTGCGCGGGGCGGCAGCGCTCGGGGGTCTCCCCGCGGCGCCGTACCTGGTCGGGGTCGTGCGCGGGGCGGCAGCGCTTGCGGGACTGCACGACGAGCTCGACCTCGTCTCGAGCGACCCCGCCCGCATGTTCTCTGCCGAGCGCGACGACGACATCATCGTGCTCGTGGCGGACGACGCGGCCCCCGCGCTCGCGGCGCTCGCCGCGCGACGGGGTCTTCACGTCGGAACAGCGCGCCACGAGGCGGGTGACGATCTCGCCGAGAACCTGCGCCGTGCCGTGCACGCGGCTCGCGACGCCGAGGCGGGCACCCTCCGCGCCTACGACGACCTGGCCGGCCGCGGCCTGATGGGCGCGCTGCGCGAACGCGGCGGCGAGGTGCTCGCGCGCTCCCTTCTGCAGCCCCTCGAGGCACTGCCGGCCGCCGAGCAAGAACGCATGCGTGAGTCGGCGCGGGTCTGGCTCGACGCCAACGGCGCCTGGGATCCCGCGGCGCGGAGCCTCGGCATCCATCGCCACACCCTGAGGGCGCGCATGGCGCAGCTCGAGCAGGTGCTCGAGCTCGACCTGTCGAGCTTCGCCGCGCGCGCCGAGCTGTGGGCCGCACTGGAGCTGGCGGGTCCTCCCGCCCGCGCGTGAGGGGTCACCTTCTGTCGCTTCGGCGCGCGCCAGGCGACGCTTCTTGACCCCTCACGCGAAGCGCGGGACGGAACGACGGATGCCGCGACCCCAGGCTCGCGGGGAGCCCGGGGGCACGGCATCCGGTGCCGACGACTCAGCTGTTCTGGGGGAAGCCGAGGTTGATGCCGCCGTGGGTGGCGGGGTCGAGCCAGCGGCTGGTGACGGCCTTCTCGCGGGTGAAGAAGTCGAAGCCGTGCACGCCGTAGGCCTTCGCGTCGCCAAACAGGCTCTTCTTCCACCCGCCGAACGAGTGGTACGCCACCGGCACGGGGATCGGCACGTTGATGCCGATCATGCCGACCTGCACCTCGTGCTGGAAGCGGCGGGCGGCTCCGCCGTCGTTGGTGAAGATCGCCGTGCCGTTGCCGAACTCGCCGCCGTTGATGAGGGCGAGGCCCTCTTCGTACGTGTTCACGCGCACGACCGAGAGCACGGGGCCGAAGATCTCCTCGGTGTAGGCGCGCGACGTGGTCGGCACCTCGTCGAGCAGGGTGGGGCCGAAGAAGAAGCCCTCCTCGTGCCCGTCGACCGAGAATCCGCGGCCGTCGACGACGATGGTCGCGCCGTCGGCTTCAGCGATGTCGACGTACGAGGCCACCTTCTCGCGGTGCGCGCCCGAGATGAGGGGGCCCATGTCGGGCTCGTCGGCATCCGCTCCGTTTCCGATGCGGAGCTTCGTGATCCGCTCGGTGACCTTGGCGATCAGCTCGTCGGCGACCGGCTCGACGGCCAGCACGACCGAGATGGCCATGCACCGCTCGCCCGCGGCGCCGAAGCCGGCGTTGACGGCGGAGTCAGCCACGAGGTCGAGGTCGGCGTCGGGCAGCACCAACATGTGGTTCTTCGCGCCGCCCAGGGCCTGCACGCGCTTGCCGTTCTTCGACGCGGTCTCGTAGATGTACTGAGCGATGGGGGTGGAGCCGACGAACGAGATCGACTGCACCTCGGGGGCCTCGAGCAGTCCGTCGACGGCGACCTTGTCGCCCTGCAGCACGGTGAAGGCGCCGGCGGGAAGGCCCGCCTCCTTCCACAGGCGCGCGAGCCAGAGCGAGGCGGAGGGATCTTTCTCGCTCGGCTTCAGCACGACGGCGTTGCCGGCGGCGAGGGCGATGGGGAAGAACCACATCGGCACCATGGCGGGGAAGTTGAAGGGGCTGATGATGCCGACGACGCCGAGCGGCTGCTTGAGCGAGTACACGTCGACGCCGCTGGAGGCGTTCTCGCTGTAGGCGCCCTTGATGAGGTGCGGGAAGCCGGTCGCGAGCTCAACGACCTCCTGGCCGCGGGCGATCTCGCCCATCGCGTCGGAGAGCACCTTGCCGTGCTCGGCGGTGAGGATCTCGGCCAGCTCGCCCTTGCGCGCGTTCAACAGCTCGCGGAACGCGAACAGCACGCTCTGGCGCTTCGCGATGGAGGAGCCGCTCCACTCGGCGAAGCCGCGACTGGCCGAGGCGATGGCGGCCTGGATGTCGGCCTCGCCGGCCAGGGCGACGTGCGCCTGCACCGCGCCGGTGGCGGGGTTGTAGACGGGGGCGGTGCGTCCGCCCGTCGGGGCGCTCTCTGCGCCGTCGATCCAGTGCGCGATGACGGGGAGGTCGTGGTCGGTCATGGATCCCAGTAAAGAGATCCCGACCCGGGTCCGCCGTCGACAATCGGGCGACCGCACCCGTGAAGGGAGGACAGATCGGCAGGATGCCGGATCCTGAGAACCTCGTATGCGGTACACCCTGAGTTTGAGAACGATTATCAACGGCGATACGGTTTCCTTATGACCCGCCGCATTCTCGCCCCCGTCGTCCTCGGGGCCGTCTCCGTTCTCGCGCTCGCCGGCTGCGCCGGAGGCACCGCCTCGCCCGCTTCGTCGGACTCGTCCGGAAAGGTCAAGGTCGTGGCATCCACCGACGTCTACGGCTCGATCGCCCAGGCGGTCGGCGGCGAGTACGTCGACGTGGCCTCGATCATCACCTCGCCCAGCCAGGACCCGCACGAGTACGAGGCGAGCGCGCAAGACCAGCTGACGCTGAAGAACGCCGGTCTCGTGATCGAGAACGGCGCCGGTTACGACGCGTTCATGGAGTCCCTCATCCAGGCCAGCGGCACGTCGGCTCCCGTGCTCACCGCCGTGGAGTACAACCACGACTACCCCGGGTCGAAGGATCACTCCGACGACGACGCGAGCCCCGCCCCGAGCGAGAGCGCCGACGATCACGCGCACGCTGAGGGCGACGGTCACGACCACATCGAGGGCTTCAACGAGCACGTCTGGTACGACCCCCACACCATCGAAGACCTCACCGAGGCCATCGCCGACGAACTGGGCAAGATCGCGCCCGACCACGTCGCCGACTTCAACGCCAACGCCGAGGCCTTCACCCAGCAGATCGCCGGTCTCGAGGACTCCCTCGACGCGATCAAGGCGAAGGATGCCGGCAAGAAGATCTTCGTGACAGAGCCGGTGCCGGTGTACCTGACCACCACCGCGGGCCTCGACAACGCGACCCCCAACGAGTTCAGCGAGGCGGTCGAAGAGGGCCAGGACGTCCCGCCCGCGACCCTGCTTGAGTCGCTCCAGCTGTTGGACTCGGGTCAGATCACCGTCATGATCGTCAACCCGCAGACCGGCGGCGCCGAGGTCACACAGGTGCAGAACGAAGCGAAGTCCAAGAACATCCCCGTGATCGAGTTCACGGAAACGCTCCCCGAGGGACAGACTTACATCTCGTGGATGCAGAGCAACATCACGGCGCTGTCCGACGCGCTGGCGGCGTGAGCGCGACCGCACCGCTGCGCATCCGCGGAGCCGCCCTCGAAAGAGGGGGCCGGGAGCTCTGGGCCGGGCTCGACCTCGAGGTCGAGCCCGGCGAGCTCGTCGCGGTGCTCGGACCCAGCGGCTCGGGCAAGACCACGCTGCTGCGCGCGATCCTCGGGCTCGAACGCCTCAGCGGGGGATCGATCGAGGCGCTCGGAGCCCCGGTGCGCCGCGCCGGCAACCGCCGCATCGGCTACATCCCCCAGCAGCGCCCCCTGCCGCGCGAGACGCCCCTCCGCGGCCGCGACATCATCGGTCTCGGGGTCGACGGGCACCGACTCGGCCTGCCCCTGTCGCGCAAGAAGGATCGCGCGCGCATCGACGAACTGCTCGAGGCGGTGGGGGCCACCGCGTTCGGCGACCGCCCCGTGGGGCTCCTCTCCGGCGGAGAGCAGCAGCGACTGCGCGTGGGCCAAGCCCTCGCCGACGACCCCGCCCTCCTGCTCTGCGACGAGCCGCTGACGAGCCTCGACCTCGCCAACCAGCAAGCCGTCGTGCGACTCATCGACCGCCACCGTCGCGAGCGCGACGCCGCCGTGCTGCTGGTCACCCACGACATCAATCCCGTGCTGTCGCGCGTCGACCGCATCCTCTACATCGCCAACGGGCGCTTCACCCTCGGGACTCCCGACGAGGTGCTCACGACCGCGACCCTCTCGGCCCTGTACGGCGCCCCCGTGTTCGTCGTCCGCGCCGGCGACCAGCTCATCGTCGTCGGAGCCCCGGATGCCGAGGACGCCCACCACCATCACCACGACGAGGACGACGCATGAACTGGTCCGACGTCGGCACCGCCCTCTTCGGCGGGGTGAGCCAGTACGGCGCGATCCTCGAGCTGGTGCAGAACTCCGTCTACGCGGGTGCGGTCCTGGGCCTGGTGGGCGGCCTCATCGGTGTCTTCGTCATGCAGCGCGACATGGCCTTCGCCGTGCACGGGATCAGCGAGCTGTCGTTCGCCGGCGCCGCGGTGGCCCTGCTCATCGGCGTCGACGTCGTGTCGGGCTCGATCGTGGGCTCCCTCATCGCGGCCGCACTGATCGGGGTGCTGGGCGCCCGCGCGCGCGATCGCAACTCGATCATCGGCGTGCTCATGCCGTTCGGCCTGGGTGTCGGCATCCTGTGCCTTTCGCTCTACAACGGGCGCAGCGCGACGCGCTTCAGCCTGCTGACCGGGCAGATCGTGTCGGTGCAGAGCGAGCAGCTCGGGTGGCTCGTGGTGATCGGCGTCGCGGTGCTGGTCGCCCTGCTGCTCATCTGGCGCCCGCTGCGCTTCGACTCCCTCGACCCGCAGTCGGCGGCCGCACGCGGAGTGCCCACCACCGCCGTGTCGCTGGCATTCATGCTGCTGCTCGGCCTGATCGTCGCCGTGGCGGTGCACATCATCGGCGCACTGCTGGTGATGGCGCTGTTGGTCACGCCCGCCGCGGCGGCCATGCGCGTGGCATCCGGTCCCCTCTCGGTGCCGCTGCTGGCCGCGCTGTTCGGCTTCGTCTCGGCCGTGGGCGGAGTGCTGCTCGCGGTGGCCGGAACGCTGCCGGTGAGCCCGTACATCACGACCATCTCGTTCGCGATCTACCTCGTGTGCCGCCTGGTCGGCGCCCGCCGCGATCGCACGACCCGGGCGGTCTGAGGGCGCCGACCATCTCCGGGCCGTGTGTGCCCAGGCGACATCGCCCGCGCCCAGCCGATTCACCGATCGCCTCGCTAGACTCGCGGCCATGGTCCAGCGCAATACGTGGCAGCGCGAACGCGTGCGGGAGGCTCTGTCCGGAGCTCCCGGCTTCGTCAGCGCCCAGTCGCTGCACGCGACCCTGCGCGACGAGAACACCGGCATCGGCCTCGCGACCGTCTACCGCACCCTCGCGGGTCTCGCGGCCCGCGGCGATGCCGACTCCCTGCAGAGCCCCGACGGCGAGAACCTGTTCCGCGCCTGCGAGACGCGCGGTCACCACCACCACCTGATCTGCCGTTCGTGCGGCAAGGCGGTCGAGATCGCAGCGACCGACGTCGAAGAGTGGGCGCAGCGCACCGCCGCGCAGCACGGCTTCAGCGAGGCCGAGCACGTGGTCGACATCTTCGGCATCTGCACCGATTGCGCCCACGCCCGGGCTCGTGAGCGTGGCGACGAGTAGTCGCACCACGGCACCCCCGCCGCAACGCTCGGGCGCCTCCCGCACCCTCGTCGCGCTCGGCCTGGGTGTCGTCGTGGTCACGGGGTTGTTCCTCGTGGACGCCTTCGCCCCCACGTTCTTCGCGCAATCGCTCCCGACCCGCGCGCAGGACGGGCTCACGCTCGCGCTCAGCGTGCTGATCGAGTCGCTGCCGTTCGTGGTCCTCGGCGTCGTGCTGTCGATCATCGTGCAGGTCTGGGTGCCCCCGGGGGCGATCGAGAGATGGATGCCCCGCGCGCCGTGGGCGCGCCGGGCCGTCCTGTCGCTGCTGGGCATGTTCATCCCGGTCTGCGAGTGCGGAAACGTGCCTTTCGCCCGCGGCCTGCTGATGCGCGGCTTCGGGGTGAGCGACACGCTGACCTTCCTGGTCGCCGCTCCCATCGTCAACCCGATCGTCATCATCAGCACGCACGCCGCCTTCGGCTTCAGCGACGGCATCCTGGTGGCGCGTCTGATCGGCGGCTACCTCGTCGCCAACCTCATCGGCTGGCTGTACAGCCGGCATCCCGATCCCGACAAGCTGCTCACCGAGCGCTTCCTCGAGACGTGCGAGATCGTCGTCCAGGAGCGCGGTGACCGCGGCCGGCGCACCCTGGCCCAGTTCGTCGTCGAGCTGCGCTCGGTCATGCCGGCGCTCATCATCGGTTCGCTCCTCGCGGGGGCCGTGCAGGTGCTCGTGCCACGCAGCGCCCTGCTGGCGATCGGATCCGACCCCGCGCTGTCGATCGCCGCGATGATGGCGCTCGCGATCGTGGTCTCGCTCTGCTCGAACGTCGACGCGTTCTTCGCGTTGTCGTTCGCCTCGACCTTCACGCCCGGCTCGATCGTGGCCTTCCTCGTGGTGGGGCCGATCATCGACCTCAAGATGATGGCGCTGCTGCGCACGACCTTCTCGTCACGGGTCCTCGTGGGCATGACGGTGGTCGTCGTGCTCTTCGCCTTCACGCTCGGAACGGTGGTGAACCTCCTTGTCTAGAACGGGTGCTCTCGCCACGCGCTGGCTCGGGGTGGGCCTGACCGCGTGCCTGTCGATCACGACGATCACGCTGTGGGCGACCGGGCGGATGGCGCTGTACATCAACCCTGATTCGGCGTGGTTCGCCGTCGGCATGGCCTTCGTCGCGCTGATCGGCGCGATCGCCTCGTTCGCCCTGCCGCTCGGAGCCGAGGCCGATCACGGCCACGACCACGAGCACGGGCATTCCCCCGCCGCGGCCTCCGCCCGCCGCGAGGCGTTCGCTCACGCCGATCACGCGCACGCCGACCCGCTCGACGAGCACGATCACGTCGCGCACGACCACCTGGCGGCCCGCCCGCGCCTGACACCCGGCGGGATCGCCGCCTTCACCGGAGGCGTGTTGGCCTCGGGGGCGGTGATCGCCGTGCTGCTGACCCCCGCGGCCTCGCTGTCGACTGAGCTGGCGGTGTCGCGCGACGTGGGTGCGCCTCCGTTGTTCGCAGGCTCCGACGCGGTGACCCTGGCCGCCTCGGGCGACACCTCCAAGTTCGGCATCGGCGACTGGTCGGCGGTGTTCGCGCACGCCACCAACCCCGAGACCTTCGACGGCAAGCCCGTCACCCTCACCGGGTTCATCACCCCGGCGAACGACGGCTCGAGCTTCGATCTCACCCGGCTCGTGATCACGCACTGCGTGATCGATGCGCAGACCGCGCGTCTGCCCATCGCCGCGACGACCGGTGCCCCCTCGACCGGCCAGTGGGTGACCGTCACCGGGACGGTGCGCTCGAGCGGAGACGGCAAGCTCGCGGTGCACGCCGATCAGGTCGCCGCGATCGACGAGCCCTCGGACCCGTATGAGTACTGACTCCCGTCGCGGCGGCGACTCCCGCCGTTCGCGCGCCCGCCGCCGGCGCGGGCGTGGATTCGCGATCGCGTTCGCGGCCGTCCTCGTCGGTCTCGTGGTCGTCGGCGGCCTCGGCGGAGTGGTCGCGGTGGCGCAGGGACCACGCGTCACGGACGTGCAGGTCGATCCCGCCGCGGCCGTCGCGGCATCCGGGTCGCGCGTGATCCTCACCACGACGCAGTCGCTGCAGAAGGTCGACCCCTCGCAGGTCGAGGTCGACCCGGCGACACCGTTCACGGTCGACACCTCGGGGCGCAGCGTCGGCGTGCGTTTCACGCTGCCGTTGCGCGACGACACCGACTACCGCATCACCGTCAACGGGGTGAACGGCCTGGGCGCGGGTCCGGCCTCGACGCTCACCGAGACCTTCCGCACCCCTCCGCTGCAGGCCTACCTGATGCAGCGCGGCACGCCCGAGGGCGACACGATCTTCCGCACCGACCTGCAGGGTCAGGCGGGGCTCCCGGTGTTCGTGAACCCGCACATCGAGGACTTCCGCGCCACCGCCAACCACCTCGTCATCTCGGTGCGCGACGGCGACACCCCGCGCGTGATCGTGACCGACCCCGACGGCAAGAACCAGCGCGACATCGCCCTCCCCGGCCCCGGGTACGTGACCAACCTGCAGTCGGCAGACCGAGGGGAGCGCATCGGATTCACCTTCTCGGATGCCGACCTGGGCGCCGCCGGAGGTCGCGAGAGCCGCCTGTTCACGGCGTCGGCGGCCGACGACTCCCCGCCCGTCGAGGTGGGGCTGAACGGCGGCGACGTGCGCATCGCCGACTATCGCTTCGTGCCCGACACCGACAGCATGCTGGTGCTCACCTTCGACTCCCGCCTGCTCCTGACCGACGCCCAGGGCGGCAACGCCGCGCCCCTCGGCAGCGCCGTGTCGATCGACGGCATCGCCCGCGGTTCTTCGGTCGCGATCGTCGAGAGGCTCGAGGGCATCCGCGAGATCGATCTGACCGACGGCTCCGAGCAGGGGCTCGTCGAGCCCGTCGACCCGCCGGGGATGGCGGGACGGGCGACGCCGATGCCCGGCGCGGGGGCGGGGACGATCCGTTCGTTCGCCGACATCAGCTCCGACGGGGTCTCGCGATCGACGATCGTCTCGCACGTCGACACCGACGGCACCGTCCGCCAGCTGCTGAGCGTGCCGGGCTCCGACACCGTGCTGCAGACGTGCGTGTCGCCGAGCGGCCGCTATGCCGCGGTGCTGGTCGCGCCGCGCGCGGTCGACAATCCCTTCGACCGCTATCAGCTGCCCCTTCCGCAGCGCCTGCTCACCCACCTCGTCGAGGTCGACACCGGGCAGGAGATCGTCGCGCTGCAGGGCTTCGACCTGTCGTGGTGCCAGGTGCCCCCGCAGTGATGCGCCCCGCGACCCGCGCCGACCTCGTCGATCTGCCGGTCGAGGTCGCTCCCCGGCTGCTGGGCGCCCTGCTCGAGACCGAGGTCGGCGGAGAACGGGTCGTGGCCCGGCTCACCGAGGTCGAGGCGTACCACGGCCTCGGCACCGGAGAGCAGCCCGATCCGGGTTCGCACGCCCGCATGGGGCCGACGGCGCGCAACGCCACGATGTGGGGGGAGCCGGGGCACCTCTACGTCTACCTGAGTCACGGCATCCATTCGTGCGTGAACGTCGTGTGCGGCCCCGAGGGTGTCGCGGGCGGAGTCCTGCTGCGCGGCGGCGAGATCGTCGAGGGGGCAGACATCGCCGAGCGGCGGCGGCTCGAGCGCCGCGGGGCGGTGCGGGCGTCGCGGGATCTCGCTCGCGGTCCCGGACGATTCGGCGACGCGGTGGGTCTTCGGCATCCGATCCACGACGGCATCGACGCGGTCACCGGCGCGGAGCGGGCCGGGGCTCGAGCGCGGCTGCTCCTGCCCGAGGCGCCGCCGCCGGTCGTGGCGACGGGGCCGCGCGTGGGGGTCGCGGGTATCGCCGGCACCGACGCGTTCCCGTGGCGCTTCTGGATCGAGGGGGACGCCACGGTCTCGGCGTTCCGGTGGGGCCGGGGTGCGGCGGAGGCGGGTGGGGCGTGAGGGGGCTGAGCCCGTCGAAGCTCCCGCTCCCTCGACAGGCTCGGGGCCCTCGCGTTCGATGACCTGATCAGGTCAAGGCGACACGCCGTGCTAGACTGACCCCTTGTCTGCGCGCACTCCAGCACGCAGTTCGCATCCCTGCTCTCGATCCCGGCCTTCCGCCGTGCTCGAACGGGGTGCAGACAAGGGATCTTGGGTGACACCGTCCGGTGTCACGGTACAGAAGGAGACATCACCATGGCAGCAGTGTGCCAGGTGACTGGAGCGGTTCCCGGCTTCGGTCACAACATCTCGCACTCGCACCGCCGGACGAAGCGCCGCTTCGACCCGAACGTGCAGAAGAAGACCTACTTCGTTCCGTCGCTGGGTCGCAACATCAAGCTCAACGTTTCGGCGAAGGGCATCAAGGTCATCGACGCTCGCGGCATCGAGTCCGTCGTCCGTGACCTGCAGGCGAAGGGCGTGAAGCTGTAATGGCGAAGAAGGCTCAGGACGTTCGTCCGATCATCAAGCTGCGTTCGACCGCCGGCACGGGATACACCTACGTGACGCGCAAGAACCGCCGCAACAACCCCGACCGCATCGTGCTCAAGAAGTACGACCCCGTGGTCCGTAAGCACGTCGACTTCCGAGAGGAGCGCTAAGCACATGGCTAAGAAGAGCAAGATCGCGCGCAACGAGCAGCGCAAGGTCGTCGTCGAGCGCTACGCCGCGAAGCGCGCCGAGCTGAAGAAGACCCTGGTCGACCCCAACGCGACCGACGAGGCCCGCGAGGCCGCCCGCGTGGGTCTGCAGAAGCTCCCCCGCAACGCGTCGCCCGCGCGCGTGCGCAGCCGCGACGTCATCGACGGCCGCCCCCGTGGTGTCCTCACGAAGTTCGGCGTCTCGCGCGTCCGCTTCCGTGACATGGCCCACCGTGGCGAGCTGCCCGGTGTGACCAAGTCGTCCTGGTAAGCACCAGACACCGTACGAGAGGCGGGGGCCCCAGCGGGGCCCTCGCCTCTCGTCGTTGACGGCGTCGATCGGCGGCGGCTCCATCAGGGTCCGGAGCGCGGCGCTGTACGACGCTCATTTGTCGAGGGCGGCGAGCATCTCGACGGCGTCGGTCCGACCGCGCACGCCCAGTTTCTGGTAGATCGAGCGCACCTGGCTCTTGACCGTGTTGAGCGAGACGCCGCGCTCGCGAGCGATCTCGACGAGGCTCAGCGACTGCCGCAACAGGTCGGCCGTCGCCCTCTCGGTCGGGGTGAGACGAGCCGCCGCGACCGGCGAGTGGGCTTCGCAGCCGGACGTGGCGACGCGCGCGAGTGTCGCCTGCAGGTGCGGGAGGGCCGCGGCGAGCACGGTGTCATCGTCGGCCACGGCGTCCATCAGCGCCCGGGTCTCGTCGTGCGGCAGAGCGAGGAACGGCGTCGCCGAGGAGCCGGTGCGCACGATCAGATGCAGGGCCGCCTGCATGCTCTGGCGTGCCCGCCGGGTGTAACCCAGCCGGTTCTGTGCCAGCGCCCGTCTCACCAGGGCGGGGGTCAGGGTGCGCAGGCAATGATTCGATCCGGGTGCGACGCAGGCGTCGGTCTCGAGCAGCAGCTCGCGCTCGCGGCCGAGCCCGAGCAACGCGCCGGTCCGCTGCATCGCGAAACAGGAGCCGTGACCCTCGGGGGACTCGAAGGGATCCAGCGTGGTCAACGCCTCACGGTGTTCGCCCTGCGCGACGAGGATGTCGGCGAGCATGCAGACGAGGAGATGCCGGACCATGCGTTGGCTGCTGAGTCGGCGGCTGCCGTGCAGGAGTCGTTGACATTCGGCGCGGCCGGTGCCCAGGTCACGGTCCAGTACCATCGCCACCACCTCGACGACGCGTGCCGCGTACCCCGCGTAGGGGTCGTCCGGATGCGCGCATCGCATCGTCACCGCCACACCCCGCAGTCGCGAGACGTTCAGATCGGCGGCGGCGATGAGAGCCTCGGCGAGCTGAAGCAGGGGGGAGATGTCGGCGGCAGGCCATTCCCGAGCCGTGAACAGCTCGGCGGCCTCGGCTCGGGCGCTTTCGGCCGCCAGGTATTCGCCGTTCAGTGCGTGTCCCAGGGCGCTCACCGACAGCGCCCGGTACCTGGTCGCGTCGGTGTCGGCGAACAGGAGGGCCTCGACTCCGAAGCGTGCGCCCACCTGCGGCCAGCCGATGGCGGTGCCGTACTCGCCGGCGGAGGCGTACAACTGGGACCGCGCGCCGGACGACAGCGTGGCCGGTCGCCGCAGGCGGACCTCGTCGAAGTAGCGGGAGAGGGCGGCGGTGCCCTCGGTGAGGGCGTCGCGGCGGGCACGGGCGGCCAGGAGGGCTGCCAGCGGCAGAGCCGTGGAGTCGGTCCAGACCGCGGGCGGCTCGGGAAGCTCCGCCTCCGAGAGCAGTGCGAGGTGGCGGGGTGCGGGGACTCCGTGACCGGGCAGCAATCGCAGGGCCGTCGTCGTGGCGGCCGCGCGGAGTATGGCGCGTGCCTCCATCGAGGTGGGTGAACCTGGCATCTCTCCCCCTTCGTCGCTGCCCAGCGGGTGGAGTGCGCGCGGAGCGCAATCCGGCCGAATGTACTTCGGGTGGGTCTCGCCGAGCGCGTGAGCGGGGCATGCTGTCAACAACGCGTGACAGCGTGTCGCGGCGTCGCGGACGGCCGGCGACGGGGCACGCTCGGACGAGCGCGGACTCTCGACTCCGGGCCCGGAGCTGGGCGGTGACGCGGGCGGGCTCACCCGACCCATCCGCCTCACGCGTCCCATAGGTCGCACGACACGCCGGTCGAGAATGGGTCGAAATCCGTCAGAATCCCCGTAATTCCGCGGTTCGGTTGATACTGTCGAGGCGGTCTCCCGACCACCGAGGAGGATTCCCCCCTCGTCCGCGTAACGAGAGGCGACCTACGTCGTCGCCTGGAGGACAACCACATGGCTGACAAGTCCATCACCAAGACCGAGCTCGTCGCGAGCATCGCCAGCGCGACCGGGCAGAGCCAGTCCGCCGTGTCGGGCGTGCTCGACTCCCTCTTCTCCACCGTCTCCGAGGCGGTCGCCAAGGGCAGCAAGGTTTCGATCCCCGGTTGGATCGCCTTCGAGCAGGTCGCGACGTCGGCTCGCACGGGCCGCAACCCCCAGACGGGCGAGGAGATCTCGATCCCCGCCGGCAAGCGCGTCAAGGTGACCGCGGGCTCCAAGCTGAAGGCCGCCGTCAAGTAAGACGACGTCGAACGACAGAGGGGGGATGCCACACGGCATCCCCCCTCTGTGGTTCTCTCGCGACGTAGGCTGAGGGGGTGAATCCCCGCCTGCTCCGCGTCGCGGGACCCGTCATCCTGGTCGTGGTCTCGCTGATCGCCGTCGCGGTGGGGCTCGCGTACGGAGGCGGAGCGGCTCCCACGCAGCTCGCCGACCCCGGCCCGGTCGTCCGGTGGGGCTTGCCGATCGCCACCGTCGTCGTCAACCTCGCCGCCGCCACGATGGTCGGTTCGCTGGTCCTGGCGCTGTTCGCCCTGACGGCGGGGGAGCGACCCTTCGAGATCGCCCTGGACACGGCATCCATCGGCGCCGCCGTGTTCACCGTCTCGGCGGCCACCACGGGGTATCTGACCTTCCTCAATGTCCTGAATGCGAAGCCGACGCTCGACGCGGTGTTCGGGCAGCAGCTCGGACGCTTCCTCGTCGAGAGCTCGATCGGGCAGGCGTGGCTGATCACCACCATCGCCGGCGCCGTGCTGACCGTGCTCACCTTCGCCGTCCGCTCGTGGATCCCCACGCTCGTCGTCGCGATCCTCGCCCTCGCCTCGCTCATCCCCATGGGCACGCAGGGCCACGCGGGCGAAGAAGCCAGCCACAACGCGGCCGTGACCTCGCTCGTTCTGCACATCATGGCCGCGGCCGTGTGGCTCGGCGGGCTGATCCTGCTGGTGGTCGTCCGCCCCGCGATGTCGCGCGGGCAACTGCAGACCGCGCTCCTGCGCTACTCGTCGATCGCCCTCGTCGCCTTCATCGTCGTCGCGATCTCGGGAACCGTCCGCGCTTCGATCGGCCTCCTGGGCCTCCAGAACCTCTGGTCGGCCTACGGCGTCCTCGTGCTCGTCAAGGTGGGCGCGCTGATCGCCATGGGCGTCCTGGGCGCCTGGTACCGCCGTCGACTGATCTCGCGCATGGCCGACGAGCCCGGCTCCCGCCGCTTCTGGGGCGTCATCACCCTCGAGCTGGCGTTCATGGGCATCGCCAGCGGTGTCGCCGCCGCCCTCGCGCGGACACCCCCGCCGGTGCAGCCCCCGCTGGTGGGACAGACCCCGGCCGAGGTGCTGACCGGCGCGCCGCTGCCTCCCGATCTGACCATCGAGCGCTGGTTCACCGCGTGGGACGTGGATCTGCTCTGGACCCTCGTGGTCGCGTTCGGGATCTTCTTCTACCTCGCCGGCGTCTGGCGTCTGCTCCGCCGCGGCGACTCGTGGCCGATCTCCCGTACGGTGCTGTGGGTCCTCGGCATGCTGAGCGTGTTCTGGGTCACGTCCGGTCCGATCAACGTGTACCAGGACTACCTGTTCAGCATGCACATGATCGGCCACATGCTGCTGTCGATGGCGATCCCGCTCATGCTCGTGGCGGGGGCCCCGGTCTCGCTCGCGGCGCGCGCCATCCGCAAGCGCACCGACGGGACGCGCGGCGGCCGCGAGTGGATCCTCTGGGCGGTGCACAACCCGGTCGCGAAGGTGCTGACCAACCCCTACGTGGCGGCGGGCCTGTTCATCGGCTCGCTCTGGGCGTTCTACTACACCGACCTGTTCCGCTGGTCGCTGTACGACCACGTCGGGCACATCTGGATGGTCGCGCACTTCCTGGTGACGGGTTACCTCTTCGTGCTGAGCCTCATCGGCATCGATCCCGTTCCCTACCGCCTGCCCTACCCCATGCGCCTGCTCGTGCTCATCGCGATCATGGCGATGCACGCCTTCTTCGGCATCGCGATCATGATGAACTCGGGTCTGATGGTCGCGGAGTGGTTCGGCGCGATGGGCCGGACCTGGGGGGCGACACCTCTTCAAGACCAGTACGTCGGCGGCGGTGTGGCCTGGTCGGTCGGCGAGATCCCCACGCTCATCCTGGCGATCGCGGTGGCCATCCAGTGGAGCCGGAGCGACGAGCGTCAGCAGCGCCGCCGCGACCGTCACGTCGACCGCGTCGGCGATCTCGAGCTCGACGCGTACAACGAGGAGCTCGCTCGCCTCGCCGAGCGCGACGCCCGGGTCGCATCCCGCGGCAACTAGGCGGGACTCAGTCGGACGATCCGCCGACGAGGATCGAGGCGGTGCCGTCCGGCAGGACCGTGATCTCGCCGTCGACGCGGAACGCGACGTCTTCTTCGACCGTGCGGACGCTGCCGTCGAAGATCGAGCGGATGTCGACGACGATGTGCGCGACGGCCTTCGCCGAGGGGATGCGCCACCCGGCGCCGTCGGGGACCACGGTCACCTCGGGTTGCTGCACGATCGACCAGGTGGGCGCGTCGTCGATGCGGTTGCGCACCGTGAAACCGAAGGGGCAGCCGGTGGGTTGCAGCACCTTCTGCTGGGCGCACGTGGTCAGGAAGTCCTCGACGCGCGACTGCACGACCGAGATGAACTCGTCGGTCGGCTGCGCCTGCACGTCGACCGGGATGCCGGCCAGCGGCGCGTCGGCGAGCACGGCGACACCGGGGGTCGCCGAGATCGCCGTGTCGACGTCGACCGAGTAGAGCCCCGGCGAGAACACCAGCAGCGGGACAGCGGCCGTGGGATCGACGTCGGCCCCGTCGACCGAGACCTGTCGCTTGTCGACCTCGAACCCGTTCACGGCGAACCGCATCGACCCCTCGACCGTGAGCTTCATCACCGACAGCGGGCTGCGGGCGAACCGCCACCGGGGGAGCAGGCCCTCGTTCGTGTCGTGCTGCACCGAGAAGGTCGTCTTTCCGGCGTACCCGCCCGCGGTGTACGAGACCGTGACCTGCGTCTCGTCGCCGTCGGCGCTCTCGCCGGTGATCTCGGCATCCGTCAAGGACGTCAGGGCATCGGGACGCAGCAACGCCTCGGATGCCGTGGCCGGCAGACCCGCCGACTGCAGCTCGGCGGAGTCGACGGCCACGCCCGGAACCGCGAGAGCCTCCGCCGTGCGGCGCTCCTGCAGGAGCTCGAGGTAGTGCTGGACGAAGGCGCGGGGGCTGTAGAACTCGCGGTACAGCGAGGCGGCTCCCGCCCCGAGCGCGGCGATCAGCAGCACGCCGACCAGGACGATCCCGGTGATCGTGGCCGCGGGGCGTGGGCGCGCGCCGCGAACGCCTTCGGGCGTCGCGGGGCCCCCGCCTGCGGTGTCCACGCCTCCAGTGTAGGAAAAGCTCCTGTGGAGGCGCCGCGCGCGTCAGTCCATGACGAGCGACTGCACGATCGCGACAGCCGCCAGCTGACCGCCGGCGATGGCCGCGGCGAGCGAGAACAGGGGTCCCGGCAGGTGATCGGGGTGCGCCAGATCGCCCACCGCGTAGACGTTCTCGATGCTCGTGCGCCCGAAGGGATCGGTGCGCACGGCTCCCGACTCCTGCAGCTCCACGCCGAGTCCGTCGACGAAGCCGGCACGCGAGCTCCACGTCGGGGCGACGAACGCCCCGGCGACCTCGAGCACCGAGCCGTCGGCGCGCTCGAGCGCGAGCCCGTCGGTCGTCCCGGTGACGCGGACGACGTCGGCGGGATCGATGAGATGGACTTCGGATGCCACGGGCTCGAGCATGCGTCCGAGGACTGCGGCGTGGGCGCTGCCATTGACGATCGCCACCGGTCGACCGGAGAACTCGTGACCGTGGCAGAACGGGCAGTTGGCGACGCGGTCGCCCCACTGCTCGGCGAGGCCGGGGACGTCGGGCAGCCGGTCGGCGACCCCCGTGGCGAGGATGACGGCATGGGCGCGGAGGATCTCGTCGCCCACCGTGACGGTCAGGACGTCGGTCTCTCGTGCGACGGCCGAGACGGCGGCATCCCGGATCTCGACGTCGGGGTAGGCGGCGATCTCCTCCCGGCCGAGGCGGCGGAGCTCGGCGGGGTCGCGCCCGTCGTTCGTCAGCAGGTTGTGCGCGTGGCGCACGGTGCCGTTGCGGTAGTCGCCCGAGTCGAGCAGCAGGGTCCGGCGGTGCATGCGACCGAGGGTGAGGGCCGCCTGCAGGCCCGCGGGGCCGCCTCCGATGATGATCGCGTCGTACACGATGAGCTCCTTCCGTTTGCGTTCTCGTCCATCCTGTGACTTCATGTCGACATGAAGTCAAGCGCGGCGAAGGACGGCGAGTCGATCGGCGAGGCGGCGGCGCGGTTCGGTCTCGAGACGCATGTTCTGCGGCACTGGGAGGACGCGGGACTTCTGGATCCGACTCGGGATGCCGCGGGCCGACGCCGCTACACCGAGGGCGACAGCGTGCGGATCGCGGTGATCCTGCGGAACAAGGCCGCGGGGCTCTCGCTCGACCAGATCCGGGTGCTGCTCGACGACGGAGCCCCCGATCGGCATCGCGTGCTCGAGGAGCACGTCGCGGAGTTGGACCGACGTGCGGCCGACATCGCCCAGGCCCGCGCCATGACCGAGCACGCCCTGCGCTGCCGCTCGCACGACATCACCGAGTGCCCGCGCTTCCGCAGCCACGTCGCCGACGTGCTATCGGGGGAGGCGCGGTGGCTGCTCGTCCACACCGAGCCGATGGGCGGGCCCATCCCCAGCTCGCCGTCTGAGGCGACCTGCGCGAACTAGCATGGGCCGGTGACCACGCCGCCCCTTTCCGCCGAGCAGCAGGCGCTGTTCCGGCTGATCGAGGACACCCGCGAGCACGTCTTCGTCACCGGGCGCGCGGGCACGGGCAAATCGACCCTCCTGCAGCACCTGGCGTGGAACACCAAGAAGCAGATCGCGGTCTGCGCGCCCACGGGGGTGGCCGCGCTCAACGTCGAGGGACAGACGATCCACTCGCTGTTCCGCCTGCCGATCGGGCTCATCGCGAACGGCGACATCGACCAGAACGACGCCACGCGCAAGATCCTGAACGCCATCGACACCCTCGTGATCGACGAGATCTCGATGGTCAATGCCGACCTGATGGATGCCATCGACCGCTCGCTCCGCCAGGCCCGCGGTCGACGGTCGGAGCCGTTCGGCGGCACTCAGATCGTCATGTTCGGCGACCCGTACCAGCTGGCGCCCGTGCCGCCGCGAGGGGACGAGGCGCGCTACATCCGCGACCACTACCGCTCGTTCTGGTTCTTCGACGCGAAGGTGTGGTCGGGCGAGGCCGCCAGCGACGGTCTCATCGACATCGGCCGCCACGGTGCCGACCTGCACGTGAACGAGCTCGTCGAGATCCACCGGCAGTCCGACCCCGGGTTCAAACAGCTGCTGAACGCCGTGCGGTACGGCCGGGTCACCGCCGAGATGGCCGGGGTGCTCAACACCGCGGGTGCGCGCACACCCCCGCATCCGGCCGACGGCGAGCACCCGATCATCACGCTCGCGACCCGCAACGACCGCGTCAACACGATCAACCGCAAGCACCTCGACGAGCTCATCGGCCGCACGCAGACCGCGAACGCCGAGATCTCGGGCGACTTCGGGCGCGGCGAGGCGAACTATCCGGCCGAGATGGAGCTCACGCTCAAGGTCGGCGCGCAGGTGATGTTCCTGCGCAACGACGGCGCGCAGTTCGGCGAGGCCCCGCGCTGGGTCAACGGCACGATCGGCACCGTGACCCGCATCGCCGGCGACAGCGTGCGCGTCGAGGTCGACGGCATCCAGCACGATGTCGAGCCGGCCGTGTGGGAGAGGTACCGCTACGCGTACGACCCGGGGACGAAGAACCTCTCGCGCGAGATCGTCGCGGAGTTCACGCAGTTCCCGCTGCGCCTGGCGTGGGCCGTGACGATCCACAAGTCGCAGGGCAAGACCTACGACCGGGCGGTCGTCGACCTCGGAGCGGGGGCCTTCGCCCCGGGGCAGACCTACGTCGCCCTCAGCCGCCTGACCTCGCTCGACGGCCTCTACCTCACGCGGCCGCTCAAGCCGAGCGACATCCGGGTCGACGAGGACGTCCGACGCTTCATGAAACAGGCGTGGCTCACGCGGCAGGACGCCGCGAAGGCGTGAGCCTCACGCGACCTGGTGGGCCTTCGCGCGGGTGAGGTCGGCGAACAGCTCCGTGGTGAAGCGGTACGCGACGAGCACCTCGGCGATCACCCGCTCCTTCTCGCGGTCGTCCCACGGCGCGGCGTCGAGCTGCTCGCGATAGACGGTCTTGAACGCCTTGGGATCGGCGATGTCGCCGAACAGCAGGAAGCCGATGCCGTTGGTCTCGAAACCGAACCGGCGCCGCATCAGGCGGCCGATCGACGGACCGCCCGACAGATCGCCGAGCAGGCGGGTGTAGTGGTGGGCGACGAAACCGCCGGGCCAGGTGGCGGCCACGCGGCGGATGCGCGACACGTAGGCCTGCGTCGTGGGAAGAGGGGCGATGCGCTCGCGCCAGTCGGCACCGATCAAGAAGGCCAGGTCGGCCTCGAGAGCGGGAAGGCGCGAGAGTCGGCCCTGGAGGAACACGGATGCCACGGGATCGGTCCGCATGCGGGTCGCCGCCTCTTCGAGGGCCGCGTAGATGAACCAGTGCTGGGCGATGAGGGCGATGTAGTCGTCGCGCGTGCCGGCCCCCGTGAGCAGGTCGGTCATGAAACCGTCGCACTCGCTGGGCGAGTGCGCGTCGCTGGAACGCTCGCGCAGAGCTGTCGAGAACGGGACGACGGCGTTCATGCGGCCATCTTACGCACAGAGTTAGGTTCCCCTAACCCCTATTTCCCTCCGAGCTCGCTCGGCGTCGGCCGCGTCGTGATGCAGACGTGACGGTAACGGGAGCGCAAGCGGCCCTTTCGTTCAGGTGCCGTGTGTTTGAATCTTCGGAGCGGGCGCTTCGTCGCGCGCGGAAGTGCTGGGGGTTTCACATGCGGGCATGGCGTCGTTCCGCGGCCATCGCGATCGCGGGCGCGAGCGTGCTCGCCGTCATCCTGAGCGGCTGCACGCCGGAAGGCTCGGTGTCGGTCAACGTCCCCGCGCAGGTCGACGCGCCGCTGCCCGAGGCGACGGTGACCGAACTGCAGAACGCCGTGACCGCCGCCATGACCGCGACGGGCTCCACCGGCGCGATCGTGGGCGTCTGGGCGCCGTGGAGCGGCACGTGGGTGTCGGGCATGGGAACCCAGGGACCCGGCGGCGCAGAGGTCACCACGGACCTCGCATTCCGCGCGGGCGATGTCACCGGCGCGATGACGTGCGACGTGCTCTACCGCCTGGCCGCGGACGGCAAGGCGTCGATGAGCGATCCCGTCACCAACTGGGTCAGCAACCTCCCCGGGTACGAGGACATCACGCTCCGTCAGCTCTGCGACGGCACCTCGGGCCTCGCGTCCTACACCTCGGTGCTCGACGGCCAGGTGGCGAAGAACCCCGAGCGCGTGTGGAACCCGCGCGAGCTCATGACCTACGGCATCGCAAGCCCCCGGACCAACGCCCCCGGTGTGGCCTTCTCCGACTCGGCGACCGACTACGTGCTCGCGGGTCTCGCCGCCGAGCGCATCGCCAACGAGCCGCTCTCCCAGCTCATCGCCGACCGCGTCACCGAGCCCCTGGGCCTCGGCGCGACCGGACTCCCCGACCCCGCCCCGGCCGATCCCGCAGCGGCCTCGCTCTCGGGCTACTGGTCGCAGCAGAACGCCGAGGGCGCCTGGAACTGCACCGACCCGGGCGACTACACCGACATGTCCTCGAGCTACGGCGGCGCCGCGGCGGGAGCCGTGACGAACATCACCGATATGGGGCGGTACGCGCAGGCGCTCGCCACGGGTGCGCTCCTGCCGGCCGGGAACGACCGATTCGCCGCCCCCGTCCCCGTCGGCGGCGATCAGCCCACGTGGTTCACCGCCGCGGGCGGCGCCTTCCAGGCGGGATCGCTCATCGGCCAGTACGGATCGGCCCCGGGGTACCTGGTCGGCGCCTTCGCCGACCCGACGACGGGGATGTCCATCGCGGTCGTGCTGAACAACTCCGGCGGCAATAAGACCACCGGCGCGTGGTTGGCCTGGGAGCTCGCGGCGATCGCGTCGAAGGCTCCGGCCGCCCAGGGGCAGACGGCTCCGCAGGCGGGGCTGCCGTGGACCGCCGAGCAGATGCGCGACAACATCGCCGGCAACGCCATCTGCGCTCCTCCCGCCGGATGACCTCGCGATGACCGCGCGCGGCGGGCAGGGGTCGGCCGCCTCGCTCGTGCTCGTCGGACTGGCGTGCCAGGAGGTCGGCGCGTCGTTCGCCGTGATGCTGTTCCCCGAGACCGGGCCGCTCGGCATCGTCATGCTGCGGCTGCTCTTCTCGGCCGTCCTGCTGCTCATCATCGCCCGCCCGCGTCTGCGCGGTCACACGGGCTCCGCGTGGCGCTCCGTGGTCGGGTTCGGCGTGGTGCTGGCATCCATGAACGGACTGTTCTACCTCGCACTGGAGCGGCTGCCGCTGGGCGTGACCGTGACCATCGAGGTGCTCGGGCCCCTCACCCTGTCGATCCTCACCGCGACGGGTGTCGCCCGCTGGGTGTGGGCCGGACTCGCGCTCTGCGGCGTCGTCGCCCTCGGAGCCGGAGGGTGGGACCGCCTCGACGCCCTCGGCGTGCTCTTCGCCTTGGGCGCGGCGGTGAGCTGGGCCCTGTACATCCTCGCCTCGGCGCGGGTGGGTCGGGAGTTCCCGCGACTCGACGGCCTCGCGCTCGCGATGGCCGTGGGGGCCGTCATCGCCCTGCCGTTCGGCATCGCCCAGGCCGGATCGGCCCTCTTCCGCCCCGACATCCTCGCCCTCGGCGCCGCGGTCGCCCTGCTGTCATCCACCATCCCTTACGCCCTGGAGCTCGTCGCCCTCCGCCGTCTGGCGGCGTCGGCCTTCGCGATCCTGATGAGCCTCGGCCCGGCCACCGCCTCGATCGCCGGGTTCCTGCTGCTCGGTCAGCACCTGTCGTGGCTCGAGCTCGTCGGAATCGCCCTGGTGATCACGGCCAGCATCGGCGCCGTGCTCGCCGCCGCCCGCCGCAGCGCCGGGGCACGGCATCCGGGACCGGACACCGAAGAACCCCTCAGCGAGCCGATCGGCTGAGCGGATGCCATGACCCCGGCGACTCCGCAAGGGGTCTCTCGCGCACCCGGGCGGTGGCGAGGATGACCGGATGAGCGACGACGATCAGACCAAGAAGGACTTCGATGAGGCGGTTAACATGACCGCGAGCGAGCTGAAGAAGTGGCTCGACACCGACGAGTCGAAGTCCGTCGGCCAGAAGAAGGACGGCGGGGAGTCGACCGGGCACGAGAGCGGGCGGCACATCGTGCGCATCCTCGAGAAGAAGAAGGCCGACCTCACCGACGACGACTACGCGCACATGCGCAAGGTCGTCGGCTACGTCAAACGGCACAGCGCACAGAAGCCCAAGGGCGACATCACCGACACCGACTGGCGGTACTCGCTCATGAACTGGGGCAACGACCCGAAGAAGTGACCCCGTAAGGACTTCGTGAGGGTCGGCGCGACGGGGCCCGGGCGCATAGGCATCCGGGGTACAACGGACACATGCCCATCATCGACAGCGCCGTGTACGTCGACGGTCACCGCATCGAGAACCCGGCCAGCCTCGACCAGACCTTCGAGTACATGGAGGCCCACGGCGGAATGGCGTGGATCGGCCTGTTGCGGCCCTCGCCCGAGGAGCTCGAGCGCGTCGCCGCCGAGTTCTCGCTGCACCCGCTCGCCGTCGAGGACGCGCTCGCCGGCCACCAGCGCGCGAAGCTCGAGCGCTACGGGGGCAACCTCTTCGCGGTGCTCCGACCCGCGCGCTACATCGACGAGACCGAGACGGTGGAGTTCGGCGAGCTCCACGTCTTCATCGGCCCCGACTACGTCGTGACGGTGCGTCACGCCGAGGTGCCCGACCTCTCGCAAGTGCGGCGGAGACTCGAGAAGAACCCCGACCTGCTCGCGCGCGGCCCCGAGGCGGTGCTCTACGCGATCCTCGACGAGGTCGTCGACCAGTACGACCCCGTGGCCCGCGGCTTGCAGAACGACGTCGACGAGATCGAGGACCAGCTGTTCGGCGAGGGCGGCGCGGATCTCACGCAGCGCATCTACGAGCTCGCGCGCGAGGTCATCCACTTCCAGCGGGCGACCGAACCCCTGCGCGACATGCTCGAAGCCCTGCTGCGCGGGGCCGACAAGTACGGCGTGGACCTCGAGCTGCAGCGCTCGCTGCGCGACGTGCTCGATCACGTCCTGCGACAGTGCGAGAAGCTCACGGCGCTCCGGGCGATCCTCGACAACGCCCTCACCGTCAACGCGACGCTGGTGACCCAGCGACAGACCGAGACCTCGCTGAAGCAGAACGAAGAGGTCAAGAAGATCTCGGGGTGGGCGGCCATCCTGTTCGCGCCGTCCCTCGTTGGGGGCATCTACGGCATGAACTTCAAGAACATGCCCGAGCTCGATTGGACCTTCGGGTACCCCATGGCCCTCGCCCTGATGGCCGCCACCTCGATCGGACTGTGGTTCGCGTTCAAGCGCAAGCACTGGCTCTGAGCGCTCGCGTGGGGGCACGGCATCCGGTCCGGGATGCCGACACTGCGGCGCGCTTGCTGGACAGACGCTGCGCAATTCGCACGATGGGTACGTGACCGACTCCTCCCCCCGCTCGAGCGATGCCGCAGAGCCGCCCCGCACCACCTCGACCGTGCAGCTCGAGGACGACGGGTACCACAAGCGCCTGACGTCGCGTCAGGTGCAGATGATCGCGATCGGCGGTGCGATCGGAACCGGCCTGTTCCTCGGCGCCGGCGGACGCCTCGCCCAGGCCGGCCCCGCGATCGTGCTCTCGTACGCCGTCTGCGGGTTGTTCGCGTTCTTCATCCTCCGCGCGCTCGGCGAGCTCGTCCTGCACCGCCCCACGTCGGGGTCGTTCGTGTCGTACGCGCGCGAGTTCTTCGGTGAGAAGGCCGCGTTCGTCTCGGGCTGGTTCTACTGGATCAACTGGGCCACGACCACCATGGTCGACATCACCGCCGCCGCGCTCTACATGAACTTCTTCGGCAAGTACGTGCCGTGGATCGGCGCCGTCCCGCAGTGGGTGTGGGCGCTCGCCGCCCTCGTGACGGTCCTCGCCGTCAACCTCGTCTCGGTGAAGGTGTTCGGCGAGCTGGAGTTCTGGTTCGCGCTCATCAAGGTCGCCGCCCTCGTGGCGTTCCTGCTCGTCGGCATCTACTTCGTCGTGTTCGGCACCCCCACGGGTGCGCCCACCGGGTTCTCGCTGATCGCCGACAACGGCGGTTTCTTCCCCAACGGCATCCTGCCCGCCGTCATCCTCATGCAGGGCGTGGTGTTCGCGTACGCCTCGATCGAACTCGTCGGCACCGCCGCCGGCGAGACCAAGAACCCCGAGAAGGTCATGCCCCGCGCGATCAACTCGGTGATCTTCCGTGTCGCGGTCTTCTACGTCGGCTCGGTGCTGTTGCTGTCGCTCCTGCTGCCCTTCACCGCGTACTCGAAGGACGAGAGCCCCTTCGTGACCTTCTTCGCCTCGATCGGCGTTCCCGGCGTCGACGTGATCATGAACCTCGTCGTGCTGACCGCCGCGCTGTCGTCGCTGAACGCGGGGCTGTACTCCACCGGCCGCATCCTGCGCTCGATGGCGGTCGCGGGCTCGGCGCCGAAGTTCGCCGCGCGCATGAACAAGGCGGGCGTGCCGTACGGCGGCATCGCGATCACCGCGTTCGTGGCCCTCTTCGGTGTCGTGATCAACTTCGTGGCACCGAGCGACGCGTTCGAGACCGTGCTGAACGTCGCCGCCGTCGGCATCCTGGTCACGTGGGCGACCATCATGCTCTGCCAGATGAAGTTCAAGCGCCTCACCGACCGCGGCGAGCTGGTGCGCCCGGCCTTCCGACTGTTCTGGGCGCCGTACACCGGCTACGCGACGCTGCTGTTCCTCGCCATCGTGCTCGTGCTGGTGTTCATCGACTCGCCCGCGACCCTGCTCGTGGCCGTCATCGCGAGCATCGCCATCACGATCGGGTGGTTCGCGTGCCGCAAGCGCATCGCGGAGCTGGCGGCCGAGCGCGAGGGGTACACGGGCACGGTGCCGGTGGTGCCGAGCCCCTTCCCGAAGCCGCGCGACAAGAAGGACTGAGCCGGCCGGTCAGTCGGTGAAGGGCCAGCCGCAGTAGGCCTCGGCGAGGGAGGCGCGGGCGTGCTCCGATTCCACGACGGTGCGCAGTTCGCCGACCTGGCGTCGGCGGTCGAAGTCGGTGGCATCCGGAGCCACGTGCAGCAGGCTCGTCATCCACCACGAGAAGTGCTGCGCCTTCCAGATGCGCCGCAGGGCCTTCTCGGGGTAGGCGTCGAGGCCGCGCTCGTCGCCCTCGAGCAGCAGGCGCCGCAGGGCGTCGGCGAGCAGGCGCACGTCGGCGATCGCGAGGTTCATGCCCTTCGCGCCGGTCGGGGGCACGGTGTGCGCTGCGTCTCCCACGAGGGCGACGCGGCCGCGACGCAGCTCATGTGCCACGAAACTGCGGAAGCGCAGCACGTCGCGCTGAAAGATCGGTCCCTGCTTCAGCGTCGTTCCGGGCACGCGTTTCTGCAGTTCGTCCCACAGCTGCGCCTCGCTGAAGGCCGCGGTGTCGGTGTCGGGGTCGCACTGGAAGTACATGCGCTGCACGGTGTCGGAGCGCTGGCTGACCAGGGCGAAGCCGTCGCGGGAGTTGCTGTAGATGAGCTCGTCGGCGCTCGGCGGGGCCTCGCACAGGATGCCGAACCACGCGAACGAGTACTCGCGGAAGTAGCCGCCCTGGCGCGATCCCGACACGGCGGCCCGAGCGACGCTGCGCGACCCGTCGGAGCCGACGACGAACTCCGCCTCGATCTCGAACGGCCGCCCGTCGGCGTCGCGGGCGATCACGCGAGGGGTCGAGGTCTCGGCATCCGCGATGTTCTCGGCGGTGACGCCGAAACGCAGGTCCTGCCCCGCCGCGAGGCGCGCGGCGATCAGGTCTTTCAGCACCTCGTGCTGCGGATACAGCCACACGGCACGGCCGACGGATGCCGCGAAGTCGATGCGGTGGCCCTCTCCCTCGAAGCGCAGCTCGATGCCGTCGTGACGGTGGCCCACGGTGCGCGCGCGCGAGTGCTCGCCGAGGGTGTCGAGCAGTTCGACGGTGCCCTGCTCAAGGATTCCGGCGCGGATGGTGCTCTCGATCTCGTCGCGCGAGCGCTGGTCGATGACGACCGAGGCGATGCCGGCCTCGTCGAGCAGATGCGAGAGCAGGAGCCCCGCGGGGCCGGCGCCGACGATGGCGACGCGGGTGCGGACGGTGGTGGTCATGGCGTCTCCTTCGACGGTGGCTGTGTCGATGGTGCGCGCCGCCCGCGCTCCTCGTCGCCACATTCCCGTTGATCAGGAACCGGCGCTCTTCGCGTGAGGGGTCGGTTTCTGTCGCCTGGACGCGCCCCAGGCGACAGTTCATGACCCCTCACGCAAGGGAGACACGCGCGCAGGCGGAAGGCGACGGGGCAGAGAAGGCGGCGGGTCAGCGGCGGAAGCCGAGAGCGCGCTCGGTGTCGCGGGCGGCGCGGTGCAGCTCGACGAGGGCGAACTGTGTCTCGGCGTCGCGCGGGAGCACGGCCGACAGTGCGGCGATGACCGCTCCGGTCTCGTCGCGCACGGGCACCGCGACGCCGGTGGAGACCTCGTCGACGTAGCCGGGGGCCACGACCCGACCGAGCGTGCGGATCTCGGCGAGGGTGCGGCGCAGTGCTGCGGGGTCGACGATCGTATCGGCCGTGACCCGCGCCAGGGGGCCGGCGAGCACGCGCTCCTGCAGGTCGCGCGGGGCGAAGGCGAGCAGCACGAGTCCCGACGACGAGGCGTGCAGGGGAAGGCGCCCGGCGACGCGGGTGATGTTCGCGCCGGAGTCGGGGGCGCTGAGCCGCTCGAGGAACAGCGCCTCATCCTGCTCGAGGATTGCGAGCTGGGTGTGCTCGCGCACGCGCTGTTGCACGCGTTCCATGTAGGGCAGGGCCGCCTGGCGCAGGCGCAGCGCGTGCGAGGACCGGGTGGCCAGTTCCCACAGGCGCATCCCGACGCGGACGCGGCGCTCGTCGTCGCGCTCGAGCAAGCCGGCATCCACCAGCTCGTTCACGATCCGGTGCGCCGACGAGCTCGGCAGACCCGCCCGGCGGCCGATGTCGGCCGTGGTCTGCGCGGTGCGCGTGGGGGTGAAGGTCTCGAGGATGCGCACGAGGCGGTCGGTCACCGAATCGCCGGAGGGGGAGTTCGCCACGCGTCCAGAATGGCACGACTCCCATTCAGCGGGAACGTCTCGCCGCGAGGCGAGAGGGTGACGGAGCATGGAGGGGTCGAAGGAGACCCCATGACGAACGCCCCCGCCGCGGCCCCCGAATCGCTGCTGGCCGCTCCCGACCAGGCGACGCAGGACGAGATCGTCCGCGAGATCCACGCCCGCCACGCCGAGCTCGACGCCCTCGACGCCGCGGGCGAGCGCGTCGCCGCCACCGCCCACGACTTTCCGGCCTATCGGTCGAGCGTGCTGCGGCATCCGACCAAGAATCCGAAGCTCGTCGACCCCGAGACCATCGAGCTGTTCTCGCCCGCGTTCGGGCAGCGCGACGTCGCGGCGATCGAGTCGGACCTCACCCTGCAGCACGCGGGGGAACCGCTGGGCGAGCGCATGACGGTGCAGGGCCGGCTGCTCGACTCGTGGGGGCGCCCGGTGGTGAACCAGCTCATCGAGATCTGGCAGGCGAACTCGGCCGGCCGTTACATCCACCAGCGCGACCAGCACCCCGCGCCCCTCGACCCGAACTTCACCGGAGCCGGCCGCGCGATCACGAACGAGAACGGCGAGTACCGCTTCACGACCATCAAGCCCGGCCCGTACCCGTGGAAGAACCACCGCAACGCGTGGCGTCCGGCACACATCCACTTCTCGGTGTTCGGGTCGTCGTTCACGCAGCGGCTGGTGACGCAGATGTACTTCCCGGGCGACCCGCTGTTCGCGCTCGACCCGATCTACAACTCCATCCACCGCCAGAAGGACCGCGACGCCCTCGTGGGCGTCTACGACCACGACCTCACCTCGCCCGAGTGGGCGACGGGATACCGCTTCGACATCGTGGTCGACGGGCCGGATGCGACCTTCTTCGAGCAGGAGGGCGACGAGTGATTCCCGCCAAGACGCACCGCGCCACCCCCGGTCAGACGGTCGGACCGTTCTTCGCGTACGGGCTGGAGTACCCGAAGCAGTACGAGGTGGTGTTCCCGCACTCGCCGGGTGCGATCGTGCTCTCGGGCACCGTGTACGACGGTGGGGGAGCGCCGATCCCCGACGCCCTCGTGGAGATCTTCGGGGCGGATGCCGACGGCTCGGTGCCCCGCGCGCGGGGCGCGTTCCGCCGTGACGACCACACCTTCACCGGGTTCGGACGCGCCTTCACCGACGACGAGGGGCGCTACTCGTTCTGGACGCGCGAGCCGGGCGGCATCCGGGGGCGGGCGGGGTTCTTCGCCGCGATCGTGTTCGCCCGCGGCCTGCCCGACAAGCTGCACACTCGCATCTATTCGCCGGCCGACGACGACGCTCTCGCCGCCGATCCGCTGCTCTCCACCCTGACATGGGAGGAGCGCGCTAGCCTCGTCGCGACCCGGACGCCCGACGGGTACCTGTCGCACGACATCCGGTTGCAGGGCGAGAACGAGACGGTGTTCCTTGCCTTCTGAACCGCTGCCGCGCATCGACCTCGGGCTGCTCTCGCCGGTGAGCGTCGGGCACGACGCCCTGCTGTCGGACGAGTTCGTGCTGGCGACGATGATCCGCGTCGAGTGCGCCCTGGTCGCGGCGTACGTCGCCGTCGGGGTCGCCCCCCGCGAAGCGCGAGCCGACATCGACCACGTCTTCGGCATCGACGAGAAGGGCGGCGCGTCCGCGCGCGTGCTCGACGTCGACGCCCTCGTGCGTGACGCCGTCGCCGGGGGCAACCCGGTGATCCCCCTCGTGGGCGCGCTCAAGGCCCAGGTGCCGGCGGAGCACCGCGGGTGGATCCACCGCGGGGCGACGAGTCAAGACGTGCTCGACACCGCGCTCATGGTGGTCGCGCAGCGCGCGGTCGAGCAGACGCGACGCTCGGTCGCGAATGCGGCGGTCTGGGCGCGACAGCTCGCCACCGCGCACGCCGACGAGGTGGCCGCCGCCCGCACGCTCACCCAGCACGCCGTGCCCACCACGATCGGGGCGCGCGCCGCGACCTGGGCGCGCGGTCTCGAACGGGCCGTCGTGCGACTCGACGCCCTGGTCTTCCCCGCTCAGCTCGCGGGAGCGGGCGGGACGCTCGCCTCGTTCGTCGAGATCACGGGATCGACGGATGCCGCTGACGCCTTGCCCGCGGCCTTCGCCCGGGTGCTCGAGCTCGACGCCCCCGACGCCCCCTGGCACGTGACGCGCTGGCCCGTGACCGAGATCGGCGACGCCCTCGTGCAGGCGATCGACGCGCTCGGCAAGATGGCCGCCGACGTCGCGACCCTCAGCCGCACCGAGATCGGCGAGGTGGCAGAGGGCGTGGGCGGCGGATCGTCGGCCATGCCCCAGAAGCAGAACCCCGCCGAGGCGGTGCTCATCCGCTCGGCCGCTCTGCGCGCGCCCCAGCTGGGCGCGACCCTGCACCTGGCCTCGGCCCTCGCGGTCGACGAGCGCCCCGACGGCGCCTGGCACGCCGAGTGGCCGACGCTGCGTGAGCTGCTGCGCCTCGCGGTCGGCGCCGCCGCGCACGGGTCGTCGTTGCTCGCTCACCTGCGCGTCGATGCCGGGGCCGCGGCAGCCAACGCCGCTCTGACCGGAGGGCGCCTCGTCAGCGAGCGTCTGCGGGGCGTGCTCGTGCCCCTCATCGGCGCCGAGCGCTTCGCGGCCCTGCTCGACGGCGACGACGACCTCGCCCCGCGCCTGCGGGCGCTGCCCGAGGCGGCCGACCTCGACGTCGACGCGCTGCTCGATCCGGCCGCCTACGTCGGCCTCGCCCCCCGCCTCGCCCGCGGCACCCGCCACGCCGGCGGAGGCACCGCGCACGACGAAGGAGCCGACGCATGAGCCTCATCTCGCTGACCGCACCCGTGGGTCCCGCCGACGCACCCCTCGTCGTGCTCGGGCCCTCGCTCGGCACCTCGACCATCCTGTGGGACGACGTCGTGCCCCTGCTTGCCGACGATTACCGCGTCGCCGCGTGGGACCTCCCCGGGCACGGAGCCGGGCCGATCGCACGCGAGGCGTTCACCGTCGCCGATCTCGCGGATGCCGTGGCCGCCGCCGTCCCCGATGACACGTTCCTGTACGCCGGGGTGTCCCTCGGCGGGGCGACGGGCCTCGAGCTCGCGCGGCGTCACGGCACCCGCCTGCGGGGCGCCGCTATCGTGGCATCCGGAGCCGTCCTCGGCGCGCCCGCGTCGTGGCACGAGCGGGCCGCCCAGGCGCGGTCGCAGAGCACCTCGAGCCTCATCGTCGGCTCGGCCCAGCGCTGGTTCGCGCCGGAGTCGATGGCGCGCCGCCCCGAGCTGAGCGGCCGCCTGCTGCACGCACTGCAGGACGCCGACGACGACAGCTACGCCCGCTGCTGCGAGGCGCTCGCCGCGTACGACGTGCGCGCGACGCTGGGCGAGATCGCGGTGCCGGTGCTCGCCGTCTGGGGAGTCTTCGACCAGGTCGCCCCCGAGCCCATGGCCGTCCAGATCGCCGAGGGCGTGCCGCGCGGCAGCGTCGCGCGCGTCGACGACGCCGGCCATCTTCCCCCGGCCGAACAACCCGAGGCCGTGGCGGCTCTGCTGCGGTCGTTCTTCGCCTCCGTCTCGACGGCGACGTCTTCCCGAAAGGACGCCTGATGCCCACCGATCAGGAACGCCACGATCAGGGCATGACCGTGCGCCGCGCCGTGCTGGGCGACGCGCACGTCGAGCGCTCGATCGCCGCGACCACTGACCTCACCGCCGACTGGCAGGACTTCATCACGCGCGTCGCGTGGGGAGACGTGTGGTCACGGCCCGGCCTCGACCGTCGCTCGCGCTCGATCGCGGTGCTGAGCTCGCTCATCGCGCACGGTCACCACGAGGAGCTCGCGATGCACCTGCGCGCGGCGCTACGCAACGGGCTGAGCGTCGAGGAGATCCGCGAGGTCATCCTGCAGTCGGCGATCTACTCCGGCGTGCCGGCGGCCAATTCGGCCTTCCGCATCGCCTCCGAGGTGTTGTCGGCGACCGATGCGCAAACCGCGCGCCCCCGCGAGGAGTGATCCGGAGGCGACCGACGGCTGTCGGCGCTTCCTGGCCCGTGTCACCGGAACCGGGCATGTCGCCGGAACAGGACGATCCGGCTCGGATGGCGCTGTTCCCGTGGCATCCGCCTGTCGCGGTGACGTCGCGGCGCGGTGAGGGACGGCGTCAGCGCCCCCGGCCACCGCGTCAGCGCGCGGAACGACCGAAGTGGAACGGGCACGACGACGGCGCGTCCGCGCGGCGCACGCGTCCACCCGAGCGCGGCTTGGTCGGCATCCGCCGCCTGTTCACGTCGAGCCCGCGGCCGCTGATGCGGATGCGCGGGTCGCTGAGGACGGCGATGGATGCCGCGAGCCCGGCGATCGCGAGCTTCTCTCCGGGGCAGCGGTGGCCGGTGCGGACGTCGGCGCCGCCGTGGGGGACGAACGCGCGGATGGCCTCGTAGTCGTCGACGCCGACGAAGCGCTCGGGGGCGAAATCGGAGGGATGCTCCCACTCGCGGGTGTCGGTGTCGGTGCCGAGGATGTCGAGCACGACCCGGCCGCCCGCCGGCACGCGCTGACCGTCGAGCTCGATGTCGGTCTCGGCCCACGCGGGCAGCATCGGCACGAAGGGGGCGGTGCGGCGGATCTCCTGCGCGAAAGCCGTGGAGAGCTCTCCGCCGACGTGGGTCCCGCGTTCGGTCGTCTCGGCGGCGATGCGCTCGCGCCACTCGGGGCGGTCGTGCAGTTCTTTCGCGGCGAAGGCGACGAAACGCGAGACGGCGATCATGGGCCGGAAGCTGTTCTGGAGCTCGATCCCCGCGGTCTTCGCGGGGAGGAGTTCGCCGTCCTGGTCGCGGTGGTGCGCCCACGCGTGCAGGGCCGTGTTCTCGGCGGGGCGCAGGGTGCCGGCGCGAACCGCGTCGATGAGCTCGGCAGCGTGACGGTCGGACCACCGGCGGTTGATGAGCGCGAGCGCGAACTCGGGGGAGTAGGGGACACCGAAGCCGTCGACGATCTGCGCCTGGCGCTTCGCCCAGCGGGTCTGCGCCGACGCGGTGCCGGGGATGCCGGCCCAGCGCATGATCGACCGGCCGAGGGCGCCCACCGCCGCGTCGTACGCCGAACGTTCGCCGCCGGTGACCCAGGCGTCGAGTTCGCCCTGCCACTGCCGGTCGAGCTCGGGGAGCAGGCGCTGCACCTCGGCGTCGTCGTACAGCACGTCGACGAAGGTCGCCTTGCGGTGGCGGTGCTCGGCGCCGTCGAGGCTGTGCACCGAGCCGTGGCCGAAGAGCGACTCCTGGATGAAGGCGGGCATGGCGCCGTGGCGACGGATGCGCGACTCGTCATAGAAGAGGTCCACACCTTCCTCGCCGCGCACGAACAGCGCCTCGCGCCCGAGCAGGCGGAACGGCACGGCGCGGGCACCGCGGTCGGCCCGACGCCACAGGTGCGAGCCGAAGCCGTAACCACGGATCAGAAGAGCGAGCGAGTCATCTCGGAGCAGGGCGAGGGGGGATGCCATGCCCTCACGGTTCCACGCGGAGCGGCGGTCGCCGAGGGGGCGGCGCGACCGCGGGTCGGTGTGATAACTCTCAGCGCCACTGCTCCGTCGGCGTCAGTGGGACGAGCGGTGGAATGGCGGGCGTCGTGCGGAGGTCGATCCGTCGGCCCTCACGCGCCGACAGCGGGAGCGCCGTCACGATCTCGGTGACGTGCAGGGCGATCTCGCCGCTCGCCCGCCCGTGGCCCCGCACCATGTCGACGAGGCCGACCCCTCGTCCCGCCCCCACGTACCCCGCGCTCACCGGCAGGGCGACCCACCCGTCCGAGCCGACGGCGTGATGACGCACCTCGCCGTCGAAGTCGTTCGGGTCGGGGACGGCCAGCGACCCGGCTTCGCCGTGCACCTCGATCGGCGCGGCCGTGGTCCCGCCCGCGTCGAAGCTGAACGTCACACTCGACAGGGCACCGCTGGCGTGCCGGAGGGTGCCGGTGACGTGGGTGTCGACCTCGACGGGAATGCGCTCGCCTGCGCGCGGCCCCGACCCGATCTCGCGTTCAGTGCGGCCACGGGACACTTCTCCGCTGACCGACACGACCGGGCCGAGCAGGTGCACGAGAGAGGTCAGGTAGTACGGCCCCATGTCGAAGTGCGGCCCTCCGCCCTCGCGGTAGTAGAAGTCGGGATTCGGATGCCAGTGCTCATGGCCCGGCGAGACCCAGGTCGCGGTGGCCGCCGTCGGCCGACCGATGAGGCCGCTCTCGATGGCCGCCCGGGCCGTTTGCACCCCCGTGCCGAGCACCGTGTCGGGGGCGCTCCCGACGGCGACGCCGGCGGCCGTGGCATCCGCCATCACGCGCTCCGCGTCGGCGAACGTCGTGGCCAGCGGCTTCTCGCCGAACACGCCCTTGCCCGCGGCGATCGCGGCGCGAGCGATCTCGGCGTGCGCGGCGGGGACGGTGAGGTTGACGACCACGTCGACGTCGTCCGCGGCGAGCAGCGCGTCGACGCCGAGCGCGCGGGCCGAGGGGAGCGCCTCGGCGACCTCGGTCGCGCGATCGGCGCGCAGGTCGGCGACGGCGACGATCCGGACGGCGGGATGATCCCTCAGGGTGCGCAGGTATTGGTCGCTGATGACCCCGAGGCCGATCAGCCCGATGCGCGTCGGCTCGTCCACAGCAGTCCCCTCTCGATGATGGTCCGCGCGTGCGGGTCGGTCAGAACGCCGGGGTCGTGACCGGGTGTCGCGACGAAGACGCGCCCCCGCCCCCATTCGCGCGTCCAGACCGCGGGCGAGACGACCGGGCGGTGCCACGGCTCGTCGTCGCGCACCGGGTGCGTGGTCGTGGCCAGTACGTCGTTCAGGTCGTCGTGCAGCACCCAGTACTGCTCGGTGACGAGGGGGAAGGCGTCGATCCCGCTCGTGATCTCGTGCGTGCGCCCGAGGTCGGTGATCTCGATGAGGTGCTCGACGAAGGCGTCGGTCGCCGGATCGGCGCGGTCCCCCGGGTCTTTCCGGGGGTGCGCGGCGAACTGCCCGCCCACAAGCTGCAGGTACGCGGCGTCGTGGCGGTAGGAGTCGACGATGCCGCCGTGCCACCCGGCCAGACCCGTGCCCGCGGCCACCGCCGCGCGGAGACCTTCGATGCTCTCGGCGTCGGCCTCGCTCATCGTCGCGGCCTGGACGACGAGGTCGACACCGCTCATGACGTCGGCGTCGGCGTAGATGCGGGGGGACTCCTCGATCCGCACCTCGAAGCCGTTGCTCCGCAGGAACGGCAGGAACATCTCAGTCGTCTCGACGGGGTGGTGGCCGTCCCACCCGCCGCGCACGATCAGCGCCGTTCGTGACGTCATCGTCCCTCCTCCGCTCCGGACGCCGGCCCCGGCTTCCGCATCGACGCCTCACGCTACCGTCGGGCGCCGACATCGCCCAGGGCTCTGCGCGAACGGGCCGGGACCGTGGCATCCCGTCCGATAATGGGGGAGTGGAGGTCTGGGAGACGCGCGAGTGGTTCGCCGACTACCTCGAGGCGCTCAACCGCCACGACCTCGAAGCGGTCCGCGGGCTGCTGCACCCGGCCGTGCGTCGTGCGCACCTTCCCGCGGGGGCGGAGGCCTGGATCGCCGACCTCGCCGAACTGTGGCACGGCTTCCCGGATTGGCAGTGGAAGCGCATCCAGCTGGTCGTCGAGGACGACCGTCTGGCGGTGCACCTGCGGGGCGGGGGAGCGCACACGGGTTCGTTCGGCCATGTGAGCCCGACCCATCGGCGGGTGAACATCGCGTCTTTCGCCATGTACCGCCTCGAGCGCGGCCGGATCGTCGAGGCGAGCGGCACCGACGACCCCGCGCAGATCCTTCTCGCTCTCGGCTGAGTCGGAGCGCGTGCGGTCGGGTCTCTCGCGGCGAGCGATCTGTCAAGGGCGGCCGCCTGTCGGGGGGTCCGGGTACGGTCGCTCTCGCCCGTTTCCATCCCGGGTAGAGAGAGGGGCGACCATGGTGTCTCACGACCGCCCCGGCGCCGGAGTCGTGTGGGCTCGCGTCGAAGACGGCTTCCATGTCGGCAGCAGGAACGGTGTGTTCCTGGGGTACATCGACCGCCAGGCCGGCGGCGCATTCCTCGCGTACGACGGTCGTTCGCGCCTCGTCGGCCGCTTCGACGCGCTCACCGCCGCCATGGCCGCCGTGACCAACGACCAGCCCCCGCAGGACGCCGAGATCACCCTTCGCGAGGTGCGGGTCCCCGCGCCGCGATCGATCGACGGCGGCAAGGCCTCATGAGCTCCGACCTCGTCTCCATCTCGTACGTCAGCGCGGCCGCCGAGCCGTTCGACGACGACCGGTTGCACGACCTGCTCGCGCAGAGCCGCCGCTCGAATCACGAGCACGACCTCACCGGCATGCTGCTGTACCGTCGCGGGCGCTTCTTCCAGGTACTCGAAGGGCCGCTGGATGCCGTGGACGAGCTCATGACGAAGATCCGTCGCGACCCGCGCCATACCGATGTCCGCGTGCTGCTGACGGAGCACATCGACGACCGTCGATTCACTGAGTGGACGATGGGGTACGAGCCGATCGGCATCCCCGCCACCCCCGCTCCCGAGGGCTTCCGCGACACCTTCGACGACCTCGAGGCCGACGACGAGGACGCGAGCATCCGCGCCGTGCGCGAACTCACCGTGTGGTTCCGCGCGCGCACGGCGAGCGACGACTGACGCAGGGGCCTCCACGGGTCGGGCGCGGTAGCGTCGCGGGGTGACCTCCCACCCCGCGGGCTCTCGCCGACGCGTCCGCTCCGTCGCCCGCATCGTCGCTGGCGTGGGCGTGCTCGGGGTCGTGCTGTTCGCCTACGGGCTGCGCATCGCGGCGGACGACCCCGGCTTCTTCGACTTCTTCGGATACTTCACCAATCAGACGAGCAGCCTGACGGCGCTCGTGCTGATCGCCGTGGGTGCCCGGGGCGCGGCGGATCGAACCGTGCCCGTCGGGCTCGCTCTCGCGTGGGCGATCGGGGCGGCCTGCCTCATCGTGGTCGCCGTCGTCTACAACGGTCTCGTCCCGGGGACGGGATCGGCCCCACCGTGGGTGAGCGCGGTGCTGCACCTCGTCTTCCCGCTGCTCGTCGTCGTCGACATCGCCACGGCTCCCGATCGTCCCCGACTCGCGTGGCGCCACCTCTGGTGGGTGCTGCCGTACCCCCTGGCGTGGGTCGCGGTCGTCCTCGCTCGCGGCGCGACCGACGGATGGGTGCCCTACGGCTTCCTCCTGCCCGAGCGGGGTCTCGCCTCTCTCGTTCTGCACGTGGTCGGCATCCTGGCCCTGCTCCTGCTCGCGGCCACGGCGGTCTGGGCGCTCGGTCGTCGACCCCGACGCGCCCCGTCGTCATAGCGGGGGGTCGAGGGCGCGGAGCGCGGCATCCATCCGCTCCGCCATGTACGCGTACCCGGTGTCGTTCGGGTGCAAGCCGTCGGCGGCCATCCAGCTGTCGGTCGAATCGGCGTAGTGACCGTCGAGCCAGTGGCTGGCCCCCGCGATGTGGTCGGCGCCGATCCGCGCGGCGGCGTCTTCGACCCACCCCGCGATGACGTCGACCGACGCCGGGCGGTCCGCGGTGTACCAGAAGGGCTCGACGACGACGATGCGCGCGTCGGGCACGCCCTCGCGCAAGCGCTCGAGGTCGCTGTCGATCGTCTCGCGGATGCGGTCGGCCGCGCGGTCGTAGCTGAAGTTGTCGTTCAGGCCCATCGTGACGAAGACGAGGTCGGGATCGTCGGCGATGACCTGGGCGGGGATGTCGTCGAGGCCCGGCCCCATCGAGGCGCGGCGATTGACGAACCCCAGGCCGTTCTCGCTGCGGTTGATCTCCTGCCACCCGCGCTCGGCCGAGATGATCATCGACCAGCGCTTGTCGTTGGCGCTCGCACCCGTGCCCCGCGTGTACGAATCGCCGTAGAACGACACGACCGGGCCGGTCGCGGCGGGGGCCGGTGCCGTGGTCGGGGCCGCGCACCCCGAGAAGACGAGGAGGAGGGATGCCGCGGCGACCAGGCCGAGGAGTCGTCGCGCACGCATGACCCCATTCTCGGCGGCGATCACTGCTCGGGGGTCAGGGGAACCGATTCTGCGGAGAGGCGTTCGACGTGGCGTGCGATGCGCGCCGCACGGGTGGCCGGCGTCGCCGCCGTGACCACGGGGTGCAGGACGGAGTAGCGCTCCGCCTTCGTCAGGGCGTCGAAAGCGCGCGCCGCGTCGGGGACGGCGTCGAGCGCCGCGCGCAGATCGGCCGGCACCTCGATCGCCGCGGAGCCCTCGTACGCGCGCTCCCAGCGGCCGTCGGCATGGGCGCGGGCGATCTCTTCGGCCCCGCGCGGGCGCATGCGGCCCTCGTCGGTGAGGCGTGCCACGTGATCGACGTTGCGTTTCGACCACATCGAGCGGGCGCGGCGCGGGGTGAAGTGCTGCCGGAAGGTGGCGGCATCCCGAGACTGCTTCCGCCCGTCGATCCACCCGCTGCAGAGGGCCTCGTCGAGGGCCTGGGCGTAGGTGAGGGACGTGGGCGCGGTCGTCCCCTTCTTGGCGAGCACCAGCCATACGCCGTCGCTGGTGTCTTCGTGGGTGTCGAGCCACGACCGCCACCGTGCGGCGTCGTCGACGATCAGTTCGGGGGCTTCGGGCATGATCGCGGTCCTTTCCGACGGCTCACCGGACCTTAGCGCGGACCCCCGACACGCGCGCCCTATCGGAGCGGGCGCCCCACGGCAACCGGCCCCCGCCGACGCGCTCGAGAGGAGATCATCGCTGAATGCGCAGTGTGACCTATGCCGGTGAGACCGTGACCACGACCGACGACGTGGCGGAGGCTCTGGTTCAACTGACGGCGTCGATCGCCGCCGAAGGGCAGGCGGAGGCCGTGAGCATCCCGATCGTCACCGACGGCGGCGCGGAAGAGGCCGAGCTCGTCATCGGCGTCGGCAACGACGTCCTCAGCGCTCCGGCCGACTGGACGGGTGAGGAGCCCGACTTCTCGTGGGCGGCGGAAGAACTCCGTCAGCACAAGCGTTTCCCCCAGGCGCCGGCCATCGCCGTCGAGCAGCCGAGCGATGACGCCAACCCCGACGCGTTCTGGGACCCCGACCTCGACGGGTTCACCCGCGCCTGAGCGGCTCGCCCCTCGCCGGGCCGCGTCCTCGCGACCATCGCCCCCCGCACCCCGCGGGGGAGCTCGTCAAGCCCACCCTCGCTCCCGCGCTCGGACGTAGCGTGGGTCCTCCGCACCGGACGCGACCGGTTCATCGCCCCGGTGCGTGAGCCCCGGACAGTTCGGGCGGCCCGCCGTTTCGCGGTGCCGCCCGGACGCTGGTACCGGGAGGATGGGGGCATGCTGCACTCCCTCGTCACCGGCGCCTCGCGCGGGATCGGCCGAGCCATCGCCGTCGCCCTCGCCGCGCGCGGCGACCGCGTCGTCGTCCACTACGGCCACGACCGCGCCGCTGCCGAAGAGACACTCGCCCTGCTCCCCGGAGACGGGCACACGCTTGTCGGCGGCGACCTATCCGACCCGGCGACGGCGGAGCGCGTGGTCGGCGACGTCCTCACGGCGTTCGGACGCATAGACGTCCTGGTGAACAACGCCGCGATCGCCCCGAGCCCCGAGACCTCGCACCCGATCGCGACCGTCGACTACGCCACCTGGCATCGCACATGGGAGCGGATGGTCGACGTCGACCTGCACGCCCCCGCGAACATGGCCTTCCTCGTCGCGCGATCGCTGATCGAGCGGGGACTGCCGGGGTCGATCGTGAACGTCGGCTCGCGCGGCGCCTTCCGCGGCGAGCCGGAGTTCCCCGCCTACGGTGCGGCGAAGGCGGGCCTGCACGCGATGGGCCAGTCCCTCGCCGTCGCCCTCGCGCCCCACGGCATCGCGGTCACGAGCGTCGCCCCCGGCTTCGTCGGCACCGCCCGGCAGCAGCAGAAGCTGACCGGGGCGGAGGGCGACGGCATCCGGGATCAAAGTCCCTTCGGTCGCGTGGCCACGCCCGAAGAGGTGGCGGATGCCGTGGTGTACCTCAGCGCGCCCGGCTCGCAGTGGGCGTCGGGAACGATCCTCGATCTGAACGGCGCCTCGCACCTGCGCACGTGACGGCCGGCACGAGTCAGGATCCCGCCGGACGCCCTGCGGTCATGTGCTCCACGAGAGTGGCGGGAATGCGCCTTGGCGCGGGCGACAGCGCCGTGTAGACGTCGCCCCACGTGAGCATCAGGTGCGCGCGGCTCCCCGTGACGGCAGTCCATCGCCCGGCCTCGTCCAGTCGTTCCGCGTGATCGCGCAGCGGTGAGGCGTCGGTCATCCATGCTCCCGCGCCGCTGATCTGCCAGGACTCGCGCACGCGACGCGCGAACGGTCGGCTCCTCCACACCAGCCACGCCCACGGTCCGAGCCACACGGCCGCGCCGAACGCCACGCTCCCCGAGACGGAGGCGGCGTGGTGCGCGACGACGGCTGCGGCGATCCCGCAGAAGAAGCCGATGGTGGGCCAGATGACGGCGGCGTTCCAGGCGAGGCGCTCCTCGGGGGTGCCGTTCGGGGGGAGGACCCGCAGATGCTCGACGACGAGCCCGTGTCCGCTCAGCCGACGTTCGTACGAGCCCCAGGTGCCGCTGACGTGAGAGGGGGAGCCGGTGTTCGATCGCACGGAACGATGGTGCGCCCGCCGGATCCGCCCCGCGAGGATCCTCACGATTCCCATGCGGCAGGCGCGGCGCATCCGAGTCGTGCACACCGGCGAACAGTCGTCTCCACAGCTGTGGATAACTTTGTGGAAAGTGTGTGTGGAAACCGGCACCGCCTGTGCAAATAGGTGTGGATAAGCCCGTCATTCGTTAACGTGTTCGAAACTACACGCGCGTAATTCCGCGGAGCGGCGGGTCGTTTTCGGCGCTTCGCCCTGTGGAGAAACCCCGACCGGATGCCACGGCCTCGGGCCTCAGCCCATCACGCTGCCGAAGATCCTGGCGGCGCCCACAACGCACATCGCGACCCAGAACAGCGTCCACGCCAGCAGCGCGTAACCCCAGATTGCCTCGCCCACGCTCATCCGACCGCGGCGGAAGCGGACACCGAATGCCGCTCCGATGACGAGCACGATCGCGACCACGGCCGCGAGGACGGGCTGCTGCCACACGACCAGCAGAGGAAGGGCGAAGATGATCGCCAGCGCCGCAGCGGTGTAATTCACACCGGTGGACTGCGCCTGCACGACCTGCAGGGCGATGAATGCCACCACGATGAGCGCGATCGCGACGACCTGCAGCCACCCGAGCGCCTTCACCCAGAACGGCAGTCCCGGCCTCTCGATCCCCGCGGCATCCGTTCGATCTTCCGAGATCTCTGTCATGACGTCCCCCTTCGTCGGTCCCCACCCTGGCGGGTCGCGGCGACGTGGCCGGGAGGGGTTGACGCGCGGCGGCGCGGCCGCCTCGTCTCTGTCGACGCGGGCCCACCCAAGGGTTCGCTTCACGGCAACACGAAAGCCCTCCCGGGCGGCCGATGGCCACCCGTGAGGGCTTTTGAGGGGCTGACGGGAATCGTCCCCACCGCCTCTCCACGCGCCGCTGCGCAGCGCGCGGAGCCTCTGGCGGCGTGGGCCCACCCGCTGCGGGTTCGGTTCCTACGGCACCCACACAAAAGGTCCGTTCCATCGCCAAGGCGATGAACCGGACCTTTGAGGGGCTGACGGGAATCGAACCCGCGCTATCTGCTTGGGAAGCAGAAGTTCTGCCATTGAACTACAGCCCCGTGCGCCTTGCGGCGACCCGGCCAGCATAACAGCGTCCGCGCGGCATCCCTCGGCATCCGCCCCGAGACCGCATCCACCGGCGAAACCGCACCCGTTCGTCGAGTGCGCGTTCCTTTGCGTGCGAGGGCGTGCGTTCTCGGCGAACGGATACGTCCTCGCGCACCACACGCGAGACGAACCCCGGTCCCCTCGACGCGGCCCACCCGGGCGAACGGGGCGAAACAGGCAGCACCGGCGCGGGCCCCGCCCCTAGGCTGGGGCCGTGCTGCTCTCCGATCGCGACATCCGGGCCGAACTCGACGCGAAGCGCCTCGGCCTCGAGCCCTTCGACCCGGCCATGGTCCAGCCCTCGAGCGTCGACGTGCGCCTCGACCGGTACTTCCGGTTGTTCGACAACCACAAGTACCCCTTCATCGACCCGGCCGAGGATCAGCCCGAGCTCACCCGCCTCATCGAGGTCGAGCCCGACGAGCCGTTCATCCTTCACCCGGGGGAGTTCGCGCTCGGATCGACGTTCGAGCGCGTGAGCCTGCCCGACGACGTCGCCGCGCGCCTCGAGGGCAAGTCGTCGCTCGGGCGCCTGGGGCTGCTCACGCACTCCACCGCGGGATTCATCGACCCGGGTTTCTCGGGCCACGTCACCCTGGAGCTGTCGAACGTCGCGACGCTGCCGATCAAGCTGTGGCCCGGCATGAAGATCGGGCAGGTCTGCTACTTCCGGCTCACCTCGCCGGCCGAGAACCCCTACGGCTCCGGCCCCTACGGCAACCGCTACCAGGGGCAGCGCGGACCGACGGCCTCGCGGTCGGCGCTGAACTTCCACCGCACCGACGTCGGTTCGACCGACGCGGGTTCCGCGGGACGCTGACGAAACGACGACGCGGCGGGCTCCCGAGGGAGGTCCCGCCGCGTCGTGTTCTCGATGATCACTCGGATGCCGCGGACTCGCGCCCACGGATGAATCCGGCGTCGAAACCGCGCTCGTAGGCGCGCTCCGCCGCGCGGTGTCCGCGCTCGTGCCGGTGGCCGGGGTGGCCGGGGTGGCCGTGGCGGTGCTCGCCGTGCGCGCCGGAGCCGTCCGCGGCTGCGTGGTCGCCGTCGGGCCGGTGCCCGTCGGTGTGTCCGCCGTGGCGGGGTCCGAAGCCGTGGTGGGCGTTGCCGCCGTCACCGCGTCGGTGGTCGCGCTCGCCGCCGCCGAAGCGGGGGCCGCCGCGCATGCCGGGGCCGAATCCGCGGCCCGAGCCGGGGCCGAACGGGCCGGGACCGAAGCCGAACCCGCGGGGTCCCCGCGGGCCTGCCGTCTCGGCGTCCTCGTCGAGCCCGAGGGTGGCGGAGATCGCGTCGAGAGCGGCGTTGAGGCGCTCGATCTCGTCGGCCGGGACCTGGGAGAGAAGCGCCTGGCGGTCGGCATCCACTCGATCGAGGACCTGACGACCCTCGTCGGTGAGCGTCCAGCCGTCGCCGGCGGGGGCGATCCATCCCCGGTCGGCGAGGGCGCTGATGCGCTTTCCGCCGCGGGCGATGCGGTCGCTGATCCACGGGGCGTCGAGGCGCCCGTCGATCACGGAGAGGACCATCACGGTCTTCGGGTGCAGGTCGCTGTCGCGCAGCTGTGCGAACAGGCGGTGGTGCAGCGCGTGGCCGACCGTCGTGAGGCGGTGGGCGAGGCTGCGGGGATCTGAGGGGGTGGGGGTGTTCATGGAGGGGTCCTTTCGTCGGCGGTCGATCCGCCATTGCATGTCATGTGACAACGAATGTACTGTGACATGTATTCCGGATGCTTGTCAAGCGACATGTAAAATCTCCTCATGTCCACCGACCCCGCCGACGAGATCGCCGCCGCCCTCGGGCGCCTGCGTGGACGACGACCGCGGCCGCCCTTCGCGGCTGACGGCCACCACCACCCGCACGGTGAACACGGCGGCGGGCACGGGGGGCCGTGGGGGCGGGGCGCTCCGCCCTGGGTCGCCGATCCCGCGCACGGGCGCTTCGGCGGCCCCGCGCGGCTGCGCATGCTCGACGCGTTGATCGCGGCATCCGGGTCGCTGTCCGTCAGCGAGATCGGCGAAGCCGTGGGCGTCGATCAACCCCGCGCATCGCGACTCGTGCAGCAGGCGGCGCAGATGGGACTGGTCGTGCGCGAGCCCGACCCCGACGACGCCCGCCGCACGCGTGTGCGCCTCACCCCCGAGGGGGAGGGGCTCGTATCCGGTTTCCGCGGACGTCGACGGGATGCCGTGCGCTCCGCGCTCGAATCCTTCACCGACGCCGAGCGGGTGGAGTTCGCGCGTCTGCTGGCGAAATTCGCCGACTCCTGGCCGCGCGACTGACGTCGTTCTCCCGGCGGGTCAGACGATGACGGCCGGCTTCGCCTTCACCGGGATGAGCAGCAGCAATCCCGCGCCGAGGATCAGCACGATGCCCAGGATGCCGAGACGCGTGTCGCCCGTGATGCCCACGAACAGGGCGAACAGCCCGGGAGCGAGGAACGACACGGCGCGACCCGTCGTGGCGTAGAGACCGAAGATCTCACCCTCGCGCCCCTCAGGAGCGACGCGGGCGAGGAAGGACCGGCTCGCCGACTGGACGGGGCCGACGAAGGCGCACAGGCCGAGGCCGGTGATCCAGAAGGCGCCCTGCGACGTCCCGATGAAGAGGACGGCCCCGCCGAGCACGATGAGTCCGATCAGTGAGATGACGATGACGCGCTTCGGGCCGAACCGATCGTCGAAGCGGCCCGCGACGAACGTGCTCACCCCCGCCACCACGTTCGCCGCCACCGCGAAGTACAAGACCTGCGTCGAGCTGAAGCCGAACACCTGCGCGGCGATGATCGCGCCGAAGGTGAAGACGCCGGCGAGCCCGTCGCGGAAGACGGCACTCGCCACGAGGAAGAGCAGTACCTCCCGGCTGTCGCGCCAGAGCGAACGCAGCGTGCCCCACAACACCACGTAGGAGCGGAAGAAACCGACCCGCACCTGGCGGCTGCGGGCGGGGATCTCCGGAACGCGCAGCAGCACCGGGATCGCGAACGCACCGAACCAGAGCGCGGATGCCAAGACGGCGAGGCGGATGTTCCATCCACCCTCCTTGGTCACGGCGAGGAGCCCACCGGCATCCGGATCTCCGAAGCTCTGGATGAAGAGCACCAGCAGCAGAAGGAGCAGCACGATGCCGCCGACGTAGCCCATCCCCCAGCCGAAGCCCGAGACGCGGCCGATGTTCTCGCGGGTGGAGACCTGCGTCAGCATCGCGTAGTAGTTGACGCTCGCGAACTCGAAGAAGACGTTGCCGACCGCGATCAGGGTCGCGCCCAGCACGAGGAACCCGGGGGTGCCCTCGACGAACACCATCGCCGCCATGGCCAGCACGACGAGGCCGGTGTTGATGCCGAGCCAGAGCTTGCGGCGGCCGGTTCCATCGGAGCGCTGACCGAGCACCGGGGCGACCAGGGCCACCACGATCCCCGCGATCATCAGCGCGACACCCACCAGGCTCGCGTTGTCGGCGAGGGCGCGCACGAGGGCCGGGTCCTTGTCGCTCCCGTTCGCGGCGGCCACGATCGTCGGGTCGACGAAGAGCTGGCTGGCCAGATAAGTGCTGAAGACGAAGGTCGTCACGACCGCGTTGAACGCCGCCGACCCCCAGTCCCAGAGGGCCCAGGCGATCACCGGTCGACGGTCGGTGGCGGGGGCTGCGGTGGTTCCGGGGGAGGACATGTCGGTCACGCTAGGGTCCTTCGGTGAACGCCCGGTACGGCCGGGGAGGCAGCCGCGCCGTCGTCGGCGCGCGGGTTCAGGTTAGACCCCGGCCCGCGCGAGAGCGCGGAGGAGACTACCGTGGAGGCATGGCATCCGAAACCCCCGTCGACTCCGCTGAAGCCGAGACCACTCCCGAGAAGCTCACCTTCGCCGATCTGGGACTGGATGCCGCTGTGCTCAAGGCCCTGAAAGACGTGGGCTACGAGACCCCGTCCGCGATCCAGGCGGCCACGATCCCCGTGCTGCTGCAGGGCCGCGACGTCGTCGGCCTCGCCCAGACCGGAACCGGTAAGACCGCCGCCTTCGCGCTGCCCGTGCTGTCGCAGATGGAGACCGGGCGCAAGAATCCGCAGGCCCTCGTGCTCGCGCCCACCCGCGAGCTCGCGCTGCAGGTGTGCGAGGCGTTCGAGAAGTACGCCGCGCACATCAAGGGCGTCTCGGTGCTCCCCGTCTACGGCGGCCAGGGCTACGGCCAGCAGCTGTCGGCCCTGCGCCGCGGCGTCGACATCGTCGTGGGCACCCCCGGCCGCATCATGGACCACCTCGACAAGGGCACCCTCGACCTGAGCGAGCTGAAGTACCTCGTGCTCGACGAGGCCGACGAGATGCTCAAGATGGGCTTCGCCGAAGACGTCGAGACGATCCTCGCCGACACCCCCTCGACCAAGCAGGTCGCGCTGTTCTCGGCGACTATGCCCGCGCAGATCCGTCGCATCTCGGCGCAGTACCTCAACGATCCCGAAGAGATCACGGTCAAGACCAAGACCGCGACCTCGACCAACATCACCCAGCGCTACCTGATCGTGTCGTACCAGCAGAAGATCGACGCCCTCACGCGCATCCTCGAGGTCGAGAACTTCGAGGGCATGATCGTCTTCACCCGCACCAAGAACGAGACCGAGACGGTCGCCGAGAAGCTGCGCGCCCGCGGTTACACCGCCGCCGCGATCAACGGCGATGTGGCCCAGGTGCAGCGCGAGCGCACGGTCAACCAGCTCAAGAGCGGCAAGCTCGACATCCTCGTCGCCACCGACGTGGCCGCGCGCGGTCTCGACGTCGACCGCATCAGTCATGTCGTCAACTACGACCTGCCCATCGACACCGAGTCGTACGTGCACCGCATCGGCCGCACGGGCCGTGCCGGACGCACGGGAGATGCGATCAGCTTCGTCACGCCGCGCGAGCGCCGCATGCTCACCGCGATCGAGAAGGCCACGCGCCAGCCGCTGACCGAGATGTCGCTGCCGAGCGTCGACGACGTCAACGCCACGCGCCTCACGCGCTTCGACGACGCCATCACTACGGCCCTCGAGGACACCGCCGCGATCGCGACGTTCCGCGACGTGGTGGCCCACTACGTGTCGCACCACGACGTGCCCGAGGCCGACGTGGCCGCGGCCCTCGCCGTGGTCGCCCAGGGCGACACCCCGCTGCTGCTCGAGGCCGAGGCCTTCCGCCAGCAGCGGTTCGACAACGACCGCCCCGCGCGCGACTCCGGTTCTCGCGAGGGAGGATCCCGCGACGGCGGTCCGCGTCGCGACTCCTCGGGTCGCTTCGCGACGTACCGCATCGCGGTGGGTCGTCGTCAGCGCGTCGAGCCCCGTCAGATCGTCGGCGCCCTCGCGAACGAGGGTGGTCTGCGCCGAAACGACTTCGGTGCGATCCAGATCCGTCAGGACTTCTCGCTCGTCGAGCTGCCCGTCGACCTGTCGAACGACACGATAGACCGCCTCGCCGACACCCGCATCTCGGGCCAGCTCATCGACCTGCGCCTCGACCAGGGCGGCCGTTCGGCCAAGCGCAGCGACCGGCCGCAGCGCCGCGATCGCGACCGCGACTGAGTCCACGGCATCCGTTCGACGCCCCCGTACCCCGGTGAGGGTGCGGGGGCGTCGTGCGTGATGGGATGGCGGGCGCCTCAGGCGGACCATGTCCCACTTTTGGCTGCCTGGGGTGCGCGTGGGCCGCCCATTTTGGGACATGGTCTGCGCAGATGGGGACATGGGTGGAGGGATGCCGTGACACGGCGCTGCGCAGAAGAGCCCGGGGCCGCGCGCGGGTGGGCGCGCGGGGCGACCGAGCTAGGTGGCATCCGGAAGTTGAGCCAATTCATATCAAGTCGCCTTGACCTCGCGAACGGGCTCCGATAACCTTGAGTCATCGCGGCTCAACCCGCGCAGAGACTTTCACCAGAACCCCGAGTGCGGCAACGGCCGCGCTCACAAGCAAGGAGACACATATGCCCCGTGCAGTGGGAATCGACCTCGGTACGACCAACTCCGTCGTGAGCGTGCTCGAGGGTGGCGAGCCCAAGGTCATCGCCAACGCCGAGGGTTTCCGCACGACCCCCTCGGTCGTCGCCTACACGAAGGACGGCGAGGTGCTCGTCGGCGAGACCGCCAAGCGCCAGGCCGTCACCAACGTCGACCGCACCATCTCCAGCGTGAAGCGCCACATGGGCACCACCTGGAGCTTCGACGTCGACGGCAAGAAGTGGACGCCGCAGGAGATCTCGGCCCGCATCCTGCAGAAGCTCAAGCGCGACGCCGAGGAGTACCTCGGTGACAGCGTGACCGATGCGGTCATCACCGTCCCCGCGTACTTCAACGACGCCGAGCGTCAGGCCACCAAGGAGGCCGGTGAGATCGCGGGCCTCAACGTGCTGCGCATCATCAACGAGCCCACCGCCGCGGCCCTCGCGTACGGCCTCGACAAGGGCAAGGAAGACGAGCTCATCCTCGTCTTCGACCTCGGTGGCGGAACGTTCGACGTCTCGCTGCTCGAGGTGGGCAAGGACGACGACTTCTCCACCATCCAGGTGCGCGCCACCTCGGGTGACAACCGCCTCGGTGGAGACGACTGGGACCAGCGCGTCGTCGACTACCTCATCAAGCAGTTCAAGGACACGACCGGTGTCGACGTCTCGGGCGACAAGATCGCCCTCCAGCGTCTGAAGGAAGCGGCCGAGCAGGCCAAGAAGGAGCTGTCGAGCTCGACCTCGACCAGCATCAACCTGCCCTACCTGTCGCTCACCGACTCGGGCCCCGTCTCGCTCAGCGAGACCCTCACGCGCGCCAAGTTCGAGGACCTCACCAAGGACCTCCTCGACCGCACCCGCAAGCCCTTCTCCGACGTCATCCGCGAGGCTGGCGTCAAGGTCGACGACATCGCCCACGTGGTGCTCGTCGGCGGCTCGACCCGCATGCCCGCGGTCGCCGAGCTGGTCAAGAAGGAGACCGGTAAGGACGCCAACAAGGGCGTGAACCCCGACGAGGTCGTGGCCGTGGGCGCAGCCCTCCAGGCCGGTGTCCTCAAGGGCGAGCGCAAGGACGTGCTGCTCATCGACGTCACCCCCCTGAGCCTCGGCATCGAGACCAAGGGCGGCATCATGACCAAGCTCATCGAGCGCAACACGGCCATCCCGACCAAGCGCAGCGAGACCTTCACCACCGCCGACGACAACCAGCCGTCGGTCGCGATCCAGGTCTTCCAGGGCGAGCGCGAGTTCACCCGCGACAACAAGCCGCTCGGTACCTTCGAGCTCACCGGCATCGCGCCGGCTCCCCGCGGCATCCCGCAGGTGGAGGTCACCTTCGACATCGACGCGAACGGCATCGTGCACGTCTCGGCGAAGGACAAGGGCACCGGCAAGGAGCAGTCGATGACCATCACGGGCGGCTCCTCGCTGCCCAAGGAGGACATCGAGCGCATGGTGCGCGAGGCCGAAGAGAACGCGGCCGACGACAAGAAGCGCCGCGAGTCCGCCGAGACCCGCAACCAGGCCGAGACCCTGTCGTACTCGATCGAGAAGCTGATCAAGGAGAACGACGACAAGCTCCCCGCCGAGGTCAAGACCGAGGTGCAGGGCGATGTCGACGCTCTCAAGACGGCTCTCGCCGGTGACGACGACGACGCGGTCAAGACCGCGTTCGACAAGCTGAACGCCAGCCAGGGCAAGCTCGGCGAGGCCATCTACGCCTCGTCGCAGGCCGCGGGCGAGCAGGCCGACCCCAACGTGGGCCAGCCCGGCAACGGCGAGACGCCGAACCCCGAGGAAGACGTCATCGACGCCGAGGTCGTCGACGACGAGAACCCCGACGAGAACAAGAAGTAAGCAGAGAACATGGCACACAAGGACGACGAACAGCCCACGGGCTCGGGCGCCGGTCCTGACGAGACGGGGCCGGAGGAGAACACCTCCGGCCCCGCGCCGTCGGGCGACCAGCCTCAGACCGAAGGGACGGATGCCGATGGCCTGACCATCGACGACATCCTCGGCGCCGAGCAGACGCCCGAGGCCGCTGCAGAGGGGGCATCCTCCGACAAGGAGGCCTCGCTGCTGATCGACCTCAAGCGCCTGCAGGCCGAGTACGCCAACTACCGTCGGCGCACCGAGGAGCAGCGCGAGCGCGAGATCGAGCGCGCCAAGGGCGAGGCCGTGAAGGGCCTGCTGCCCGTCATGGACGACCTCGACCGCGCCGCCAAGCACGGTGACCTCGTCGAGGGCAGCCCGCTCTCGGCGATCGGCGACAAGGTGCGCGCCGTGGCCGAGCGCCTCGGTGTGGTGTCGTACGGCGCCGTGGGCGACGTGTTCGACCCGCAGCAGCACGAGGCGATCTTCCAGGCCCCCACCCCCGGCGTGACCGAGACCACGATCCTCGAGGTCGTCGAGGTCGGCTACCGCCTCGGTTCGGTCGAACTGCGACCGGCCAAGGTCGTCGTCGCCGTGCCGGCCGAATAGGAGGACCCATGGCGAGTCAGGACTGGTTCGACAAGGACTTCTACAAAGTCCTCGGTGTCGACAAGAGCGTCAGCGCTGCCGATCTGAAGAAGACGTACCGCAAGCTCGCGCGCCAGTACCACCCCGACTCGAACCCGGGAGACGCGAAGGCCGAAGCGAAGTTCAAGGAGATCAGCGAGGCCTACTCGGTGCTCAACGACCCCGAGCAGCGCGAGGAGTACGACCAGATCCGGGCCATGGGCTCGGGGGCGCGCTTCTCGGCTCCCGGGGCCGGAGCGGGCGGTGGCTTCGACGACGTCTTCAGCCGGTTCGGTCAGGGGCGGCAGGCGCCGTCGGGCGGCTTCGACGACTTCTTCACGATGTTCGATCAGCAGGGCGGCGGCTTCGGCTCCGGCCGGTTCGGTCAGACGACGGGAGGGTTCCGCGGCTTCGGCGGCCCGCAGAAGGGCGCTGACGTCTCGGCCCGCACGACGCTCGACTTCGTCACCGCGGCCAAGGGTGAGACCATCACCCTCGCGGGCGAGGACAACGTGCCGTTCAAGGTGAAGATCCCCGCCGGCGTGTCCGACGGGCAGAAGATCCGGCTGCGCGGGCGTGGACGCAAGTCCCCCGACGGTGGCGAGAGCGGCGACATCGTCGTGACCGTCGCCGTGCGCCCCCACCCGGTCTTCACGCGCGACGGACTCAACCTGCGCATCACCGTGCCGGTCACCTTCACCGAGGCCGCTCTCGGTGCGACGATCGAGGTTCCGACGCTCGGCGGCGACCCCGTGCGCTTGCGCGTGGCCCCCGGCACCCCCTCGGGACGCGTGTTGCGCGTCAAGGGTCGCGGGATCTCGACCACCAAGGGCACCGGCGACCTGCTCGCCGAGGTCCAGGTCGCGGTGCCCACGCATCTCGACGATGCCGCGCGCGAGGCCCTCGAGCGGTTCCACGAACTGGAGCCGAAAGAGAATCCCCGCGCCGACCTCATGGCCAAGGCGCGATAGACACACGCGCGTCGCCGAGGTTCTCGGCATCCGATACGACAGGATGCCGAGAACCCGGCACCCGCATCCGGCACGACGAAAGAGGTGAAGACGTGTCCGAAAGAGAGATCGACGAAGACGCCCCGATCTTCGCCATCGCCGCAGCCGCCGAGCTGTCGAACATGCACCCGCAGACCCTGCGGCAGTACGACCGGCTCGGCCTCGTCGTGCCCGCGCGGACCCAGGGCGGTTCGCGGCGGTACTCGAGCCGTCACGTCCAGCAGTTGCGCGAGGTCGCGCGCCTGTCGGGCGAGGGGATGAGCCTGCCGGCCATCGCGCGCCTCCTCGCGCTCGAGGAGCGCGTCCACGAGCTCGCGCGTCGCGTGAACGACCTCGAGCGTCAGCTCACGATCGAGCGGCAGTCGCGCCCCGGTGCCCGCGTCTTCGCGGCCGGGGCCACCGGTTCGGTCGTCACGCTGCGCCACGGAGCGCGCGTGCGCCGAGCCACCGACATCGTGCTGTGGCGTCCGCGCGACATGCACGGCGACTGACGCCGCCCCGCGCTGCGCGAGGTCTGTGCGCCGTGCGAGGTTCCTGGGCGTGGCGAAACGGGCCGGGATGCCGCGGGCGCGCCGGGTTTCGACGGGCTCAGCCGCCCCTCCCGGCTCAGGCCGGGTCGATCCGCAACACGGTCGGCGCCTCGCCGACCTGCAGGTCGTCGACCACTCGGATCGTGCGCGCCACGGCATCCACCTCGTCGATCACCGTGCCGAAACGCTGGCGGTCCGAGCACACCGCCGTGACGGTCACGAAGTGCGAGCCGGTGTCCCACGTGTACGTGGCGAACGGAGGAGTGGTGGGATCGTTCGGCAGCGGCATCGCGAGCTTCTCGCCGACGCCGAGGTGCGGATTGCGGAACGACTCGGTGTCGTCGTACTCCATCGGCATCATCGCCCGCGCCGTGCGCAGCTGCGGTGTGGCCTCCTGCAGCTGCGCCATGACGACGAGCAGTTCGGGGTCGCTCTTCCAGACCCACACGAGCACGCGCCCGCCCGCGCGGCGCATGAGCAGGGGCGCCGCCTGGCTGAGGATCCACGCGAAGGCTCCACCGCCCGGGCGGGGAGCAGCGCCCGCGGCCTGATTGGCCTGGCTCAGCAGCATGCCGATCGCCGCCTTGCGGTGGCGTCGGCCGCGGAATCCGAGGGAGCCGGTCACGGGCACCCAGAGGTCGGCGGGAGCGTCGGCCTGCAGTCGAGACATGGGCTCAGCCTACGATCCGGCTCCTGAGAGGGGGATGCCGATGAGCCGCGTTCGCGACGAGAGAACGCTCCCACACGGGGAGGGGTCGCCGATGTCGGAGGTCAGTGCCAGGCTGGACTCCGCGGTCATCGCGACCGCGTCGATCTCTCGGAGGGCCTCGTGCTCGGCAAACTCCTCATCCGCTATCTCTCGCGCTATCGCTGGCTGCTGGTCGCCATCCTCGTCTTCCAGGCCGCGTCCGCGGTCGCGACGCTGTACCTGCCGCGACTGAACGCCGACATCATCAACCTCGGCGTCGCCCGGGGCGACACCGGGTTCATCTGGTCGCGCGGCGGGCTCATGCTCGTCATCTCGCTCGGCCAGATCGTGGCCTCGGTCATCGCCACCTACTTCGCCGCCCGGGCCGCGATGGCCGCGGGCCGCGACATCCGCCTCGACGTGTTCGAGCGCGTGAGCGGCTTCTCCGAGCGCGAGCTGTCGCAGTTCGGCGCGGGGTCGCTGATCACCCGCAACACCAACGACGTGCAGCAGGTGCAGATGCTCGCGATGATGGGCGCCACCATGCTGGTCAGCGCCCCTCTGCTGGCCATCGGCGGCATCGTCATGGCGCTGCAGCAAGACGTCGGGCTCAGCTGGCTCATCGCGGTGGCCGTGCCCGTCCTGGTGATCGTGGCCGGGCTCATCATCGCGCGGATGGTCCCGCTGTTCCGCAGCTACCAGACCAAGCTCGACGGCGTGAACCGCGTCATGCGCGAGCAGCTCACCGGCGTGCGCGTCGTGCGCGCCTTCGTCCGCGAGCGCATCGAAGAAGAGCGCTTCCGCGAGGCGAACACCGACATCCTCGTCGTCGGCCGCAAGGTCGGTTCGCTCTTCGTGCTGCTGTTCCCCCTCGCGATGCTCGTCCTGAACGTCACGGTGGTGGGCGTCATCTGGTTCGGTGGCATCCAGGTCGACGCCGGAGGGGTCGAGATCGGCACCCTGTTCGCCTTCATCCAGTACGTGGCGCAGATCCTGGGCGGCGTCCTCATGGCCAGCTTCATGACGGTGATGATCCCGCGCGCCGCCGTCTCGGCCGAGCGCATCGGCGAGGTCCTCGACAGCCGGTCGACGCTCGAACGCCCGGCGAACCCGGTCGAGCGCCTGCCCGAGCCCGGCGCGGTGCAGTTCGACGACGTCTCGTTCGCCTACCCGGGCGCCGAGTCGCCCGTCGTCTCCGGAATCAGCTTCGCCGCACGTCCCGGTGAGACCGTCGCGATCGTGGGGTCGACGGGTGCGGGCAAGACGACGCTCGTCTCGCTGCTGCCGCGGCTCTTCGACGTGACCTCGGGAGCCGTGCGCGTCGGCGGGGTCGACGTTCGCGAGGCCGACCTCGATGTGCTGTGGAAGAGCATCGGTCTCGTGCCGCAGCGGCCGTTCCTGTTCAGCGGCACGGTGGCGTCCAACCTGCGGTTCGGCCGCGAAGAGGCCACCGACGATGAGCTGTGGCATGCCCTCGAGATCGCGCAGGGTCGCGACTTCGTCGAAGCGATGGACGGAAAGCTCGAGGGGCGCATCGCCCAGGGCGGAACGAACGTCTCGGGCGGCCAGCGCCAACGCCTCGCCATCGCGCGGGCGATCGTCCACCGGCCGGCCGTGCTGGTCTTCGACGACTCGTTCTCGGCGCTCGACCTGAGTACCGACGCTCGGTTGCGACAAGCTCTGTGGCGCGAGCTCCCCGAGGTGACCAAGATCGTCGTGGCCCAGCGCGTGTCGACCATCACGGGCGCCGACCGCATCGTGGTGCTCGAAGACGGCCGAATGGCGGGTCTGGGTACGCACGATGAGCTCCTGGCCACCAGCGCCACCTATCGCGAGATCGTCGAGTCGCAGCTGGGGGTCGAGGCATGAGCACCGTGGACGCCCTCACCGAAGAAGAACGCGCAGAGCTCGAGCTCGCCGAGCAGGCGCGGGTGAACTCCGGCAGCTGGGACAGCGTCGCGCCCGGCAAGGCGTCGAACTTCGGCCCGAGCTTCCGTCGCCTGCTCGGCCTCCTCCGGCCATACGCTGCCGCTTTCGTGTTCGTGTCGATCCTCGGCGCCATCGGCGTCGTCCTCGCCGTGCTCGCCCCGCGCGTGCTCGGAGACGCGACGAACATCATCTTCGAGGGCGTCGTGTCGAAGGGACTCGCGCAGCAGTTCCCCGCCGGCACCTCGCAGACCGAGGTGGTCGACGCCCTGCGGGCCGCCGGGCAGAACGACATCGCCAACATCGTCGGAGCGATGAGCAACTTCTCCGTCGGTGCCGGGGTCGACTTCGACGCCCTGCGCGTCGTCATCGTGACGGTGCTCGCGATCTACGTCGGCTCGTCGCTGCTGTCGTGGATCCAGGGGTACGTCATCAACGTCATCATGGTTCGCACGATGTGGCGCCTGCGCGAAGACGTCGAGGCCAAGATCAACCGCCTGCCGCTGTCGTACTTCGACCGCGTGCAGCGTGGAGAGCTGATCTCGCGCGTCACCAACGACATCGACAACATCACGCAGACGATGCAGCAGTCCCTCTCGAGTGCGCTGACGTCGGTGCTCACCGTGGTGGGCGTGCTCATCATGATGTTCACCATCTCGTGGCAGCTCGCTCTCGTGGCCCTCGTCTCGCTGCCGCTCATGGCGGTGATCTTCGGCGTCATCGGTCCGAAGTCGCAGAAGGCCTTCGGCGAGCAGTGGAAGAAGGTCGGCCGCCTCAACGCCCGCGTCGAGGAGTCGTTCTCGGGCCACGCGCTGGTCAAGGTCTACGGCCGCGAGAAGGACGCCCGCGAGAAGTTCGAGGCCGAGAACGAAGAGCTGTACCAGGCCAGCTTCACGGCGCAGTTCCTCTCCGGCATGATCATGCCGGGCATGATGTTCGTCGGAAACCTCACCTACGTCGGCATCGCCGTTCTCGGCGGTCTCATGGTGGCCGGCGGGCAGATCCGCCTCGGCGACGTGCAGGCCTTCATCCAGTACTCGCAGCAGTTCACCCAGCCGCTATCGCAGCTGGGTGGCATGGCCGCGGTCGTGCAGTCGGGCACCGCCTCGGCCGAGCGCGTGTTCGCCCTCCTCGACGCCGACGAGCAGGAGCCGGACTCGGCCGATGCCCCGGCGCACGTCGACGGCCGGGGAGTGATCGAGTTCGAGAACGTGCGGTTCTCGTATACGCCCGATCGCCCCCTGATCACCGACCTGTCGTTCCGCGTCGAACCCGGTCAGACGGTCGCCATCGTGGGTCCGACCGGTGCGGGCAAGACCACGCTGGTCAACCTGATCATGCGGTTCTACGAACTCGACGGCGGGCGCATCCTGCTCGACGGGCAGGACATCGCCGAACTCCGTCGTGACGACGTGCGCTCCCGCACCGGCATGGTCCTGCAGGACCCGTGGCTGTTCGCCGGATCCATCCGCGACAACATCCGCTACGGGCGCGAGAGCGCCACCGACGAAGAGATCGTCGAGGCCGCCGTCGCTACGCGCGTCGACCAGTTCGTGCACTCCCTCCCCGAGGGGTACGACACCGTGCTCGACGAAGACGCCGCCAACGTCTCGGCGGGAGAGAAGCAGCTCATCACGATCGCGCGGGCGTTCGTCGCCCGCCCCTCGGTGCTGATCCTCGACGAAGCCACGTCGTCGGTCGACACGCGCACCGAGCTGCTGCTCCAGCAGGCCATGGCGGCGTTGCGCGAGGGGCGCACCTCGTTCGTGATCGCGCACCGCCTCTCTACCATCCGCGACGCCGACCTCATCCTCGTGATGGAGCACGGCGACATCGTCGAGAAGGGCTCGCACGACGAGCTCATCGCAACCGAGGGCGCGTACTACCGCCTCTACCGCTCGCAGTTCGAGCAGGCGACCGCCGACCTCGACGCCACCGGGGCCGAGGCGTCGTCGGCCGACGACCCGCAGCGCACCCCGACCACCGACGACGCCGTGGTGGTGTCGGCGCTGGCGGCCGCGGCATCCGAGGTCCCCGCTGCGGCCGGCACCGACGGGCCGCCGCGCCCCGCGCAGGGCGTGCCCGCGCCCGACGCGCGCCTCGACGGACAGCCGTAACGCCGCCCGCCCGCCCCGCCGCGAAGCCCGCTCGGTCTCCCGCCGAGCGGGCTTCGTCGTGTCGGGGTCCACGGGGGCGCCGGCCCGGGCTCCGCACGGGCCGGCAGTGCGACACCTGTGGAGCGCCCCAGAGCCCCGAAACCCGCTCGGGTACAGTGGACGGGCGCATGCACCTGCCTCTGCGAACCGACCGCCGCATAGATAGGCCTCACCCCTCGTGACCACTCCTGCGACGCCCGCCGATCCGTCCGAGCCCGCCGCGTCGACCGACCCTTCGGCTGCCCTCGAAGCGGTGCCGGCCCCCGATCGCCCCCTGCGGATCCTCATCGGCGCCGACACCTTCCTCCCCCACGTGAACGGCGCCGCGCGTTTCGCCGAGCGCCTCGCCGCCGGCCTCGTCGCTCGCGGCCACGACGTGCACGTCGCCGCCCCGAGCGTGGGCCACGGCAACGCCGGCACGGCGACCGAGGTCATCGAAGATCAGCCGATGACCATGCACCGGCTCCCGGCGTACCGCTTCCTCCCGCACGACTGGCTCACCTTCGTGCTGCCGTGGCGTTCGAAGCACTACGCCCGGATCCTGCTCGACGAGATCAAGCCCGACGTCGTGCACATCCAGTCGCACATCGTCATCGGCCGAGGCCTCGCCCGCGAGGCGCGCAAGCGCGGCATCCCCGTCATCGCGACCAACCACGTGATGGCCGAGAACATCCTCGACTTCACCACGCTCCCCGACTTCCTCGACCGCATCTTCGTGAAGCTCGCGTGGGCCGACGCCGAGCGCACGTTCAAGATGACGCGCGCGGTCACGACGCCCACGCGCAAGGCCGCGGACTTCCTCGAGTCGACGATCGACATCTCGGGGGTCATCCCGATCTCGTGCGGCATCGACCGGTCGAACTACCGCCCCGACCTCACCCCGCGCGACGCCAACCGCATCCTGTTCGTGGGGCGTCTGACGACCGAGAAGCACATCGACGTCGTGCTGAAGGCCCTCTCGCAGCTCGACCCCGCCCTCGACGTCACGTTCGACGTCGTCGGCGGTGGCGACCAGCGCGCCAAACTCGAGACCCTCGCGCAGCAGCTCGGTGTCGCCTCGCGCGTGACGTTCCACGGCCATGCGTCGGAAGAAGACCTGCGCACGCTCTACTCGCGGGCCAGCGTCTTCGCCATCGCCTCGATCGCGGAGCTGCAGTCGATCGCGACGATGGAGGCCATGGCATCCGGTCTGCCGATCGTGGCGGCGAACGCGGTGGCGCTCCCGCACCTCGTCCACGAGGGCGAGAACGGCTACCTCTTCGAGCCGGGCAACGCCGACGAGCTCGCCGCGCGCCTGACCGACGTGCTCACGGCCGCACCCGAGGAGCGCACGCGCATGCAGCAGGCGTCGCTCGACGCGGTCGCCGTGCACGACATCAACCGGACGCTCGACACCTTCGAGGCGCTGTACCGCGGTCGGCCGCTGCCGGAGTAACCCGTGCACGTCGTGATGTTCGCCGACCAGCACCTCGAGTCGCTCGGCGGCGCGCAGGTGTCGATGCGCTTGCAGAAACGCTTCCTCGAGCGCGCGGGACACGTGGTCACGGTCGTCGCGCCGCGCCCGCACCGCGAGAGCGCCGGCGACGCGGCCTACCTCGACCTTCCGTCGATCGCGATCACCCCCGACCGCGAGTACGCCCTCACCTGGCCGGGCGTCCGGACGGATCGATTCCTGGATGCCGAGATGGGTGCGCGACTTCGCGTCGACGTCGTGCACGTGCAGGCGGACTTCTGGGGGGCGTTCATCGGCCACCGGTACGCCGCGCGCCACGGATTGCCCGTCGTGCACACGATGCACAACCGCGTCGACGTGGGGATCGAGGCGACCGCGCCCTTCCCGCGGCTCGTGTTGCGGGCGCTCAACGCCTGGGCGGGGCGGGTGCTGCCCGGGGGTGCCGCCGCCCGCGCCGGAGTTCGCGGGCGAGCAGTCGATTCAGGCACGTCGCCCCGGGGTGCCCGCGAAGGCACGGGTTCGTCGCGCGGACCGGCCGACGGGTGGGCGTTCCTGCGTCAGCTGGCCCGACTCTCGCGGGCGGTCACGGCGCCCTCGAGCCACTTCGCCCGCCGCCTCGAGGCGCACGGCGTCGCCGAGGTCGTCGACGTGATTTGGAACGGCATCGACGACGACGTGCTCGACGCCGCCCTGAGCGCCGAGGCGTCGGAACGCCGACCGGGCCGACCGCGTTTCATCTGGCTCGGGCGCATGAGTCCCGAGAAGCGTCTGCTGCCGTTCCTCGAAGCGGTCATCGCCTCGGGCATCGAGGCCGAAGTCGAGATCGTCGGCGGTGGGGCGCAGCTTCGTGCCGCGCGTCGCCTCGTCGAGCGGTCGTCGCCCGCGGCGTCCATCATCTTCGCGGGACGGCTGCCGTACACCGAGACGCTCCGCCGACTCGCCGACGCCGACGCGGTGGTGCAGACCTCGATCGGCTTCGAGACGCAGGGCATGACCGTGTTCGAAGCGGCCTCGCTCGGAACCCCGGCCGTGGTGAGCGACCCCGACATCGCGGCGGAACTGGGCTCGGGGGTGTGGGCGGTGGCGGATGCCACGGTCCCCGCCCTCGCCGAGGCGCTGCGCAGCGCGGCGGCCGACATCGTCGCGGGCACTCCGGCCGTGCCCGACCCGTCGATCGCGGAACGTTTCCGTCAGTCCTCGCGGACGGCGGCGATGGTCGACGTGTACGCGCGCGCGGTCGCCGCGGGGCGCTGACTCGGCTTCGCCGACGCCGCGAGAACGACGGCGGGGGCTTCGGCGACGCGCCGGGGTGTCGGCATCCCGGAACGGCGTGTCTCTCGCGCCGGCCGCCGTCGTGGTCGCGGAGCGGCCGGCCGGCGGGGGCGGACGCGGCGCGGGTCGGTGGGGATCCGGCCGTACCCGTCGGTGCGGACGAGCCACACCGTTCCGACGATGCCGGCGACGGCCAGGATGCCGAGAGCAATGAAGTAAGCCATGACCGAAAAGCTACGACTGGAGCAATCCGGCCACGAGTGGCATGATGGACGGCATCCGTCCGATTTCTGCCACACCGGAGGTTCCCATGCGATCGGTCGCCGTCGTCACCCAGCCGGGGTTCGCTCCGTTCGAGTTCGGTCTCGCGTGCGAGGCGTTCGGTCTCGACCGCAGCGATGACGGCATCCCCAACTTCGACTTCCGCATCGTGGCCCCCGACCCCGGTGTGGTCCCCTCGAACATCGGGTTCTCGATCAACGTCGAGCACGGTCTCGAGGCGGCTGCCGATGTCGACATCCTCGTGCTCGCGCCCATTCCCCGGGAGCAGTGGGATGCCGTCGACCCTCGCGTGATCGAGGTCGTCCGCGCGGCGCACGAGCGCGGCGCCTGGCTGTTGAGCGTCTGCAGCGGGTCGTTCGTGCTCGCGGCATCCGGTGTTCTGGACGGAAGACGCGCGACGACCCACTGGCGCTACGCCGACACCATGGCGCGCATGTATCCCCGCATCGAGGTCGACCCCGACGTGCTCTACGTGCAGGCGGGCAGCATCATCACCAGTGCCGGGACGGCGGCCGGGCTCGACGCCTGCCTGCACCTGCTGCGCCAAGAGCTCGGCTCCGAGCTCGCCAACCGCATCGCCCGCCGCATGGTCGTCGCGCCCCAACGTGACGGGGGGCAGGCTCAGTTCATCGCGTCGCCCATCCCGATCGACACCTCGCTCTCGCTCGCTCCGGTGACGGAGTGGATGCTGCAGAACCTGGATGCCGAGCTCTCGGTCGACCGGCTCGCCGCACGCGCCCACATGTCGCCGCGCACCTTCGCTCGGCGGTTCAAGGCCGACCTGGGGGCCACGCCGGCGGCGTGGCTCGCGCGTCAGCGTCTGCTGCACGCCCAGCGACTGCTCGAAGAGACCGACCTCGGCCTGGACCGCATCGCGGCGGAGTGCGGGTTCGGGTCCGCGGCGGTGCTGCGACAGAACTTCGCCCGCACGATGGGACTGACCCCGACGGCCTACCGGGCGCGGTTCTCGTGCGCGGGGGAGGCGGCATCCGGCTCCGTCGAGGCGGCGACCGCCGAGCCCGTCCCGGCCTGAGCCGCGCCGCGCGCGGAGCCGCGCCCCGCCCGGCCGCGGGGAGTCCGAGGTCCCGGCATCCATTGCTCTCCGCGCGACCCGATGCTAAACTTGAGTCAACGCAACTCAAGTTTGCGAAAAGACTTTCAGGAGACCATATGAACGCCACACAACAGCCGGGGCAGGAGGACGCGCGCAGCGCCCTCGAGCAGTTCGGCATCAACCTCACCGACCGGGCCCGTCAGGGCAAGCTCGACCCCGTCATCGGGCGCGACGGCGAGATCCGCCGCGTCAGCCAGGTGCTCACCCGGCGCACCAAGAACAACCCCGTGCTCATCGGCGAACCCGGCGTCGGCAAGACCGCCGTCGTCGAGGGCCTCGCCCAGCGCATCGTCGCGGGCGACGTCGCCGAGAGCCTCAAGGACAAAGAGCTCGTCTCGCTCGACATCTCGGCCCTGGTGGCCGGTGCGATGTACCGCGGGCAGTTCGAGGAGCGCCTCAAGAGCGTCCTCAAAGAGATCACCGAGTCCGACGGACGCATCATCACGTTCATCGACGAGCTGCACGTGCTCATGGGCGCGGGTGGCGGCGAGGGTTCGGTCGCGGCCTCGAACATGCTCAAGCCCATGCTCGCGCGCGGCGAGCTGCGCCTGATCGGTGCGACCACGCTCGACGAGTACCGCGAGTTCATCGAGAAGGACGCCGCTCTCGAGCGCCGCTTCCAGCAGGTGTACGTCGGCGAGCCCACGGTGGAGGACACCGTGGCGATCCTCCGCGGCCTCAAGGAGCGCTACGAAGCGCACCACAAGGTCGCGATCGCCGACGCGGCGCTGGTAGCCGCGGCATCCCTGTCCAACCGCTACATCCCCGCGCGTCAGCTGCCCGACAAGGCGATCGACCTGATCGACGAAGCCGCCTCGCGCCTGCGCATGGAGATCGACTCGGCTCCGCTCGAGATCGACGAGCTGCGTCGCCACGTCGACCGCCTCAAGCTCGAAGAGCTCGCGCTGAAGAAAGAGAAGGACGACGCGTCGAAGGAGCGCCTCGCCACGCTCCGCGAGACCCTCGCCGCCGAGCAGGCCAAGCTCGACGACCTGCAGGCGCGGTGGGAGCGCGAGCGCGCCTCGCTCAACCGCGTCGGCGACCTGAAGACCCGGCTGGATGCCGCTCGCGTCGACGCCGAGCGCGCGCAGCGCGAGGGCAACCTCGAGCGGGCGTCGCGACTGCTGTACGCCGAGATCCCGGCGCTGGAGCGCGAGCTCATGGTCGCCGAACGCGAAGAGCCCGCGGGCGATCGCATGGTCAACGATCAGGTCACCGACGAAGACATCGCGGCCGTCATCGCGGCGTGGACGGGCATTCCGGTGGGACGCCTGCTGCAGGGCGAGACCGAGAAGCTGCTCAACCTCGAGCGCGAGCTCGGCCGGCGCCTGATCGGACAGCGGGATGCCGTGAAGGCGGTGTCCGACGCCGTTCGTCGCTCGCGCGCGGGCATCAGCGACCCGCACCGACCGGTCGGATCGTTCCTGTTCCTCGGCCCGACCGGTGTCGGCAAGACCGAGCTCGCGAAGTCGCTCGCCGACTTCCTGTTCGACGACGAGCACGCCATGGTGCGCATCGACATGTCGGAGTACGGCGAGAAGCACTCCGTCTCGCGCCTGGTCGGTGCCCCTCCGGGCTACATCGGCTACGAGCAGGGCGGCCAGCTGACCGAGGCCGTGCGCCGTCGGCCCTACTCGGTGGTGCTGCTCGACGAGGTCGAGAAGGCGCACCCCGAGGTGTTCGACGTGCTGCTGCAGGTCATGGACGATGGTCGACTGACCGACGGCCAGGGCCGCACCGTGGACTTCACCAACGTCATCCTGGTGCTCACCTCGAACCTCGGATCGCCCATCCTCATCGACCCGACCCTGTCGATGGACACCAAGCGCGAGCAGGTGCAGGCGCTCGTACGCCAGGCGTTCAAGCCCGAGTTCGTGAACCGTCTCGACGACATCGTGATCTTCCAGGCCCTGAGCCAGGACGACCTCGCGCAGATCGTCGAGCTCGCCGTCGACGCCCTGCACAAGCGTCTTCGCGAGCGCCGACTGAGCCTGGCGGTCACCCCCGATGCCCGGTCGTGGCTGTCCGAGCGCGGATACGACCCGGTGTACGGCGCCCGCCCGCTGCGGCGCCTCATCCAGACCGAGATCCAGAACCGCCTCGCGATGGCGATCCTGGCCGGCTCGGTGCGCGACGGAGACGTCGTGCGGGTCGACGTGGCCAGCGACGGTGACTCGCTCATGCTCGTGAGCACCGGTCCCGCAACGGAAGAACCCGGAGACGACGACGTGATCGAGGCCGAGATCGTCGAGTAGAACCCCGTCAGAAGAGGGGATGCCACCACGGCATCCCCTCTTCTGACGTACCGGCCCCGCTAGCCTGGCGCCATGACGATCGCAACGGCCGACCTGTACGACGAGCGCGGCGACGAACTCGACTCGCTCTCTCTCCCGATGATCGACCTCGGCGGGCACGTCGCCTTCGACGGGCCGATCCGCACGGTCCGCTGCCACCGCGACAATGCGCTGGTCAAGAGAGTGCTCGCGACCCCCGGCGACGGAGCCGTGCTCGTGGTCGACGGCGGTGGTTCGCTCGAGTCGGCGCTCGTGGGCGACCTGATCGCCGCGTCCGCGGTCGACAACGGGTGGGCGGGGGTCATCGTGAATGGGGCGATCCGCGACCGCGCGGCGATGGCCGAGCTACCCCTGGGCGTCAAGGCGCTCGGCTCGAACCCCCGCAAGAGCGCGAAGGACGGCGCGGGCGAGGTCGACGTGACGGTGACCATCGCGGGGGTCGTCTTCGCGCCGGGACGCCACGTGTGGGCGGACGCCGACGGGGTGCTCGTGGAGCGCTGAGCGCGCCTTCCGAGGGTCGGCCTGTCCTACGCGAGGGTGACGCCGTGTCGGCGCGAGCTGCTTCGGCGCGACCCGGGCACCTCCTCCGCCCGTCGGGCCGGGCGCCCATGAAGAACGCCGCCCCGAGCGAGACACGACGCGATGGCGCGTGCTCCCTCGAGACGGCGTTCTTCGAGCGGGATGCCGGGGCTCAGTCGTCGACGAGCAGCGACTCCTCGACCGTGCGGCGCTGGCGCGGAGCGAGCTCACGCTGACGCAGGCCCTCTTCGGCCGCGTCGACGTCGCCGAGCGCGCCGACGGCGATCACGGTGACCGGGGTGAAACGCGCGTCAATGTCGAAGGCGGCGCGCAGGTCGTCGGCCACGAAGCCGCCCATCTGGTGGGTCGAGAGGCCCTCGGCGTGCGCCTGCACGGTGAAGTGCGCGGCGGCCTGCCCGCTGTCGTAGAGCGCCCAGGTGCGCGCTTCGCCGTCTTCGGTCTCGGTTTCGGCGAGGACCACGAGCAGGGCGCCGGCGTCGGGTGCCCAGGCCTGGTTGAAGCCCATGAGAGCCGAGACGACCTTTTCGTGGGCGGCGGTGCCGCGGCGCGCGACGATGAAGCGCCACGGCTGGAAGTTCATGCCCGAGGGGGCCCAGCGGGCGGCCTCGAGGGCGGAGCGCAGAGCGGCTTCGTCGATCGGCGTCTCGGGGTCGAAGACGCGCGTGCTCCAGCGCTCGGCGAGCACGTCGAGGATGGGAGCGTCGGTGGGGGCGGTGCGGTCGAGCGTGAGAGACATGGGTTCTCCTGAGAACGGGGACTGATGCGGGACGCCGTTGACCCGCACCATTGAACGCCGTCGGCGGGCGACGTGTTCCCGTGTGAACTTATGCGTCTCTGATGGGGAGCGGACTCTCAGCCCGCGACGCCGGGTGATGGCGGCGTGCCGCGGGATCGGTCAGTCGTTCCAGGACGACGGTCCCGCGGTGCCCGCCGGGTACTCGTCGAGAGGCACCTCGTTCTTGCGCCACGCGTCGATGACGGGCTGCACGATGCGCCAGCACTGCTCGGCCGCGTCGCCGCGGACGGCCAGCATGGCGTCTCCGTCGAGGATGCCCGAGAGCACCTCGCCGTAGGCCTTGAGGGCGCCCTCGCCGAGGTGGGTCGACAGGTTCACCCGCTCCAGGTCGAGCGGATCGTCGGCGCCGTTGATGTTCAGGCCGAGGCTGATCGTGTCGGGGCCGAGCGAGAACACCATCTCGGAGGGCTCGCTCTCGCCGACGAAGCCGACGGGGAGGTGCCGCACGGGCTTGAACGCGACCGTGACGGCCGGGTCTCCCGCGCCGAGAGCCTTGCCCGATCGCAGCAGGATCGGAACCCCCTGCCAGCGGGCCGTGCGCACCTCGACGGTCATCTCGGCCAGGGTCTCGGTGCCCCGCGACGCGTCGACGCCCGGCTCGTCGACGTACGAGGGGAAGTGGCGGTCGCCCACATCGCCCGCGGTGTAGCGTGCGCGGCGGGAGTTCGTGACGGGGTCGTCGTCTTTGACGTGCGTCGCCCGCAGGACCGCGGAGGTCGCGTCGCGCAGGTCGAGTTGATCGAGGGATGCCGGGGGCTCCATCGTGACGAACGCCATGACCTGCAGCAGGTGGCTCTGGATCATGTCGACAAGGGCGCCGGCGGCGTCGTAGTACCCCGCCCGGCCCTCGAGGCCGAGGGCCTCGGGGAAGTCGATGCGGATCGACGCGATGTCGTCGGCCGACCAGACGCTCTCGATGATGCGGTTCGCGAAGCGCGTTCCGAGCAGGTTCAGCACGGTCGAGCGGCCGAGGAAGTGGTCGATGCGGAAGACCTGGTCTTCGGGCACGAGGGTCGCCAGCTGCGTGTTGAGCGTGTGCGCGCTCGCCTCGTCGGTGCCGAACGGCTTCTCGAGGGCCAGGACCGTGCCCTCGGGGATGGTCACGTCGCTCAGCGCGAGGCAGGCCTTCTCGGTGACGGCCGGGGGCACCGCGAAGTACAGCGCGGGGCGGCCCTCGGCGTCGTCGAGAAGCTTCTGCAGATCGTCGGCCTTCGTGATGTCGGCCTGCGAGTACGTCGTATCGGAAACCGCGGCGAATGCGGAGTCGGCATCCATCGTCTGGAAGGCCTTGCGCACGACCTCGCGCCAATGCTCGTCGGTCCAGTCCTCCACGCCCGCCCCGTGCAGGCGCACCGATCGCTTCGGTTCGCGCGAGAGCAGCTGGCCGAGGGCCGGGAGGAGCAGTCGAGAGGTGAGGTCGCCCGAAGCGCCCAGGATGATCAGGGTGGTGTCCGCCGCCATGGGGCCACCGTAGCGTCCGGTTGCGACATCGCCGTGCCGCTTGCAGCGGGCGCATGGATGCCACTAGCGCGATGTTCGGCCATGATGTCGGCGGCACCTGCCACAATCCGAGGGTGACGACTCCGATCGAGGACTACGCGGTCCTCAGCAACTGCCGATCCGCCGCCCTCGTCTCCTCCGCCGGGAGCGTCGACTGGTTGTGCCTGCCGCGGTACGACAGCGGATCGATGTTCGGTGCCCTGCTTGGCGACGAGTCCCACGGGGCGTGGTCGCTGCGGCCGGCCGATCCCGAGGCCACGGCGACCCGGCGCTACGACGGGGACACCTTCGTCCTCGTCACGCGATGGGAGACCGCGACGGGGGTCGCCGACGTCTACGACGCGATGCCGGTCGACGAGGGCGTCGAGGCGCTCATCCGCCGCGTGGTCGGGGTGTCGGGAGAGGTCGACTTCGTCAGCGAGGTGCGGCTCCGCTTCGATTACGCCCGCGCCGTGCCGTGGGTGCGCCAGGTGGGCCGCGGCGACGAGCACGCCATCCTGGCCGTCGCCGGACCCGACGCCGTCACCCTCCGGGGCCCCCGCCTCATCGCCGTCGACACCGCTCACCGCGGCCGATGGACGACGGTCGCGGGCGCGAGCGTCGACTCGGTGCTGGCGTGGGGGCCGTCGTGGCAGGATCCGCCGGCGCCGTTCAACGTCGAGGCGGCGCTCGAGCGGACCCGCGAATGGTGGGCCGCGTGGGCCGACCGGGTGCAGTCGGCCGGTACGCACGCGGCACTCGTCACCCGCTCGCTCATGGTTCTCCGCGCCCTGACCCACTCCGAGACGGGCGGCATCGTCGCGGCGGCGACCACCTCGCTCCCCGAGGCGTTCGGCGGCTCGCGCAACTGGGACTACCGCTACGTCTGGCTGCGCGACGCCGCCCTCACCCTGAGCGCGTACATCGATCACGGGTACCTCGACGCGGCTCACCGCTGGCGCAATTGGCTCCTGCGGGCGATCGCGGGCGATCCGGCGGACGTGCAGATCATGTACGGCATCGCGGGCGAGCGCGATCTGCCCGAGCGCGAGATCTCCGGTCTTCCCGGCTACGGGGGCGCGGCCCCCGTGCGCATCGGCAACGGCGCGGTCGATCAGTACCAGGCCGACGTCATCGGCGAGGTCATGGTGGCCCTCGAGGCGGCTCGTGACGCCGGCGTCGAAGAGACGACGTTCTCGTGGTCCCTGCAGCGTGCGCTCCTCGATCAACTGGCCGCCGAGGTCGATCGCCCCGATCTCGGCATCTGGGAGATGCGCGGCGACCCGCACTTCTTCACGCACTCGCGGGCGATGGTGTGGGCCGCGTTCGACCGCGGCATCCGGGCCGTCGAAGAGGGCGGGCTCGATGGCGACGTCGAGACCTGGCGCACCCTGCGCGACCGGGTCCGGGCCGAGATCGATGCGCGCGGCGTGCACGCCGGCGGGTGGTTCACCCAGCACTTCGACACCGACGAGGTCGACGCCTCGCTGCTCGTGCTGCCGCAGGTGGGCTTCTGCGCCTACGACGACCCGCGCATGCTCGCCACCGTGGCGCGCATGGAAGAGACGCTCATGCCCGACGGCTGGCTGCTGCGGTACCGGACGACGGGTGTCGACGGTCTCACCGGCGACGAGCACCCCTTCCTCGCCTGCTCGTTCTGGCTGGTCGGCCAGTACGCCCACAGCGGGCGCCGCGACGAGGCCCTCGCTCTCATGCAGCGGCTGACCGCCGTCGCCAACGATCTCGGCCTGCTGTCCGAGGAGTACGACCCGACGACCGGTCGACAGGCCGGGAACACCCCGCAGGCGCTCTCGCACCTCGCTCTGGTCGGTGCCGCCGACGCCCTCGACGCCACGGCGCCCACCCGCGGGGACTGAGTCGGGCCGGTCGCGCCGACCCGGGCCTAGAGTCAACGCATGGACGACGACGTCGAGCTGCACCGCCTGCGCGAGCGCGTGTACGGGGCCGAGGGGGCCACGGCGACGCCCGACATGATCGAGCGCCTCGCCGAGCTCGAGGAACGCGCGCGTCGCTCTGCCGTCCCCGTCACGGCCGCGGCACCCGCCCCCGTCGGAGCGCTCGATCCCACGCGGCCCTCGTCCCCCGTCGGCCCACGGGCCGACCCCTCGACGGCCTCTGACGCCTACGCCCTCTCCGAGCCCGGCACGTCGGAGCCGGACGGCGAGGTGGACCGCACCCGCGCCACGATCCCGGATGCCACGGCCTCGCCGCCGCGTCGCCTCCTCCGCATCATCGCGACCGTCGTCGGCGCCCTCGTCGTGCTCGGGATCGGCATCGCGATCGGGGCGAGCACGGCACCGACCGTGGCGGCGACCCCCGACCCCGCAGCGGCGGCCCTTCCCGAACTGACGTTCCCGCAGACGGTCGAGGACGTCATCTCGGCCGAGATCCTGCGCGACAGCGGGATCGACGCCGGGAGCACGCGCTACATCGCCACGGTCAGCGACTTCCGCATCTACCTCGCCCAACCCGACGACGGGGACGGGCGCTGCATCGTGACGTTCACGTCCACCGACAACCGTCCGTGGTCGGCCGGGTGCGCGAGCGGAGCGCAGGAGGGAGCCGCGATCTTCGGTGTCGACGAGAGTCTGACCGTCGCGATCGGCGACCCCGACGGTTCCGACGTCACCGGCATCCCGATCCGTCTGTCACCGAGCGTCACGGCCTACGTGGCGCAATAGCGAAGGAGGACATCATGTTCCGTGCCGATGGCGCGTTTTCGGGGTTCGCGGTCGACGACCTCGAGGCCGCTCACCGCTTCTACGCGGACACCCTCGGACTCCGGGTGGAGGTGCTCGAGGGGTCGGGGTTCCTCACGCTCCATCTGGGGTCCGGAGGGCGCGTCCTCGTCTACGGCAAGCCGCGCCACGAGCCCGCGTCGTTCACCGTGCTCAACTTCCCGGTGGCCGACGTCGAGGCGGCCGTCGACGATCTGCGCTCGCGCGGCGTCGACACGAAGATCTACGACGACGCCGACTTCCCCACCGATTCCCGCGGGATCATGCGCGAGGGCGGTCCGCTGATCGCGTGGTTCCGCGACCCGGCGGGCAACGTGCTCGCCGTCCTCGACGAGTGACCGGGTTCACCCGATCGGTGTGAGCCGGCTTCCGTCGGCCGAGAGGGTGAAGGACGCTCTGCGGTAGTCGTCGCTGAGTCCGAACGAGACGTCCGGAACCCCCACGCTCTCGGTGAACGTGGGGCTTTCGATATCGCTGTCGCTGGTGCGCCTGATGGACACCGGCGCGCCTTCGATCGGAAGGCCGCTCTGGTCCGAGGCCTCCTGAAGGGCGGGCCACACCCGGTCGAGCGCGAGGTCGCTCCACGAGAACTGCTCCTCGGCGACGCGGGGCTGGCTCAGCGCGGCTCCCTCGTGGGTGACACGCCCCGCGCGGAAGTTCCACTCGTCGGTCGCCTGTTCCCCGGCGCGGATCGGGGCGTCGACGATCACGGCATCCGGGGTCACGACGATCGAGACCACCTGATCGTGGCCGATCTCGGCCTGCAAGGCGCGCTTCGCCGTCTGCAGGGAGTCGGGGGTGCGCATGTCGGCGCTCCAGCGGCCGTCCTGCCACGCGGCGACCGTGAGGGCGATGCCGTCGCGATAGGGCAGCAGGACCACGGTCGCGGCCACGATCGTGGCCATCGCGAACAGGGCCAGGCGCCACGGCCGCCCGCGACGACCCACGCCGAGCAGGGGGCCGCTCCGGCGTCCGTTGCGGACGCGGGTTCCCGTTTCGATCTGCCGCAGCTCGACCGCGGATCGGGCCGGCACGACGAGTCGCTCCCGCTCGGTGGGGGAGAGCTCGCCGTCGGCGAAGACGACCTCGGGGCCGCCGTCGAGCAGGATCACGACATCACGCTCGAGGCCCGGCTGATACGCGGCGAGCTCGATCAGGGGGACGATCCGACGGAGGGTGGTGGCCCACGCCCCGCCGTCGAGGGCGATCACCGTGACGTCGATCTCGCACACCGGCTGGTCGTTGACGAGGGTGCCGGTCTGGCGGACCCCGTCGATGCGCGCGTGGCCGAGACGGCGAGCGTCGCGGGCCGCGGTGACCGCCGCCGGCGAGGGGAGCGCGGGAGACAGGGACTTCGCGACGCTGACGAGCACGGTCGAGATGATGAAGACCGCGAGAGCGATTCCGAAGATCCCGAAACCCGTTTCCTGATCCCCGAGGGCGGCTACCGCGAGACCGCCGAGGACGGCTCCGAGCGCGAGGAAAGCGAGCAGGCGCAGCATGTCATCGAGCCTAACGATGCCTCTTCACGACGACGAAAAGGGCGGGTGGATGCCGAAGCCGCACCATCCACCCGCCCGCCGACCGGACCCGAACCGGTCAGCCCCGCAGAGCCTCGCCGAGCTTGACGCGCGCCCCCATGCGCAGCAGCGAGTTGCGGTAGATGCGCGCGGCGACGCCGATCGCGAGCACGCACGAGGCCAGCAGCACGAGGAGCGAGAGCACGGGCTCCCACCACTGCGCGTCGCCGAGGTACATGCGCAGCGGCATCCCCACCGGAGCCGAGAACGGCACGTACGACATGATCGTCAGCACGACGGGGTTGTCGTTGAAGAAGATCACGAGAAAGTACGGCGCCATGATCAGCATGGTGATCGGGGTGGTCGTCGCCCCGATGTCCTCCTGGCGCGAGACCATCGCCGCGGCCGCGGCGAACAGCGCCGCGAGAAGGACGAAGCCGAACAGGAAGAAGATCGCGAACCACGCGATCGGGGCGCCGAGAGCGTCGAGCACCCCGGCCTGACCGGTGACGGCCAGTCCCACGACCGCGACGGCGGCGAGCAGAACGATCTGGGCCATCGCGAGGATCGTGTTGCCGAGCACCTTGCCCGCGAGCAGGGCCCGCACGGGGATCGCCGAGATGAGGATCTCGACCACGCGCGTCTGCTTCTCTTCCACCACGCTCTGCGCGATCGTCCCGCCGAAGGTCGTCGCCGCGATGAGGAAGACGATGCCGAAGGCCAGCGCGATGAAGTACCGCAGCACGTCGGCGGCGTTCGACCCGGGCTCGAGGCGGTCCACCGGCGGGGTGTCGCTCAGCATCTGCAGGAGCGTCGAGGGGACGCTGTCCTTCACCACGACGGTGAAGTCGAACGCCGACTCCGACGATCCCGAGACCAGGGCGGCATCCACCGTCCCGTCCGCCACGAGGGCGCGCGCGGCGTCGTCGCTGTCGGCGACCGTCACTTCGAGCCCGTCGAGACCCGACACAGCGCTCTGCGTCTGCGAGGTGACGGCGACCGGGATGCCGCTGGCGCTGGCGTTCGAGGCGGTGAAACCGCCCCAGAGCACCGACGCGAGGGCCGCGACGATGAGGATTGCGGTCGAGATGACGAAGGCCTTGCTGCGCAGCTTCGAGCCGATCTCGCGCTCGGCGACCAGCCAGATGCTGTGCAGTTCTCCCGGCGCGCGGTGGGGTGCCGCCGTGGTCGACGAGGGGGGAGGGGTGATGGTCGGAGTGCTCACTGGATGACCTCCTTGAAGATCTCGGCCAGGGTGGGGCGCTGAGGAGAGAAGCTGGCGACGTCGCCGCGGCCGACCGCGTCGCGCAGCACGCGCTGGGCGGTGAGGTCGTCGTCGGCGTCGAAGAGGGCGTATCCGCCGTCGAAGTCGATCACCTGCACCCCGGGCTCGTCGCGCAGCCACCCGGTGTCGCCGCGCGAGACCAGCTCGTAGCGGTGGGTCGCGTGCTCGGCGCGGAGACCTTCGCGGCTTCCCTTCGCGCGGATCGTGCCGTCGGCGATGATGACGAGGTCGTCGCAGAGGCGCTCGACGACGTCGAGCTGGTGCGACGAGAACAGCACGGCCGCGCCGTCGGCGGCCTTCTCCTGGAGCACGCCGGCCACCACGTCGACCGCGAGCGGGTCGAGACCCGAGAAGGGCTCGTCGAGGATCAGCACCTCGGGCTCGTGCACGAGCGAGGCGGCGATCTGCGCGCGCTGCTGGTTGCCGAGCGAGAGCGTCTCGATGAGATCGCCGAGGCGCTCGCCGAGGCCCAGGCGCTCGAGGAGCGTCGTCGCCTTGCGGGTCGCCTCCGCCTTGCCGAAGCCGTGCAACCGAGCGAGGTAGGCGATGTGCTCGGCCACCTTCATCTTCGGGTACAGCCCGCGCTCCTCGGGCATGTAGCCGAAGCGGCGCCGGTCGGCGGTGGTGACCGCCGCGCCGTTCAATTCGACGGTGCCCGCGTCCTTGCCGAGCACGCCCAGCGCGATGCGCATCGTCGTGGTCTTTCCCGCGCCGTTGCCGCCGACGAAGCCCGTGAGGCGCCCGGGGGCGACGTCGAAGCCCACGCCGTCGAGCACGCGGCGTCCGCCGTAGCTCTTGGTGATGCCGTCCAGATGGAGCACGATCCATCCCTTCTTCTCGATGTCTCCCACGCTAGGGATAGGGATGCCGCGCCACCTCCGCCGTGGGGCGGTTCGTGGCTCCACCGTGAGGGGGAGGGGGTGCCGCCCGCCACGGCGCCGCCGAGGTCACCCGCGTCCGTCGAGACGACCCGGCATGACACCGGACGGTCGGTGAGCTCGCGGATCGCAGGGCGTCTCGGTGCGGGAGCGGCGCTCGACAGCGCCGGCGGTCAGGCCAGGCCGTGCCGGTGCGCCAGCACCACGGCCTGCACGCGGTCGCGCGCGCCGAGCTTCTGCAGCACGTTCGACACGTGCGTCTTCACCGTCGCCTCGCCGATGAACAGGCGCGCCGCGATCTCGGCGTTGCTGAGCGCCTCGGCGACGAGGGAGAGCACCTCGCTCTCGCGCTCGGTCAGCGGCTCGCTCATCTTCAGCGGTTCGACGGTGGCGGAGGGAGGGGATGCCGGCACCTCGGCGTCACGCGTCGCGAAACGCGCGATGACCCGGCGGGTGACCTCGGGGGCGAGCAGAGCATCGCCGGATCCGACGATCCGGACGGCCGACACCAGCTCCTCCGGCCCCGCGTTCTTGAGCAGGAATCCGCTGGCCCCGGCGGCCAGCGCCGCGAAGAGGTAGTCGTCGCGGTCGAAGGTCGTGACGATGAGGACGGCCGCCTCCGACGCGGGGTCGGCGGTCAGCTGCCGGGTCGCTTCGAGGCCGTCCATGTCGGGCATCTGCACGTCCATGCAGATGACATCGGGTCGCAGACGGGCCGCGGCGGCGAGGGCCTCGACACCGGATGCCGCCTCACCCACCACGTCGATGTCGGGCTCGAGCGACAGGATCGTCCGGAACCCCGCCCGCATCATGGCATGGTCGTCGACCAGCAGAACGCGCAGCTCAGACATTCGCCACCTCCGCCGCAGCGAGGGGCACACGCGCCCGCACGAGGTATCCGCCGCGTGAGCGCGGCCCGATCTCGATCGTCCCGCCCGAGACGGCGGCGCGCTCGCGCATGCCGAGCTGACCGAGGCCCGGGGTTGCGGAACCGCTGCGCCCGGTGTTCGAGATCTCGAGCTCGACGGCATCCGATTCGAACCGAAGGCGCACGTCGGCGGTGGCGTCGGGACCCGCGTGGCGGCGGGCGTTCGTCAACGCCTCTTGGGCGATGCGGTAGAGGTTGACCTGCACGAGGGGTGGCGGGTCGCACGCGGGTTGGCCGACGAGGGTGAAGGTCGTCGGAAGCCCTGCGGCGGTGGCGTCATCGACCAGCGACGGGATCGACGTCAGGCCATGGGTGGTGGGGGCGGTGTCGGGGGCGCCGTCCGACCCCGGGGCGCGCAGCGTCTCGAGCAGCTGGCGCAGCTCGTGAAGAGAGGTGCGCGCCGAGCTCTCGACGCTCGAGAGCGTCTCTCGAGCGGCGTCGGGGTCGCGGGTCAGGAGCGAGCGGGCGACGCCCGCCTGAACGCCCATCAGTGACACGTGATGGGCGACCACGTCGTGCAGCTCGCGCGCGATGCGCACGCGGTCGAGGGCCACGGCCTGCGCCGCGGTCACTTCGCGCTCGGACTCGAGCTCCGCCGTGCGCTCCTCGAGGGCCGCGCGCTCGCGCATCTGCTGGTAGGAGCGGTCGCCGAAGTAGTAGGCGCCCCCGAAGAACAGAGCGTTCACCCCGATGGTGAGCAGTTGGTACGCGACGAAGGGCGAGAACGACCCCGCCCGAGAGAAGGCCCCCTCGACCTCTTCGCCGACGGGGAGCGTGGCCTGCTGGAACATGACGACGAACAACCACGCGAACATGCCCACGATGAGGGCGATGCGCACGATCGTCGCGCGCCGGCGGTTCGTCTCCCACGCGCCGACCGTGTACAGCGCGATGAACATGGCAATGTTGCCGGCATAGAGCTCGGGGATGCGGAAGGTCACGGCGAGGAAGTACGCGAAGGTCACGATGACCGCCGCCACCGACGGCCACCGTCGGCGGAACGCCAGCGGGATCGCGAGTACGGCGACGTAGCCGAGCGCCACGGCGAGAGAGCCCTGCTGGTCGCCGTAGATGCCCGATATCGACGACAGCACCGCACTCAGCACGCCCCCGAGGAACAGCACGACCGCGAGCACGATGTCGTTGCGCTGTTGCGCGCGCGTGAGTCGTGGCATCCCTCCACGCTAGAGCGGACCGCCGACACCTGCATCCCCCGCGAGGCGGAGTCAAGAGGAGGGGGAATACAGGTTCGATCGTGATGCTTGCACGTGAATGAGTTCGGGCGCCCGGCGCCCCCGTCGTCCAGAAAGAGGATCATCGTGACCGACTACACGATCGGCTACATCGTCGGCAGCATCTCCAGCACCTCGATCAACCGCCGTCTGGCGAAGGCGCTCGAGAAGGTCGCCCCCGAGGGCGTGACGCTGAAGGAGGTCCCGATCAAGGACCTGCCCTTCTACTCGCCCGACTACGACGGCGACTTCCCCCAGGTCGCGCTCGACTTCAAGAAGGCCATCGAAGACACCGACGCCATGTTCGTCGTGACCCCCGAGTACAGCCGCTCGATCCCGGGCGTGCTCAAGAACGCCCTCGACTGGTCGGCCCGCCCCTACGGCGAGGCCTCGTTCACCGACAAGCCCACCGCCGTCATCGGCACCTCGCAGGGCGGCATCGCCACCGCCGCCGGCCAGCAGCACCTGCGCGCCGTGCTCCTGCACTACAACGCGCTCGTCCTCGGTCAGCCCGAGGGCTACATCCAGTCGACCCCCGGCCTGTTCGAAGAGGACGGCACCGTCACCGACGAGGGCACGGCCGCGTTCCTGCGCTCGATCATCGAGGCGCTCGTGACCCTTGCGAAGCGCACCGCTCCCGCCGAGGTCCCCGCCGTCTGAGGCACCTCTCGCGACGGGGTCGGGGGTTCGCCCTCGGCCCCGTCCTCGCGCGCGCCGGGTTCCCGCTCGAAGGACCGGCCCTACCCCTCCGACTGTCCGTCGGAATTGAGAGCCAGCGCCTCGGCCTTGCGTCGGAGCAGCGCCGCCTCGCGCTCGTTGCGCGTGAGCCCGGCGGCGGCGAGCAGCTCCGCGCGCGCCTCGGCCGATCGCCCCAGGCGCGACAGCAACTCACCGCGCACCGACGGGATGAGGTGCGACCCCTTCAGCTTCCCGGTCGCCGAGAGCGCGTCGACGGCCGCGAGGCCGTCGAGGGCACCGGATGCCATGGCCACCGCGACCGCGCGATTGAGCGCCACGACCGGATTGGCTCCGAGCCGACCGAGCGCGTCGTAGAGCTGCACGATGCGCGGCCAATCCGTGGTGTCGACACTCGGGGCCTCGGCGTGACAGAGCGCGATCGACGCCTGCAGCTGGTACGGCCCGGCGCTTCGCCCGAGGGCTTCGGCGCGTTCGAGCAGCGCCCTGCCGCGCGCGATCGCCGACCGGTCCCAGCGCCGACGGTCTTGGTCGGCCAACAGCACGGCATCGCCGTTCGCATCGACGCGGGCGGCGAAGCGCGACGCCTGCAGCTCCATGAGCGCCGACAGCCCGAGCACTTCCGGCTCGCGGGGGAGCAGACGACCGAGCACGCGCCCCAGCCGCACGGCCTCGTGCGCGAGCTCGGTGCGCAGCACCGCGTCACCGGTGCTCGCGGCGTAGCCCTCGGTGAAGATCAGGTAGATCACCGCCAGCACGGCGGTCCGTCGAGCGGGCCACTCCGAGGGCTCGGGCACCTCGAACGGCGCCCCGGCCGCGCTCAACGCCTTCTTGGCGCGCACGATCCGCTGCTGCATGGTGGGGACCGGTACGAGGAAGAGCCGTGCGATCGCCTCCGTGTCGAGACCACCGACGACCTTGAGGGTCAGCGCGACCTGCGCGTCGCGCGCGAGGACCGGATGACACGCCGTGAACACCAAGCGCAGCACGTCGTCGTCGATGGGCTGCCACACGGCATCCGCCAGCTCGTCGAGATCGGCGCCGATGAGCTCGTACTTCTCGCCGCGCACCCGCTCGCGACGCCACCCGTCGATCGCGCGGCGCTTCGCGACAGCGGTGAGCCAGGCCCCGGGGTTGTGCGGCACGCCCTCGCGGGGCCACTGCGCCAGGGCCTCGAGCAGAGCGTCGTGCGCAAGGTCTTCGGCGGTGGGCAGATCACCGACCACGCGCGCTAGCGTCGCGACGATGCGGGCGCCTTCGATGCGCCAGATCGCCGCGACGCGTCGCGAGAGGTCGTCGGTCACGTCGGGTCAGCGCGCGGCCTGCTCCTCGCGCCAGCCCTCTTCCTTCTGGATGTACTCGTTGTCGGCGAAGGCCGCGAAGTCGGTCTCGTCGGTCACGCGGCGCACCTCGAGCGTGTTGCCCGCGATGAGAGGCGCGCGTCGCGCCCATTCGACGGCCTCGTCCTTGCTGGAGACCTCGATGATCCAGAAGCCGTTGAACAGCTCATGGGTCTCGCCGTAGGGGCCGTCGGTGACGACCGGCTCCTCACCGCCGAACTCGACGACGAAGTTCTTGCTCATGTCTTCGGCGAGGCCGTCGCCGGCGACGAGCACCCCCGCGTTGACCATGGACTCGTTGTACGCGCCCATCTCGTTGATGACCTGCTCGAACGGGATCTTCTTGTACTCCGCGTACGCCTCGTCGGTGCCGCGCATGATCAGCATGTACTTCATCGTCGTCTTCTCTCGTCGGTGCTCCGGGGAACCGTTCCCCTACTATCGCGTCGAATGGGCACCGAAGGAATCGACAGGGTGCGGAAAAGAGTTTCCGGATGCCGCTGCGGCGGCGCTCAGCCGAAGATCATCGGCAGGTCGTCCTCGTCGTCGGCGCCCGAGAGGTCGAGGTCAGCGACCACGGGCACGTGGTCGCTGGGGACTTCGCCCTTGCGCTCGTTGCGGTGGATCTCGGCGCCGTGCACCGCGTCGGCGAACGCCCGCGAGCCGAGGATGAAGTCGATGCGCAGGCCCTCGTTGCGGGGGAAGCGCAGCTGCTTGTAGTCCCAGTAGGTGTAGCCGGTGGGGATCAGCGGACGCACGACGTCGGTGAGGCCGGCGGCCTCGAAGGCGCGGAACGCCTCGCGCTCGGGCGGGGAGACGTGGGTGGTCGCGCCCTCGACGACCGTGGGGTCGCCGTTGTCGTCGTCGGTCGGGGCGATGTTGAAGTCGCCGGTCAGCGCGAGCGGCAGATCGGGGCTCTTCTCGAGGGTGTCGGCCGTGTACTGGCGCAGCTTGTCGAGCCAGTCGAGCTTGTAGACGTAGTGCGGGTCGTCGAGCCCGCGCCCGTTGGGCACGTAGAGGCTCCACACGCGCACGCCGTTGACGGTCGCGCCGATCGCGCGCGCCTCTTGCGGCAGGTCGGGGCCCTCTTTGCCCTTCTCGAACCCGGGCATGCCGGGGAAGCCGATCTCGACGTCTTCGAGGGGCTCACGGCTCGCGATGGCGACGCCGTTCCACTGGTTCAGGCCGTGCGCGGCGACGTGGTACCCGGCCTCTTCGAACGCCGCGTACGGGAACTGCTCCGTCTTGCACTTGATCTCCTGCATCGCCAGCACGTCGATGTGCTCGCGCACGCAGAACTCGACGGTGCGGGTGACGCGGGCACGGATGGAGTTGACGTTCCAGGTGGCCAGGCGCATGGCATCCAGCCTACTTTCGGCCGCCGACATCGGCGGCCAGGGTGACCCCGGCGTTATCCGTATGGAGCACTAAACTCGGGGCCGTGACCACCGCCTCCACGCCCGAGCTCGAAGCCGACCGTCAGGCCCTCATCGGCCTCATCAAGGACGAGGCGGTGTTCCACGGCGACTTCACCCTCTCGAGCGGCAAGAAGGCGACGTACTACGTCGACATGCGCAAGCTCACCCTCGACCACCGCGCCGCTCCCGCGATCGGCCGGTTGGTGCTCGACCTGGTGAAAGACCTCGACGGCGTCGTCGCCGTCGGCGGACTCACGCTCGGCGCCGACCCCATCGCCAACTCCGTCATGCACGAGTCGGTGCACGCCGGTCGCCCGCTCGACGCGTTCGTCGTGCGCAAGGAGCCCAAGGACCACGGCCGCGGCCGCCAGATCGAGGGCGCCGATGTGAAGGGCAAGCGCGTCGTCGTCGTCGAAGACACCTCGACCACCGGTCAGTCGGCGCTCAAGGCCGTCGAGGCCCTGCGCCGCGAGGGTGCCGAGGTCGTCGCCGTCGCCGTGATCGTCGACCGCAAGACCGGCGCTCAGGCCGCGATCGAGGCCGAGGGCCTGCAGTGGCTCGGGTCGATCGACCTCGACGACCTGGGCCTCGCCCCGCAGTAAGCCCGCCGCGTCGCCAGAACAGGCAGGTGCGCTGAGAACAGGCCGATTCCGCGCGACTCGTCCTGTCGCGGTGACACGCCCTGTTCTCGTGACGATCAGGGGGTGGATGCCGACCCCGCGCCGCCCCGAACGGCGCGACAGCCGTGCTCAGGGCGCGTCGTCTCCCGGCCCATCGAACGGGTCGCGACGACCGCTGCCGCCGCGACGCGAACGGCGCCACTGCACGATGAAGGCGACGAGTGTTCCCGCCGTGATGACGAAGGCGACGATCAGCCAGAGAGTGCGGTCGTCCATGATGTGGTCTCCTCGGGCTCAGAGTCCCGCTTCGAGGCCCTCTTCGCCGTCGGCGAGATCGGTCTCGACGGGTTCGGCGCGCACGAGTTCGGCGACCGAGCCCAGGATCTCGTCGGGGCGGAACGGGTAGCGCTCGATCTCGCGCTGGTCGCTGATGCCGGTCATCACGAGCACCGTGTGCAGGCCCGCCTCGATGCCGGCGACGATGTCGGTGTCCATGCGGTCGCCGATCATGCCGGTGTTCTCGCTGTGGGCGCCGATGCGGTTGAGGGCGGAGCGGAACATCATCGGGTTGGGCTTGCCGACGATGTAGGGCTCCTTGCCCGTGGCCTTGGTGATCAGGGCCGCGATGGCTCCGGTGGCGGGCAGCACTCCCTCGGTCGAGGGGCCCGTGGCGTCCGGATTCGTCGCGATGAACCGCGCGCCCCCGCGGATGAAGCGGATCGCCTTCGTGATCGCTTCGAACGAGTAGTTGCGGGTCTCGCCCACGACGACGTAGTCGGGGGTGGTCTCGGTCATGATGAAGCCCGCCTCGTGCAGGGCGGTGGTGAGCCCCGCCTCGCCGATGACGAAGGCGGAGCCGCCGGGCATCTGCGACTTCAGGAAGTCGGCCGTGGCGAGCGCCGACGTCCAGATCGACGACTCAGGGACGACGAGCCCCGACGCCCGCAGACGGGCGCTGAGATCGCGCGGGGTGTAGATCGAGTTGTTCGTCAGTACGAGGAACGGCGTGCCCTCGGAGCGCCACTGCGCGAGCAACTCTGATGCTCCGGCGATGGGCGTGTTCTCATGGACGAGAACGCCGTCCATATCGGTCAGCCAGCACTCGATGTCGCCTCGGGTCCGCATGGGGCCCAGCCTAGACCCGGCCATCGACACGCTCCCAGGGGGTGATTTCCCCGTGAACGAGCGCGGGCGGGCCCGACCGGAGTCGTGGCCCGCCCGTCCGCGGAAGCCGACTTACTTGAAGGTGTCCTTCACGTTCTCGCCGGCCTTCTTGGCGTCGGCCTTGACCTGGTCGGCCTTGCCTTCGGCGGCGAGCTTGTCGTTGTCGGTCGCGTTGCCGATCGCTTCCTTCGCCTTGCCCACGATGTCCTGAGCGGCGTTCTTGATCTTGTCGTCGAGACCCATGATCTGACTCCTTCTTGTCGTGTCGGCGTCGGCGGCGGGAGTATCTCGTCGCGACGGAGCGGGTTGCTCACAGAGGAGACGCACCCCGAGCGGGATTCGTCACGCGAGGTCGCGAAAAACTTTTCGTCGGGCGGTATTCCGTCTGCGGAATGCACCCGTGACGGACGGGCTCGATCTCGTTAGGGTCGAAGGGTGACGCGAACCGAATGGGACCCCGAGAACCTCCCGAACCTCTCCGGGCGGTCCTATCTGGTCACGGGCGCCACGCGCGGGCTCGGCTTCTTCGCCTGCGAGCAGCTCGCCGGCGCCGGAGCCCATGTGCTGCTGACGGGGCGCAATCCCAACAAGATGTCCGCGGCCAAGGCCGCGATCAAGCGATCGACTCCGGATGCCAGCATCGAGACGCTGCTGCTCGACACCAGCAACATGGGCTCGGTGCGTGCCGCCGCTGCCACGGCCCGCGCGCGCGGGCGCCTCGACGGTCTGCTGCTGAACGCGGGCATCGTCCACCCGCCCAAGGAGCGCGAGACCGCCGGCGGCCACGAGTTGGTGTTCGCGACCAACGTGCTCGGGCACTTCGCGCTCGCCGGCGAGCTGCTCAAGCCCCTGGCCGCTGCGCGCGGTCGCATGGTGTGGGTCGGCAGCATGTCGACCTCGCTGTGGCGCCACGTCCCCACCGACCCCGAACTGCGTGAGGGTTATTCGCCCTGGCGCGCGTACGTGCAGTCGAAGGCGGCGACGACCGCTCTGGCGCTCGAGGCGCAGAAGCGCCTGATGGCTCACGGCGTCCCGGTCGAGAGCCTCGTCGCGCACCCCGGGTACTCCACGAGCGGCCGGACCCGCGGAGTGCGCGGGGTCAACGAGCCGAGTCGTCTCACCCGCTTCCTCGACAACCTGCAGGCCCCGATCACGCAGTCCAAAGAGCAGGGGGCCTGGGCGCTCGTCCGCGCGCTCGTCGACCCTCTCGCCGAGGGCGGCTCGATGTACGGACCGGCGCTGGTCGCGCGGGGCGCACCGCGAGTGGCGACCCCCGCTCGTCGGACGCGCGGCGGAGAGCTCGGCGCCGACCTGTGGCGCGCGTGCGAGACGGCGACGCACGTGCGGTGGCCGTTCGATCGGGCCCGACGCGCGGCATCCTGAATCCGGGGCTTCACTCGATCTCGGTGAGAGGGCTCAGCTCGCCCCGGTGACGCGTGTCAGCGCGTCAGCCAGACCGAGCTCCCCGCCCCCGCGGGCAACGACACCTCGACGCCGTCGGCGCGCACGACGTCGTCGCTGAGCACCTCGAGTTCATGCCCCACGTCGATGCCGTTCTCCACGAGGGCCCGCAGCAGCTCCGGATCGCGGTCGCTCACGCGCAGGACCCGACCCGAGTGCCCGGCCGGCGCCTCGGCGAGGAGCACGAAGGGTTCGCGGTGCACCGAGCCGTCGGCATCCGGGATCGCATCTCCGTGGGGATCGAAACGCGGGCGGCCGAGCCGCTCGTCGATGCCCTCGAGCAGACGGTCGCTGAGGGAGTGCTCGAGGACTTCCGCTTCGTCGTGCACCTCGTCCCACGAGTAGCCGAATTCGCGCACGAGCCAGGTCTCGATGAGACGATGGCGACGGATGACGCCCGCCGCACGTCGCCCGCCCGCGGTCGTCAGCGACACCGGTCCGTACGGCCGGTGTGTGACGAGCCCCTGCGCGGCGAGCTTCTTGACCATCTCGGTCACGCTCGACGGTGCGAGGCTCAGCACCGCGGCGAGCTGCGAGGGCGTGATCGGATTGTCCTGCCACTCGGTGTGGTGGTAGATCGCCTTGAGATAGTCGTCGGCCACGGGCGATTCCACTCCGTCAGCCTATCCGCCGGTGAACACCAGCCACAGGAGCAGGGCGTTGAGGGCGATGAGGAAGACGGATGCCAGCACTCCGGCCGCCGTGGTCAGCCCCCGGTTGCGGTACTCGCCGAGCACGTCGGGTCGACGGGTGAGGGCCACGAGCGGGACGAGCGCGAAGGGGATGCCGAACGACAGGACGACCTGGCTGAGGACGAGCGCGAGGGTGGGGTCGACGCCGAGGCCGAGGATGACGAGCGCCGGCACGAGGGTCACGAGGCGGCGGGCGAGCAGGGGGATGCGCGCGTGCAGCAGCCCCTGCATGATCTCGGCGCCCGCGTAGGCGCCCACGGACGTCGAGGCGAGACCGCTCGCGAGCAGTCCCACCGCGAACAGGGTGGCGACGAGCGGGCCCAGTCCGTCACGCAGGGCCGCGTAGGCGCCCTCCAGGCTGTCGGTGCCGTCGACGCCGGCGAGGTTCGCCGCGGCGAGCAGCAGGATCGCCAGGTTCACGGTGCCGGCGACGGCGAGGGCGATCGTGACGTCCCAGCGCGTCGCGCGCAGAAGACGGGGGGTCGAGATGCCCCGGGCGTGCGCGAGGGTGTCGGCGCGGCTCTGGGCGATCGCCGACTCCGGTGCGTGGGCGTGCGCCGCGGCGATGCCGCCCGAGGGGTCGGCGGGGTCGCCGGTGGGCGCGAAACGGTCGCGGGCGAGAGCGGAGTGCGCGTAGATCGCGTGCGGCATGATCGTCGCCCCGAGGATCGAGGCCGCCAACAGCACCGAGGTGCTGCCCTCGAATCTCGGCACGAGACCGGCGATCACTCCGGTGGGCTCGGGCGGCGCGAGGAACAGGCCGAACGTGAAGCCGACGGCGATCACGAGTAGCAGGCCGATCAGCACAGTCTCGAAGGCCCGCGCCCCGCGCCGCGTCTGCACGAGCAGCAGGCCCATCGAGATGACCCCCGTGATCGCCCCGCCCCACACGAGGGGGATGCCGAACAGCAGATGCAGCGCGACGGCACCGCCGATGACCTCGGCCACGTCGGTGGCCATCGCGACGAGCTCCGCCTGCAGCCAGTAGGCGCGTCGCGTCCATGGGTGACGGATCCGACGGCCGAGCACCTGGGGGAGGCTCTCTCCTGTGACGATGCCGAGCTTCGCCGAGAGGTACTGGATCAGCCACGCCATGACGTTGCCGAGCACCACGACCCACACGAGCAGATAGCCGAACGTCGCCCCCGCGGTCATGTTGCTCGCGACGTTCCCCGGGTCGAGGTACGCGACGCCGGCGACCATCGCGGGTCCGAGCAGCCAGAGAGCGCGCTGCGGCGCGCGGCGGCGGGGCGCGGCATCCGATGTTTTCGGCACCCCGAAACCGTAGCAATTTTTCGGTTGGCCGAAAAGTGTGCGATGTCGCGGAAAGCGCGGCGCGCGCCCCGACCGTCCAGTGCCGTCGAGACGAGGTCGCCACCGCACCGCGAGTAGCCTGAAACGGTGACGGATGCCGAGAACCCCCCGCCGTCGCAGGGCGACGCCGCCGAGCCCCGATCGACGGATGCCGGCGGCCCGGCGTCGCCGCAGGAAGCGCCCCCCACGCACGGCGTGGGCCCGTGGCCCGGGGGCGCGGACGCGTGGCCCGACGACCCGCGCTACGACCGCGACCTGCTCGAGAACGGCGACACCCGCAACGTGGTCGACGAGTATCGCTACTGGAGCATGGACGCGATCGTCGCCGACCTCGACGCGAAGCGGCATCCGTTCCACGTCGCAATCGAGAACTGGCAGCACGACCTCAACATCGGGTCCATCGTTCGCAGCGCCAACGCCTTCCTCGCGGCCGAGGTGCACATCGTCGGCAAGCGCCGCTGGAACCGTCGCGGCGCCATGGTCACCGACCGGTACCAGCACGTGCGCCACCACGAAGACGTCGCCGCCTTCGCCGCCTGGGCGCGCGAGGCGGGGCTGCCGGTGATTGCGGTGGACAACGTCGAGGGGTCGGTGCCCGTCGATCGCGCCGACCTTCCCGAGGCCTGCGTCCTGCTCTTCGGTCAGGAGGGGCCGGGACTGTCCCCCGAGGCGATCGAGGCGGCCACGGGGGTCGTCGAGATCACGCAGTACGGATCGACCCGTTCGATCAACGCAGCGTCCGCCGCCGCCGTGATCATGTACGAGTGGTGCCGCCGCTGGGCGTGACCCGCGCCCGAACGCGTCGGGCGGATGTCCGCGCGGTGCGCGCCCACCGTGAGGCCGCCTCAGGCGGCGTCGCCCGCGCTCATCCACGACCGGCCGCGCACCCGAAGCCCGAGGGTGAGCGCCCGCGCCACCATGTAGACCCCGAAGAACGCCGCCGAAAGCCACGCCAGGCCGACGGCGCCGCCGCCCGCGAACAGCGCCACGAGGACCAACGCCGGAACGTACGGCACGAGGTTCAGCAGCCCGGCGAGAGCGAGGTAGCGCGCGTCGCCGGCCCCGATCAGAACGCCGTCGAGCACGAAAACGAACCCCGCCAGCGGTTGGGCGAGCGCGAGCACGAGCAACGCGGGCTGAATGAGCGCGGCGATCTCGGCATCGCCCGTGAAGACCACGCCGATGACGCCCGAGGTGGCCGCCAGCACCGCCCCTACCGCCACGCCGAACCAGATGCCCCACGCGCTCGTGCGGGTGAGCACCCGCCCCACCGTCACGGTGTCGGCGGCACCCAGAGAACGGCCGATCAGTGCTTGAGCGGCGATCGCGAGGGCGTCGAGCGCGAACGCGGCGGTCGAGAAGATCGTGAACGCGATCTGCCAGCCGGCCAGCTCCGCCGAGCCGAGGCCCGTGGCGACGGCGACCGTGGCCAGGAACGCGGCGCGCAGGCTGACCGTGCGCAGGAACAGCCACCCGCCGGAGCGCACCGTGCCGCCGAGGCTTTCGCGTTGGAAGCCGAGGGATGCCGTGTGCACCCGCGCCAGTCGCCGTGCGACGAGCACGTAGGCGCCGACCATCCCCCACTGCGCGACGACCGTGCCGATCGCGGACCCGGCGATTCCCCAGCCGAAGCCGTAGATGAAGAGGGCGTTGAGGAGGGCGTTCGCGCCGAAGCCCAGGCCGGCGATCCAGAGCGGGGTGACCGTGTTCTGCATGCCGCGCAGGAGCCCGGTGGCGGCGAAGACCACGAGCATGGCCGGCAGACCCCACATCGAGATCGCCAGGTAGGTGCGCGCGTTCTCGGCGACATCGGGGGCGGCGCCGAACAGATCGACGACCGCGGGCGTGACGAGCGAACCGGCCGCGGCCAACAACGCGCCCAGGCACAGGGCCAGCCACATGCCGTCGATCCCGACGCGCACGGCGCGGCCGTACTCGCCGGCGCCGTAGCGTCGGGCCACCGCGGGTGTGGTCGAGTAGGCGAGGAACACCATCAGCCCGACGATCGTCTGCAGGACGGCGCCCGCGATGCCCAGTCCGGCGAGGGGAGCGACGCCCAGGTGGCCGACCATCGCCGCGTCGACGATGAGGAACAGCGGTTCCGCGATGAGCGCGCCCAGGGCCGGCAGCGCGAGCCGCAGGATCGAGCGGTTCAGCGTCTCGGGCGGATGGGTGGTCACGGTCCGAGCCTAGGGCGGGGTCGCGACACCGCCGCGGCGGCGCACCCGCGGCGCGGAGGGCCGTTCCGAGCCCCCGTGGATGTGTGGCACTTATCCTGTCTCCATGACCGACATCCCCCGCTCCGGTCTCGCGCTCGACGAGCTCAGCGACGAGATCCGCCCGCAGGACGACCTGTTCCGCCACGTGAACGGCAGCTGGCTCGAGCGCACCGAGATCCCCGACGACAAGGCCCGCTGGGGCTCGTTCCACCTCATCGCCGAGCAGGCCGAGGCGGACGTGCGCACCATCGTCCAGGAGTCGCAGGACGCCGAGCCGGGCAGCGAAGCCCGCAAGATCGGCGACCTGTTCGCGAGCTTCATGGACACCGACCGCATCGAAGCCGCCGGTCGCGAGCCGCTCGCCCCGCAGCTCGACCGCGTCGACGGCGTCTCCGACATCCCCTCGCTCCTCCGGCTCATCGGCGAACTCGAGCGCGACGGGATCAGCGGCCTGCTGACCCTCTTCGTCGAGCCCGACCCGGGCGACCCGACCCGTTACGTGCCCGTCGTCTACCAGGGCGGCATCTCGCTGCCCGACGAGAGCTACTACCGCCTCGACAACTTCGCCGACACCCGCGCGGCCTACCGCGCGCACATCGAGCGCATCCTCGAACTCGCCGGGGTCGCCGAGGCCGCGGCATCCGCCGATCGCACCTTCGCCCTCGAGACCGACATCGCCGCGCACCACTGGACGCGCGAAGACAGCCGCGACTCGGTCAAGACCTACAACCTGAAGTCGTGGGACGACACCGTCGCCCTCGCAGGCGTCGACCTCGAGCCGTGGCGCGCGGGGGTCGCCCCCGGACACGAGGACGCGCTCGCCGAGGTCGTCGTCTACCAGCCGAGCTTCGTCGAGTCGCTCGGCGCCCTGCTCGTCGAGGAGCGACTCGACGACTGGAAGGCGTGGCTGCGTTTCAAGATCGTGCACGCCGCCGCGGCGTTCCTCTCCGAGGCCTTCGTCGCCGAGAACTTCGCCTTCTACGGCACCCAGCTCACCGGCGTGCCGGTGAACCGCGAGCGCTGGAAGCGCGGCGTCAGCCTCGTCGAGGCGGCCCTGGGCGAAGCGATCGGCAAGGTGTACGTCGAGCGCCACTTCCAGCCCGCGGCGAAGGATGCCATGGACGGTCTCGTCGCGAACCTGATCGAGGCGTACCGCCGCTCGATCCAGGGCCTGTCGTGGATGACCGACGAGACCCGCGAGCGCGCCCTCGCCAAGCTCGACACCTTCGTGCCGAAGATCGGCTACCCGGTCCGCTGGAAGGACTACTCGGAGCTCGAGATCACCGCGGACGACCTCGTCGGCAACGTCCGTCGGGCGCACGTCTGGGAGCACGACCGCCAGCTCGCCAAGGTCGGCCAGCCGATCGACCGCGACGAGTGGTACATGACCCCGCAGACGGTCAACGCGTACTACAACCCGCTCATGAACGAGATCGTGTTCCCCGCGGCGATCCTGCAGTACCCCTTCTTCGACGCCGATCGCGACGCGGCCGCCAACTACGGCGGCATCGGAGCGGTCATCGGTCACGAGATCGGCCACGGCTTCGACGATCAGGGCAGCCGCTTCGACGCCGACGGGTCGCTTCGCGACTGGTGGACGGATGCCGACCGCTCGGCGTTCGAGGAGCGCACCAAGGCCCTGATCGCCCAGTACGAGGCCCTCGTCCCCCAGGGGTTGAGCGAGGAGCACCACGTCAACGGCGCGCTCACCATCGGCGAGAACATCGGCGACCTCGGCGGGCTGGGCATCGCGATCGCCGCATACCGCCTGTTCCTCGAGAGCCAGGGCGAGACCGACCTCGACGGCCCGGTCGTCGACGGGTACACCGGCATCCAGCGGCTCCTGCTCAGCTGGGCGCAGATCTGGCAGCAGAAGGGCCGCGACGCCGAGACCATCCGCTTGCTCACGATCGACCCTCACTCGCCGAACGAGTTCCGTTGCAATCAGATCGTGCGTAACATCGACGCGTTCTACGAAGCGTTCGAGGTGACCGAGGGCGACGCCCTCTGGCTCGACGCAGACCAGCGCGTCACCATCTGGTGAGGTCGCGTTTGTTGCTCTCCTGACGCGGAAGGAGCCACGCTCGTGGGCATGCCCCCGGTTCCCGAGCCCGCCCTGCCCGATCCCGTCGGCGGGCCGGTGGAGTCGTCTCGACGCGACGCCCCGGCCCTCCGGGGGGCCGGACGCAAGGGGCCCAAGCGACTGCCCCGCCGCGCGGCGGCGGGTCGCCGGTCGTTCACGGCGACCCTGCGCTCTCTCGACGAGCTCGCCGCGTCGGGCGCGAAGGTGTCGGTGCGCATCGACGACCTCGACGGGGGCTCCACCGAGGTGCTCGCCGGCGACGACTTCGTCACGCTGCCGGTCGGAGGTCTCGGCGTCGTCCCCCTGCTCATCGAAGCGGCGGCCGCGTTCGAATCGGGGCGCCTCGACCCGCTCGAGATCATCGATCGCGCATCGGTGCACGGCGCCGCACACGGCGGCGTCTGGCAGCACCTGAAAGCCCCGGCGCTGCCCCTGACCGACGTGGCCATGCTCGCCGCGTCGTCCGGCGACGCCCTCGCCGTCAACGCCCTGCTGCACCGGGTGGGTCTGCAGTCCGTGCGCGCGCGGGTCGAGCAGCTCGGGCTGCGTCGCACGGCCCTGCTCGACCGCTTCCGTGACGACCGCGGTCCCGACGACGCCCCGCATCTCGCCCTGTCGACGGCCCGCGAGATGGCCCAGGTCTTCGCGGGGCTCGTGAACTCCACCGTCGTCTCGCCGGGGGTGAGTGCCCAGGTCGCCGAATGGCTGAGCCTGAACCACGACCTCTCGCTCGTGGCATCCGCCACCGGCCTCGATCCTTTCGCGCACGAGAACGACCAGCACGGGCTGCTGTTCATCAACAAGACGGGGCGTGCCCCGGGCGTCCGCGCCGAGGCGGGCGTGCTCGGCGGGCCCCGCGCGGGGATCTCGTACGCGCTGATCGTGAACTTCGACGACCTCTCGATCGCCCACCGACTGCGCGCGCACGACGCCTTCCGCGTGCTGGGCGTCGAGCTGATGGAGTACGTGTACTGAGGCTGTCAGGTGGTGCGCACGCGCCACACGCTCCGGGAGCAGCCCGCGAACACCGTCGCCACCACGATGACGGCCGCGCAGCCGAGAAGTACCGGGGGTGCTCCGAGTTCGTGCGCCAGGGGTCCCACCAGGATCTCCCCAAGGGGGACGGCCACGAACGAACCGACCATGTCGTACGAGTACACCCGCGAAAGCGCCTCGCGCGGGACCTGGGTCTGCAACGACTGGTCCCAGGCGATCGCGAAGAGCTCGATGGCCACCCCTCCGACGCCGAACGCGACCACGAGCAGCGCGAGCGTCGGCTGCACCGCGAGCACCGCGACGGGGAGAGCGACGGATGCCATGCCGGCGACGCCCAACCCGAGCGCACGTCGCGGGTGCCAACGCAGGGCGATCACCGCACCCAGCGCGAGGCCCGCGGTCTGCGCGGCGACGACGAGTCCCCACCCACCGCGGCCGAAGGTCTCGTCCGCGACGAGGGGGCCGAGAACCGTGGTGGCTCCGACGAACGCGGCGTTGAGGACGGCGAACTGCAGCACGACGATCCAGATCCATCGACGACTCGCGAACTCCCGCCACCCCTCGCGCAGTTCGGTCCAGACCGATGCCGTCGCGCCGGGGTCCGCGGCATCCGACCTCTGCGGGAGGCGCAGGCGGGTGAAGAGGATCGCCGCCACGGCGAAAGCGGCAGCGTCGATCGCGAGACCCCATCCGGGCCCGACCGCGGCGACCACGACGGCTCCGACGGAAGCGCCGGCGATGCTGCCGCCGTTCAGACCGAGGCGCAGCAGCGCATTCGCCGGGCGCAGGAGGGATGCCGGCACCGTGTCGGGAACGAGGGCGGCGGCGGCCGGGAGGCTCACCGCCGATACCGCGCCGTTCACGACGCTGAGCGCGATGAGGATCGGGATGCCGGCCGTTCCGGTCAGCACGAGGGCGGCGATCGTGCCCTGCGTGGCGGCCGCCGCCAGGGATGAGCCCACCAACACGGCCCCGCGGGGCAGGCGATCGGCGAGGACCCCGCCGAACAGCAGCATCGCCACGTTCGCGATCGAGCGCGCAGCGACCACGAGTCCCAGGTCGGCTGCCGAGCCGGTGAGATCGAGCACGGCGAAGGCGAGCGCGATCGGGGCGACGGAATTGCCCACGATCGCGGTGGTCCGGGCGGCGAGCAGCCAGCGGAACGGCGCGTGGGAGAGGGGCCCCGTCACCGCGGGCGTCGGATCGGGAAGAGCGCCGCTGTCATCGACACCGGTCGTGTGCCGGGGGTTCGCGGGGGCTGGGCTGCGGCGTGCAGAAGGGCCGACGCTTCGCCGACGTGCTGCACGATGCGGCTCCAGATCTGCGGGTCGACCCAGAGTTCGGCATCCGTGGTCAGGGCCGGCCCGTCCGTGCGTGCGCGTGCGCGGCGGCGGAGTTCGTCGACGAGCGCGGCGACGTACTCCTCTTCGCCCGCGGGCGCGCGCTCACCCAGGTGCGTCTCCGGGTCGTACCGCCGCGAAGAGCTCTCGTGGCGGTAGCGCCGCGCGTCCCCGCCGCGCAGCCGCACGACCTCGACGACGCGGATCAGTCCGGCCCGTTCGAGCACTCGCAGGTGGTAGCTCGCCGACGCCTGGGAGATGCCGAGCTCGCGACCGGCATCCGCCGCGCTCATCGCCGCTCCGGTGAGCAGCGACAGCAACCGCAGGCGCAGGGGGTGCGCGGTCGCGCGCAGTTCGTCGATCTGGGACATCCCGCCATCGTGGCGCGCCCGCGAGCAACCGTCAAACAGCTCTTTGGGGGTCGGGCAGATGGTCCCGCACCCGACGCCCGAGCGCAATCCCTCCTTTCGAGCCCCGACCCGCTGGGACGCTGGTGGCCTCGAAACGAAAGAAGGGACCGAAGCCATGTCGGACACCACTCCCACCAACGACCCGTTCGCCGCCTCGAGCGGACCCGAGGGCCACTCCATCACCGACTGGACCGACCTCGGCCGCGAGATGTGGTCGTACCTGACCGGCCGCGGCGCCGCGGTCAACTACTCGTTCGTCGATATGACCGTCGAGGTGCCGCGCGACATCGGCCCCGACGCGCCCCGCGCGACCTGGAAGCTCAACGGCACCCTCCGCGTCACCACGAGCGACGACACCGCGGCCGGGTCCGACCCGTACCGCGGCAACTGAGGGGAGGCGCCATCATGGTGCGCCTCGACATCGACCTCGCCTTGTCGGAACACGAGCAGGACCAGGATGCCGACACCCCGCCGTTCGAGGGCACGGTCACGGCCGCGGGCACCGAGGTGCGCATCGTCGTGAGCGACCCCTCGCGGTTGCCCGGCAACGGCCGGCGGACGCTCGCCGAGCTGTCCACGGTTGCCGACGCCCTGGCATCCCGAGGTATCTCGGTGAAGCTCGAGGGACCGGAGGGTCCGATCCTGCATCTCGGCGACGTGAAGAGCAGCGTGCTGCAGCGCGCGATCACGGGGTCGAAGCACATCCGCCTCGGGTCCGTCTCGGCGGTGGCGCCGTTGCTGACGCGGCGGAACAAGGGGCAGGCGCTCACCTTCCCGATTCCGCCTGAGACGCCGCTACCCCTCGTGCCGACGGTCAATCGCACGGTGCGACGGCGCATCACGACGACCCACTACACGCCCGGTTCCGGTCGGCCGCGCCTGATCTTCGCGGTCGGTGACTCGTCGTGGGACGGCTCGCGTCCGCGGGAGTTCGACCTGCTGCCGACCAAGACGGTCATCGGTTCGGGCGAGGGGGTCGACCTGCGGCTTCCCGGTCTCGCGCCGGTCCACGCCGAGATCCGCCACGAGGGCGACGACGAGTACGTCCTCTACGGTTTCGACCAGGTCGGCGGTGGCGGGGCACGCGAGCAGGGCCCCGGACGCGACCGCGGCGGACGCATCCTGCGCACCGGCGCGCGCGTCGAGCTGGGCGGCTGGCGTCTGGCGTACTTCCGCGCGGAGTTCGCCGACCACGGACGCCCCTATGGCGGCCGCCAGGGCGGCGAGCTCTCGGACCAGCGCAAGCAGCCGCCGCGCGGCGGTTCGGGCCCGCTCAGCCGGGCGACCGACCCGGAGTGACCACTCTCGCGTGAGGGGTCGTCTTCTGTCGCTTTGCATCACCGTAGGCGACAGGAAACGACCCCTCACGCCTGCGTGCGGGCGTCGAGCCACGCGCGGCGGCCGGGGGCCGGCATCCGGGATCAGAAGACGATCGTGTGGTTTCCGTGGCGGATCACGCGGTCTTCGGCGTGCCAGAGCACGGCGCGCGAGAGCACCTGGCGCTCGACGTCGGCACCGCGGCGGGCGAGCTCGGCCGAGGAGTCGGCGTGGGTCACGCGGACCGTGTCCTGCTCGATGATCGGACCCTCGTCGAGGTCGCTCGTGACGTAGTGCGAGGTCGCTCCGATGAGCTTGACGCCGCGCTGCTTCGCCTTCTTGTACGGCTCCGCGCCGATGAAGGCCGGCAGGAACGAGTGGTGGATGTTGATCACCGGCACGCCGATCTTCTCGAGGAACTCCGGCGAGAGGATCTGCATGTAGCGCGCGAGCACGATGAAGTCGACGTTGCCGACCAGCAGCTCGAGGATGCGGGCCTCGGATGCCGACTTGTCGGGCCCCGGCGTCGACGGGACGTGGAAGAAGGGCACGCCGAACGAGCGCACGTCCTCCGCCGCCGTCGTGTGGTTCGACACGACCATGGGGATGCTGACGGGGAGGTCGCCGCGGCGGTGACGCCACAGCAGGTCGAGCAGGCAGTGGTCCTGCTTCGAGGCGAGGATCGCCATGCGCTTGGGCGTCGAGAGGTCGGTGAGCGTCCACTCGAGCTCGAAGCCGTCGCCGAGGGTCTTCGCGAGGTCGGCCTCGATCTCGGGGAACGCGGCCGAGAGGTCGGGGCGGTGGAAGACCACGCGCTGGAAGTACGCCCCGCCACGGGGATCGTCGGAGTACTGGTCGAAGGCGACGATGTTGCCGCCCTGGCGCGCGATCAGCGCCGAGACCGCGGCGATGATGCCGGGGGTGTCACTGCCGTGCACGATGAGACAGGCGTGATCGGGCTGCAGGTGGGGGCTCGCGGAGACCATCGGACCATTATTCCGCGCGCGGGTGGCGTCGCCGACCACGCGCGGTGTCGCTTCGGGGCGTGGTTCGTGGCCCCGGGGCCTCTTGTGCCGCCCCGGGGCCATTTACGCCGGCCCGCCGGGGCCCGGCCCCGGCCCGCGTCAGAGGCGCACGACGATCTTCTGCGCCGAGACGCCCGCGCGCTGGCGGTCGAGGGCGCCCTGCACGGTGTCGAGGCCGTCGCCGACGACGAGCGGGGCGGGTGCGGGGCGGAGCGAGCCCTCGGCGAGCAGGCGCGGGACGACCTCGCCCCAGAGGCGCGGGCCCATCTCGTCGTCGCGGAGGCTGCTGCCCCAGACGAAGTTCGCGCGGATGCCGCGGCGGCGGGCGCGCAGCGTCGAACGCAGCGTGCCGAGCCCGATGCGCGTGAAGACCGGCAGCATCGCGGGGAACAGACGGCGCCGACCGACCAGTGAATCGAGCGCGATCGGCGTGCTCGCCATGGCCAGCCGGTTCCCGCCGGTGCGGGTGAGGACGTCGATGCACGCGTCGGTCGAACCGGCCCCGAGCGCCACCGCCCCGACCACGGGGCGTCCGCCGACGGCCGCGACCAGCTCGGCCACGGCGGAGGGCGAGCGGTGGTCGACGACGGCGTCCGCTCCGAGGTTGCGCACGGTCGCCGCGTTGCGGGCGGATGCCGTGGTCACGACGTCGTAGCCGGCGGCGCGGGCCAGTTGGATGGCGTTCATGCCCACGCTCGTGGAGCCGCCCCAGATCACGACGACGCCTCGGGCGGTGTCGGGCGCCGGGTCACCCGGCATCCGGAGTCCGAGGTGCTGGGGTTGGAACAGTGCGCACGCCGCCGTGGACAGGCCCAGCGGGAAGACGGCGGCCTCCTCGTCGGAGAGGCTGTCCGGTGTGGGGGCGGTGAGTCGCTCGAGCAGGGTCGTGTACTCCTGGAACGCGCCTTCGCGCAGCGGATCCCGGCCGCGGTCGGTGCCGGTCGCGAGCCCGAAGACGCGCTGACCCACGCGGAGGCGCGTGACGCCGGACCCGATCGCGACGACCTCGCCCGCGACGTCGGAGCCGAGCACGGCGGGGGTCTGCAGCCATCGGTAGGTGATGCGGCTGGTGCCCTGGATCACCCAGTCGAGCGGGTTGACCGCCACGGCGCGAACGCGCACGAGCACCTCGTCGGCGGCGGGTGCCGGGGTGTCGACCGTGCCGCGGGTGAGAGCGGCTCGAGGCGCGGAGAGCAGGGCGGCGGGGTGCGAGGACATGGGGGACCTTTCGCGTGATGACACGGAGTGCCTTCACTATAGACGTGATGACACACAGTGTCGTCCCATACGATCTCCGTATGGGCAGATGGGCACCCGACACCAGAGAGCGCTTGCGCGAAGCCGCGATGCAGCTTTTCGCGGAGCGCGGATTCGACGCGACGACGGTGCCCGACATCGTCGAGCGGGCCGGGGTGACGCGGCGCACCTTCTTCCGTCATTTCGGCGACAAGCGCGAGGTGTTCTTCGGCGACGACGAGATCCCGAGGCTGGCCGCCGAGATGCTCGCCGCCGCCCCGGCGGACAGCTCGCCCTTCGAGATCGCGTGGGCGGGGTTCCAGTCCCTCGCCACCGACCGCTTCGAGCCCCGCCGCGACGAGATCGCGGCGGCGCGGCGCCTCATCGAGGCCGAGCCCGCCCTGCGCGAGCGCGACCTGCAGAAACAGGCCGACCTGCGGGCGGTGTTGGTCGAAGGGTATCGCGCACGCGGCGTCGAGCCCCTGCACGCGCGCGTCGTGGCCGGTGTCGCGGTGGAGCTGCTGCAGACGGCCCTCGAGCAGTGGGCGGCCGACGCGATGCGCGCGCCCCTGCGTGATCACCTCGAGCGGGTCCGCCGCGAGATGGCGGCCGTCCTGGGCTGACGCGCCACCCGCTGCTCGCCGGCACCGGGGCGCGTCTCGTGCACCGGGGCGGTCGGCGGACGCCCCGCTGCACGGAAGGCACCCCGCTGCGCGCGCCCTGCGCACACCGCCACCCCGCCGCCGATGTCGGTGGCCGGGGCTAGCCTGGAAGACGTGACCAGCACCCTCCGCCTCGACCGGCCGGGGTGGCGTACCTGGACGCTGTGGATCGTCGGCGTTCTCGCGTACGTCGTGTCGATCATCAACCGCACCTCGCTCTCGGCGGTGGGGGTGGATGCCGCTGTGCGCTTCGGAGCCGACGCCTCGGCCCTGTCGATGTTCGCCGTCATCCAGCTCTTCGTCTACGGCGCGATGCAGATCCCGGTCGGACTCCTGCTCGACAAGTACGGCGCGCGACCGATGATCGCGATCGGCATGGTGCTGATGGCCGCGGGTCAGCTCGTCATGGCCTCCGCGGATGCCGTGGGGATCGGCATCCTGGCCCGTGTCCTCATCGGTGCGGGCGATGCGGCGATCTTCCCGAGCGTGCTGCGCGTGATCGCGACGTGGTTCCCCGCGCAGCGGGCGCCGGTGCTCGTGCAGCTGACTGGGATCATCGGTCAGCTCGGCCAGATCGTCGCCGTGGTCCCGCTCGCCGCCCTCCTGCACGCCACGAGCTGGAGCGTCGCCTTCGGCAGCGTCGCGGGTCTCGGCCTGCTGTTCGCGGTCCTGACGTTCCTGATCATCCGCAACCGCCCGCCCGAACGCCGGTCCGACCCGGTCGACACCTCGGTCGACACGCAGACCGGCGCGATCCGCGTGGTGCGGTCATCGCCCGACCTGCGGCAGGGTTTCCGCGAGTCGTGGGCGCACCCCGGCACGCGTCTCGGGTTCTGGTCGCACTTCGCCACTCCCTTCGCGGGCACGGCGTTCATGCTGCTGTGGGGCTTCCCCTTCCTCACCGCGGGCGAGGGCCTCGCCCCCGCCACCGCGTCTCTCGTGATGACCTCGCTCGTGCTCTTCAGCATCCTCAGCGGTCCCGTGATCGGGGCGCTGTCGAGTCGGCATCCCACCCGCCGTTCGCGCTGGCTCGTGCTGCCGACCGTGGTGTTCCAGGCCGTCATGTGGATCGTCGTGATCGTCTGGCCCGGGCCCGCGCCCGTGTGGCTGCTCGTCGTGCTCATGTTCGCGCTGTCGACCGGGGGGCCGGCGTCGATGATCGCATTCGATCACGCGCGCACGTTCACCCCGAGTCACCGCCTCAGCACGGCGACAGGCATCGTCAACGGCGGCGGATTCCTCGCGGCCCTCCTGGCCATCCTGTTCATCGGCATCGCGATGGACGTGCAGGGTGCAGGAAGCCCCGAGACGTACTCGCTCGACGCATTCCGTCTCGCCTTCCTGACGCAGGTGCCGCTGTGGCTCGTGGGCGGGATCGCGATCGTCATCGAGCGCGGGCGGACCATCCGCCACGTCGGCGGGGTTCTGCCGCGCTGACGCGCCCGCGCCGCGGTGCGAGACTCGAGAGCATGAGCGAGATCGACATCCGGACCCTCGACACCGTCGAAGCCATCCACGAGGCCGCGGGTGTGCTCGACCGGGTCTGGGGTGAGCACGGGACCATGCCGGCGAACATCCTGCGGGCTCTCGAGCACGCCGGAAACTACGTCGTCGGCCTCTACGACGGCGACCGGATGATCGGCGCCTCGGCGGCGTTCTTCGGCCCGCCCGCCGAGAGGTCGATGCACTCGCACATCACCGGCATCGTCCCCGGATATCAGGGGCGCGGACTGGGCCGACAGCTGAAGAACCACCAGCGCGAGTGGGCGCTTGAGCGCGGCGTCGGCCGCATCACCTGGACGTTCGACCCGCTCGTCGGTCGCAACGCCCACTTCAACCTCGCGGTGCTGGGCGCGCGCGTCACCGACTACCTCGTGAACCAGTACGGCGAGATGGCCGACGCGGTGAACCGCGGCGACGAGTCCGACCGCCTGATGGTGTCGTGGGCGCTCGCCGAACCTCCCGCGCCCACCCCAACGGATGCCGGGATCTCGGCCGTCGTGCCCGTGCCCGACGACATCGAGGCCCTGCGCTCGAGCGACCCGGCGGCAGCCGCCGAGTGGCGCCGGCGCATGCGTGCCGAGCTGCGGGGGCACCTGGCATCCGGTCGACGGATCGGCGGTTTCGATCGCCGCGGGTACCTCATCGTCGGCTGAGACGGCCCCGCATCCTCGCGCCGGGACGCGGGGGCGTCACTGCTCGGTGATCGGGGTGTCCTTCTCGGCCGCCGGGTCGCCCTGGCCCGGACCCGGTCGCACGGCCGCGTCGTCGCGGACGTCGATCCGCGTGATCCCGTCGTGCTCGCTGACGTCGAAGCGCGGCGCGGCGTCTTCCTCCGTCGCCTTCGGCGCGCTCGTCAGCTGGTCGTGACGGTTCTCTTCGAAGCTCTTCTCGTCGCTCACGGTGGTCACTCCTTCTCGCCGGCCGAGCGCCAGGCGTCCGACTCCATGTGCGAGCCCGCCTGCGGGCCCATGTGCAGCATGCCGCCGTCGACGACCCAGCTGGCTCCGGTGACGTAGGCGCTCTCGCGCGAGGCGAGGAAGCGGATGACGTCGGCGACCTCGTCGGGCTTTCCGGGGCGACCCAGGGGGATGCCGGGGCGGTGGGTGCGCTCGGCGTCTTCGGCCGACATGTCGTTGATGGGGGTGGCGATCTCGCCGGGCGCGACCGCGTTGGCGGTGATGCCGTACTGGCCGAGCTCGAGGGCCATCGTCTTGATGAGTCCGCCGACGCCGTGCTTGGCGGCGACGTAGGGGGCCGAGCCGACGCGCGGCTGGTGCTCGTGCACGCTCGACACGACGATCAAGCGTCCGCCGTTGCCGGCCTTCGCCATGCGGCGGGCGGCGGTGTGCAGGGCGAGGAACGCCCCGTCGAGGTTGAGTGAGATGTCGGTGCGCCAGGTGTCGAAGTCGAGGTCGAGGAAGCTGCCCCCGATGCCGCCTCCGGCGTTGTTGACGAACACGTCGAGGCCGCCGAGCTCGTCGGCCATGGCGTTCACGGCATCCGGAACCGCGTCGAAGTCGGTCGCGTCGAACTGCGCGACGATCGCCTTCACACCGCGCTCGCGCACGGCTGCGGCGGTCTCTTCGGCGCCGTCCTTGTCGGAGTGGTAGGTGACGGCGACGTCCATCCCGGCGGAGGCGAGGGCGAGGGCCGTGGCCGCGCCGATGCCCGAGTCGGAGCCGGTGACGATCGCGTGGCGGGGGGTGAAGTCAGCGCTCATGCGGCCGACGCTACGCGCGGGCCCTGCGCGGGCGCGGTCCCTTGCCAGGTGCACGCGCGGGCGTTACGGTCGCCCGGCCGCGCACAACTCCTGCAGATCGGGAGGTTCAGCTCGGCGTGGACCCGCAGACGTGCCGATCTGCAGGGGTTGTGCAGCCCCCGCCCGGCTGTCGTCCCGCCCGGCCGCCGCCCCCGCTAGCCTGCCGTCATGCCGCTGATCCGCCCCGCCGCGCCCGTGACCCTCGATGCCGTCGACCTGCGCGTGCTGCACATGCCGCTCGTGTCGCCGTTCACCACCTCGTTCGGCACCGAGACGGTGCGCGAGGTGATCATCGTGACCGCCGAGACGCCCGACGGCCGCGGCTGGGGAGAAGTGGTGACGCAGTCCGAGCCGTCGTACTCCAGCGAGTACACGCAGGGCGCGTGGGACGTGCTGACCCGCTTCCTCGCCCCGGCCCTGCTCGCGCGTCGGACCGTGGCACCCGAGGAGGTCGCCGGGGCGCTGCACCACGTGGTCGGTCACCGCATGGCGAAGGCGGTCTCGAGCTCGCGGTGATCGACGCGGCCCTGCGCGCCGAGAACCGCAGCTTCGGCGAGTACCTCGGCGCCGAGAAGGACAGGGTGCCCTCGGGCGTCTCGGTCGGCATCCAGAGCGACCCGCGGGCTCTCGTCGCGGCCGTCGGCGGCTACCTCGACGAGGGGTACGTGCGCATCAAGATCAAGATCAAGCCCGGTCGCGACATCGACGACACGGCCGCCGTCCGCGCGGCCTTCGGCGGTATTCCGCTGCAGGTCGACGCCAACTCCGCGTACACGCTTCAGGATGCCGACACCCTCGCCGAACTGGACCGCTTCGACCTGCTGCTCATCGAGCAACCCCTGCAGGAGGACGACCTGGTCGATCACGCGACCCTGGCGAAGCGCCTGTCGACGCCCGTCTGCCTAGACGAGTCGATCGTGAGCGACAAGGCCGCGGCCGACGCCCTCGCCCTCGGCTCCGCCGCGATCATCAACATCAAGGCGGGCCGCGTGGGCGGCTACCTCGAGGCCGTCGCGATCCACGACCGCGCGCTCGCCGCGGGCGTTCCCGTGTGGTGCGGGGGCATGCTCGAGACCGGCATCGGCCGCGCGGCCAACGCCGCCCTCGCGGCCCTGCCCGGCTTCACGCTGCCGGGCGACATCTCAGCATCCGCTCGCTTCTACACGCGCGACATCGTGACCGAGCCGGCCGTGATCGAGGACGGGCACGTGCGCGTACCGACCGGCGCCGGGCTCGGTGTCGAGATCGACGAAGCCGCGCTCGAGGAGTTCACCGTGCGTCGCGAGCGCCTCACGCGGTGACGCCCGGAGGGCGACCAGGCGGGCACGGGCCTCTTCGATAAACTGGATGCCGCGCACTCGCGCTCGAACCCCACAGCTTTCCCGACCATTGGAGCCACCGTGGCCGAACAGTCCCGCCTCGACAAGGTCATCGCCCTCGCCCGCCATCGCGGGTTCGTCTTCCAGGCCGGTGAGATCTACGGCGGTTCGCGCTCCGCATGGGACTACGGCCCCCTCGGCACCGAGCTCAAAGAGAACATCCGCCGGCAGTGGTGGCAGACCTTCGTTCGCGGTCGCGGCGACATGGTGGGGCTCGACTCGAGCATCATCCTGCCCAAGCGCGTGTGGGAGGCCTCGGGTCACGTCGCGACCTTCACCGACCCGCTCGTGGAGTGCCTGAGCTGCCACAAGCGCTTCCGCGCCGACACCCTCATCGAGGACTTCGAGGCGCGCAAGAACCGCAAGGCCGAGAACGGCCTCGCCGACGTGCCCTGCCCCAACTGCGGCACCAAGGGGCAGTACACCGAGCCCAAGTCGTTCTCGGGCCTGGTCAAGACCTACCTCGGCGTCGTCGACGACGAGTCGGGCCTGTACTTCCTGCGCCCCGAGACGGCGCAGGGCATCTTCGTGAACTTCTCGAACGTGCTCACGGCATCGCGCCGCAAGCCCCCGTTCGGCGTCGGCCAGGTCGGCAAGGCCTTCCGCAACGAGATCACCCCCGGAAACTTCATCTTCCGCACGCGCGAGTTCGAGCAGATGGAGATCGAGTACTTCACCCCGCCGGCCGAGGCGAACGAGTGGTTCGAGCACTGGGTCGAGGCGTGCTGGAACTGGTTCATCGAGCTCGGCATCGACCCCGAGAACATGAAGCGCTTCGACGTGCCCGAAGACGACCGCGCGCACTACTCCGCCGGCACGATCGACGTCGAGTACCGCTTCGGTTTCCCGGGCAAGGAGTGGGGCGAGCTCATGGGCGTCGCCAACCGCACCGACTACGACCTGAAGAGCCACTCCGAGGCGTCGGGCCAGTCGCTCACGTTCTTCGACCAGGCCTCGGGCGAGAAGTACACGCCCTACGTCATCGAGCCCTCGTTCGGTCTGACGCGCGCCATGATGGCCTTCCTCGTCGACGCGTACCGCGAAGAAGAGGTGCCCAACGCCAAGGGCGGCACCGACACCCGCACGGTGCTCAAGCTCGACCCGCGCCTCGCGCCGGTCAAGGTCGCCGTGCTCCCGCTCTCGCGCAACGAGCGCCTGTCGCCGCTGGCCCGCGAGGTCGCCGACACGCTGCGCGCGGCCGGCTGGAACATCGACTTCGACGACGCGGGCGCGATCGGCCGCCGCTACCGCCGCCAGGACGAGATCGGCACCCCGTTCTGCGTCACGGTCGACTTCGACTCCCTCGACGACAACGCCGTGACCGTGCGCGACCGCGACACCATGGGCCAGGAGCGCATCGGCCTCGACGCGCTGCACGGCTACCTGGCGGAGCGCCTGCGGGGAGCCTGACCCGATTCAGCGAAGACCGGATGCCGTGGCCCGAGGCCGTGGCATCCGGTCTTCCGCCGTTTCGGGGCGCCGTCGGCGGCTCACGCGCGGGGGAGGGGCCCCGCGGTGCTCGCGCGGACGACGAGTCGCGGTTCGGCCAGTCGCACCGTCTCGAGGGTCTCGTCGGCGTCCCACACCTCGACGAGCAGTTCCAGACAGGCCGACCCGAGCTCGCGCGCGGCGAGGTCGATCGAGGTGACCGGCGGCGACAGCAGGGAGTGCGCGGGTTCGTCGACGCACGCCGCGACGAGGAGGTCGTCGCCGACGCGGCGGCCGGCGCGAACGGCGGCCTCGAGGGTCGCCGCGGCGGAACCGCTCGGGGCGATCACGAGGGCGTCCACCTCGGGGAGCGCCAGGAGCTCGGCAACGGCCCGGCCGATCTCGTCGGCGGTCGGCACGAACGAGACCCGGCGCGACAAGTCTTCGCGACCGTGCGCGCGGGTCCATTCGGCGTAGGTCTCGGCCAGCTCACGGCTCCACGACGTGCCGTCGGGCGGCAGGATGGCGGCGATGCGCGCGGCGCCCCGGTCGGCGAGATGGGCGAGCAGTCGGGTGAGCGCCGCGCGGTGGTCGGTCGCGACACTGCCCTCGGTGCGCCCCGCGCCGCCCAGGACGTGCTCGCCGCTGACGACGGGGCGGTCCGAGTCGAGCAGGGCCCGGATGCCGGGATCCTCGACGGACGCGTCGACGATCACGTAGCCGTCGACGAACGCCGACGGCGCGGAGGTGTCCGCGGCATCGCGGTGGGGGAGGAGGATCACCGACAGCCCCCGGCGGTCGGCGGCGTCGACGACGCCGAAGGCGAAGTCCGTGTAATAGGGCAGGTGGGTCGTGCCCGCCGGCAGGGACAGGCCGACGGCTCCCGACCGCGCCGTCCGCAGGCTGCGCGCGGGGATGTTGACCGAGTAGCCGAGGTCGCGCGCGACGCCCAGGACGCGGTCGCGGGTGTCGGGGGAGACCCCGGTCTTGCCGCGCAGGGCGAACGAGGCGGCGGCGACCGACACGCCCGCGCCGGCGGCCACGTCGTGGAGCGTCGGCTTGCGCGGGGTCACGAGCAGTGACGTTACCCGACGCGGGGTGGCGGTCGATCCGCGGAGGGGTCTTGCGGCGCGGTGAACTTAAACGTTTAATGTCAGGGAAACAGAACGGGCACGGAGACCGAAACACACGGTCCCTAGCCTCGGGTCCACCGGACGCTCTCGACGAGGAGGCGTCCCGGCCCGTCCCGTGTCCGCCGCACGCCGGCTCCCCGAGAGGTACCCGTGTCCGCTTCCGTCCAGACCGCCCCGACGTCCGTCGGCGCCGCCCGACTCCCCATCCGCTTCTCCACCGCCTCCTCGACGTTCCTCGTCGGCATCGCGGGGTACCTCGGCGTCAACCTGTCGCCGTACATGATCGCCGCCGTCCAGACGGGCGTCGGCGCCGACGTGCTCACGGCGAGCTGGATCGTCACGGCGACCCTGCTGCTCACCGCCCTCGTCGGCCTCGCCGTCGCCCCCGCGTGCGCGGGACCGCGCCGTCGCCTGGTCGCGCGCGTCGGTCTGATCCTCGCGGTCGTCGGCTTCGGCGCCGCGGCGCTCGTTCCCGCGCTCGTCGTGACGGGCCTGCTCCTCGGCGGGGTCGGAGCCGGTGGGGCGGTCGCGGCCGCGGGCGCCGCCCTCGCCGCGTTCCGCAACCCCGACCGCGTCGCCGGACTCAACGGTCTGGCCAACCGCGGGCTCATCACGGTCATCCTCGCCGTCGTCCCGCTGATCGGCCTCGCCCCGATCGACGTGTTCGGCTCGATGGCGGTGTTCAGCGTCCTCGCCCTGCTCACGGTGTCGTGGATGCCCACGGCCCCGGCCGCGACGGTGCACGCGGCGGCGGCGATCGGCGAGGCCGTCCCCATCGAGGTCCCTCCCACCGGCACGCTCCGCTCCGCCGCGCCGCCCTCGCGCACGGTCACGGTTGCGGGCTTCGTGCTCCTCGTCGTGTTCGCCCTGTGGGCCGCGAGCGAGGATTCGCTGTGGGCCATGGCCGGGGTCATGGGCGCCGACAACGCCGGTCTGACGCCCGAGGGGCTCAGCCTCGCCCTCAGCGGCGCCACCGCGGGAGGCCTGCTCGGCACCATCGCGCTCGTGGCCGTCGGAGATCGCCTGGGTCGCGGCATCCCCCTGATCGTCCTGCTGGTGGCCGGCGGCATCCTGAAGATCGTCGAAGGCTCCGTGACCGATCCGACGCTCTTCGTCGTGGTCTTCATCGCGTGGAACACGATCTACGCCGTCGCCTTCATGTACTTCGTCGCCACGGCCGCGGCTCTCGACGCCGACGGACGCTGGTCCGGGCCCCTGCTCGCGACCTACCTCGTCGGTTCGGCGCTCACGCCCGTGATCGGCGCATCCCTGGTGGGGCTCCTGGGATACCAGGGCTTCGCCCTCACGCTCGCCCTCGCGAGCTTCGTCCTGGCCGTTCCGGCCGGCATCATCGGCGTGCTCTCGCGACGGCTCGAGCGCGCCGCGAAGGAGGCAGCATGACGCGCACGCTCTACCGCGGGGGACGGATCTTCACCGCCCACACCGATCCGCGACGGCAGTGGACGGATGCCATCGCCGTCGACGGCGAGACGATCGCGGCCGTCGGGGCCGAGGCGCTGGCGTCCACGGCCGACGAGGTGGTCGACCTGGGGGGAGCCGTCGTGCTCCCGGGCTTCACCGACGCGCACACGCACCTGCTGATGATGGGCGCGTCCCTCGCGCAGGTGCCGTTGACCGAGGCGCGGTCGCTCGAGGCGATCCAGGTCCTCCTGCGCGAGGCGCGCGAGGCGGCTCCCGAGGCGCCCGCGATCTGGGGGCGCGGGTGGCTGTTCGACTCGATTCCGGGCGGGGCGCCGACCGCGAGCATGATCGACGCGGTCGTCTCCGACGTCCCCGTCTACCTGGACGCCAACGACTACCACTCCTGCTGGGTGAACTCGGCGGCGCTGGCCGAGCTCGGCATCACCCGCGACACCCCCGACCCGCTCGGCGGCGAGATCGGCCGCGACGCCGACGGCGAGCCGAACGGGATGCTCTTCGAGACGGCCGCGATCCGCTACGCGTGGGCCCGTCGCGACTCCTCCACGACCGACGACGAGCGCGACGCCGCCGTCGATCGCGTGATCGACGCGTACGTGCGCGCCGGAGTCGTCGGAGTCGTCGACATGGCTTTCAACGAGCACGGCCTCGCCGCCTTCGAGAGAGCCGTGACGCGCCACGGCGGGCGGCTCCCGATCCGCGTCGCCGCACACTGGCTGGTGGAGAACACCGGTGATCGCGAGAAGAACCTCGCCCAGTTGGACCGCGTGATCGACCTCGTCGAGCGCACCTGCTCGTCGTGGGTGCGGGTGATCGGCATCAAGCTGATCCTCGACGGCACGATCGACGCGTGCACGGCGGCGATGGGCGCCCCGTACGCCGACGGTTCGAACGCCGCCCCCATCTGGCCGCTCGCCGATCTCGCGCCGGTGGTGGGCGCTGCCGACGCCGCGGGGCTTCAGATCGCGATGCACGCGATCGGCGACGCCGCGAGCGACGCGGCGCTCGTCGCCCTCGAGCGCGCCTACCGCGCCAACGGCGATCTGCCTCGTCGCCACCGCATCGAGCACCTCGAGTACGCCGCCCCGGGGACGGCGGAGCGCATGGCGCGGCTCGGAGTCACGGCATCCATGCAGCCGGTCCACGCCGACCCGGCGATCTACCCGAACTGGGCCGCGATGCTCGGTGACGAGCGGGCCGACCGTGCGTTCGCGTGGCTCGAGTACGAGCGCGCGGGAACTCTTCTGGCGTTCTCGACCGACGCGCCGACCGCCCCCTACGACGCCCTCGCCAACATGTACGTCGCGGCGACCCGCGCCTCGGCTCTCGACACGACCGTGGCGGCGGTGCACCCGCAGTTCGCTCTGCCCCTGACCGACAGCATCGCCCACGCCACGCGCGATGCGGCCGCGTCGACGGGGGACGGCGACTGGCGCGGGCGTCTCGCTCCCGGGTTCGCGGCCGACTTCGCGGTCCTCGACACGGACCCCTTCGCCGACGGGGCCTCGACGCTCTTGACTGCCCGCGTCGTGCGGACCGTGCGGGCCGGGGAGACGGTCTTCGCCGAGGAGGCGGTCGCCGCGCTGCCGCGCGACTGACGGCTGTGCCCCCGGGCTGGGGAGGAACCGCCGCTGTGCAGGACCCCGGTGGGGCGGCCGGACTTCGCTAGCCTGGGGCGACGACCGACGCCGAGGGGGCACGATGACGGAAGTCGATGACGGGGGAGCACTGTCGGGCATCGCCTGGCCCGAGCAGCCGGGGGCGCTCGTCGACACGTCGCGCTGCCCATCGTGCTTCGCACCCATCACCGTGTCGCCGTGCGCCTCGTGCGGACTCGACCTGACCGATGCGCGCACGGCGCGGGTGCTCGACCTGTCGCAGCGGATCATCGCCCTCGTCGACGAGCGCGCCGACGTCCTCATGCGGGTGCACAGCGATGCGGAGACCGCGGCTGCCCGGGCAGAAGAGGAACGGATGCCGGCTCCCCCGTCGTCCGAGCTTCACCCGGTGCTGCCGTCCCCGGTGCTGCCGTCCCCGGTGTTTCCGTCCCCCGCGCCTCCGTCCCCGGTGGCGATGCCCCCGGGTGACTCCGCGACGGCCGAGCCCGCATCGCTCTCGACGACGGTGTCGGCGCCCGCCGCAGCCGCCGACGTGGCGTTCGCACCGCCGTCGGGGCCGACGATTCCCCCGGGGCCGCTCGTCGAGCCGAGCGCAGGCTTCCCGGCTGTGCCGCCGTTCGACGGTGGTCCTCCGGTGGAGCCGGCCGTACCCGTCCCCGCGGGGCCGGCCGCGCCCCGCCGTTCGAGCGTCCAGGTCTTCCTCCTGTCGGTCGGCGTGGTGCTTCTCGCCGTGGCTGCGGCCTTCTTCCTCACCGTCGCGTGGATCAGTGGCGGGCTCGTCCTGCGCTCCGTCATCATCGGACTCGTCACGGCGGCGATCATCGCCACCGCCTCGCTCCTGCGCCGTCGGGGCCTCGGTGCCACCTCCGAGGGCATCGCGCTGCTCGGGATTGCTTTCGTGGCCCTCGACGTCTGGGCCGTCCGAGCCAACGACCTGGGCGGGGCGGCGAGCCTCGAACCGAGCGTGTACTGGGGCGCGACGACGGTGGCCGCGGGTGTCGCGTTCGTGGGCTGGTCGCGTCTGTCGCGCCTGCGCGCCCCGCTCTCGGTCGCTGTCGCGGCCCTCGCGCTCGGGCCCGCGATGCTGGTCGCCGGTCTCTTCACGCGGGGTGCGGCCCTCGGGTGGTACGCGTGGGGGCTCGTCCTGCTGCTCCTGGCCCTCGCGGCACCCTTCGCACCGCTCCTCGCCCGGGCTCCACGCCCGGCGTTGACGATCGAGATCGCGGTCGTCCGGGCTCTCGCCGCCGTCGGTGCGGTCGTCGCGATGACCTCCGCCCTGATCGTCGACCCGCGCAGCACGGCGACGCCCGCGGTCCTCGGCGCGGCGCTTTCCCTCGGTCTCGCTCTCCACGCCCGGTCGCTCGCGCGCCGAGGTGCCGCGCGCCTGGCGCCGACGGCCGCGGTGGCAGCGGTCGTCGTCCTCGGGCTGGGGATCGCGGGCACGGTCATCCGTGCGGCCGACGCGACCCTGTCCGTCACCGTCCCGGTGCTCGTCGCCTCGGCCGTCGCGTTGGGGCTCGACGTCGCCGCGCGTCGCGCGACTCCGGGCCTCGGGCGGACGACCGTCGTCGTCGCTTCGCTGGCTGCGGCGATCGCCGCCGCTGTCGCCGCGATCCTGCCCCTGGTCGGCGCGATGGATGCCGTCGGCACCGTCCTGGGTCGGTCGATCGTCGTCTTCGGGCGCTCCGCCCTCGATCTCTATGCCCCGGATGCCGTCAGCACGGCGGCCGTGATCGCCCTCGCGGCCATCGTCGTGCTCGCCGCCGTGGTCTGGCGTCTGTCGGGATCGTGGGCGCAGCGCCGGACCCCCGCGCTGATCGCCGGGGCGGCCGTCGCCCTGCTCGCGGGACCCCAGCTGCGCGTCCTGATCCTCGTGGTCGCCTGGTACCTGGCGCTCGCCGTGGTCGCCGTCGTCGTCCTCCGCCGCCGTCGCGGCGACATCGCCCTCGCCGCGGTCGGGGGTTGCCTCGCCCTCGGCGCAGGGTGGGTGTCGTCGTTCTCCTCTCCGCTCGCCTGGGGGCTGTGCAGCGTCGTGGTCGCGGCCGTGCTCGCCGCGGTGGCCGGAGCGCATCCGAGTATCCGGGTGCCGTCCGCGATTGCGGTCGTCCTGTTCCTGACGGGGAGCGCCGTCCTCGTTCCCGGGGCGTTGCGCGCCGGAGCCGACCTCGTCGTCGACGGGGCCACCCCGACGACGGTTCCTTTCGCGATGGCATCCCTCTGTCTCGTCGCTCTCGTCGCCCCGCTCTTCCACCGGTGGGGTCTCGACGTCGCGCAACGAAGCGCCGGCGTGGTCACCGCTCTGGCGGCGATCGTGGTGGTCGCCGCCCCCGCGCTATGGTTCCGCGCGGGCATCGCGACCGACGTGTGGATGCTCGCGTCGGCGCTGGTCGCCGCGGTCGCGTCGGCGGCCGTCCTCACGACGCCCTACCTGCCATGGCGCGTCGCGCGGCCCTTCGCGGCGGTCATGACGCCCCTGCTCGTCGCGGGCGCGGCCGGTTCCGCGCTCCGGCTGATCGACCCGCTGCCGCTGGTGCCGGCGATCGTCTACGCGGCGATCGCCGTCGTCAGTGCCGCGGCGGGCCTGCGCCTGCTCCGCACCGACCCGTCCACCCGCGCCTGCCTTGACGTGGGGGCCGCGCTCGTGGCCGCTCTGTCGATCGTCGTCGTTCCCTCGCAGGGAGTCCGGTGGCTTCCGTTGCTGCTCGCGGCGGTGGCCGCTGTGCTGTGGGCGACCGATGGCGACGGTCTCTTCCGCTCTCGCGGGCCCCGCCGACACCTCATCTGGCTCGCGCTCGTCCTGGGCACCCTCGCGCTGTGGACGCGGCTGCTCTGGCAGCAGACCGAGACGGTCGAGCTCTTCACCGTGCCGGTCGGTATCGCGGTGCTCGGCATCGCGGCCGGCCACGAGCGGGCGCGGCGGGTGGGAGAGAACCGTTCCGCGGTCGTCCCAGCGGTGATCGCCGCCGCGGGGACCACCGTCGCGCTCGCTCCCAGCGCCCTCTCGGCCTCGGGAAACCTCGTCCACGTGCTGGCGGTCGCGCTCCTCTCGGCCGCGGTTCTGGTGGTCGGGGCCTGGGTGCGTCCTCCACGGACCCCCGACGAACTTCCCGTCGCGGTCGGAGCCGCGGGAGCGCTCTCGCTCGTGCTGGTCACGGTCGCGCAGCTCCTCCCCTCCGTCGAGCGGGGTGGCATCGGCATCGCGGATCTCGTCGTCGTGGTGTCGGTCGTGGCGATCGGCGCTGCCGCCGTGGGCGTCGCGCGACGCCCGGCCCCGTGGGCGGCGTCGTCCGCGCGCAACGCTCTGGTCGGCGCCGCCGTACTGCTCGCGCTCGGGTCGGCCGTGCTGGTCGCCGTCGACGGCGGGCCGATCGGGCGCATGGTGATCGCCGTCGCGGTGCTCGGTGCCGTCGGCGTCGCCGCCCTGCGCGTGCGTCACCGGCTCGGGGGGATGCCGCTCGCGATCACCGCGCACTCCGGAGCGGGGCTCGTCGCCCTCATCGGCGTGGGGGCGGATATCCGCCCGATCGAGTGGGCCACGGTGCCTCTCGCGCTCGTGTGGATCGCCGCCGCCCTCCTCGATCGCCGCCGCCCGGTCGCCCCGGCCTCGGTGCTGTTCGCCGTCGGCGGTGCGGCGGTCGGGCTCCTGCCCTCCGCGGCGCTCGCCGACGCGTCGCCGGTGCGCGCGATCGGCGTGACGCTCGCGGCGGTCGCCGTGCTGGTGATCGCAGCCGTTCTTTTCCGCGGCGCGCTCGCCCCGCTGGCGACCCCGGTGATCGGCGTCGCCTCGCTCGGGCTGATCGTGGCCCCGTCGCTGCGCGCCCTGCACGAGCTCGCGACCGCGCTGTTCGACGTCTGGCTCGTCGCCGCGACCGTTCCCCTGGTGGCCGTCGCCGTCCTCCTCCGCCGTCGGCGCGCGGACGTCCTGCCCGGGGTGTCGCAGGCTCTCGCGGTCGCCGCTCCCGCTGTCGCGGTGGTTCTCACCGCCATGCGGCTCTCGGCCACGGGCGAGGGCCCGCTGCGTCTGATCGTGACGCTCGTCGCCGTCCTCGCCCTCGGGCTGTGGTGGCAGGGTGCGGCGGTGCGGTGGACCGCGATCGGTCTGTCGGCCGTCCTCGGCCTCGTGGCGATCGTTCTCGGCAGTGCCGATCCCGTCGAGGCGGCCACGACTCCCCTCGCCGTGGCGCTCTTGATCCACGGCATCCGGACCCTTCGTCAGCGTCCCGCGGTGCGGACGTGGCCGGCGCTCGGGATCGGCCTGGCGCTCCTGCTCATCCCCTCGCTGCTGTTCGACTTCTCGAGCGGCAACGCGCTGTGGCGCGTCCTCGCGCTCGGCGTCGTCGCTCTGCTGACGCTGCTGGTCGGCGCGCGGTTCCGTTGGCAGGCCCCGGTTCTGCTCGGCGGGATCGTGCTGATCGTCCACGCCGTCGCCCAGCTCTGGCCGTGGATCGCGTCGCTCTACGAGAGCGCGTCCGGTCTCTGGTGGCTGTGGCTCGGCATCGCCGGCGTGCTCCTCATCGTGATCGCGGCGACGTACGAGCGCCGCATCCGCGAGGTGCGGGCGGTGGCCCTCGCGATCAGATCTCTGCGGTGAGGGAGCGAGTTCCTACTTCGCCTTCGCTTCTTTCGCCGCGGCCTTCGCGGCGCGCTTGTGCTCGCGCACCTTGGTGAGCGACTCCGGGCTCACGATGTCGGCGACGGAGCGGAACGAGCCCTCTTCGCCGTAGGGGGCCGAGGCCTCCCGCCAGCCGGCGCCGTCGAAGCCGCGTTGCTTGCCCAGCAGGGCGAGGAAGATCTTCGCCTTCTGTTCGCCGAAGCCCGGCAGGGCCTTGAGGCGCTTCAGCACCGTCTTGCCGTCGGGGTCGTCGCGCGTCCAGAGGTTCTCAGCCTTGCCGTCCCAGTCCTCCTCGATCGCCGCGCAGAGCGCCTGAACGCGCCCCGCCATCGATCCCGGGTAGCGGTGGACGGCGGGCGACTGCGAGAACGCGGCGGCGAACTCATCAGGGTCCTGGTGCGCGATCGCGCCGGCATCCATCGATCCGGTGCGCTCCTGGATCTTCAGCGGGCCGGCGAACGCCGTCTCCATGGCGACCTGCTGGTCGAGCAGCATGCCGATCAGCAGGGCGAGCGGGTTGCTCGACAGCAGCTCGTCCGCGGCGGGGTCGTCGGTGATGCGCAGGCTCATACCCTCATTCTCGCGCGAACACCCGCAGGCGCAGCCCTCAAGCCGGGTCCGCGATCCACTTCCGAGCGAACGGCACGGCATCCATCTCGAGCAGATCCTCCGTCGCCTCGCTGATCTGCACCTCGAAGTGGGCGACGCTTCCGGGCTTCAGCCGCTTCACGAGCGATCCGTCGACGCGACGGATGACGGTCTCGGTCACCGAGGGAGCGTCGTCCTCGATGTGCAGCAGGCCCAGGGCGAACGTCGCCACCCAGCGCAGTGCGTTGCCGCGGCGGGGTTCTCCCGCGACGACATAGACCTCGGATGCCGGTGTGCTCACGGCATCCATCCTGCCCGAGGACCCGGGATCAGGCGGGGAGTCAGCCCGCGTCGGCGATGTCGCGACGCGCGGGGGCGGAGGCCGCGGGATCGGCGACCTCGATGCCGAAGAGAGCCGACAGGGCGTCGATGTACTCGTCGGCGCGGCCGGTCTCGGCGAGCTCGTGGGCGCGGGTGGTCGGGGTGTGCAGCAGCACGCCGACGAGGTGGCGGAGTGCCTGCTCGGTCTGACCGCCCTCGTCGCCGCGGGCGCGCACGCGGGCGACCTCGGCGTCGAGCACGCCGAAGACGTGCGCGCGCAGGGCCACGACGGCGGGGGTGATGTTCTTGCGCTCGCCGACCGAGGCGAAGCGGCGGGCGGCGTCGCGCACGAGGTCGCGCGCGGCGTCGGTGGCCTGCAGCTCTTCGAGCGGGGCGTGCAGGCGGATGGTCTCGAGGTCGAGCAGGTCGACGCCGGGAACCGTGGCGACGTCGGGGTCGACGTTGCGGGGAAGACCCAGGTCGATCACGAGGCGACGCGCGGTGTGGTCGACGGGGCAGACGCCCGCGGCCCCGTCGACGGCAGCTTCGAACGCCCCGCGGCCCGCGGCGAAAGTCGCCGCGCTGAGGACGTGGTTCTCGCTGGTGGTGCAGGTGATCACGAGGTCGGAGTGGGTGACGACGCTCGGGAAGGTCTCGGTCGAGATCGCGCGCAGACCGTGCTTGGCCGAGAACTTCGCGGCCCGGCCCGAGGGCGAGTACACCGAGATGTCTTCGGCGCCCTGATCGCGGAGGGCCGCGACCGTGGCCGCGGCGTAGGCGCCCGTGCCGACCAGCAGCACCCGCTGGGTCGACCAGTCGGCGATGCGGCTGTCGGCGAGCTCGAGGCCGAGGCGCACGAGGGAGCGTCCGGCGCGGCCGATCGCGGTGGAGTTCTTCACGCCGCGCTGCGCTTCGGAGGCCCGCTGGAACAGGCGCTCGAGTTCGGCGGAGGTGGTGCCGAGCTGGCGCGACTCGTTGAGCGCGCGGCGCACCTGACCGGCGATCTCGCCCTCGCCGACGACGACAGATTCGAGACCGGATGCCACCGAGAAGAGGTGCTCGGCCACGTCGCTGCCGCCGAGGACGGTGTACGAGCCCTCGAGCTCGCTGGCCGGGACGCCGGTCGCGGACTCGATGGCCGCGAGGGTGGCCTCGATGCCGAGGGCGACGGCCGCGGTGACGGGCTCGTCCATGTCGACGTAGGCCTCGAAGCGGTTGCAGGTCGCCACCACGACGGCGCCCTGGACGCACTCGTCGTGCTCGGCGATCAGAGGGGCGACGGGTGTCGCGGGTACGCTGAGCCGCTCGAGGAGATCGAAGGACGCGGTCTTGTGACTCGCGCTGACGCACAGCAGCACGTCCATATTCTACGCCCGGCTTCCTCGGGGTATTCCGGGTGGCCTCTCGACGTCAAGGCATCCCACGTGCTCCCGCGGGGCGGGTGGGAGGATGGATGCCATGGCCTCCCTCGACGCGCCCCTGCTCCGTGCCCTCCGTGGCGATCGTCCCGAGCGGCAGCCGGTGTGGTTCATGCGGCAGGCCGGACGCTCCCTGCCCGAGTACCGGGAGTTGCGCGTGGGCACGCGCATGCTCGACGCGTGCCTGACCCCCGACCTCGCGGCGGAGATCACTCTCCAGCCGATCCGCCGTCACAAGGTGGACGCCGCGATCTTCTTCAGCGACATCGTCGTGCCGCTGCGTCTGGCCGGCGTCGACGTCGTGATCGAGCCCGGCCGTGGCCCGGTCTTCGCCGACCCCGTCCGCACCGCCGACGACGTGGCGCGGATCACCGCGATCGACCCCGACGACGTCGCCGCGGCGGCCGAGCCCGTGCGCGAGGCCGCCCGTCGCGTGACCGCCGAGCTCGACGAGGCCGTTCCCCTCATCGGCTTCGCCGGGGCGCCCTTCACTCTCGCCGCCTACCTGGTCGAGGGCGGGCCGAGCAAGGAGCACCTGCGCGCGCGCGGCATGATGCACGCCGACCCGGAGTCCTGGCACCGTCTGGCCGGGTGGCTGTCGAAGGTCTCGCGCGCGTTCCTCGACGCGCAGATCGACGGCGGTGCCCAGGCCGTGCAGCTCTTCGACTCGTGGGCGGGGTCGCTCTCGCCCGCCACGTTCCGCGAGTTCATCGCCCCGCATTCTCACGCCGCACTCGAGGGGATCGAGGTCCCCCGCATCCACTTCGGCGTGGGTACGGGAGCCTTCCTCGACGACATGCGCCTGGGCGGTCTCGCCGACGCGGTGGGGGTCGACTGGCGCATGCCGCTCGACGAGGCCGCGGCGATCGTGGGCCCCGACGTGACGCTGCAGGGGAACCTCGACCCGGCGCTGCTGGGCGCTCCGTGGCCGGTCCTGGCCGCGCACGTCGACGACGTCCTCGCCCGCGGTCGCGCGGCCCGCGCGCACATCCTCAACCTCGGGCACGGCGTGCCGCCCGACACCGACCCCGATGTGCTGACCCGCATCGTCGCCCGCGCTCACGGGGAGGACGCGTGAGCGAGCCCCTCGATCGTCTCGTGCGTCACGCGCACGAGACGCGGGTGATCGTCGTCGGCGGCGGGATCTCGGGTCTGGTCGCGGCGCGCGAATGCGCCAAGGTCGGTCTGAAGGTCACGGTCCTCGAGGCCTCCGAGGTGTTCGGCGGGGTCCTGCGGACCGCCGAGGTCGGCGGGATGACCCTCGATGTCGGTGCTGAGAGCTTCGCGACGCGCGGCGGAATCGTGCGCAGACTCCTCGACGAGCTCGGTCTCGCCGACGACATCGTCTCCCCCAACCCGGCCGGGGCGTGGGTCGCGGGTGTGCCGGGAGTCGGGGCGGCGCCGCTGCCGAAGGGCGGGGTGCTCGGCATCCCGGACAATCCCTTCGCCCCCGACGTGCGACGCGTCATCGGCTGGTCTGGCGCGTGGCGTGCCTATGTGGACCGCCTTCGGCCGCCGCTCACGATCGGTCACGCGCACAGCCTCGGAAAGCTCGTACGGTCGCGGCTGGGCGCGCGTGTGCTCGACCGGCTCGTCGCACCGGTCACGAGCGGGGTCTACTCGGCCCGTCCCGACGACATCGACATCGACCTCGCGGCCCCCGGCCTGAACGCGGCTCTGACGCGGACGGGCTCGCTCACGGGCGCCGTCGCCGACCTGCGTGCGAGCCGGGCGGCTGCGCGGCCCGCAGACGCTCCCGCGTCGGACGTTCCCGTCGTGTCCGGCGGGGCCTCGAAGACTCCCGCCCCCGGGGGCGCGGTCGAGGGCATCGCCGGCGGGATGTCCCGCCTCGTCGACGCTCTCGTCGCCGCCCTGGTCGAGAGCGGCGTGGAGTTGCGCACGGGCGTTGTCGCCCGGGCTCTCGAGAAGACCGACGACGGCTGGACGGTGACCACCTCGGCCGACGACGAACCGCTCCCGGCTCGCGCCGTCATCGTCGCCCTGCCCGAGGGGCCCGCCCGCGAACTGCTCGCGCCCGTGGTCCCCGGCCTCGAGGTGGGCGATCCCGTCGCCCCGGTCGTCGAGGTCGTGACCCTCGTGGTGCACGCCCCCGCTCTCGACCGGGCTCCGCGCGGCACCGGCGTCCTCACCGTCCCCGGTAGCCACGTCGCGAAGGCCCTCACGCACTCCACCGCGAAATGGGACTGGGTTCGGGATGCCGCCGAGCCCGGCGTCCACGTGGTGCGCGTCTCGTTCGGTGCCCAGGGCGAAGAGCCCGCGACCGCCGCCCTCGACGACGACGCGGCGGCAGCCCTGGCCCTCTCGGAGGCCTCCGCGATGCTCGGCGTCGAGCTATCGGCATCCGCCCTCCGGGACGCGCATCGCGTTCGATACGTGCAGTCGCAGCCCGCGGCGACCATCGGGCGGGCGGCCGAGACCGCCGCCGCGCGCGGTGCCGTACGCGCGGTTCCGGGCCTCGGGGCGACCGGCGCGTGGATCTCGGGCACGGGCCTCGCCCAGGTCATCCCCGACGCCCGCGATGAGGCCGATCGCGTGCGCAGCGACGCCCTCTGGACGAGCTGACCTCGCGCTCTCTCGACCAAGTCCGCCCGGCTGTCAAGGGTGGATGCCGAGCGCGGCATACATGACTACTGTGAGACTCGACCAGCACTCGTTCGAGCGTGAGGAGACCCCATGAGGGGCAAAGCAGCACTCGTCGTCGGACTCGTGGCGGGCTACGTGCTCGGCGCACGGGCAGGCCGCGACCGGTACGAGCAGATCAAGACTCAGGCCGCGAAGGTCTGGGACCAGCCCGTCGTCCAGGGACAGGTCGAGAAGGTCAAGGCCTTCGGCGTCTCGGCCCTGAAGTCCGTTCCCGGCGTGGTGTGGAAGGGCGCGAAGTCGGTCACCGGTGCCGCGAGCGGCTCGGGCACCGTGCAGGAGCGCGCCGAGCGCGCCGGACGCGCCGCCAAGCAGTCGGCCCACGAGGTCGCCGACGTCGTCGAGGACTCCGTCGACGACGCCAAGCAGGCGGAGAAGTCGGCCACCACGCGGGCGCGTGCGGCCAAGAGCGGCTCCACCTCGTCCGGGAGCTGACGCATGACCACTCCGCGCGGATTCCGCGATCGTTCCGACGACAGCCTGTTCACCCTCATCGGGGATATCCCCGAACTGGTGCGCAACCTCGTCGTCGCCGAGATCAACGGCGCGAAGGCGTGGGCGCAGCGCACCGCCAAGGACGCCGGGATCGGCGCCGGGTGGTTCGTCGGTGCCTTGATCGTCGTTTTCTGGGCCATCCCCGTCTTCTTCGCTTTCGTCATCGCGGGGCTCTCGTCGTGGTGGCCGGTGTGGCTGTCCGCGCTCGTCGTGTTCGGCGTGATGATCGTCATCACCGCGATCCTGGCCCTGCTGGGGTACTTGCGTTTCAAGAAGCTCTCGAACCGCGAGAACCCGGGCACGGCCATCTCCGAAGACGTCCGCATCGTGAAGGAGGCCCGCGATGAGTATTGATCGCCCCGTCCCCGTCCCCCGCACCGCGGTTCCCCTGGGGATCACCGACCCGGTGCAGTCGGCGCGCGCCGAGCTCAAGGCGGCGCTGGCCGCCATCGAGGTGAAGGCCAACGCCCCGCGTCGCGTCAGCGAGGCCATCGACCGGACCGTCGGCGAGGTGCGCGAGAAGGCGCAGCAGAACCCCGGCGCTGCCGCGGCTGCGGTCGCCGGCGTCGCCGCGCTCGTCGGCCTCGCCGTCTGGGGCATCGTCCGCGCCTACACGCGCTGAGACTCCGCGAAGCGGCCCGCCTCCTTCGGGAGTCGGGCCGCTTCGTCGTCCGCGGGCCGGCCCCGGCGACCTCGGATCCGCTCGGGACCGGTCGGCGCGCGGCCTAGGGTTCGTTCGCGAACAGCCCGCGCAGCAGGTCCTCGAAGTACTCCGGCGTGACGGCGATCGGCCCGGCGTACGCATGGTCGAAGCCGGCGATGGCGTACAGCAGCAGAGCGACGAACAACGCGAGCATGCTCGACATCAGCAGGTGAACGCGGAGGTTCCGCACCTCGATCAGTCCGATGAGGATGGCATTGAGCACGGCACCCACGCCCAGCACGATCCAGAGCACGCTCGGCAGGGCGAGGTGGGTCAGGGCGATGCGGTCGCGGCGGTTCTCCACCAGCAGCTGGAACTGGTCGAGCGATTGCTGCACGTAGAGCGTCTCGGCGGCCGTCGTCGGCTGGACGGCGCCGATCGCGCGTTGCATGGCGGAGATATTGGCATCCGTCTCCGCGGGGATCTCGAGACGACGCTGCTCGGGCCAGTCCAGGTCGATGACGTTGCGGGCGTACTGCGTGATCTGCGCCTGCAGTTCGTCCCCCTGCGGGTCCGGAAGGAGTGCCGCCGTTCGGTACAGCGAGGCGAGCGACGACGACTCCTCGAGCACGACGCCGTCGACTTCGGTGAAGTTGCCGTAGGCCGCTGCCGCAATGAGGGCAAGGGTCACGCCGTAGAAGACCCCGTACACACCGACCGCGTAGCTGAGGACGCGGTCCCACTCCTCACCGCGCGGCGCCGCTCTGCGCACCCATTTCCGCAGCGCCAGGAGGATCGCGCACGAGCCCCCCACGACCAGGACGATGAACAGCGGCAGCCCCAGGTACATGGGGAGGTCGTACAGCCACATCGGTGCGCCTTTCGGGCGGCGTGCCCCGACGCCGTCGACGCACAGTACCAATGGGTGCGCCGCCGGCGCACCTGTCGGTGGTTCGGCGGCGAGTCAACCGGTTTGGACCGCCGCCCCGACCGGACGAGACTGGAAGCATGTCCGACGACAGCTCCTCCTCCGTGTACACGCTGTGGGCGGTTTTCCGCCGCGATCCCGAGAACCCGGTCACCGCCGCCGACGCGACCGAACTCGCCGACCTCGTCTCGCTCGTCGAGGCCGACGGTGTCACCGTCCGCGGCTTCTACGACGTCAGTGGTCTGCGCGCCGACGCCGACCTCATGGTCTGGCTCCACGGCGAAGACCCCCAAGCCCTTCAGCGCGACCTGCGACGCCTGCGTCGCACCGACCTGCTGAAGAACCTCCTGCCCACGTGGAACGCCATGGGCGTGCACCGCGACGCGGAGTTCAACCGCTCGCACGTGCCCGGCTTCCTCCGCGGCATCGAGGCCCAGCAGTGGTTGTGCCTGTACCCCTTCGTCCGCAGCTACGAGTGGTACCTCCTGCCCGAGGCCGAGCGTCGCGAGATGCTCATCGAGCACGGCAAGAAGGGCTCGGCCTACAAGGGCGTCATCGCCAACACGGTCGCGTCATTCGCCCTCGGCGACTACGAGTGGCTCCTGCCCATGGAGGCCGACGTCCTGACCGACCTCGTCGACATGATGCGCGACCTCCGCTACACCGAGGCCCGCCGCCACGTGCGCGAAGAGGTGCCGTTCTACACCGGCCGTCTGGTCACGCTCGACGAGATCCCCGAGATCCTTCAGTGAGTGCGCCTCTGCGCCTCGGCACTCGCCGCAGCACCCTGGCGATGACGCAGTCGCAGATGGTCGCCGACGCCGTGTCCGCGGCATCCGGTCGTTCCGTCGAGCTGGTGCCGATCGTCTCGGAGGGCGACGTCAACCGCGCCTCGCTGTCGCAGCTGGGCGGGCGCGGAGTCTTCGCGAACGGGCTGCGCGAGGCCCTCGTGGCGGACCGCTGCGACTTCCTCGTGCACTCGCTCAAAGACCTGCCGACGCAGCAGCCCGATGGGTTGGTGATCGCTGCGACGCCCTCTCGTGAAGATGCGCGCGACGTCGTCGTGACGCGCGAGGGTGTCGCCCTGGGGTCCCTCGCCCCGGGGTCGCGGGTCGGCACCGGTTCCCCGCGTCGCATCGCTCAGGCCCTGCGGCACAACCCGCGCCTCGACATCCGCGACATCCGCGGCAACGTCGACTCGCGTCTCGCCCGTGTGCGCGAGGGAGAATTGGATGCCGTGATCCTCGCGGCCGCGGGAATCTCGCGGCTGGGAGGAGATCTGGGCGGACTCCTCGCCGAAGAGCTCGGTCTCGCGGAGTGGCCGACCGCTCCGGGGCAGGGGGCGCTGGCGGTGGAGACGCGCGACGACATCGACCCGGACATCTACGCGGCCCTCGCCGAGCTCGACGACGAACGCACCCGGGTGGCCATCACCGCGGAGCGCACCGTGCTCTCCGCCCTCGACGCCGGGTGCAGCGCGCCCGTCGGCACGCACGCCTCGCTCGCGGAGGGCGACCTGCGCCTGCGGGCGGTGGTCTACGCGCTCGATGGAACGCAACGGATCGGCATCGACCGGACGGTGCGTCTCGACCCGGGGTATGGTGGGGACACTACGGGCAGTGGCAATGGAGCAGATGCTGCCGACGACGGGGGACCGATCGCGCGAGCGACGCGAGCGGGCCAAGAAGCCGCGCGTCGGTTGCTCGAACGCGGGGCGGCCGACCTGGTACCACGAGAGTCGACCACATGAACGAAGGCCACCAGCACACGCCGAACCCCTCCACGGGCAGCGTGCCGAAACCGCTTGCCGGTCGACGCGTCCTCGTTCCCCGAGGCGGTCCCTGGGGCGACGGCGTCGCGGCGAGCCTTCGACAGCTCGGAGCGGTGCCCGTCATCGCGCCGCTGATCAACTTCGCGCCGACGAACGACCAGGCGACGCTCGACCAGGCTCTCGCCGATCTGGCCGCGGGCGCCTTCGATTGGCTGACGCTCACGAGCGCCACGACGGTCGACGTGCTGTACGCCTATAAGGCGGTCATCCCCGCCGAGACGAAGGTCGCCGTCGTCGGCGAGACGACCGCGGCCGCGATGCAGGCCGTCGGTTATCACGTCGACCTCGTGCCCGAGCGGGACAACTCCGCTCAGGGTATGGCCGAGCAGATGATCGCGATCGAGACCGAGCCGCGCAAGGTGCTGACCCTGCGCAGCGAGATCGCCAAGCCGGTGCTGACGCGACTGCTCATCGAGGCCGGCCACGACGTGCGCAGCGTCGTCGCGTACCGCACGGTGGGCGTGCCGGTGACCGAGAAGATCGCCGCCGACGTGACCTCGGGCCGCATCAACGCCATCCTCGTCACCAGTGGCTCGGTCGCGGAGCAGGTCGTCGATCAGTTCCCCGAGATCCCGGCATCCACCGTCATCGCCGCCATCGGCCCCCGCACCGCCAAAGACGCCAAGCGCGCCGGTCTGAGCGTCGACGTGGTGGCCGAGACCCAGACCGTCGACTCCCTCATCGAAGCCGTCGCCCGCTTCCCCCTGCACTCCGACGAATCGACCTCATGAGCTTCCCCGAGCACCGCCCGCGGCGCCTGCGCCGCACCCCCGCCGTCCGTCGTCTCGCCCGCGAGACGCACCTCGTGCCCTCGCAGCTCGTGCTGCCGATGTTCGTGCGCGAGGGGATCACCGAGCCGAGCCCGATCGGTTCGATGCCGGGCATCGTGCAGCACTCGATGGACTCCCTCCGCCGTGCGGTGGCCGAGGCCGCCGAGCAGCGCATCGGCGGAGTCATGCTCTTCGGCGTGCCCGAGGTGCGCGACGCCGTGGGCTCCGGGGCCGACGACCCGAACGGCATCCTGAACCGCGCCACCGAGGCCGTGGTGGCCGAGGTCGGCGATGCGGTGGTCGTGCAGACCGACCTGTGCCTCGACGAGTTCACCGACCACGGGCACTGCGGCGTGCTGCGCGACGACGGGGCCGTCGACAACGACGCGACCCTCGAGCGCTACACCGCCATGGGGCTCGCGCAGGCGCGTGCGGGCTCGGCGATGCTGGGGTTGTCGGGCATGATGGACGGCCAGGTCGGCGCTGTGCGCGAGGCGCTGGATGCCGAGGGCTTCACCGACACGCTGATCCTCGCCTACTCGGCGAAGTACGCCGGGGCCTTCTACGGCCCGTTCCGCGAGGCCGTCGACTCGCAGCTCAAGGGCGATCGCCGTTCGTACCAGCTCGACCCCGGCAACGGCCGCGAGGGCGTGCGCGAAGCGCTGCTCGACGTGGAAGAGGGCGCAGACGTCGTCATGGTCAAGCCGGCCCTTCCGTACCTCGACGTGCTCGCCGACGTGAAGGCCTCGGTCGACGTGCCCGTGTGGGCTTACCAGGTGTCGGGCGAGTACGCGATGGTCGAGGCCGCCGCGGCCCACGGCTGGATCGACCGCCGCGGCGCGATCATGGAGAGCCTGCTCGGCATCCGTCGCGCCGGTGCCGACGCGATCCTGACGTACTGGGCGGTCGAGGCCGCCCGCTGGCTCCGCGCCGAGCTCTGAGCCGTCTCCTCTCACGCGTGAGGGGTCACTTTTCGTCGCCTGGACGGCGCCGAAGCGACACTTTTCGACCCCTCGTACAGGGGGCCTCTAGGAGGATGGATTCATGACCGATCTCAACGACCAGTGGTTCGCTCGCGCCAAGGACGTCATCCCGGGTGGCGTGAACTCGCCCGTGCGCGCGTACGGCTCCGTGGGTGGCACGCCGCGGTTCGTGCAGTCAGCCTCCGGCCCGCGGATCACGGATGCCGCGGGTCGCGAATATGTCGACCTCGTCGCCTCGTGGGGTCCGGCTCTGCTCGGCCATGCGCACCCCGAGGTGGTCGAGGCGGTGCAGTCCGCGGCATCCCGTGGTCTGTCCTTCGGTGCTCCGACGGGGGCCGAGGTCGAGCTCGCCGATCTCGTCGCGCAGCGCGTGCAGGTGGGCGATCTGAAGCCGATCGAGAAGGTGCGGCTGGTCTCGACCGGTACCGAGGCGACCATGACGGCGATCCGTCTCGCGCGCGGCGTGACCGGTCGCGACCTGCTGATCAAGTTCGCCGGGCACTACCACGGTCACTCCGACGGCCTGCTGGCCGCCGCGGGTTCGGGGGTCGCGACCCTCGCCCTGCCTGGGTCGGCCGGTGTTCCCGCGCCGATCGCCGCGCAGACGCTCGTGCTGCCCTACAACGACCTCGACGCGGTGCGCGAGGTGTTCGAGGTGCACGGCGAGAACATCGCCGCGATCATCGTCGAGGCGGCCTCGGCCAATATGGGCGTCGTTCCGCCGCTCCCCGGCTTCAACGCGGCGCTGGCCGACATCGCGCACAGCCACGGCGCCCTGCTGATCATGGACGAGGTGCTCACCGGATTCCGCGTGCACCCCGCCGGCTTCTGGGGCCTGCAGGCGTCGCAGGGCGAGCGCTACCTGCCCGACATCCTCACTTACGGCAAGGTCATCGGCGGCGGCATGCCGCTGGCGGCCCTCGCCGGTCGCGCCGAGATCATGGACCACCTCGCGCCCCTTGGTCCGGTGTACCAGGCGGGGACGCTGTCGGGGAACCCGCTGTCGGTGGCCGCGGGTCTCGCCACGCTGCGGCTCGCGACTCCCGAGGTCTATGCGGCGGTCGACGCCGCGGCCGCGCAGGTGTCGGAGGCGCTGGACGCTGCGCTGACGGCCGAGGGCGTCGTGCACGCCGTGCCGCGCGCCGGCTCGCTGTTCGGCGTCGCGTTCCTGTCCGAGGTGCCCCTCGACTACGCGACGGCGCTCACGCAGCAGTCCTACCGGTACGCCCCGTTCTTCCACGCGATGCTGGATGCCGGTGTCTCGCTGCCCCCGAGTGTGTTCGAGGCCTGGTTCCTCACCGCCGCGCACGACGACGTCGCCCTCGACCGCGTGCTCGAGGCGCTACCGGTCGCGGCGAAGGCGGCCGCGGAGGCGCTGGATCCGACGCTGCTGGCTCAGTAGCGGGGATCATCCTCGCGGAGGATACGTTTCGTCCTTTGCGATGATGCGCGGGGCAGGTGCGGCCGGAAGGCTGGAGTCATGCTCCCCGCTCGCCCCGCGCCGTCCACCATCTTGCAGCTGTTCTCGCGACTCGTGGCGTGGTGGCCGACGTCGATGGCTCCGCGGCGCCGTCGCGCGACCTGGCAGCCGTGCCCGCGTGGTCAGGTCTGAGATCAGCGCCACGTCCAGCTGAGGAGAGCGGAAAGGGCCCGGATGCCGGCTTCGCCCACGTCACCGCGCTCTGCAACGAGCGCGCGGACAGTGCGGTCAGCCCACGCGGCCAGATCTGTCGCGTCGTCGCCGGGGGCGATGGCATCCATTCGTTCGATCAGGCCCTCGACGCGCCTGCGCAGGGCTCGATCGGGGACGGACTCGGGATGCCGGCCGGGAACGGCGGAGCCGTCGGCCCAGATGTAGGCGGTGAGGGCGGTGTCGAGGGTCATGGTGCGTCCTTCGCTGAGCTCACCGGGGTACCCCGCGGCTCCCTTGGCATTGTGCTGGGCGGTGGCGCCTCGTCCACCTCACTCATGTGTTACCCGAGTTCTCTGCGGCGCGAACGTCGAGGAAGAAGAGTGGTTCGACGAATTTGCCCGGGGTGGTGATTGGTGCCGGCTCGAGGGCTTGCGCCGACCTCAGTGCGTCGTTCACCAGAGTGACCAGGCCGTTGAGAGTCGGCGGGAGGTCACTGGTCGGATCGTGCTCCGCGAGCTGCTCGACGATCACCACGGGACGGCCGTCGGGGAGATTGATGCGCGCGACTTCGAGAAGGACGACTTCGGGAGGCAGGACGACCTCCTGCTCCGCGGGGTGGGCGGAGAAGGCCGCGATCTCGCGTCCTGTGCGGCTGACGATGGCGGCGATCGCGGGGCTCGAGAAGTTCTCGGTCGCGATGCGCGGGTCCTTGCTCGTGGCGGTGACGCCTCGGGTCCACCGGGCAGGTGCGAGCGGGGGGATGTACGGGAGGCCGTGGAAGACGATCCCGGTGTGAGCGGGCAACTTCTCGAGAGCGCTCGAAAACCTTCGCGCGGCTTCGGCAGCATCGGCCATCGGCGGCTCCTCCCTTTCCGTTGTGTGCTGGCGGACGTGCTTATAAACCGAGTGAACGCCGCAGGGCTTCATCCGTTTCGCGGGTGATCCGTTCGGATGCGGCCCTTTCCGCTGCGCCGAGAGGCGCACCCGGTCGGCGGCTTTTCCGAATCGAATCCAGAGCGAAGGCGCACGCGTCCGATTCCGAATCGAACCGAGCGAGTTCGGCCCACTGTCCGCGCTCCTGCGTCCCGACGGCAAACCCGGTCGATCTTTCGTTCAGCAGGACGAGAGTGCCCAGGACGGGGTCCCCGTCGCCGACGTGCGGGTGATCCGGGCTGGACACGGGAGCCGAACCGAATTCGTCTCGGAGAATGTCGCAGAGTTTTTCGAAGCCGAGGTCCTTCATGCTCGAGTCTCAACTTTCGTGCGGTTCGCTCTGGGCCAGCCCTATGTCCGACTCCCAGCGAGGGCAGTGCGTTCTAGAACGGCGAGGTCTGCGGGACCACGGTCGGCCAACGCCACGCTAGAGCGTCTACGGCGTCTGTCGAGAGACGCGGCATGATGGCCGCTAGTTTGGTGCGAACACGCCCGAGAAGCCCGTCGTCCGCGGGCGCGACCTCGTGGAACGCGATGGAGGCCGAACCACGAATGAATGCGGTCAGCACAGGGGTGAGGTCGGAGGCATCATCACCGAATCGGGCAACCACGGCTCCCAGATCATCGCTTGGTTCCGGGGAGACACCCCAGCCGGTGTAGAGCACGATCGCTTCGCTCAGCTCCGCGTCGTCGACGGCGGGTGAGCGTGTAACACCGTGTCCGGGAAAGCGCGCTTCGGCGTCACGAACGGTGACGGGGTTGCGGAACCGACTGTTCCCGGTCCACCACGTCTGGCAGTAGTCGCAGCGGTACAGGAAGTCGTCGGGCGATGTCGTGAGCACCAATTTCGGTTGCTGCTCGCGCATGGCGAGGTCGAGGCACGCCGGACATCCGAGGTCTCTCGACGGCATCAGAGCCGTCACGCCAGTTCGGTTCGGAACTTCGCAATCCCCGCCGGCTCGATGTCGAACCCGAGGTTCGAACCGGGGTTGACGACGAGGCCCTGCGTTGCCGGGGATTGCAGCAGCAGCTGGCTCCCCGACATGGCGACGACGAACGGCGCAAGGTGGGAAACGCGCTCGGCCTCCCGAGGAGACGTGAAGACGGCCATCATCGAGTGGTCGTCTTTCGGGAACAGCACGGGTTGGAAGTCCGTGAACGTCTCTCCCGGGTCCGCTCCGCTCGGAACGTAGAGCGTGCTCGCCGCGAACGTCCAGAGCACTGCCTGCATGGTGAGCTGGCCCGATCGCGCTCGGGCGATCGCTGTCTCGAGCACTGAAGCCATCAGAGATCTCCTTGTGTGGCTGGCGATGAAACGGACGACCGAGACGGCGTGGGGGCGAGCCCGGTGTCACTCAATACTTCCTCACGACCTGCCATGATCCGTCCACGAGCTTGGTGAGGACGGATCCCGGAGGAACGGGCGCGCCGCCGGGATAGATCGTCTCCCGCGTCTGGTTCACGAGATACCCGGAGTCCATCACGACCGCGGTGTGTCCGTAAGTCGGATCGGCGCTCGTGGGGTCGTGGTAGAAGTTCGGGTTGCCCTGCGCGTCTTCAAGCACCGGGCGGCGGAGGTCACGCGGGTCGACCGGGAAGTGAACCGCGTAGACATCGCCGCCGTTCATGTAGGCGTCGGCCGCCTGAGGCGCCATACTTGTTTCTTTCGCGGCTGTGCTCACGCTGTCGATGCGGGCAGCATCAGAGACGGGCATGGCCCAGACATCTCCGTTCGGGGCACCGAGATTGGCGTTGTCGACGTCGTAGTAATGAACGGCGCCATCGCCGAAAAGTGACGAGTGGTAGCCGGCTGCATCCATCTCGGCGAGGTGTGAAGGAGTGAGCGCTTCGCCCGGCTGGACGTCGAGGGGCGCGCGCGGAGCTTCTTCGGAATAGCGCGGAACCCGCGGGGGTGCTTCCCCGTGGGGTGCGCGCCGCGGCACGCTTCCGAGCAGTCCAGCGCCCTTGCTCATCAGGGCCCGAAGCTCGTTGAGAAGATCCCCGAGCTTGCCGCACGAGCGCAGCAGGCCCGTGAGCTTGCCGCTGATCTTCGCTGTCCAGCTGGCGACGCGGGAGGAGACTTGCGAGATGATCCAGGGGGTGGCGAGTCCGACGGTCACGACGGCTTCGGTGGCCCACGAGATGGCGGATCCGACGAGCTGGGAGAGGATGTCGCGGACGAGGTCGTGGACGACCTGGACGATGGTCGAGGCGATCTGCAGGCCGGTGGCCATGGCGCCGGCCCATTGGCCTGAGGCGCGGATGTGGGCGGCGGCGTCGGTTTGGAAGCGGCGGTAGGCGTCGATGGCTTCGCCGGCCATATCGTCGAGGTCGCTGACGACGCGGTCGAGGTAGTCGGCGGAGCTGTTGAGCTGGTTTTGGACGTTGGTCCAGGTCTGGGAGAACCCGGCGACGGCGCCGGCGTCTCCGGTCAGGTCGTTGAACCAGCCTTTGATGGGCTCGAAGTGATCGATCAGCCAGCCGAGACCGGCGGCGATGAGCGACCCGAGGGGGTCGATGGCGGTGGCGACGGTGTCGACGACCGTGCTGAAGGCCGCGAGGCCACCTTCGACCCAGTTGCCGGACTCGATCGCGGATGCCAACTGCGTCCCCGAATCCAGAAGCCCCGCCCCACTGAACGGGGTCGCCGTGTCAACGGGACCGGCGACGAGCGCGTTGCTCACAGACCCGTCTCCAACGCACGGATCGATGCGAGGACCTTCTGCTCGTACGCGTCCATATCGCTTCCGACACCCACGATCTCGGTGGCGGAGCGGCGCACCATGTCTTCGGCGGCACCGATCAACGACCGAGCGGCGTCGGCCACCATCGTCGCGGGCGGCACGAGGAACGAACACAACACCCCGAACGCCTCGGCATGCAATCCGCCCGATGACCCGGCATCACGGGCGACGGAGATGTCGGATGCCACGGCGCTCAGCCGCGAGGCGTGCGAGCCGATCAGTTCGGAGTCGACGGCGATACGGTCGGCCATGCGCGTCAGACCCGGAAACCCATGGGCTGCGACGGCGGCTCACGATCGAGCTCACCCGCGAGGTGACCGACGATCGGTGAATCAGCGCCGAACGCGACCCGCGTGATCTCCAACGCCTGCTCACCCGCCAGCACCTGAGCGCGCCCCGCGGTCTCGACGATCAGCTGCTCCAACGCGTCAGGACGCAGTTCGTACGCGGCGTCGGCGAGGCGGATACCGGCCAGCCGTCCCGCCGCATCGACGGTCACCGTGACCTCGCGGCGCGGAGAAGTCGCCGACGCGCGAACCGCGTCGATGTCCGCCTGCACCTGCTGCGCTTGAGCTGCCCGAACCTGCGCTTCGGCCACCTGCTGCTCGATCCGAGCGATGGCCGCCTCGGCTTCACGAGAGGAGAAGAGGTCTGTCACTCGGGTGATGGTAGTCCCCGAGCCCATGACCTGGGTCAAAGATGTGAGAACTTTCATTTTCGCGCCGTTCGTGCTGGCGCCGTCGGGGTGAGGCGTCTCACCGACGGCGCACACTCCACGTCGGATGGAAGACTGAACCAATGCTTCTCTCGCAGCCCCGTGTCGTCGTGCTCGCCGGTGGAGTCGGGGGGTCGAGATTCTCCCTCGGCGTCCGTGCCGCCCTTCGCCGGCTGAACGCTCCCGAGGCCACCGTCGTCGTCAACACGGGCGACGACCTGTGGCTCTCGGGCGTGCGGCTGCAGCCCGACGTCGACTCGATCACGTACGCCCTCGCGGGGGTGAACGACACCGAGCGCGGCTGGGGGCGGGCCGGCGACACCGAGCGCGTCAACGAAGAACTCCAGGCGTGGGGCGCGGGCTGGCCGTGGTTCACCCTCGGCGACCTCGACCTCGGCACGCACCTCGCCCGCACGGGGTGGCTGCGCGACGGCCTCACGCCGACCCAGGTGCTCGCACGCATGGCGCAGCGGTGGCCGCTCGGCATCCGGATGCTCCCCATGACCGACAGCGAGGTCGACACCCACGTGCTGCTCGAGGACGGCGGACGCCTGCACTTCCAGGAGTGGTGGACGCGCCACCGCGCGAAGCTCACGCCCCGCGCCTTCGAGAACCCCGGGATCACGGATGCCGTGCCCGCCCCGGGCGTCGCCGAGGCGATCGCGGGGGCCGATGTCGTGCTGATCGCACCGTCGAACCCCATCGTGTCGATCGGTCCGATTCTGGCGGTTCCCGGTATCCGGGATGCCGTGCGGCAGACGTCGGCGAAGGTCGTCGGCGTCTCGCCGATCATCGGCGGGCGGGTCGTGCGGGGCATGGCCGACGTGTGCCTGACCGCGGTCGGGGTCGAGACCTCCGCCGCGGCCGTGGCCCGGCACTACGGCGCGCGGTCGGCGGACGGCGTGCTCGACGCATGGTTGCTCGCCGAAGAGGATTCGGCGTCGGCATCCGAGGTCGAGGCCGCGGGTCTGCGCGCCGTCGTCGCTCCGCTCTGGATGCGCGACGAGGCGACGTCCGCCGCAATCGCGAAGGCGGCGCTCGAGGCCTGAAGCGCCGGACCTGTCAGGCCGCAGCCGCCGCCAGCACCGCGGACGTCCGCGGGCCCACGCCCAGCGCCACGGCCTCGGACAGCTGAGCCGCGGTGTCGACGTCGCGGTGCAGCGTCGAGTCGCGCTCGACGGCGAGGTCGGTACAGCCGAGCAAACGGTGGCGTGCGGCGGAGTCGGGGCCGAAGGCCGAGACCCACACCGCCCCGGCGCGGGCAGTGATCAGCGTGGAGCCGGTGCCCTCGGCATCCGGGACCAGACCTCGTTCGACGGATGCCGCGAGCTCGAGCGCGGCGTCGAGATCGGCGGGGCGCAGGGCCGGGACGTCGCCCAGCAGCGCGGCGCGCGGGGCGCCCACACCGGCCGCCTCGGCGCCGAGGGCGATGGCGGCGTCGAGGCCGCGGGCGTCGCCCTCGGTGACGACCTCGACGGTGCGCGAGCGGCGGAACTCGGAGCGGACACCCTCGTCGTCGGTCACGACGATCACGCGCGACACCAGATCGGCTGCGGCCGCCGCGGCGATCGTGTCGAGCGCGATCGCGCGCGCGAGGGCCTCGCGGTCGGTGCCGACGTCGGTGAGTCGGGTCTTGCCGACCGCGGCGGGCTTGACCGGCACGACGATCGTCCAGCCGGAGGCGTCAGGAATGCTCATCGCCTCCATTGTGTGCCGGGCATCCGACATTCCCGTGCGGGGGTGGCGGGGTGCCGCGAAACGTGCAGACCCTGCCACCCCCACCGCCTCAGGCGAACCGCTTGCGCAGGCGCGGGAGGATCTCGTCGCCGTACATGCGCAGGAACTCCTCCTGGTCGTGCCCGGGGTCGTGGAAGACGAGGTGGCGGAAGCCGAGGTCGACGTACCGCGCGATGCGCTCCACGTGCTCGTCGGGGTCGGTCGAGACGATGAAGCGCGAGGCCGCGCGCTCGATCGGCAGCTCGTTCGCGAGGCGCTGCATCTCGATCGGGTCGTGCACGCTCATCTTCTCTTCGGCGGTGAGCGCGAGCGGAGCCCAGAAGCGGGTCTTCTCCATCGCGGTGTCGTGGTCGGGGTGGTACGACACCTTCACCTCCATGAGCGTGTCGACGTCGTCGCGCGAACGCCCGGCCTTCGACAGACCGTCGTCGAGGGCGGGCAGCAGCTTCTCGGTGTAGAGCTCGGGATCCTTGCCGCTCGTCGTGATGTAGCCCTCGGCGATGCGGCCGGCCAGGCGCGTGGCCGCGGGACCCGAGGCGCCGATGTAGATCGGCACCTTCTGCTCGGGGCGGTCGTAGATCGTGGCGTCCTTGACCGAGTAGTAGGTGCCCTCGTAGGTGACGCGCTCACCGGCCCACAGTTCGTTGATGATCGTGATGGCCTCTTTGAGGCGCTGGAAGCGCTCGGGCGGCTCGGGCCATTCGAGGCCCAGGGTCACCTCGTTGAGCGCCTCGCCGGTGCCGACGCCCAGCACGACGCGGCCCGGGTACATCACGCCGAGGGTCGCGAACACCTGCGCGATGACGCCCGGGTGGTAGCGGAACGTCGGGGTGAGAACGCTCGTACCGATGATGACGCGCTCGGTGCGCGCACCCAGCGCGCCGAGCCAGGGGAGGGCATTGGGGGCGTGGCCGCCGTCGTGCATCCACGGCTGCAGGTGGTCGGAGAGGAAGACGGAGTCGAAGCCGACCTCCTCGGCCAGCACGCCGAAATCGAGCAGCTCGTTGGGCCCGAACTGCTCGCTCGAGGCCTTGTAGCCGAATCTCAGGGGAACGCTCATCTGTGACTCCTCCAGTGTCAGCTGCGCACGGGGCTGTGCGCGGGTTCGAACTCCGACCCGTCGGCGCCGGTGAGGCGCTCGCGGAACGCTTGCACGGTGCCCGGCCACAGCAGGGTGAGCCGGCCCGAGCGGGAATCGACGTACCAGTTGCGGCATCCGCCGGTCATCCAGGGGGTGGATGCCGCGGCCGCGTCGATCTCGTCGGTATAGGCGGCCTCGGCCTCGGGGCGCACGCGCAGCACCCGCTCGGGGCGGCGGTCGCGTTCGGCGAGGGCGCGCACCACGTAGGCGGACTGCTCTTCGGCCATGAGCACGGCGGAGTTGTGACCGAGGCTCGCGTTGGGGCCGTTGAGCACGAAGAGGTTGGGGAAGCCGGCGACGACCGTCGACCCGAACGAGGTCATGCCCTCGAACCAGTGCTCGGCGAGGGTCTCGTCGTCACCGCGCACGAGGTCGGCGTATGGCTGCTCGGCCGCGGCGAAGCCGGTCGCGAGCACGAGCACGTCGGCCTCGTACCGCTCGCCGCTCGCGGCGGTCAGGGTCGATCCGTCGACCGCGGCGAGCTCCGTGGGTTCGAGGGTCACGGCATCCGACGCCACCGCCGGGTAGAACGCGTCGGAGAGCAGCACGCGCTTGCAGCCGAAGGCGTAGTCGGGGGTGAGCGCGGCGCGCAGAGCGGGATCCGTGACCTGCGCGTGCAGGTGGGCGAGAGCGGCATCGCGGGCGGCGGCGGATGCCACGGTGTCACCCGAACGCGAGGCGAAACGCCGCTCGCCCTCGGCGTAGAGCTCCGCCCGCAGGCGCGCGAGGGCGCCGGGGCTGTCGGCGAGACGTTCGCGCTCGGAGACGGGGATGTCACCGCCGCCGCGGGGCACGATCCACGCCGGGGTGCGCTGGAAGAGCGTCACGTGGGCGGCGAGACGCGCGAGCTCGGGCACGAGCTGCACGGCGCTCGCCCCGGTGCCCACGACGGCCACCCTCTTACCGGTGAGGTCGATGTCGTGGTTCCACCGCGCGGAGTGGAACAGCGGCCCCGCGAACGACTCCAGCCCGGGGATCGAGGGGACGAACGGCTCGGTCAGGCGACCGCACGCGAGCACGAGCGAGCGGGCGACGAGCTCTTCCGCGCCGGTGTCGATGTGCCACACCGACGTCTCGACGTCCCACGCGGCGCCCAGCATCGGGGTGCGCAACCGCAGCTTGTCGCCGAGCTCTTCGCGGTCGGCGACGTCGCGCAGGTAGTCCTGGATCTCGCCGCCCGGGGCGAAGGTGCGCGACCAGCCCGCGTTGGGGTGTGCGGCGAGGCTGTAGAGGTGCGCGGGCACGTCGCACGCGACTCCGGGGTAGGTGTTGTCGCGCCACGTTCCGCCGACGTCGGCCGCGCGTTCGAGCACGATCACGTCGTCGCGGCCGGCTCGCCGCAAGGCTCCGACCATTGCGAGGCCCGCGAAGCCCGCCCCGACCACGACGGTGTCGATGATCCTCATGCGGGGTGCCCGTCGCCGGGTCGGGGTGCGACCCGGTAGTCGGTGGTCCGCAGTCGGAACGGCCGCATGAGGCTCCGCGCGATGCGCTCGGCGGCCGCGACCGGCAGTTCGAGGCCCTGCTCGATGCCGGTGTCGGACAGCACCCGACCGTCGTAGAGCGTGCCGCCGAGGTCATCGCCGCCCGAGCGCAGCAGCACGGCCGCGGCCTCGCGTCCGACCCGGGTCCACGGGATCTGCACGTGCGAGATGCTCCCCGACAGCGCGAGTCGCGACACGGCGACCATCGCGCGATGCTCGTCGATCGGGCTGCGACCCTCGACTAGGGCCACGTCTCCGCCGGGAAGGGGGATCGGCACGAACTCCGCGAAGCCGCGGGTCTCGGCCTGGATCTCGCGCAGGCGTCGCAGGTGCGCGATGCGCTCCGCGGCGGTCTCGACGTGCCCGTAGAACAGCACGGAGGTCGAACGGAAGCCCGCGCGGTGCGCCGCGGTGATGCCCTCGATCCAGCGATCGATCTCGAGGTCGCCGGGGGCGACGAGGGCGCGCACGCGCTCACTGAGGAGCTTCACGCCCGTGCCGGGCACGGTGTCGACACCCGCATCGCGCATCGCCGCGAGCGCGCCGTCGAGCCCGAGCCCGCCGCGGTCGGCGAGGTCGCGCACGTCGAGCGGTCGGTACGCGTGCACGTGGATGCCGGGAGCCCCGCGCTTCACCGCCCGCACGAGGTCGAGGTAGCCCGAGGGGTCTTCGTCGGGCCGCAGCGCCCCCTGGATGCAGATCTCGGTCGCGCCGAGCGCGGCGGCATCCGCGGCGATCTCGGTGGCGTCGTCGAGGTCGAACTCTCCCGCGCTCCCCCGACCCGTGCGACGGAACCCGGTCGAGGTGAGGTTGCGGTTCTGCACGAGGGTGACGGGCTCGCCGACCGTGTAGCGGCGTGCGTCGTCGGCGGCGGCGGTGAGCTCGTCGAGCTCGGCGCCGGTGGCGCGAAGCAGTCGGACCCAATCGTCGTCGCCGAGGTCGAGAGGGGCGGATGCCGCCCGCTCGGCCAGACGCTTCACGCCGGGGTCGACGGCACGTGCGCCGGGCGTCATCACAGAGGCCGGTACCGCCGCGGGCTTCACGTCGGCCGCGAGTCCCGTGGCATCCGCCAATGCCCGAACAGGAGCGTGCAGAGCGGAGTCGATCCAGCGCTCGGCGCCGCCCACGTACTCGGGGTGCGCGGTCAGGCGTTCGCGCAGGACGTATCCCTGCGCCGCGGTCTGCGCGGCCAGGTCGTCGATCTGCGGCCACGGGCGCTCGGGGTTGACGTGGTCGGCTGTCAGGGGCGAGACGCCGCCCCAGTCGTCGATACCCGCGTCAATCAGCAGGCTCAGCTCGCGCGGGTCGGAGAGGTTCGGCGGCACCTGGATGCGCATGTCGGCGCCGAACACGAGTCGCGCGACGGCGACCGCGGCGAGGTAGTCGTGCATGTCGGCATCCGGAGCGCCCTGCATCGCCGTGCGGGGCTTCGCGCGGAAGTTCTGCACGATGACCTCTTGCACGTGGCCGTGGCGATCGTCGATCTCGCGCAGGGCCACCAGTGATTCGGCGCGGTCGCGCACGGTCTCGCCGATACCGACGAGGATGCCGGTCGTGAACGGGATGCCGGCAGCCCCGGCGTCGTCGATGACCTTCAGTCGGAGTGCGGGGTCTTTGTCGGGCGAGCCGAAGTGCACCTGGCCGGGCTCCTCGTAGAGGCGACGCGAGGTGGTCTCGAGCATCATGCCCATCGACGGGGAGACGGGGCGCAGGGCGGCGAGCTCGTCGGGGTGCATGACGCCGGGGTTGGCGTGCACGAGCATGCCGGTCTCGGCGGTGATGAGCCGGGCGATGCGCGCGACGTAGTCGATGGTCGAGGCGAAGCCGTGCTCGTCGAGCCACGCGCGGGCCTCGGGCCAGCGCTCTTCGGGGCGGTCGCCGAGGGTCAGCAGCGCCTCTTTGCAGCCCATCGCCTGCCCCTGGCGCACGACGGTGAGCACCTGCTCCGGGCTCATGTACGCGGGCTTCCGCAGCAGGGCGAGCTGGCCGGGGGTGTCGACGAACACGCAGTAATGGCAGCGATCGCGGCAGAGGGTCGTGAGCGGCACGAAGACCTTGCGCGAGTACGTGATGACACGGGGCCGGCCGGCGTGCTCGAGCCCTTCGTCGCGCAGCGCCGACGCCACGCGGAAGAGCGCGGGGAGCGGAGCGTGCAGGAGCGCCTCGGTCTCGTCGACGTCGGGGCGGTGCCCCGCCGCGATCGCGGTCAGGAGATCGTCGATCGACGCGCCTCGGGCCGGTGCGACTCGCGGCGCAACGCTGCCCGTGCTCATTGGTCAAGGCTATCCCGCGGCTCCGACATCCGGGCCGTGACGGTGGACGGCTACTGATCGTTGCGGTCCTGTGAGGTGAGAGGCCCGTTCGCCCCGCCCGACGCTGGCAGGATGGAACACATGGTGACCCTGCTGCTCGATTCGACGCAGCTCGAGGTCGTGCTCTCGCCGACCGAGCGTGCGCTGTCCTTCCGCAAGAGCAACATCGTCGTTCCCCGTGAGCACATCGAACGGGTGCAGCTCACCGACGACGCGTGGACGTGGATCCGAGGCGTGCCGAATCCCGGTATCAATCTCCCCGTCGCCCTCGGAGCGGGCACCTGGAAGTCCGCCGGAGGCAACGACTTCGTCATCATCCGCGGTCGCAAGCCGAGCGTCGTGATCGACCTCTCCGGTCACGAGGAGTTCGAGCGCCTGGTGCTGACGACGAAGCACGGGGTCGCCCTGCTCAAGGCGCTGCGCCTCGACGTGGCATCCGAGCCCGAGAACGTCGCCGACATCGTGAGCTGACCAGCGCCGTCTACGACGTGAACTGCACCACGGTGTCCCACGCGAGCTTCACGATCAGGATCGACAGCGTCACGAGGAACACGATCCGCACGAACCCGCTGCCGCGTCGCGTCGCCATGTGAGCGCCGATGAAGCCGCCGGTGATGTTCATGACGGCCATCGCGAGCCCCAGCACGAGAAGGATCTCGCCGTGCACCCCGTACACCGCGAGAGCGGCGAGGTTGGTGGTGAGGTTGGCGATCTTGGCGTTGACGCTCGCCTGCAAGAAGCCGTACCCCAGCACGCTCACGATGAGGATGACGAAGAACGAGCCGGTACCCGGACCCAGGATGCCGTCGTAGAACCCGACCGCGAGACCGATCGCCGCCGCACGCCAGGCGATGGCCGTCGCCTTGTCGTGCCGGGGCTCGTGGTGCAGGCCCATCTGCGGCTTGAACAGCGTGTAGAGCGCGACGGCGATCACCGCGACGAGGACGATCGGGGTCAGCACCTCACGAGGGACGAATCGCGAGAGCGCCGCGCCGACCGTGGAGCCCGCGTACGCCCCCGCCACCAGGGGGATCAGCAGAACGAGCTGCACGCGGATCTTGCGCAGGTACACCCAGCTGGCCGACAGTGTCCCGAAGAACGACGACAACTTGTTGGTGCCGAGGATGAACGGGGTCGCGACGTCCTTCGGGACGGCGATGACCAGCGCGGGGAGCTGGATGAGACCGCCCCCGCCGACGACCGCGTCGACCCAGCCGGCGACCCCCGCGGCGATCAGCAGCAGCAGGAGGGCCGCCACCGAGACGGGGAGCCACTCGGCGATCACCGGTCCATCGAGCACGGTTGATTCTCACCGACCCGGGCGGGGCGACCAAATGCACGGACGCCGCGCGCAGCGGACGCGCTCAGTCGATGTCGCGACGCCAGGTGGTGAAGAGGCCGATGACGAGGAAGACGACGGCGTAGCCGAGCAGCACGAGTCCGCCCGCCCACCACTCGAGCGCACTGTTGTTCCCGGTGCCCATGGTGCCGAAGATCGTCTGCCCCACCAGCGCGTCGCTCGCGGCGCTCGGGAACCACTTGACCACGTCGCCGAACCCCTCGACGAGGCCGCCGATGGTGCGGACGATCGGTTCGATGAACAGCGTGACGGCGAGCACGATGACGATCGCAGCGACCTGGTTGCGGACGACCGTTCCGACGCCGATGCCGACGAGGGCCCACAGGGCGAAGGCGAGCAGCATGCGTCCGATGAGGACCCAGGTGTCGGATTGCCCGAGCTCCGAGTCGATGCCGAAGATGCTCAGCACGCCCGCCCCGGCGGCGACCGCGGCGATCGAGCCCAGGATGCCGTAGAGCAGGCCGACCACGATGCCGACGATGAACTTGCCCACGAGGACGACACCGCGACGGGGAGTCGAGAGAAAGGTCGGCGTCAGCGTCTTATGACGGAACTCGGTGGTGACCATGAGGGTGCCGATGAGCAACGGGAAGACGTAGCCGACCGCCGTGGCGGAGCTGTAGACGAGGGCCGGAACACCCTCGCTCGACATCGCGGGGCCGTTCGCTCCGGTCAGCTCGCCGGAGGCGACGCCGCCGAACACGAACGCGAGGGCGGCGGCGGTGAAGCCGACGTAGGCGACCAGGACGATCGCGAGCACCCACCAGCCGACGGTGGTGAACTGCTTGGTGTACTCCGAGCGCGTGGCGGCGACGAGACTCATCGCGGCACCTCCTGGTCGAGGGGCTGATCGGCGGGTCGGTCCGCGGCCCGGTCGTCGTGGCCGGCGGGCGAGACGATGTCGATCACCCCGGTCGACGCGACGGCGTACGACTGCCGCGGACCCGCCTCGGGGGCCTCCGGCGCGCTGCGCACCGTGCGCGGCGGAGTCATGACCGCGACGAGGGCGGTCGAGGGCCGCGCTTCGTCGGGACCGGGTGCGTCGGAGGAGAGCGCGTCGTGGCTCACCGCGGGGGCCGGTGCGCCGGTGGGAGCAGGGAAGGCGTCGAGGTTCGTGGTGGACGGCGGGGTCTCGGCATCCGGGGCGGGCTCGGACGGGGCGGCCGCACCCGCGCTCTCGTGCACGCGCACCCCGCTGACCAGTTCGAGGAAGATGTCCTCGAGGCTCGCGCCCTTGCTCTGCAGGTTCGACAGGGCGATCCCCGCACCCGCGGCGAGGCCGCCGATCTCGACGGGATCGTGGTGACGGATCGTGAAGCCGTTACGGAGCAGCTGGTACTCGATGCCGCGCTCGTCGAGCACGCGCGACAGACCCGCGCGATCGGGCGAGTCGACCACGGTGGCGTATTCGTCGGGGTCGGCGAGGTCTTCGATGCCGCCTTGGAACACCAGGCGGCCGCGCGAGATGATCAGCAGCGCGTCGACCGTCTGCTGCACCTCGGCGAGGAGGTGCGACGAGATGAGGACGGTGCGACCCTCTTCGGCGAGGTGCCGCAGGAGCGAGCGCATCCACCGGATGCCCTCGGGATCGAGGCCGTTCGAGGGCTCGTCGAGCACGACGACACCCGGGTCGCCGAGGAGCGCCGTGGCGAGTCCGAGACGCTGGCGCATGCCGAGCGAGAAGCCGCCGACCCGTCGACCGGCGACATCGGCGAGCCCGACCAGGCCGAGGACCTCGTCGACGCGGGAGGTCTGCAGGCCCGCCGCGCGCGCGTAGACCTTGAGGTGGTTCGCCGCCGAGCGCCCGGGGTGGAAGCTCGAGGCCTCGAGGGCTGCGCCCACCGTCTGCAGCGGCGAGGTGAGCTCGCTGAAGTGCTTGCCGCCGATCGTCGCTGTGCCCGACGTGGGGCGGACGAGGCCCAGCAGCATGCGCAGCGAGGTGGTCTTGCCGGCGCCGTTGGGACCGAGGAAGCCGGTGACCTGTCCGGGTTCGATCCGGGCCGAGAGATCGTCGACGGCGGAGATCGAGCCGAAGCGTTTGGTGAGCCCGGCGAGCTCCAGCACCTGTCCGTCGGGCATACGGCACCTTTCGTTCTGCGTGCGTTCTTCCCATCTTCCCCGATCCGGGGGCGAAAACACAGTTATCCACAGCCGAGGGCGCGGCGAACCGCCTGTGTAACGTGGCACCGTGCACGCACAGCGAACCGAAGACGTCAGCGCCGGCGACACCGCCGCAGACAGCGTCCTGGTCGGAGGCCGTGGCGGCCTCGGTCATCTGACGCTGAATCGCCCGCGGGCCATCAACGCCCTCGACCTCGAGATGATCCGCGCCCTCCACGTGACGCTCGATCGCTGGGAGCGCGACACCGACGTCGACGTGGTGCTCCTCGACGGGGCGGGGGAGCGCGGTTTCTGCGCCGGTGGCGACGTGCGCGCGCTGCACGAGATGGTCACGGCGGGTCGGGTCGACGAGGTGCACGCCTTCTTCCGCGAGGAGTACGCGCTCGATCACCGCATCGCGATCTCGCGCAAGCCCGTCATCGCGATCGCCGACGGCGTCTGCATGGGCGGAGGGATCGGCTTGGCCGGTCACGCGGCCATCCGCATCGTGACGGAGCGGTCGAAGCTCGCCATGCCCGAGACCCGCATCGGCTTCACCCCCGACGTGGGCGGATCGTGGCTGTTGGGGCGGGCCCCCGGCCGTCTCGGCGAATACCTCGCCCTCACGGGAGGGACGATGGATGCCGCGGACGCGGTGTACGCCGGCTTCGCCGACCACATGGTGCCGACCGCGCACCTCGAGGCGCTGTACGAGGCGCTCGAGAACCGCGCCGACCCGTCGAGTCCCACCGAGCTGGTGCTGCTGTTCGACGAGACCCCGGAGCGGTCGCGACTCGAGGACGCGCGGGAGTGGGTCGATGACGCTTTCGCGGCCGAGGACGTGTCCGGCATCGTGGACCGTCTGCGTGCGAGACCCGAGCCCGAAGCGCGCGACACCGCCGAGCTGCTGGCGTCGTCGGCGCCGACCGCGCTCGCCGTGACGCTCGAGGCGGTGCGTCGCGCTCGCGAGCTGCCCTCGCTGCGCGCCGCTCTCGCCCAGGAATACGGCCTGGTCATGTGGTTCGCGTTCACGCAACCCGACCTGGTCGAGGGGATCCGCGCCCAGGTGGTCGACAAGGACCGGTCGCCGTCGTGGTCGCCTGCGCGCCTCGAGGACCTTCCTGCCGAGCGCGTCGCCGAAGCCTTCGCGTACGCGCCGGAGCCCGCGCTCTGGTGACAGCGCCGTCGCGTCCGCGAGATGTGATCGCGCTCCCACGTCTGCGACCCGACCGTCCGGGCCGCACTCAGCCGCAGCGGGTTAGCCTGAGAGGCGCCGCGTCCTCGCGGCAGAACGGATGAACGCACGTGTTCGACAGTCCCATGTCGTCTTCGGCATACGAGGTGCTCCGGGTCGCGGCCGACATCGATGACGAGGGTCTGCGCCGCGCCTACCGCGTGCGTCTGCGCGAGACCCATCCCGACACCGGAGGCGACGCCGCCCTGTTCGTCCAGGTCCAGCGTGCCTGGGAGCTCGTCGGCACGCCCGAGGCGCGCAGCGCCTACGACCGGGGCCGCGGGACGGCTCCCGGCGAATGGGGCGGTGGGGTGCAGGCATCCGCTCCCTCCCGTCCGGCCGACACGCGACCGCGCGCACGATCGCACGGCCAGCCCGGCGGGTGGCGTCGCGAGCGGTATCTCGGACTCATCCGCGAGTGGGTCGGGCGCGGCGTCGACATCGCCGACCCCTACGACCCCGCTCTCGTGCGGTCGGCCCCGCCCGAGATCCGCCACATCCTCGCCGACGCGCTCGCCGAGGAAGAGACCGCCCGGCTCGTCGCGGAGTTGGGCATGGGCTACACCGTCTGGCACGACGTGTTCGCCGATCGCGACGGACGCGACCCGGAGCAGAAGCTCGACCACCTCGTCCTCGGTCCGAGCGGCCTCTACGCCCTGCTGAGCGAGGACTTCGGCGGCCCCGTGGGGGTGCGCCGTGGCGAGATCACCGGCCCCAACGTGATCGGATCCCCCGTGACCGAGCTCGTGTCGCGCGCTCGCGTGATCGCGCGCGCGGCCGGTGTCCGCTTCAGCGGGGCGATGGTCGTGCTGCCCGACGACGCGGTGCTCGACGCGATCACCGAGCTCGGCAAAGTGCGGGGAACGCCCGTGGCGCTGGTCACGCGCAGTGCGCTCACGACCCTGTTGCGCAGAGGGATCACCGGGGGGCGCGAGGTCGGCGGCACCGAGCTGTTCGACATCCGCACGCGTCTGCAGCAGCGCGTGCGGCACGTCTGACTCGCGACACCCGCCGCGGACATGCCTAGGGTGGAGGCATGAGTACCGACGAGACCGCGGGTGCCTCGGCATCCGACGACATGAAGCGCAAGTTCAAGGAAGCGCTCGAGAAGAAGAACGGTCAGCACCGTTCGGGTCAGGCGCACCTCGACGGCCACTCCGCCGTGCAGGGAACGCACGGAGCGGTCACCAAGCGGGAGTTCCGTCGCAAGAGCGGCTGAGCCTCTCGGCCGACGTCACCTGAGGTGCCGGGGATCACGTCTCGTGCGCGAGACCCCCGGCACCTCACGCGCGTTTCAGGGGCGCGTCGAAGAACGCCAGCTCCAGCGCCATGGATCGGTCGTACGCGGTCGCCATCTCACGGCGGGTGGCGGGGGATGCCGTTCGCGCGGCGGCATCCGCGATTCTCTCGGCCGCGGCCGACGACGCGGCGAACGTCTCGTCGCCATAGGCCGTGAGCCAGTCGGCGTAGGGGTGGGTGGGGCCGAAGGTGCCTCTCCAGCGGGCCCCGATGTCGGTGTAGAGCACGTAGCACGGCAGGATCGCCGCGACCAGGACCGCGTACGACCCGCCGGCTGCGGCGGCGTGCAGGTGGTCGGTGTACGCCCAGGTCGTCGGGGCGGGTTCGAGCCCCGCCGGGTCGACGTGCGACTGATGCAACGTCGCCTCCTCGGCGAGGCAGGCCACCGAGCCCGCGGCCCAGAACCGCTGTTCCTCGGCGGTGGGGGCCAGGGCGGCGACGCGTGCGAGCACGCGGGCGTACTCGCGCAGGTAGAGCAGGTCCTGGCCGAGATACCAGGCGAAGGCGTCACGGTCGAGATCTCCGGATGCCAGACCCCCGACGAACCCGCACGCGTCGACCTCTGCGCGGATGGAGGCGGTGGCATCCCACCGCTCGTTGCTCCACGATCGGCCGAGGTCGATGTGCGGGCGCAGCTCGTGCAGGTGGTCGATCGGGCCGTTGCCGCGACCGACGTGCAGGGCTTCGGCGTGCTCCAGGGCTCCGGTGAGCCAGCGCTTCGCGCGGGTGAGGGCGTCGGGCCAGGGCAGACCGTGCGCGGCGAGGGTCGCCATGGCCGACGACAGCGAGCAGCCGGTGCCGTGGGTGTGCGGGGTATCGACACGGCGGCCCGGAACCTCGTGCACACCGGTGGCGTCGACGATGGCATCCGGGCACTGTCGGCCGTCCAGGTGTCCGCCCTTGAGGAGGACCGCGGTGTCGGCCGTTGCGGCGAGCTGTTCGGCCTGGGCGACCGCGGCCTCCCATGTCGTCGCGACGGGTTCGCGCACCAGTACCGCGAGTTCGGGGAGGTTGGGGGTGACGAGGTCGGCGCGGCGGCAGAGTGCGCGCACGGCGTCTTCAGCGTCCGCCTTGAGAAGGCGGTCACCGCTGGTGGCGACCATGACGGGGTCGAGGACGACGATCGGCGGTCGCGTGGCGGTGAGCCACTGGTCGACGGTGGCGATGACGTCGGTCGAGCCGAGCATGCCGATCTTCACCGCGTCGATGTCGACGTCGTCGCCGACCGCGCGCAGCTGCTCCTCGAGGAAGGCCGTCGGCGGTACGTGGACGCTGCGGACCCCGCGGGTGTTCTGGGCGACCAGGGCGGTGACCGCGGCCATTCCGTAGCCGCCGAACGCGGCGATCGATTTCAGGTCGGCCTGGATGCCCGCCCCGCCGGTCGGATCGGTGCCGGCGATGCTGAGGACGCGGGGGATCATGCTCCGTCCTCCCACGCCGCGCGGAGGTGTCGGACGACCTCGCCCGGGTCGTCGGCCTCGCTCACCAGAGAGACGACGGCGACTCCCGCGGCACCGGCGCGGCGGAGGGCGGTGACGTCGTCGAGGCCGATCCCCCCGATCGCGACGCACGGGAGGGGAGCGGATGCCGCGAGCTCGCCGAACCCGTCGATGCCGAGCGGTCGCGGGTGGTCGGGTTTCGTCGAGGTGGCACGGATGACGCCGACGCCGAGGTAGTCGACCGTGCCCGCGGGCAGCGCCTCCGCCGCGGTGAGGTGCGCCGGGGTGTTCGCCGTCCATCCGATGAGGGCGTCGGGTCCGAGCAGTGCGCGCGCCGCGTCGACGGGCAGGTCGCTCTGGCCGAGATGGACGCCGTCGACGCGAGCGCGGTCTCCGGTGGGACCGACCGTTGTGCCCACGCGTTCGCGCGCGGCGAGGACGATGTCGAGGCGATCGTCGACGACGAACGTGCAGCGTCCCGCGATGACGTCGGCGAGGTCGAGGGTGCGGGCGAACAGTTCTGCGCCGCTCGCGACCTTGTCGCGCAGTTGCACCACGCTCACGCCCGCGGTGACGGCCTCGTCGACGAGGTCGCGCAGGCGCGCGAACGGCACGCGGTGATCGGTGACGAGGTGCAGGGACAGGTCGGCGGTCATCGTGCGACCTCGGTGTCGACGCGGACGCGTCCGTCGAGGTCGGCGGGCTGGATCGCGGCCAGTTCGTCGAGGAACGCCACCGCGAACGACCCCGGCCCTCCTGTTCGGGATGCCGCCCGCTCCGCCGCCACGGCCCAGATCGCGCTGGCGGCGCTCGCCGCATCGAACGCGGGGGCGACGGCGAGGAGGCTCGCCATCGCGGCCCCGAGCGCGCAGCCGCCGCCGGTGACCTTGGTCAGCAGGGCGCTGCCGCCGGTCACGCGCGCCGTGCGGGTGGCATCCACGATGAGGTCGGTCTCTCCCGAGACGGCGACGGTGCCGCCGGTGCGGATCGCGAGGGAGCGTGCGGCGTCGAGGGCGTCTTCGGCGGAGTCGGTGGCGTCGACCCCGCGGCCGCCGGCGCCGGCTCCCGCGAGGGCGAGGATCTCGGACGCGTTCCCGCGGATGATCGCGGGTCGGTGTTCGAGGAGCTCGTGTGCGAGGGCGGTGCGCACGGGCAGGGCGCCGACGGCGACGGGGTCGAGGACCCAGGGGGTTCCCGCGGTGACGGCCTCGCGGGCGGCATCCCTCTGCTCGCTCGTGGGGGTGCCGAGATTGACGAGCACCCCGCCCGAGATTTCGGCGAACATCCCGGCCTCGCCGGGGATGTCGCACATCGCGGGTGCCGCGCCGAGGGCGAGCAGCGCGTTGGCGGTGAAGTTCGTCACCACCGCGTTCGTGACGCACTGCGTCAGCGGGGCGGCCTCGCGCAGAGCGTCGAGGGCTGCTGCGGCGGTGCTGGTTGTGAGGGTGGACGGAGACGACGACGTGCGAACGACCATTCGCGACATCCCTTCGCTAGTACGAACTAGATCAGGTTCGACGGGTGTGTTCTCAGCCCTTGCGGGCACCCCGTGTCACTGTCTGGCACGCTAGCAGGTCGTCGGCATCCGGATGCCGCGCTCCGGATGCCGCGTCTCAGTCGTCGCGCGAGCCCGCGGCGGCGTTCTCGGAACGGGGACCGGTCTCTTCGTCGTCTTCGAGGCGAGGGGCGATGGGGCCGCCGAGGCCGCGTCGCTCGTCGCGGCGATCGGAGCGTGAGCCCGAGCCCGAGCCCATACCTCCGGCGCCCCGGCTGCCGGCGGCGCCGGCCGTGCCGCCGCCCGCCGTGCCGCCCCCGGCTCCACCGGTGGTGGCCGACGTCCCGGCTCCACGGCTTCCGGCCGCGGCGGCGTTCGCGCCGGTTCCGGATGCGCCCGTGCCGCCTGCGCCGCCGCCCAGGGAGCCGGTGCCCGAGCGTCCGCCGAGCCCGGTGCCGGTGGCCGAGGCTCCGCTCTTGCCGAGGAGTCCTCCGCTCCCGCTGATGGGTCGTCCGGCGGCCGCGGTGCTCGAACCCGCCCCCGAGCTCAACCGGCTGAGGGCCGCTGCGCCACCGCCCCCGGCGATCAGTCCGGCCGAGAGGCCCGAGCCGAGGCCCGCCCCGCCCCCGGAGATCCCGCCGGGGAAGGGGCCCCCGATCAAGCCGGGGCCGGAGACATGTCCGGGGAGGGTGCCGATACCCGAGATCGAGCCGTCCGGCGTCGGCGGGGTGTAGTGCGGGGGAACCTGGCCGAGGTCGATGCCGGGGCCACGCGGGGTGTCGGGACGGGGAACCAGGTGTTCCGGCGTGGGCGTGATCTGGACGGGGTCCGCCGGGTCGTATCCGCGGGGAACAAAGGTGGGGGAATCGTTCGTCGATCCCGTCGGCCTAGTGCCGGGACGAGGCCCGCCCCCGGAGGGGTATCCCCCGGTAGTGGTGGGAGTCTCCTCTTCAACGAAGCGTTTCGGCTTGGTCACCTGGAACTCGGCCGGCGGGGGTGAGGGCGGGTTTAAACCCTGCAGCGTGCCGCTGACGGATTCGAAATCCCGCTTCGCCTGAGCCTCGCGCTGCTGACTAAGTTGTCCGTTGAACGCCTGCACAGCCCCTTCACCCGCCAGCAAAGCCAGCGGCCCGAAAATGAGCGTCGTCCCCACAGCAGCGGTTCGAACCAAAGACTCCTGTCCCGAGGTCAGCTCGCCTGCGGGAAGATTGGCAAGCCGTTCACGCGCATCATCTCGAACGCCGTTGGCGGTTTCGAGGGCGGTCTGCAGCGTCTTCTCGAGATAAACGATCTGCTCTCCGATCGTGTTTCTCGCGGCGAGGAACTTCGCGGAGGCTGCGTCAGCAGAATCGCCCTCGATACCCGGCTGCTGCGCGGCCGCGCCGACGACATCACGAAGTTCGACCAGCTTGGCAACCAGGTTTCGCACAATAGGGACGTCGAAGGGGGCACCGCCGTCGGCGATGTTGATGAGACCCTGCTCATAAGGACCGGTCATCGCGCTGCTCCTGTTCGGTTTCTTCTCGTTCTCGTAACCACAACCAGGGTGATGACCGCCCCGGCGAGAACGGCGACAGCGAGAGCGGCGACGGCGATCGGCAGGAGCCAGCTCATGGCGGTCGACGCATTCTGCGGCGAGTCATCCCCGGATCGGGGGGCGGCCGGGCCCTGAGGGGAGTCGGCTTGAACGGCCGGCGGATAGGTGAACCCACGTTGAGCAGCGGCCTCGATATCGGCGTCTGTCGGTTGCGGGTCCCCCCGTGAAAGTAACGGATTCTCTTTCGGGTACTGCGAGGGGCTCTCGCGGAGGAGGTGTGCTGGCCAGGCAAGGCCGTACCCGAATCCGCTCGCAGAATCGTAGATCAGCTCGTGGTCGTCCTTGCCGGTGTTATGGATCGCACTCTGCAAGAGTTGATTGCCCGTGGCGTCTGCGTACTTCTGTTTAGTCAGCGCCATCATGCCCGCGACAATTGGCGCTGCGAATGACGAGCCGGAAGCTGCAACCGATTGAGTCCAGGAACCGCCCACTCTCCCAATCGTGGGGAGATCCACGCCCGGGGCGACGAGTGTCGTCCATGCCAGCGCAAACGGACTTCCATCGGCGGTCTTCTGAAGTGCCCCAGCCTGATCAACCGCGGATATATTCAGCACACCACGGAAGCCGTCGAGACCCTTCCCTTTGGGGGTGGTCGGGTTAGAAGTCGCCGAGATGAGGATGACCCCCTTCGCGATGGCGTTCGCGACGACGTCCGCATCGCCTGAGCGCGGGGAATCGAGCACAGAGGTGGTGACAATCTGAGCGCCCCCATCGACCGCACGTTGGATCGCCAGAGCGCCGGGGCTGAGTGTGTCGGCGTACTCCGATGCGGTACAGGCTTCGCCCTCTTTCGTACCGTAGCTATAGAACGTAACGTCCGCGTCAGGCGCCATCCCCCTGATGGCCCCGGGACCGTCCCCTGTACCGATAATCTGCGCCACGAGAGTCGTCCCGTGAACCGAGTCGCCTGTCACCTCGGTGGTGGTGGGTAGGGGGTACTCGGCGCACAGGGACCGCGCATCCACCGCGAGGCTCCGCCCAAAGAACGAGGGGAGATCCGGATTGATGTTTCCGTCGATCACGGCGATCTTCACGCCTTTTCCGGTCCACCCCTCAGCATGGATGGCGCCGATGCCATAGGCGTCGTACCACCACGAACTGGGCTCATCGGCCGCGGAAGCTGAGGCGCTGCCGCTGGCAACGAGAAGCACCGCCAGGGCCGAGGCGGCGAGCCGGTTCCGAAGCCGCCGAAATCTCATTGGCCGAACCCGGATCGCGACGCTGCAGTATCGGACTCGGTCGGAGTGGTGGCGGCCGGGCTCGAGGGCGAAACCGCCGAGGTTGATGTCGGGGTGCCGACCTCGTCGATCAGAGTCGTCATGCGGCGGGCCTCGTCGGCGCTCATCTGATTTCTTTCCAGCAGCAGCCGGACGGCGTCGGCGAGCGCGTCGGCATTGCGAGCGGTGAAGTCGCGCACCTCCTGGATACGCCCGGCGATCTCGGCGGCGACACCTTCGAGCTTCTTCATGTACGCCTCGGGAGCGTCCTCTTCGCGGTTGCCGTGAACGACGGTGATCACGGCGTCGTCGGGCAGTTCGTCGCTCGCTCGGCGGATGCGCGAGACGTGGTAGTCGCCCACTCCGTCTTCGACGCGGATCATCCCGACCATGTCCAGGTTCCTTTCGCGCGGCACGAACGGGGATCCTGACCGTCGCTGTGAGCGTCGCCCCCCGGTTTCGCTTGCGAGTCAATGATGGCGCATCTGCCGAGTTGAGCAAACCAGTTATCCACAGCAGTCGGCCCTCCTCTCGGGCGCGATCAGTACCGCGCGGAGAACCCACCGTCGGCGTGCAGCAGCTGACCGCTGATCCAGCGGCCCTCGTCGGACAGCAGGAAAGCGGTGATGGCCGCGATGTCGCGGGGTGTCCCGAGCCGAGCCAGGGGATGGTGTGGGGCTAACCCGTCGCGGGTGGTGTCATCCATCCAGCCGGTGTCTATCGGACCCGGATTCACGACGTTGGCGGAGATGCGGCGCGGACCGAGCTCGCGTGCGGCCGAGATGACGATTCGATCGAGAGCCCCCTTCGAGGCGCCGTACGGAAGATTGCCAGTGGTGTGATCGCTTGTGAAGGCGACGATCGCGCCACCCGTGTCAGAGACCTGCCGGGCGAACGCGGCGATCAGCAGGAGGGACGCGCGGGCGTTCACGGCGATATGGCGATCGAAGCTTTCCGCGGTGGTGTCGATGATGCCGGACTTGATGTCGTGTGCGTGGCTCAGGACGAGAGCCTGGATCGGCCCGCGATCGATCGAGACGCGCTCGACGAGCTTGGTGGGGCCCGAGACGTCTGCGAGGTCGCAGGGATAGTCACCATCGGAGAGGTCGCTCGTCACGACCTCCCAGCCGTCACTTCTGAGCCGGGGCACGATGCCCGCCGCGATGCTGTTCGGTCGAGCTGCTCCGGTTACCAAGGCGAGAGGCATGGAGCTGAGCGTAGAGGGCACGGCCGACGCTCTCGTAGACGCCGGTCGGCCGCCCTGTACGCGATCGGATGTTCCCCCAGCTCCGTGCGGGTCGACAAGCGGAGCGGCTCGAGCGCGTGGGCGCCCAGTGACGAGCGTCGCCACACCTGCAGTCCTGCCACGAGAACCCCGCCGAACGAGCCCAGCGTGAAGCGCCCGGGCGCGCACAAAGGCATCCCGGGTAACACGCCACGCGCGTCAGAACGGTGGGGGTGTGCCGTCGTCGTCGGAGTCGGGCGGGGGTGGGTCGTCGGGAAGGAAGCGGACGGCGGGGGAGTAGGGGAGGGGTTCGTCGGTGTAGGTGCGGCCGGTGGGGCTGGTCCATTGGAGGATTCCGCCGGGGAGTTGTTCCACGCTCCAGCGGGTGAACTGCTTCTGGGTGTGGTGGCGTTGGCAGAGGTGGGCGAGGTTCGCGACGTGGGTGGGGCCGCCGAGGGCGTGTTCGCGGGTGTGGTCGACTTCACAGCGGATGGCGGGGACGGTGCACCCGGGCCAACGGCAGCGGCGGTCGCGGGCGCGGAGATAGCGGTCGATGGCGGTGGTGCGGTGGTAGGTGTCGGTGTGAAGGACGGCACCGGTGATGGGGTGGGTGATGACGCGGTCCCAGGGGAGGGTGGTGGCTTCGGCGAGGCCGCGGGCGGTGGCGGCGTCGAGGGGGCCGTGCCCGATGAGTTCGGCGGGGTCGTCATTCTCGGCGGTGGGGTCGAGGATCGTGAGGGCCGGGACGACGACCTGAACGCGGGCGCGGATGGCTCCGAGGGCGCCGGGACCGTCGTCGGTGCGGGTGGGGTCGGCTTCGGGGGCTGCGGTGAGGAGCAGGTCGGTGAGGATGTCGGCGCGGGGCTGCGCGGTGGTGCGTTCGTCGCTCACCGCCTGGGGGTCGTCGAGGCGGGCGTCGATGAGGGCTTTGGCTTGCAGGGTGAGACGGTCGTGGATTCCGACCGCGAGGACGGTGGGGAGGGTGGCGACGAGGTCCGACATTCCGTCGGGGCCGGTCACGATCCTCACGCATCGGGTGTCGCGGCCGCGGCGGTGGCGCTCGGTGAGGGTGGTGGGGTGCAGGCGTTCGGCGAGGGCGGCGAGGCGTGAGCGGAGGCGCCCGGGGCTGAGGCCTTCTGCGGTGCTCACTGCGAGGGCGTCGAACTGTTCCCGCACCTCGACGGGGAGGGGTGAGCCGACATCGAGGATGGTGTTCACGTGGGTGCGGGTCAGGGTCCCGGACTCCCACGCCGACAACGTGTCGGGGTAGTCGTCGACGAGGGTCATCGCCCGGGTCATCTGGGTGTGCACGGTGCGGTCGGAGAGGTTTTCGGCCGCGGCGATCTCGGATGCCACCTCGCGCAGAGCGAGCTCGGCGGCGCGGGAGGACGCGCGCTGTCCCGCCATGACGTCGAGGGCGAGGTGGCCGGCCTCGGCGAGGGCGCGGGTGCGCGCAGCCTCGACTGCAGCGAGAGCGATGCTGGCGCGGCGGACCTCGTCGACGAGCACCGACAGAACGCGGGGTCCGTCGGTGGGGTTCGTCGGGGAGGAGCCATCGTGCATGTGTGCATGCTAGCGGTGACCTCCGACATTGCAGCGGAAAGAAAACTCCAGGTGGGGACAACTAATCGCGGAGCGGGCCTGTGGAGGAATGGGCTTCCGGAGGGACAGGTGCGAGAGGGACCAATGCCGGGTGGGGAGCGGCCGCGACCGACGGGCTCAGCCACCTCGCACGAAAGCCGGCGGCGACTCCGCCCCCACTCACCGGCGAAACGCGGGCGAGCCTCAGTGCTCACCGATCGCGCAGCGCCGCCCGCACGAATTCGACCGCATCGTCCGCGGAGACCCCGAGGCGGCGCACAGCCTCGACGTACGTGCGCGCCGCACCCGCGGCGCGAGCGGAGGCCGCGTCGGCCCCCTTCACGAACGTGCCGGCACGGCCGCGCGTCTCGACGTAGCCCGCCTCCTCGAGTTCCTTGTAGGCGCGTGCCACGGTGTTCGCGGCGAGACCGAGCTCCGTCGCCAGAGTCCGAACGGGCGGCAGACGCGTCCCCGCGACGAGTTCCCCGGTGTCGATCTGCGCGATGACCTGCGTCCGCACCTGCTCGAACGGCGGCACCGACGAGGTGGCATCCACGGAGAGATCCATCGCTCAGTCGTTCAGGCCGAAGAGGTCGAGAGGGTGGGTGAGGCGCCACCACGGGCTCGGCGGGTCGATCTCGCCGGTGAGCTTCACATCCACCGTGTCGGCGTCGACGGGACCGGTCGCGGTCAGCGTCCCGACGGTCGAGCCCGCCGCGGTGGTGTCGCCGAGGCTGAAGGACGTCGAGGTCTGCGCCGCGCCGCCGTTCCACAGCACGACCGTGGCGTCGGACGCGGTCACGAGATCGATGTCGGGACCCCACAGCGTCTCTGCCTTGCCGACCAGCGTCCCGGCGGGCACCGAGGGCTTCGGCTGCAGTTCCTGCTCGATGCGGGCGAAGAGGTCGCGCGCGGCCTGGTTGCGGCTGTCGGGCCCGGGCTGACCGAGCACGGCGGCGTAGGCGCGCACGGTGGCGGTGCCGACGGTGATGTCTTTCGCGGTGAGCAGGTTCCAGGCGTCGAGCGTGCCCGTCTTCACCCCGACCACTCCGGGGTCGGCCAGCAGAGCGTTGCCGTTCTTGAACGTGCCGGCCCCGGGCAGGGTCAGCTCGGGGGTACGCACGATCTCGGCGATCACGGGATTGGCGAGCGCCCGCTCGGCGAGGGCGATGAGGGCGGAGGGAGTCGCGGTGTTGCCGGCTTCGATCCCGGTGGGGTTGACGATCGTGATGCCCTCGATGCCCCGTTCGGCGAGGTACTGGGTCGCGGCGGCCGAGAATTCGGCATCCGTTCCGAAGAGATCCGTCGACAGACGCTGCGCGTAGTTGTTGGCGGAGGCGATGAGCATGCCCTGCAGCATCTGCAGTTGGGTGAGGCTGCCGCCGGCGGGAACGTCGAGCGAGGATTCGCCCCGGGCCCGGTACTGCCAGTAATCGGCGCTGTCGGCCTGCGTGAAGCTGTAGCTCTCGCCCTGTTCTCCCGGGGCGAGGGGCAGCCGGTCGAGAACGACGAGCGCCGTAACGATCTTGGTGATGCTCGCGATCGACTCGGGAGCGCTGGCCGACGACGACAGGGTGTCGGGGACGCCGTCGATCGCGATCGCCGCTTCGCCCTCGGCGGGCCATGCCGGAACGGCCGCCGCGGCGGCGATCGGCTGCACGGCCACGGGGCGGGTCGTCGGCATGACGGCGTTCAACGGCCACAGCAGCGTCGTCGCGGCGTACGCGGCGATGATCAGCACGAAGAGAAGCGTGGGGATGACCGTGCCGGGACGAAGGATCGGCCGACGGGCGCCGGCGAGCAGGTCCGCGGAGCGGGACGTGGCACCCGAGACGACGAAAGCGGGGGCCGGGCGCGGAGCGCTCGCATCGTCGGGATCGATCCACAGCAGCGCGCCGAGCGCGACCGGAAGAGGAGTGGCGGGAACAGATGGCTCGCCCGTCACGGCGGGGGCGTCTCGGGAGGGGGAGTCGGATGCCGCGGGCTCGGTCGCCGCGGCAGGTGCCCCGCCCGTGAGAGAGCCGTTCGCCGCGAGGTCATTCGCCGAGGGAGTGGATGCGCCATGCGCCGCCGGCTCGGAGCGGACAGCCGGGGACGTGGCATCCGGAACCGAGAGGGCCGGGCCCAGGTCGTCCGTCGTCGACAGGGCGGGTCCGAAGTCGCCGGAGGTCGCCGCGCGGGGGGAGGAGTCCTGTGTACGCAGCGCACGCCGTGAGGCCGGGGTCTGCTCGTGCACCCGCCCACGCTACCCCGCCCTATACTCTTCACGACAACCACGGGAGTCCGGTGAGCCGGGCTGAGAGGAAGCGAATCCACGCTTCGACCGTCGAACCTGATCCGGATCATGCCGGCGCAGGGAGGAGAGAAATGCACACGTCCACGTCTGCCCTCGCGAACCGCTCTTCGGTCGCCACCACGGACCGTTTCCGGTGGCGCGTCGTCGACATCGTCGTCGCCGCCGTCCTCGGCGTCGCGATCGGCCTGCTCTTCTGGGGCTGGAACACCGTCGGCGGCCTCTGGTTCACCGCGATGGACGGCCTCACCCCGGGCCTCGGCGGGATCGCCGTCGGCATCTGGCTGATCGGCGGCGTCATCGGCGGCCTCGTCATCCGCAAGCCCGGCGCGGCACTGCTCGTCGAGCTGATCGCGGCGATCGTGTCGGCGCTGATCGGCAACGTGTGGGGCGTCACCACGATCTTCTCGGGGCTGGCCCAGGGCCTCGGCGCGGAGCTGATCTTCCTCGCCTTCCTCTATCTGCGGTTCACGCTGCCCGTCGCGATGCTCGCGGGTGTGGGTGCGGGCGTCGGCGCGTGGGTGCTCGAGCTGTTCCTCACCCCCAACCTCGCCAAGTCCCTCGAGTTCAACCTCATCTACCTCGGCACCCTCGCTGTCTCGGGTGCCCTGCTGGCCGGTCTCGTCGGCTGGCTGCTCGTGCGCGCCCTCGCCGCCACCGGAGCGCTCAGCCGCTTCGCCGCGGGCCGGGAAGCGCGTCGCGACGTCTGATGACGGGCCCCGCACGCGTCGACGTCGAGGGCTGGGGTTGGCGATACGCCGGTCGTAAGCTCCCCGCCACGCGCGAGGTCGACCTCGTCATCGAGCCCGGGGAGCGCGTCCTGCTGCTCGGCGCGTCGGGAGCCGGCAAGTCGACCCTGCTCGCGGGCCTGGCGGGACTGCTCGGCGGGAGCGACGAGGGGGAGACCACCGGCCGCATCCTCGTCGACGGCGCCCCACCCGAGTCGCAGCGGGGCCGTATCGGCCTGGTGCTGCAGGATCCCGAGGCGGGCATCGTGCTGTCGAAGGTCGGCGACGACATCGCCTTCGGGTGCGAGAACCTCGGCGTCCCCGCGGCGCAGATCCCCGCGCGGGTGGCCGAGGCCGTGGCATCCGTGGGTCTCGCCGTTCCCCTCGACCGCCCCGCCAAGGCGCTGTCGGGCGGGCAGAAGCAACGGCTCGCCCTCGCCGGGGTGCTGGCGATGCGACCGGGACTCCTGCTGCTCGACGAACCCACGGCCAACCTCGACCCCGAGGGAGTGGCCGAGGTGCGCGTCGCCGTGGAGGGGGTCGTGGCGCGCGAGGGCACGACCCTCGTGCTCATCGAGCACCGCACGGCGGTGTGGGCCGACCTCATGACCCGGGTCGTCGTACTCGCCCCCGGTGGCGGAGTGCTGGCCGACGGACCGCCCGAGCGCGTGTTCGCCGAGTACGGGGAGGCCCTGGCCGCCGCGGGCGTGTGGGTGCCGGGTCGCCCGGTCGACCTTCCCGTGCTCGCTCCGGTCTCGGCGCTTGATGCCGTGCTGCGCGCGTCCGCCCTGTCGATCGGGCGAGAGAAGGGCGCCGTCGTGGCCTCGGGGCTCGACGTCTCCCTGCCGCGCGCGGCAGGAACGGTGATCACGGGACCGAACGGCGCGGGGAAGTCGACCCTCGCGCTCACGCTCGCGGGACTGCTCCCCGAACTCGCCGGCGAGGTCGTCGCCGCGGAAGAACTCGCCGCGCGCGGGATCCGTCGCCCGGTGCGCTGGCGATCGACCGAGCTGCTCACCCGCATCGGGACGGTCTTCCAAGAGCCCGAGCACCAGTTCCTCGCCGCGACCCTGCGCGACGAACTCGCGGTCGGCCCCCGTGCTCTGCGCATGGCGCCGGCCGAGGTCGACCGCATCGTCGACGAGCTGCTGGAGCGCCTCGATCTGGCATCCCTCGCTCTCGCCAATCCCTTCACGCTGTCGGGGGGACAGAAGAGGCGCCTGTCGGTCGCGACGGTGCTCGCGGCCTCTCCCGAGGTGATCGTGCTCGACGAGCCGACCTTCGGTCAGGACCGCCGCGGGTGGATGGAGCTCGTCGCCCTGCTCCAGCGCGAGATCGCGCGCGGGCGCACGGTGGTCGCCGTCACGCACGACGCCGACGTGGTGCGTCACCTCGGTCAGCACCGCATCCGGATGGGGGATGCCGCGTGAGCGCCGTCACCACCGAGCGTCCGCGCACCGCCTGGCTCGACGGGGTGAACCCCGTCACGAAGGTCGCGATGGTGATCGTGCTGGCGGCCCCCCTGCTCGTCTCGATCGACGCCGTGAGCGCCGCGACGGCGCTGCTGCTCGAACTGCTGTGCGTGCCGCTCACGGGACTGACCTTCGCCGCGGTCCTCACGCGCCTCGTGCCCGTGATCGTCTTCGCCCCCGTCGCCGCGGTGAGCATGCTGCTCTATGCCCGGCCGGGGGGGACCGTGTACGGCACGTTCTTGTTCGCGACGGTGAGCGACGACTCGATCGCCCTCTCGCTCGCCGTGCTGGTGCGCGTGGTCGCCCTGGCCCTGCCGATCATCTTGATCTTCGCCCGCACCGACCCCACCGAGCTCGCCGACGCCCTCGCACAGGTGGCGAAGCTGCCCAGCCGCTTCGTACTGGGCGTTCTGGCCGGAGCCCGGACGGTCGGCCTTTTCGTCGACGACTGGCGCACGATGAGCCTGGCCCGTCGCGCCCGTGGACTGGGCGACCGCGGGGCCCTCCGCCGCTTCTTCTCGATGGCGTTCGTGCTGCTCGTGTTCGCCGTGCGGCGCGGCACGAAGCTCGCCACGGCGATGGAGGCGCGGGGGTTCGGCTCCGACATCGAGCGCACGTGGGCGCGCCCCTCGACTCTCTCGGGTCGGGATGCCGTGGCCCTGGCCGCCGCTCTCGCGCTCATCGCTGTCGCCCTCGGGGCCGCGGTGGTGTCGGGGGCGTTCCGGGTGGTGGGGACGTAGACCTCCGTGGAGGGTCCGCAACGCTCGGCGCGGGTGGGCCCCCGGGCGGCGTGGACCGGAGGCGAGAGCTCGCGCTCGCCTCAGAACACGTACTCGAAGCAGAGCGATCGCGGCATCGTCTCGACGTAGGGCTCGTAGACGGGGATCGGCGTGAATCCCGCGGCGGCGTAGACCCGCAGCGACTCGGGCTGCATGCGACCGCTCTGCAAGATGACCCGGTGCGCACCTCCGGCCCTCGCGAGGTCGACCACGGTCGCGGTGAGCGCCGTGCCGATCCCCCGTCGACGGCCCGCGGGGACGACGATCAACCGCTTCAGCTCCCACTCTTCGCCGAGGCGGCGCAGGATCACGTGTCCGAGCGGCGTGTCGTCCGCATCGAGAGACAGCAGCGTCGCGACGACCTGCTCGGGGTGCACGGCGAGGGCCTCTCCGCGTTTCGCCGCGACCTCGGGGGTGTCGTCGGCGTCGGCGTCGCGGTACCGCTCGTCGAGATCGGCGTCCAGCGCGGCGCGCAGGGCGACCGCGCGGGGATCGTCGACGTCGACCTTCTCGATGCGGAAGTCCGGGAGATGCACCCATCGAGCCTAGGCGCACCGCGCGGCGACCACGGTGCGGGGCGAGGCCGACGCGTGCGGACACGTCCGTAGGGAATGATCGCGGGGGTCGATCGGTTCGGACAGCGGCAGAATGAGCTCGGGGGATGCCATGGGATTGTCGTTCGGAATACTCGCGGTGAGTGTGGCCGTCGCGGGCGCCGTGATGTTCGTCGCCATGCCGCGGATCGGCACTCCCGGAGCCATGACCCTGTTCCTGCGCTTCGCCGCCGTGGCCGGGGTGACGGCCGCGGGCTCCAGTGCGATGTACTTCATCTACGGTGCGGGGGGCGGCATCCTGACCCTCGTCCTGGGCGACGTGGCCATGGTGCTCGCACCGGCCCTGCTCATCGTCGCCTTGAGCGCCCTCGAAGGGCGGCCCGCGCGCAGGACATCGATCGGGATCCTCGTCCTCGCGCTGGCGGTCGCCGTCGTGACCGCCACGGTTCCGCTTCCGGGATCGCTCGCCGTCAAGGCTGTCGCCCTCGCCGCGACCTGCGGCGCGTGCGCGTGGGTCGCGAGCCATTCGCGCGTCGAACCGTTCGGTCCGCTGCGCGTGATCGCGCTGACGAACGCCGTCTTCGCCGTCTATTCGCTCTCGCGGGCGATCGTCGGCGTCGTCGTCGGCTGGGATTCGACGCTGTTCCGCTTCGTCTTCTCGTTCGCCCCGGCGACGGTGCTGGGTGCGGCCGCGGTCCTCGCGATCGGCGCGGCGGTCGTCCGCGTGCGCTTCGGGCCGCGCGTCGCGGCGGAGGTCGCGCAGTGTCCCGCGGGTGCGGCGGTCGTCGTGGGGGACTGGGACCTGGCATCCGCGGCCTACGGCCCCGATCGCATGCGAGGCCTCGTCGCCGACCTGCGCTCCGCGGCACGCGACCTCGACCCCGGCGCCGCTGACGTGCCGCGCGGGACCGAGACCACGGTCCCCGACGCGGTCTCGGCCCTGGGCGCCCATCTGCAGACCGCGTACGGGTGGGAGCCCGAGCAGACGATCCTGCTCGTGGACGGCGCGACGACCGCCGCCGTCCGCACGCAGCCGGGGCGTCGGGCGAAGAAGAGGTGGGGCTCGGCGCGGTCCTGAGTCTCGACTACTGTGGTACTCGGTTTCAGCTTCGAAGGAGAACGCATGGATATCGCAGGAGCATCCGCCCTCGTCACCGGCGGTGCCTCGGGCCTCGGACTCGCCACCGCGCGCCGTCTGGCCGAGGCGGGAGCGCGCGTCACGATCGTCGACCTGCCCACATCGAACGGGGCCGCGATCGCCGAAGAGCTGGGCGGATCGTTCGCCGCCGCCGACGTGACGGATGCCGAGCAGATCGCCGCGGCCGCCGCCCTCGCCGCCGACGCGGGACCGCTTCGCGTCGTCGTCAACTGCGCGGGGATCGCGCCGCCCGCCAAGGTGCTCGACCGCGACGGGAACCCCTCGGCGCTCGCCGACTTCGAACGCGTCATCCGCGTCAACCTCATCGGCACCTACAACGTCATCGCGCAGACCTCCGCCGTCATCGCGAAGACCGACCCCACCGAGGGCGGTGACCGCGGCGTCATCGTGAACACCGCGAGCGTCGCGGCCTTCGACGGACAGATCGGCCAACCCGCGTACTCCGCGAGCAAGGGTGGCGTGCACGCCATGACGCTCCCCATCGCCCGGGAGCTCGCCCGCCACGGCATCCGCGTCGTCACCATCGCCCCCGGGATCATGGAGACGCCGATGCTCAAAGGACTCCCGCAGGCGGCACAGGACTCGCTGGGCCAGCAGGTGCCCTACCCCTCGCGCCTCGGAGCCCCCGACGAATACGCGCGCCTCGTGCTCGCGATCGCCGACAACGGCTACCTCAACGGCGAGACCATCCGCCTCGACGGCGCGATCAGAATGGCACCGAAATGACCGACGGCATCCTGCTCCACATCGAGGACGGGCTCGCGCGCGTCACCTTCGACCGGCCCGCCTCGCTGAACGCAATGGACTTCCCGATGGCCCGCCGCTGGCGCGAGGTCGCCCACGAGGTCACCTCCGACTCCGCAGTGGGAGCGGTGATCCTGGATGCCAACGGCCCCGCGTTCTGCGCGGGCGGCGACGTCGTGGCGATGTCCACTACGGGCGCCGCGGGGAGCGACGTGACCGAAACGGCGCACGCGATCCACGACGGCATCCGCACCTTCGCCGAGGCCCCCCTGCCGATGGTCGCCGCCGTGCAGGGCGCCGTCGCCGGCGGAGGGCTCGGGCTCATGCTCACGGCCGACTACATCGTCGCGAGCGAGAACGCGCGCTTCGTCAGCCGCTACGCCAACATCGGACTCACCCCCGACCTGGGCGTCTCGACACTGCTGCCCGCCGCGATCGGCCAGCGCCGCGCGCTGCAGCTGCTTCTGCAGGACCGCATGCTCACCGCCGCGGAGGCCCTGGACTGGGGTCTGGTGGCCGAGGTCGTGGCATCCGCAGATCTGGTGACGCGCGTCGACGAGATCGCGCGCTTCTGGCTCGAGGGGGCGACCGCCGCGTTCGGGCAGGCCACGCGCCTCGTCCGCGTGGGCGCCGCGCGCACGCTCGCCGAGAACCTCGACGACGAGGCCGCCACGATCGGCGCGGCCTTCGAGACCCCCGAAGCGCGAGCGCGGGTCGCCGCGTTCGCCGCCGCTTCCGCGAAAGGACAACGCTCGTGACGCTTGCCGGGAAGACCATCCTCATGTCGGGCGGAAGTCGCGGCATCGGCCTCGCGATCGCGTTGCGCGCGGCCCGCGACGGCGCGAACATCGCGATGCTCGCGAAGACCGACACCCCGCACCCGAAGCTCCCCGGCACGGTGCACACGGCGGCGGACGAGATCCGCGCGGCCGGCGGGCAGGCGCTGCCGATCGTGGGCGACGTGCGCGACGAGGCCTCGATCACCGAGGCCGTGATGCGCACGGTCGGCGAGTTCGGCGGTATCGACATCGTCGTCAACAACGCCAGCGTCATCGACCTCTCGGGCTCGCTCGAGCTCGCGACCAAGAAGTACGACCTCATGCAGGACGTCAACGTGCGCGGGACGTTCCTGCTCTCGCGCGCTGCGGTGCCCCAGCTGAAGGACGCCGAGAACCCGCACATCCTGTCGCTCTCGCCGCCGCTGAACGTCACGCCGAAGTGGCTCGGGGCTCACACGGGGTACAGCCTCGCGAAGTTCGGCATGACGATGGCCACCCTCGGGCTCGCGGCCGAGTTCGCCGACGCCGGCATCGCGGCCAATACGCTCTGGCCGCGCACGACGATCGCGACCGCTGCCGTGCAGAACGTCATCGGCGGCGACCGGCTCATGGCCGTCTCACGCACGCCCGAGATCTACGCCGACGCGGCCTACGAGGTGCTGATCGCGCCCGCGCGCGAGCGCACCGGGCAGACGCTCATCGTCGAAGACGTGCTGCAGGCCGCCGGGGTCACCGACTTCTCGGGATACGCCGCCGTGCCGGGCACCCCCGACGAGGCGATGTACCCCGATATCTTCCTGGACTGACGCGCGGCGCGGGGGCAGCGGCGACGCCCCTCGCGCCTCGATAAACGCCGATCCTTTCGAGACACGCCGTGCCGCCGCGTGTCTCTGGAGGATCAGCGTTTATCGGACTGAGGCGGGGCTGAGGGGCGGGGCCCGACCTCAGATCAGGCCGAGCTCCGCGAACGCGTTGTGCACGCCGTCGTCGAGGACCGCGGTGGTCACGCGGCCGGCGAGACGCTGCAGCTCCGGCGCGGCGTTGCCCATCGCGACGGGCGTGCCGACGACCTCGAACATCTCGACGTCATTCCAGCTGTCGCCGATGCCGATGGCATCCGTCGCCGACAGGCCCAACTGATCGAGCACCGCCGTGATCGCGGAGCCCTTGGTGACGCCGGCCTGACCGATCTCGCCGTTCGACCCGCCGGGCAGCGGGATCGAGCCCGGGATGACGTGGAAGCCCTCGCCGAGCGCAGCCGCCGCGTGCGCGACGGTGTCGGTCGACGGGCTGACGAACACGGCCTTCGCGACGGCATCGCGGTCGACCTCCGAGACCGGTCGCGGCTCGCGCCAGAGCGGCTGCTCGGGCGGCAAGCCCTCGGCTTCGAGCTCGGCGGCGCGCTTCTCGTGCCGTTCGCGGCGGTACTCGGTCATCACGGGACCCATGCCGGCGCTCGCGTACACGCCCCCGTGGGTCTGGAGGAAGTAGTGGATGCCGTGAGCCTCGAAGTAGCGCTCGAGGGCGTCGACGTCTGCGCGGGGCATCGGCTGCTCGACGAGGAGGGCGTCCTCGTCGGGATCGCCGCCGCGGGTCGCGTACGCGCCCCCGTTGGTGATCGCCCCGTCGAAGCCGATCGCCAGCACCTCGGGGTGGATGTCGCCCGCCGATCGCCCGGTGGAGAGCCACACGAGGTGGCCGTTCTCGCGCGCCTTCCGCACGGCGGTCACCGTCGAGGGGGCGATCACCGAACCGTGCTCGAGGATCGTGCCGTCGACGTCGAGGAAGGCGATGCGGGTCATGTGCACTCCACAGCGATCGGCGCCGAGGCGCGGATCAGGTCGGGGGATCGACGGCGGATGCCGCGTCGAGGGCCATCGATCCCGGTCTCGGGAGAACCGACGACACCGCCACGCTACTCGACCGGCCCGCGCGTTCGACGTCGCGATTCGGCATCCGGGAATCGTCGTGTAGAGTCGCCGACGGACATGTGACTGGTCATGCAGGCAGGATCCGAACGCAGTGCGAGAGCACCGCCTTCGGGTCCTTTTTTGTTGCCCGGGCGACTTCGGAGTCGACGTCGCGACGCGTGTCCTTCGATCCAAGGAAGGACTTCGATGACCACTCAGGACAGCGCCCGCGCGATCCTCGAGCACGTCGGCGGAGCGGCCAATGTGGCCTCGCTCCACCACTGCTCGACCCGCCTCCGCTTCACGCTCGCCGACGACTCGCAGGCCGATGAGGCCGCCCTCAAGGCCACGCCCGGCGTCATCGGCGTGGTGCTGGGCACCCAGACCCAGGTGATCGTGGGCTCGGGCGTCAACGACTACTTCCGCGACATCGAGAAGCTCCGCACCGGGAGCGGCACGCGCGCCGCGGCGCGCGTCGACTCCGCCACGCCGAAGCTGACCCTCAAGCGCGCCGGGTCGGTGTTCATGGACTTCGTCGTCGGCGTCTTCACCCCGATCATCCCCGCCGTCGCCGGTGCGGGAATCTTCAAGTCGTTCCTCATCCTCGCCGTCGCGCTCGGCTGGCTGCAGACGACCGATCAGACCTATCAGGTGCTCACCGCGATCCCCGACGCGGTCTTCTTCTTCCTCCCGCTGCTGGTGACCTACACCGCCGCGAAGAAGCTCGACGTGAACATCCCGCTCGCGCTCGGCATCGTCGGCCTGCTGGTGTTCCCGACCTTCGCGGGTCTTCTCACCCAGGAGGGCGGCGTCGCGCTGTTCGGTCTGACGGTGCCCGCGATCGCGTACAACGCACAGGTGTTCCCCCCGATCCTCGCCGTGCTGCTGCTCGCCGTCGTCGAGCGCTTCGCCCGCCGCATCAGCCCCAGCGTCATCAGCACGTTCCTCGTGCCGTTGATCTGCTTCGTCATCGTGGCGCCCGCCACGATCTTCCTGCTCGGTCCGCTCGGCTTCTTCCTGGGCACCCTGCTGACCGGGGCGATGCTGTGGCTGTACGGCACCCTTGGTTGGATCGCCGTCGCGCTGATGGCCGCCGCCCTGCCGTTCATCGTCTCGGTCGGCATGCACAAGGCGTTCATCCCGCCCACGGTGGCCACGATGGCCTCCGCGGGCAAGGAGAGCTTCTACCTCGTCGCCTCGCTCGCCCACAACCTCGCCGAGGCGGGCTCGAGCCTCGCGATCGCCGTGCGCACGAAGAACAAGACGCTGCGCGGCACCGCGATCTCGTCGGGCATCTCCGCGTTCTTCGGCATCACCGAGCCGGCGCTCTACGGTGTGACGCTGCAGAACCGCCGCGCGATCATCTCGGTCGTCATCGGAGCGTTCGTGGGTGGTTCGTACCTCGGCATCGCGGCGATCTCGGCCTTCGCTCTCGTCAGCCCGGGAGCGGCGTCCATCTCGATGTTCATCGACATGGCCAACCCGTGGAACCTGCTGCACGCGGTCATCGGCGCCCTCGTCGCCATGATCACCTCGTTCATCGTGTCGCTGGTGATCTGGAAGGACTCCGACTCGGCCACCGTGCGTCTGCTCGAGAAGCAGGCGGGCACGTCGACCCCGGTTGCGGCACGCGCCGCAGGCGAGATCGTCGCCCCCATGACGGGTGAGGTCATCGCCCTCGAGAAGGTCGACGACCCGGTGTTCTCGGGAGGCATCCTCGGACCCGGCGTCGCCATCCGCCCCACCGACGGCGAGGTGCGGGCCCCCATCACCGGCACCGTGTCGAGCCTGCTGCCCTCGCGCCACGCGCTCGGCATCCTGGGCGACGACGGCCTCGAGGTGCTCGTGCACGTGGGCCTCGACACCGTGCGCCTCGAGGGCGCGCCCTTCACCGCCCACGTCGCCCAGGGCGACCGCGTCGAGGCGGGTCAGCACGTGCTGACCGCAGACCTCGCGGCGATCGAGGCCGCCGGACTCGACATCACGACGCCCGTCGTCGTGCTCAACGGCGACGCCTACGACGTCGCCCCCCTCGTCACCGGACGCGTCGCCGGGGGCGCCGCTCTGCTGTCGACCGATGCGAAGGAGACTGCGAATGGGATTGCCTGACGGATTCCTCTGGGGCGGCGCACTCGCCGCCAATCAGGCCGAGGGTGCCTGGAACGAAGGGGGCCGCGGTCCCGCGGTCTCGGACGTGTCGAAGTACCGGCCGAACGTCGACCCGCGCGAGTACGCGGTGCACCACCAGCACACGCTGGAGTCCATCGCCGCCGCGATGGCCGATGACGACATCGCCTTCTTCCCCAAGCGCCGCGGCATCGACTTCTACCACCGCTACCGCGAAGACCTGGCATTGTTCGCCGAGATGGGCTTCTCGGTGCTGCGCGTGTCGATCGCCTGGTCGCGGCTGTACCCGACCGGCGAAGAGCTCGAACCGAACGAAGAAGGCATCGCGTTCTACCTCGACCTCTTTACCGAGATGCGCCGTCTCGGCATCCGCCCCCTGGTGACCCTGTCGCACTACGACCCGCCTCTCGCGCTCGCCCTGAAGAACAACGCGTGGGTCGACCGCAGCACGATCGCCCTCTTCGAGCGGTTCTCGCGCACGTGCTTCGAGCGCTTCGGCCACCTCGTCGACCTCTGGCTGTCGTTCAACGAGATCGACGGCATCATCCGTCACCCGTTCACCTCGGGCGGCATCATCGACGAGACCGTCGAGGGGTCGCTGGAACAGGCCTGTTACACGGCGCTGCACCACCAGTTCGTGGCATCCGCGTCGGTGACGAAGATGCTGCACGAGATGTGGCCGGAGTCGGAGATGGGGTGCATGCTCACGATGCTCACCACCTACCCGAACACCTGCCACCCCGACGACGTCGCGGCGACCCAGGCCAAGGAACGACTGCTCTATCTGTGCACCGACGTCCAGGCCGGAGGGGCGTACCCGCGGCTGGCGCTGAAGGCGCTCGAGGCCAAGGGCATCACGATCCCCTTCGCCGAGGGCGACGTCGAGCTGCTGCGCGAGCACCCGGTCGACTACATCTCGTTCTCGTACTACATGACCCTCACCGAATCGGTGCGCCCGGATGCCGAGCGGACCCCCGGCAACACGGTGCTCGGCGTGAAGAACCCGTTCCTGCCGTCCAGCGAGTGGGGGTGGCAGATCGACCCGGTGGGCCTGCGCATCTCTCTCATCGACCTCTACGACCGCTACGGCAAGCCGCTGTTCATCGTGGAGAACGGCCTGGGCATGCGCGACGAGCTGACGGACGACGGCCGTATCCACGACCCGTACCGCATCGACTACTTCCGTTCTCACTTCGCGGAGATGATCCGCGCGGTCGACGAGGGCGTGGAACTGCGCGGCTACACGAGCTGGGCGCCGATCGACATCATCAGCGCCTCGTCGTCGCAGATCTCGAAGAGGTACGGTTTCATCCACGTCGATCAGGACGACCTCGGAAACGGCACCGGCGAACGGCGTCGCAAGGACTCGTTCTTCTGGTACCAGAAGGTCATCGCCTCGAACGGGGCCGACCTGGCGTGACGACCGCACTCGCTGCGCGTCCGCCGGGGTCGACGGAGACACCCATGCAGATCATCAAGAAGGTGCTGAACTCCAGCGTCGTGCTCGTCGAGGACGAGCGCGGCGTGGAGCGCGTGCTGTTGGGCAAGGGCATCGGCTTCGCCGCGCGCCCGGGCGACACCGTCGCCCCCGGATCGACGGATCGGGTGTTCGTCGCGCTCGACGACGCCGATCAACGGAACCTCGTCGAGTTGCTCGCACAGATCCCCGGAGGCTTCGTCGAGCTCACGAGGGCGATCGTGATGGATGCCGAGAAGGCGGGCATCGAACTCGACGCGCACATCTATCTCACGCTCACCGATCACCTGCACTTCGCGGTGGAGCGTCAACGGCGGGGCCTGCAGGTCACCAACCGCCTGGCGTGGGAGGTGCGAACCGTCTACCCGCGCGAATACGAGGTGGGCCTTCGCGCCCTCGGACTGCTCCGCGACCGAACAGGGATGTCACTTCCCGACGAGGAGGCCGCCAACATCGCCTTCCATCTCGTCAACTCCGAGGTGGGACGACCGGCCGTCGACTCGATGCGGGTGGTCGGGCTCGTGTCGGACATCACGACGATCGTCACGCACTCCGGGGGAGTGACCCTGGATGCCGACGACCTCCACACCCGTCGGTTCCTCACCCACCTGCAGTTCTTCGCGGAGCGGTTGTTCAGCGACCGCCTCGCCGGTCAGGACGAAGACCTGCTCTTCGCGACCATGACGGCCAAGCACCCGCGCGCCGTCGCGACGGCCGAACGCATCCGCGCGTTCGTCCTCAAGGAGCACGAGGTGGCCATCTCCGACGAAGAGGTGGGCTACCTCGCCCTGCACATCGCTCGCGCCCAGTCGAGCTGAACACCCCGAAAGGTCCCCATGGCACAGCGCACCGCCGTCTTCGGCTCGTCCTCCGGCCTGCACTCCCGCCCCGCGGCGACTCTCGCCCGCGCGGCCGCGGCGTCGAAGCACACCGTCACCCTCGCCGCCGGTGACACCTCCGTCGACGCCCGCAGCATCCTCGCTCTGCTGCAGCTCGGCGTGAAGACGGGCGACGAGGTGGCCCTCGAGGTCGACGGTCCCGAGGCCGACCGCGTCGCCGACGAACTTCAGGCGCTGCTCGAGCAGGATCTCGACGCCGCCTGACTCGATCGCGTGAGGGGCCGCGCCGGGTGTACCCCCCGACGCCCGGCATCCCGGCCCCTCACGTGCCCTCTGGGGTCCGGCCCTTCTCCGTGGCTCGCGTGAGGGGTCGGAATCTGTCGCCTGCCGCCTCACGAGGCGACACTTCGTGACCCCTCACACGAGCCGGTACCGCGCCCAGCCACGGTGCAGATGCGCCCGGTACCCTGGAAACCATGACTGATCAGCCCCCCGTGCGCACGACGACGCCCCGCTCGGTGCGCCCCGAGGGGGCCCCGGCCGACACCGGCATCCGCCAGGTGCGCCCCAAGACCGAAGGTTGGCAGCAGGCCAAGGACGAGACCGGTCGTCCGCTGCTGCAGTTCGCCAGCCCCAAGCGCGGCAAGCCGCCCGTGCACCTCGCCGACCTCACGCATGACGAGCGCATCGCCAAGCTCAAGGAGGTCGGCCTCCCGGGCTTCCGCGCGAAGCAGCTCGAGAAGCACTACTTCACGCACTACACGTCGGATGCCGCCGACATGACCGACCTCCCGGCATCCGGTCGTGAAGAGCTCGTCGCGGGGATGCTGCCGCCCCTGCTCACCGAGGTGCGCCGGCTCGAGACCGATCGTGGCGACACGATCAAGTTCCTCTGGAAGCTGCACGACGGCGCCCTCGTCGAGTCGGTGCTCATGCGCTATCCCGGCCGCATCACGCTGTGCGTGTCTTCGCAAGCGGGGTGCGGCATGAACTGCCCGTTCTGCGCCACCGGGCAGGCGGGACTGACCCGCAACATGTCGGCCGCCGAGATCATCGAGCAGATCGTGCGCGCCAACGCCCTCATCGCCGCCGGCGGTCTGGGCGGCAAGAAGCGCGACGACCACTCGCTCGACCGCGTGTCGAACATCGTGTTCATGGGCATGGGCGAGCCGCTCGCCAACTACGCGCGCGTCATGCAGGCCGTGCGCGTGATGGTCGACAAGGAGCACGGCCTGGGCATGAGCGCCCGCGGCATCACGGTGTCGACCGTCGGACTCGTCCCCGCGATCAAGAAGCTCGCCGACGAGGACATCCCGGTCACCTTCGCCCTTTCGCTCCACGCCCCCGACGACCACCTGCGCGACGAGCTCATCCCGGTGAACTCCCGCTGGAAGGTCGACGAGGCCCTCGATGCCGCGCGCGCCTACTTCGACAAGACCGGGCGCCGCGTCTCGATCGAATACGCCCTGATCAAGGACATGAACGACCACGCCTGGCGCGCCGACCTGCTGGCCGAGAAGCTCAACGCCCGCGGTCGCGGCTGGGTGCACGTGAACCCGATCCCGCTGAACCCGACGCCCGGCTCGATCTGGACGGCATCCGAGGTGCCCGTGCAGAACGAGTTCGTACGCCGCCTCAACGACGCCGGCATCCCCACGACCCTCCGCGACACCCGCGGCAAAGAGATCGACGGGGCGTGCGGCCAGCTCGTCGCGACCGAAGAAGACGAAGCGGCGGCCGAGGCGACCCCGGTCGGCTGACCCCCCTGCACGAATGCCCCCGGCCCGAGCGGCCGGGGGCATTCGTGCTTACGCGGGCGGACGATGAGGTTCCGCGCGACCCGCCGCATGCATCCGAGGCCGCGATTAGACGGCGACGGCCGTCACGACGAGATTGTCGACGTAGTGGCCGCTGGCCGGGTCCCACGCTCCCGCGCACGTTACGAGCCGCAACTGCGGCGTCGGCGTCGGCGCGTAGACCGACTCGGTCGGGAAGCTGTTCTTCTCAACGGTCTGCAGCCCGGTGACCACGAAGTCGGCGGTCGACCCGTCCGCGCGGCGGACCGACACCGTGTCGCCGGGCGTCAGCCTCGGCAGGTCGTAGAACACCGCCGGCCCCGTGGGTGAATCGACGTGCCCCGCGATGACCGCGGGACCGACTTCTCCGGGCAGGACACCCTTCTCGTACCACCCGACCGCGTCGTAGTCCTGCGGGGACTGGATCCACCCGTCGGCCCCGCGGTCGAGTCCGATGAGGTCCGAGTCCACTCCGATCGCCGGAATCGAGATGTGCACGGGCACGGCGGTATTGCCCGCCGTGGGGGCGACCGGGTTCTGGAATCCGCCCGCGGCGCCGACCCCCGGCGCCGTGGTCCCCGTGTCATCCGCTGCGCCGGCAGGGCCCGCTGTCGTACCGTCGCCGCCGAGAGTCGGGCAGCCGTCGAGCACGTCGTCGGTGAGCATCGCCGTCGCCAGCGCCGTCCAGGCCGCACCGTAATACGTGGGGGTGGATGCCGCGGTGTCGGCCATGCGCTGCAGATCGGCCCGCGCCTCGTCGTCGCGCCCGCTCGCCCCGAGGGCGGCCGCCCGCGCGGCGTACGCGACCGGGTGCCGGTCCGACGTGAGGGCGCCCGCCCCCGCGTCGAGCTCGGCGGGCAGTTCGTCGTCGCCGGGGAGTACCGCCGCCACGCGCGCGGCGAGCGCGCGGTCGTCGTCCCGGCACGACTCGGCGAACCGGATGGTCGTGCGCGCAGCGTCGTACCCGTAGGCCGGCTCGCCCCCGCCGCCCGCGGAACCCGCGAGCGCGACGGCGCCGTCGTCGGCGACCGTGGCCCAGTTGGTCGGCAGGGTGTTGGCATCCATCAGCGCGCTCGTCACCGCTCTGCTGCCCGCGGCCAGTTCTTCCCACCGGGAATCGCCCGATGCGCGCGCGAGCACGTCGAACGCGGCAGGAGACGCGTAGGACGGGTTGTAGGCATGGGGGGATGCCGTCGCCCACGGCCCCGGGAGCAGGATGCGGCCGATCGCGGTCTGGGTCGTCATCTCGTCGAGGACGGCCGCACCCAGGGCCACGCCCTGATCGCGGAGGTCGTCGCGACCGAAGGCGTCGCCCGCGAGCACCAGGGCGCGCGCCGCGTCGAGGTCGGCGTCCGAGGCGGGCTGCTCGTCGACGACCGCGCCGTCCTTCCATTGCCACGCCAGCAGGCCGTCGTCGCGCTGCAAGTGGGTGGTCGTCCACTCCCAGATGCTGTCGAAGCGCGACGGGTCGTCGGCGGCGACAGCGAGGAGCAAGCCGTACGCCTGCCCCTCGCTGACCGTGTCGCCGCCCTGGTCGGTGCGCACCACGCGACCGGCGTCGACGTACGTGTCCAGGAAAGCCTCGGCCGTCGCGGTGGTGCGGTCGGCGGTGTCGGGTTCAGGCTCGGTCGCGGTGCTGCACGCCGCCAACGTCAGGGCGACGACGGCCGCGACGGCGCCGACCGCGGACGCTCGGCGCGCGAACGTCACGCGCCCGCCTCGCCCCGGCGGCGGCGCGCCGCGATCAACGCGACGGCGGCCAGCGCCGCCGCCGCCGCACCGGCGCCCGCCATCGCGGCACCCGTGGGTGCGGTGGTCGCGGTGGAGGTGCCGCCGCCGCCGGTGTGGATGCCGCCGACCGGCATGTCGGCGAGGGTCGCCGAGTCGGTGATGGTCTGCGCCGTCAGCGCGCCCTGGGCGTCATCGAGGACGAAAAGGGTCGAGACCGATCCCGCCGGCAGGTTCACGGCCGAGGTCGCCGAATCGTCCGCCCCCGTCAGCTCGAGGTTCCACGAGCCGGCCGGCACCGCGGCGTAATCGGTTGCCGATCCCGCGGGCACGTCGCGGGCGATCGGACGCCCCTGGGCGGTGTCGACGTTCACCGTCGGCTCGACCGTCGAGGCCTGCACGACGCGCACCCGCGCCTGGCCGGCGGCGGGGGCCGAGAGATCGTCCTGGAAGACCGTGGTCTTCAGGTCGGCGTTTCGGCCGTACGCGGCGACCGTGACGGGCTCGCCCTCGGCGATGTCGATCGACTGCTGCACGACCGGCTGTGTGCCGTCGGTGGCATCCGAGGGCACCATCGACACGACGTACGTGCCGTCGGTGAGGGGGATGTAGGGGCTCACCGCGCCGTAGGCGACGTCGTCGAGCTCGTACACGACGGCCCCGCCGGCGAGCGCCGTCAGCTGCACGTCGACCGACTTGGTGTCGGGGGAGAGGTGCGCCACGCGCGCCCAGCCCCCGGGCGCGGTGGGGGTAGCGGAGGCGGCGGGGGCGGTGGCGACGCCGATCCCGGCGGCGAGCAGGGCGGCGGCGCCGATCGCAGCGAGCCGCGCGGGACGGAGGGAGGGGAGTGCACGGAACATGGCGGTCCTTTCGTTGGGGGGAAGAGAGGATCAGGAGGTGGGGCGGGGGAGCAGGTCGACCGGCTCGTCGGGCGAGAACGTGATGACTACGCCCGCGTCACCGCGTTCGACCGAGACCGGGCGCAGGGGGCCGGTCAGCGACTCGTAGAAGCGCAGCAGGGCGTCGGCCCCGGCGGCATTCCCCCGGGCGTCCTGACCGGCGAACGAGCTGACGACGAGCTGGCGATGGACACCTGAGGGATCGCCCTCGAGCTGCGTAATGTCGGCCACGTCGATCCGGCCCTGCGACGAGAGCTGGCCGAGGGTCAGCAGGATGCGTCCGTCGACGACGCCCGAGGTGAGCAGGTCCTGCTCCTCGCCGGGGACGCCGACGTCGGGGTTCTGCAGCACCTGCTGCCCGGCCACCGATCGGGCGGCGTAGAGGCCGTCGTCGGCGGCCTGCGCGAGCGCCGCCTGCGCGGTGTCGACCAGGCGCACGTCGACCTTCTGCGCGCCCTCGCCGAACGACGCCACGACGGCGCTGTTCTCGATCGCCTGGCGCACGGTCGGGAACTCGGTCGGGAAGGTGCGCATGGAGTCCGTCGTGATCACGTAGTCGTAGTCGCGCCACCCGTCGGGGGCGAGCTGCTGCACGTCGGTGTCGGTGTCGGCCTTGTAGTACCAGACCACGTTCTCGCGCTCGAACCCGGCGCGTACGAGGTCGACCCACATCGCATCGTCCACGAGCATGCGCGAGTCGGCGGGGGCGTTCTGCGACATCCACGCCTCGGCGTCGCGCAGGGGACGATCGAGGTCGGCGAGCAGGAACCCGCGCAGCTGCGCGGCCCACAGCGGACCCGCGGCAAGCACGGCGACGATGAGTCCGACGGCGGTGGCGACGCCGCCGATGCGCCGCAGGGCGCCGTGGGAGCGCAGGGCCTCGACGGCCACCTGACCCATTCCGGCGACGATCACGGCCGCGGACGGCAGCAGCATGATGACGTACGGCACGGGCAGGTACCCCCCGCGGAACATGAACGCCGTCAGGGCCAGCAGGGCGATCGCCCAGGGGCGCAGGCGACGCACGAACAGCGCCGTGACGGCGGCCGCGAGCGCCGTGACGATGAGCACGGCATCGAGCTGCCACCACAATCCGACGGTGCGCGACATGAGGCTCTCGGGGTCGAACAGCGATCCGCTGCCCTCGCGCGAGGACAGCTGGAACGCGAGTCCGTCCCACAGGCTCACGCGCCCGGGGGCGGGAGCGACCTCGCCCTTGACCAGGGCGAAGGCGACGTAGGCGAGGCCGATCAGCCCCAGCACGGCCGCGGCGACCGACAGGGTGTACCGGCGCGTGGTGCGGTCCGCGCCGCGCCACATGAACCACGCCACCAGCGGCAGCGCGAGCAGGTACGTCTCTTTCGTCAGGACGGCGACGCCGAACGCGGCCGCGGCGCCGAGGTAGCCGGCCAGCTGGGCGCGGCGGCTCATCGCCAGCAGCAACGCGGCGAGCAGCCACGCGGTGGCGATGTTGTCGAGGTACACCTGCCGGTGGAACTGCACCGCGAGCGGCGACAGCAGGAACAGGAGGACCGCCGCGGATGCCGTGAACCGGGCGAATCCGATGCGGCGCACGACGAACCACAGCAGAACGGCGGCCGCGGCGGTGGCCGCGAGCATCGCCTCGCGGGCGGCGATCACGGCGATGTCGTAGCGGTTCCAGCCGTCGGTCAGACCGACCCAGGCCGCGATCTGCATCCACCCGAGGGGCGGGTGGTCGTACCAGTACGTGTAGTGCGTGAGCTCGCCTAGGTTGCCGATGCTCCACGCCTGCGCGGTGTACGTGCCCTCATCGTCGATGCGCTGCGGGGAGCCGCCGAGGTTCAGGGCGTTGACCACCAGGCCGAGGACGAGGGGAGGAAGCAGCCACAGCGCGTCGCCGAGCCGGGCGCGCCAGGGCGAGACGCGGCGGCGCAGGCCGGCCGATGCGCGGTCGGAGGGGATGGTCCCGGTGGGGACGCGGTCGATCGTCGAGGTCATCGGGTCACCTCCGAGCCGGCGCCGACGAGGTCGGGTGCGGTGGACGGGGTCACGGCGTCGCGGTGGGCACCGGTGTGCTCGGTCTTCTCCCAGCTGCTGTCGCCGCGCAGCTGACGTACGACGCTGCGCACGGCGGCGGCGGCGAGGAACACCTGGTAGGGCACGAGTCCTAGCACCAGGCGCACGTAGTCGCGCACGCGCACCTTCTTGCCGTAGACGCGCCCGAACTCGGTCAGTCCCGCCGCCTCGGCGACGAGGGTGATGATCGTGGGCACGAGGGGCAGGAAGGTCAGCAGAGCCACCGGGGTCGGCACCTTCACGAGCAGGATGAAAGCCAGCGAGATGGGGATCAGCAGTCCGGTCGCCGCCTGCAGGAACGGCATGTTCAGCAGATAGCGGGCGTACATGCGCTGGCGCAGCGTCGGCAGCGCCTTCCACTCGCCCTTGCCGAGGACCTGCAGGAAGCCCTGGTTCCAGCGCGTGCGCTGCTTGTAGAGCGACTTCAGGGTCGGCGGGGTCTCTTCGCGCGTGACGTACTCGGGGTTGTAGGCGACGACGACCTTCGCGCCGTCGCTCGACAGCCGCACGCCGAGCTCGCAGTCCTCGGCGAGGCACTGGTCGTCCCACCCCTTCGACCACGCGAGGCGATCGCGGGTGACGAACACGGTGTTGCCGCCGAGGGGGATGAACTTGGAGCGGGCGTGGAAGTGCAGGCGCGAGCGGAACCAGAAGTAGTACTCCAGGACGTTGCGCAGCGACCACCAACTGGTCTCGAAGTTCATCAGCTGCACGCCGCCCTGCACGACATCGGCACCGGTCTCCTGGAACTTCGAGTCCACGACCGTCAGCAGGCCAGGGTGCACCTCGTCCTCGGCGTCGAAGACGCCGACGATGTCGCCGGTCGCGATCTGCAGGGCGCGGTTGAGAGCCTTGGGCTTGTTCTTGGGGACGCTGTCGTCCACGACGACCTTGATGAGATCGGGATGCCGTGCGGCGGCCTGACGCACCACCAGCTCGGTGCCGGGGTCGTCGTGGCCGACGATGGCGATGATCTCGAAATCGGGGTGATCCTGTTGCGCGAGGCGGTCGAGCGTCTGGCCCATGACCTCTTCCTCGTGCCGGCCGGGCACGAGCAGCGTGAAGCGGTGCCGCGCGGCGCGGGGCGAGGAGCTGAACTGCGTGGCGCGCAGGTCATCTGCCGAACGCCAGGCGTGGAGCATCCACCACAACGTCGTCGTCGCGACGACGGTCAGGGCGATCGCGAGCACGATGACGCCGCCGTAGCCGAGCCATTCGCCGATCGACCAGTCGGGCAGGAACCCACCCGTGACGGTGGTGCCGGGCTGAACGGGGACGACGGTATCGGTGACGCCGGTCGAGCCCTGCCCGGGATCGGGGGCCACCGGGGTGAGGAGCGGTTCGGGGGTGGGGCCGGGTGCGGCCGCGGTGATCGGGTGCACGTGCGGGAACGACAAAAGACAACCTCCAGCGTCCACGTGGACGGTTCGAGGGCGGTAAGGGGAGATGCGCGACGACCGGGGGTGAAACGTCTCGCACGGGTGATTCGGGGGTGCACGGGGGGAATGGTTTGGATGGCACAGGCGATTGTCAGGGTTCGCTCTCGTCGGCGTCGTGTCGAGGGGCATCCACCGATCGGGGGATGCCGAGTCCCCCGGGTCGTCGTTCCCGTCGGTGTCGCGCACCACCAGACTGAGGGCATGAGCGAGAACGTCGTCGAGGTCCAGGACCTGCGCAAGACCTATCGAGGGGGCCTCGAGGCACTGCGCGGGGTGTCGTTCGACATCCGCCGGGGCGAGACGTTCGCGCTGCTCGGTCCCAACGGCGCGGGCAAGAGCACGGTCATCGAGATCCTCGAGGGCTACCGCGACCGCACGAGCGGCGAGGTGCGCGTGCTCGGCATCGACCCGCACCGCGGCGGCCTCGACTGGAAGGCGCGGCTCGGCATCGTGCTGCAGAACACCGGCGAAGCGCCCACGGCGAGCGTGCGGGAGCTGCTGGCGCACTTCGCCTCGTTCTACCCGCGCCCGCGCGATGTCGACGAGGTCATCGCCTCGGTCGGACTGAGCGAGAAGGCCAAGGTCTCGGTGCGCAAGCTGTCGGGCGGGCAGCGGCGTCGCGTCGATGTCGCTCTCGGCATCGTCGGCCGACCGGAACTGCTGTTCCTCGATGAGCCGACGACCGGCTTCGACCCCGAGGTCAGACGGCAGTTCTGGGACCTCATCCGCGACCTGCAACGCGAGGGCACGACGATCCTGCTGACCACCCACTACCTCGACGAGGCAGCCGAACTCGCGGAACGCGCGGCGATCATCGTCGGCGGAGAAATGGCATCCGTCGGTCGTATCGACGAACTCGGCGGACCGGATGCCCGTGTGCCTCTCGTGCGGTGGCGCGAGGGCGGTGAGACCCGCGAGCAGCGCACGCAGGATCCCGGAGCGGTGGTCGCGCAGCTCTACGCCCGTCTCGGCGAACCCGAGCGGCTCGAGGTCGTGCGCCCGAGCCTCGAAGACGTGTACCTCTCGTTCCTCGGCGACGAAGCGCGCCGCACGACCGCGGCGGGAGGCCCCGCGTGAGCCGCGTGCTGCGGCTGGGTGCCGCCCGTGTCGCGTTCGAGGTGCGCTCGTACTTCCGCCAGGGCGACTCGGTGTTCTTCACGTTCCTGTTCCCCGTGATGATCCTGCTGATCTTCGCCGTCGCCTTCGACGCGCAGACCTTCGGCCCGCCCGGAGACGAGGTGGATGCCGCGCAGTTCTACCTCCCCGCGATGCTCGCCGCGGGCGTGCTGCTGTCGGGTCTGCAGAACATGTCGATCGACATCGCGATGGAGCGCAGCGACGGCACGCTCAAACGCCTCGGCGGAACCCCGCTGAGTCCGGTGTCGTACTTCATCGGCAAGCTCGGGCAGGTGCTGGTGACCGGATTCCTGCAGTCGGCGCTGCTCATCGTGGTGGCCGCGGTGTTCTTCGGCGTACCGCTGCCGACCGACCCGGAGCGCTGGCTGACCTTCGCGTGGGTATTCCTGCTGGGCGTGACCACCTGCGCGATCCTGGGCATCGGCCTGTCGGCTCTGCCCCGCACCGGCCGCAGCGCCACGGGCGTCGTCATTCCGATCGTGCTGCTGCTGCAGTTCATCTCGGGCGTCTACATCAACTTCGCCGCCCTCCCCGAGTGGTTGCAGAACGTCGCGAGCGTCTTCCCGTTGAAGTGGCTCGCGCAGGGCTTCCGCTCGGTGTTCTTGCCCGAGGGCTTCGCGGCGGGCGAGCCGTCGGGCTCGTGGGACCACCCGCTGATCCTGCTGGTGACGGGGCTGTGGCTGGTGCTCGGGCTCGCGCTCGTGCGGCTGACGTTCCGCTGGATTCGGAAGGACGCGTGATGTCGCAACTCACCGCCACCCCGGTCGTCGCCTCGGACGGGGCGGATGTCGGACTCCCCACGACGCGAGGGTGGATCGTCGCCTTCCTCGCGGCGGGAATCCTGGGTGCGGGCATCGCCGTGGCATCCGCGGTCGTCGCCGGCATCCCGTGGGCCTCGGCCGTCGCTGCGCTGACGCTTCTCGGTGCCTACACCGTGTTCATCCTGCTCGTGCTGCCCCGTCTGCTGCGGCGGGAGGCGGGGACGATGGGCGCGCTCGACGTGGTCACCATGGTGGTCACGGTGGTCGTGGTCGCGTTGCTGACCTTTCTCGTGCCGTGGCTCGCGATGCTGCAGTTCTGGGTCTTCCCGCTGCTGTGGACGCTGGCCGCGTCGACCCGCATCGCGGTGGGTGCGTGCTTCGTCTCGGCCGCGTCGATCTTCGCCGCGCTGCTGCCCTGGACCGGTGGAGGATCGTGGGCGGTCATGGCCTTCGTACAGGGCGCGTCGTTCGTCTCCGCCGTCGTGCTGGGGCTCTGGATCAGCGGAATCTCGCGGTACGGCTCCGAACGCGACGTCCTCGTCGCCGAGTTGACGGCAGCGCAGAGCGAACTCGCCTCTCTGCATCACGACGCCGGCGCGATGGCCGAGCGCGAGCGCCTCACCGCCGAGATGCACGACACGATCGCGCAGAGCCTCGCGGGGACGGTCATGCTCGCGCAGCGCGCCCGGCGCGAGCTGGTCGAGGGAGCTCTGTCGCCGTCGACCCTCGAGCTCGTCGAGGAGGCCGCACGGGCAGCGCTCGCCGAGACGCGAGAGCTGGTCGCCGGGGGAGCCCCCGCCTCGGTCGGGGCCGGCGGACTGACCGAAGCGTTGCGCACGGTGGTCGCGCGGGCCGTCCGCGAAACGGGTCTCGACGTCGAGCTCGTGACGTCGGCCGTACCGCCGCTCGATCGTGAGGCCGAGGTGGCGCTCCTGCGGTGCGCGCAGGAGGGCCTGTCGAACGCGAGACGGCACTCCGGCGCCCGTCGCGTCGAGGTGACTCTCGCCGAGCGGCACGGCGTCGTGGAGGTCACCGTGCGCGACGACGGCGTCGGTTTCGACGCCACCGCCCACGCGCACGGCTTCGGCATCGAGGGGTTGCGTGCACGCCTGGGCGCCCTCGGCGGGTCGCTCGAGGTCGACGGCACCCCCGGGGCTGCGACGGTGCGCGCCGGCGTCCCTGTCAGGACGGGACGCTCGTGATCCGCGTCGTCGTCGCGGACGACCACCCCATCGTGCGCGCGGGGCTCGTCGGCTTGTTGGACGCCGCAGACGGGATCGACGTGGTCGGAGCGGCCTCCGACGGGGTGGAGGTCGTGGACCTCGTCGAGAAGGAACGTCCCGATGTGGTGCTGATGGACATGCGGATGCCGCGCCGCGACGGCGACGAGGCGACCGCGATGCTGCGCGAGAGCGTGCCCGCGACGCGTGTCATCGTCTTGACGACCTACGAGAGCGACGACGTCATCATGCGCGCGATCGCCGCGGGGGCGAGCGGGTACCTGTTGAAGGCCGCTCCCGAAGCGGAGCTGATCGCGGGCATCCGCGCGGTCGCAGCCGGCGAGGTGGCTCTCGCGCCGAGCGTCGCCCGGGTGCTGGTGGGGCAGGCGAGGCGGGCGCCCGACGTGCCGACGCTGACCCCTCGAGAGGTCGAGGTGCTCTCGCACGTCGCCGAGGGGCTGAGCAACCGCGAAATCGGCGTCCGTCTTCACCTCGGCGAGGCGACGGTCAAGACGCATCTGCTCAAAGCTTTCACGAAACTCGAGGTGGCGGATCGCACGCGCGCCGTCACGCGGGCGATGGAGCTCGGCATCCTGCGGTCGCCCTCGTGAGAGGTCGGAATCGGTCGCTTCCGGCGCTTCACGCGACACATTCTGACCCCTCACGCGGATATCCGGATGCCGCGGCCCCGGTGTCGGTGGCCGGGTCTAGCGTGGAGGAATGGTCGCTTATCGCTATCTCGGTAACAGTGGATTCAAGATCTCGGAGATCACCCTCGGCAACTGGGTGACCCACGGCTCGCAGGTCGGTGACGACGCGGCGATCGCCACGGTGCACGCCGCGCTCGACGCCGGCATCACGACGTTCGACACCGCAGACGCCTACGCCAACACGGCCGCCGAGACGGTTCTCGGCAAGGCCCTCGAGGGGCAGCGGCGCGAGTCGCTCGAGATCTTCACCAAGGTCTACTTCCCCACCGGCCCCGCGGGCCCCAACGACACCGGCCTCAGCCGCAAGCACATCATGGACTCCATCAACGGGTCGCTCAAGCGCCTGGGCACCGACTACGTCGACCTCTACCAGGCGCACCGCTTCGACTACGAGACCCCGCTCGAAGAGACGTTCCAGGCCTTCGCAGACATCGTGCGCCAGGGCAAGGCGCTCTATATCGGTGTCTCGGAGTGGACGGCAGAGCAGCTGCGCGACGGGCACGCGCTCGCGAAGCAGCTCGGCATCCAGCTCATCTCGAACCAGCCGCAGTACTCCATGCTGTGGCGCGTGATCGAGGGCAAGGTCGTGCCCACCAGCGAAGAGCTCGGCATCTCGCAGATCGTCTGGTCGCCGATGGCCCAGGGCGTGCTGAGCGGCAAGTACCTGCCGGGTCAGCCCGTGCCTGAGGGCTCGCGCGCGACCGACGAGAAGAGCGGTGCCACGTTCATCAAGCGCTTCTTGAACGACGACACCCTCGAAGCCGTTCAGCGCCTCAAGCCCATCGCCGACGAAGCCGGACTCTCGATGCCGCAGCTCGCGATCGCGTGGGTGCTGCAGAACCCGAACATCGCGGCAGCCCTGGTGGGTGCATCGCGACCCGAACAGCTCGCGGACACCGTGAAGGCGTCGGGAGTCACCCTGGATGCCGACACCCTCGCCGCGATCGACTCGGCCCTCGGCGACGCGGTGTACTCCGACCCAGAGAACACCTACGAGGTATCGCCGAAGCAGCGCGTGGCCTGACCCGCGGACGACGGTGGGGCGGGGCTTCGGCTCCGCTCCGCCGCGCTGCGGGGCGCGCTCCGCCGCGCTGCGAGGCGAAGAAGGCCGCTCGGCTGCGCCTCAGGCGCCGCTCAGGAGAGGGCAGGGTGGGCGTCGTACTCTGTGCGAATGTCCTTTTCCGCTCACCGGCCGGGCCGCTTCGGCTCCGATGGCCGCATCGAGTTCACGACGGACGAGGAACGCGAGCAGTATCTCGACGACATCCTCGCCGCGCAGAACGCGGCTCACCGCCCCGCCGAGGCCCAGGACCACACGTCCGAGCCGTGGGGCGCCCCGCCCGCAGACGACGAGCCCGTCGACCCGTTCGTCGTCGACGCGCGCGACGCGGAGCCGGTCGAGACGCCCCGCGACGACGCCCCCGCCGACGACCACGACACCGTGGTGATCGACCGCTCCGAGCGCTCCCGCCCCGACGACGAGACCGCGGTGATCCCCGACGAGGCGCCCGAGCCCGTGGCATCCGAGCCCGCGGCATCCGAGCCGCGCCAGCCCCGCCTGCGCCGTCACGATCCTCGACGACCGCGTCTGTCCCTGATCCGCCGGATGGCGGTGCTCGGCGGCGCCGACAACGACGTCCTCGACGAGGTGCCCGAAGAGGTGCCGCGCTTCGTGCAGATGTTCCTCGTGCTCGCCGGAACCGCTCTGGTCTCGTCGCTGTCGATGATGTTCGCGCTGCTGACGGGAGTGCGCGTGAGCCTGTGGCTCGCCGTGCCGCTCGCGATCGTGTGGGGCCTCATCATCTTCAACCTCGACCGCTTCCTCACCTCGACGATGCGTTCGACGAAGAACATCTTCCGCCTGCTCGGCCTGGCCATGCCCCGCGTGATCATGGCGGCACTGATCGGCATCGTCGTCGCCGAGCCGCTCGTGCTGCAGGTGTTCCAGAACGACATCGTGCGCGAAGTGAACTCCACCAACGTCACACAGGCCCTCACCGACCAGGATGCCGTGACCAGCGGCCCCGAGAAGCAGGCGCTCGACGCCGCGAGCGCGCAGGTGTCGGCGCTCGAGAACCAGGCGGCGACCGGCATCGTGACCGGAACCTCGTCGACCTCGGCCGAATCCGCCGCGGCTCAGCAGAGCGTCGATCAGCTGACGCAGCAGCTCGCCGCGCAGCAGACCGTCATCGACCAGGCGCGCGCGGTGTACCAGTGCGAGCTCACGGGCCAGGGCGCCGGGACGGTTCCGGGCTGTACGGGCGTCGCCGGCAACGGCGCGAGTTCCGATGCGGCGCAGGCGCAGCTCGCTCAGGCGCAGTCGGCCTACGACTCGCTGTCGACCCAGCTCGCGCAGGCGCAGTCGACCCTCGCCGCCGCGAACTCCGCCGGGGCCGAGGCCGCCGCCTCGTCGGCCGACCAGAACAAGCAGCAGGCCGAGGACCAGTTGCCCGCCGCGCGAGCGCAGTACGAGTCGGCGCTCGCCGCGTACAACGCGCGGGCGTCGTCCGTCGCCGACGGCAACGCGGGAGCGGTGGGTCTGCTCAGTCAGATCACGGCCCTCGAACGCCTGTCGGACCGCGAACCGACGCTGCGCTGGGCGCACTACCTGATCGCCGCGCTGTTCTTCATGATCGAGCTGCTGCCCGTGCTCGTGAAGGTGCTCACCGGGTTCGGTGGTCCCTCCCTGTACGAGAAGGCGGAGAAGATGCGCGGTCAGATCGCCCTCGACCGCGTCTCGGCGCGGACGTTCCGCAAGCGCGCCGACATCATCGCCGACGAGGCGAACCGCGTGCCGGCCACCGTCACCTGATGGTCGTGTGGAGCGCGGGACTGCTGCTGTACCGGCTGACGCCGGAGCCGCAGGTGTTCATCGCGCACATGGGCGGACCGTTCTGGGCGAAGAAGGACGCCGGCGCCTGGTCGATCCCGAAGGGCGAGTTCGACCCCGAATCCGAAGGGGCTCTGGATGCCGCGCGCCGCGAGTTCCGCGAAGAGCTCGGCGTCGAGCCGCCCCAGGTCGAGTGGGCGGAGCTCGGCACCTTCGCGTCCTTGAGCGGCAAGAAGGTGGTCGTCTTCGTGGGCGACGGCGCCGGGTTCACGGCATCCGACTTCACGTTCGGCACATTCGAGATGGCGTGGCCGCCCCGCTCCGGGAAGACGGCGTCGTTCCCCGAGGTCGACCGCGCGGAGTGGATGGCTCCGGATGCCGCGCGCGAAGCGCTCGTGAAGGGCCAGCGCCCCGCGATCGACGCGCTCGAAGCCGCGCTGTCGGAGCTGCCCGCGTCCTGACGCGCCCCGGGCAGAACGCAGGAGAAACGGCGACGGCCCCGACGCCGACCCGCGTGATTGCGGGGGCGCCGGGGCCGTCGGCGTGCGGATCTCCGGAGTTCTGCACGCGAAGCGCGGCGGACACCGGGCCCGCGGCGCCGCGCAAGAGCGGCACCGCGGGCCCGGGACGTCACGGACGCAGCAGGATCTTGCCGACGCGGGGCGCGTCGCTCGCGGTGACGGCCTCGACGATGTCGTCGAGACCGAAGGTGGCCGCGACCGGGAGCGTCAGGGTGCCGTCGGCGAGGTAGCGCGACAGCTCGCCGAACAGGGCGCCGCGGGTCTCGGCATCCATCGTCTTGCTGACGACACTGCCCCAGAAGCCCTTCACGGTGGCCTGGCGGAAGATGAGGTCTCCGGCGCCGAGTTCGAGCTTGCCGGCGCCCATCGATCCGAAGATCACGAGCGTGCCGTTCTCGCTCAGCAGCGACAGCACCTGGCCGGCCGCGGGGCCGCCGACCGAGTCGACGCCCGCGACGACCGTGCCGTCGCCGACGAGGGCGAGAGCCTGCTCGCGCCAGTCGTCGGCGTCGGTCGACACGACGTTGTCGATGCCCTGGGCGGCGAGCTCCTCGACGGCGCTCTGGCGGCGCACGAGACCGACGACGTTGACGCCGCGGGCCTTGGCGATCTGCGCGACCATGCGGCCGACGGCACCGTTGGCGGTGTTCTGCACGATCCAGTCGCCGGCCTTCAGGTCGAGCGAGTGCAGCAGGCTGATGGCACTGAACGGCATCGAGACGAGCTGCGAGGCGACCTCGTCGCTCAGGCCCTCGGCGACGGGGATGAGGCCCGCGGCCTTGGTGACGACCTGCTCGGCCCAGACGCCGAAGGTGCCGCCGGTGGCGACGCGCTCGCCGACGGCCAGGTTCTCGACGCCCTCGCCGAGCTCTTCGATGACGCCGACGGCTTCCGTGCCGGCGCGGGCGGGCAGCTCGGGCTTGAAGCCGTAGGTGCCGCGGATGGTCCACAGGTCGTGGTTGTGGATGGGCGACAGCAGCACGCGCAGGCGCACCTCGCCGGGGCCGGGGGTCGGGGTCTCGACCTCTTCGACGCCGAGGACGTCGGCCGGCTCGCCGAACTCGTGGTGGATGACTGCGCGCATGGAATGCCTCCTGTGGTTATTTTGTAACGACTGGTCTAATATAGACCTCGGGCCTGTGAATGCAACCCGGACGACGCTGGACAGCCGAAAGGCGGAGGAAGAACATGGGCCGGATGCCGAGCTTCGATCGCTCCGCCGTCGTCGACGCCGCGCGCGACGTGTTCTGGCGGCGCGGGTACGCCGAGACGGGCATCGCCGAGCTCGAGGACGCCACGGGGCTGACCCGCTCGAGCCTGTACAACGCCTTCGGTAGCAAGCGCGGACTCTTCGACGCTGTCCTCTCGGCCTACCTCGACGATGTGGTCCGCACGCGCCTGCGCCCACTGGGCGGAGGTGACCCCGGCGCCCTCGAGGCCTACGTCGACGACATGCGTTCGGCCATCGAAGCCGACGCCCCGCGCGCTCGCCTGGGATGCCTACTGCTCAACGCCGGCTCCTCGCCCCTCGCGAGCGAGGACGCCGAGGTGCGCACGCTCGTCTCGGACTACGCGGCCGAGATGCGCGCCGCGATCCGCTCGGCGGTCGCCGACCGTCGCCCCGACCTGACCCCGGATGCCGTGGACGCGCTCGCCGCGGTCTGCGCCTCGCTCGTGGTGGCCGGCCTCACCCTCGCCCGCGCGGATCGCGACGCGGCGCTGGGGACGTTGGCATCCATCCCCTCGACCCTGGAGTCGTGGGGGCGGAGCTGATCCCGCCGCGGCGTCCACTCGAAGGTCGGGTCAGCCCAGCTTGACGGCCGTGCCGTAGGCGACGACCTCTTGGAAGTTCTGCGCCACCTCGCTCGTGTCGAAGCGCATCGCGATCACCGCGTCGGCGCCGACGGCCTGGGCCGCCTCGACGAGACGCTGCTTCGCCTCGTCGCGGCTCTCCTGCAGCTGCTGGGTGAGACCCTGCAGCTCGCCGCCGAAGATCGATTTGAGGCCGGCGCCGAACTGCACCCCGATGTTGCGGGCGCGCACGGTGAGGCCGGTCACTTCGCCGTACACTTCGACGATCTGACGGCCGGGGACATCGTTCATGGTCGTGACGAGCATGCGCTCAGTGTGTCAGGTGATCTAGCGGTGCGCGAGGGGGTGCGCGGAACCACTTTGTGTATACCTAAGACGCGTCCATGGTAGCGTTTTCGCCTTTCGGGGCGCGGAATGCATACACTGGAGGGATGACGGCGAGGGGGCAGCATGCGAGCGAGTGAACGCGCGTACGCGACGCTCCTCGACGAGATCCAGACGGGGGTGCTTTCGCCGGGCACCGTGTTGGGCGAGGTCGACCAGTCCACCCGGCTCGGCGTCAGTCGCACCCCGCTTCGCGAGGCGCTGCGCCGGTTGGCATCCGATGGTCTCGTCGCTCAAGCATCGGCCCGCGTGACCGTCGTCGCCGGCATCGACGTCGACGACATCCGCTCCCTCTTCGATCTGCGGCGCGCGCTCGAGACCGAGGCGGCACGCCTGGCGGCCCGGCGCGGTGACCGCGCCGCCTTCCTCGAACTCGCGACCGAGTTCGCCGGCGTCGACACCGCGGACGCCGACGCGTACTACGCCCTCATCGCCCGCTTCGACTCCGCGATCGACGACGCCGTCGACAACGCCTATCTCTCCGCCGCGCTGCGGAGCGTCCGTACTCATCTCGTACGGGTGCGACGCATGGCGCGAGACAACCCCCTTCGCCTCTCGGCATCGACCGGGGAGCATGAACTGATCGCGAGAGCGATCGGCGCCGGCGACCCCGAACTCGCCGCCCACGCCACCCACGTGCACCTGCACAATGCCCTCACCACCATCCTCGAAGCCCTCACGGAGGACCCCTCATGACGATCACCCACCACGTGCGCGTGCACCGCAGCGACGAGAACCTCGCCCGCGAGGGCCAGCTCGCCTGGGCGCTCGCGCGCGTCGCGGTCGACCCGGTGGCCGTCGACGACGACGTGACCGAGATGATCGTCAACCGCCTCATCGACAACGCCGCGGTCGCCGCAGCCTCGCTCACGCGTCAGCCCGTGAGCGCGGCGCGCCAGCAGGCGCTGGATCACGCCGTGTCGATCGGCGGAGCGGGCGCGACGGTGTTCGGCTGCGCGCTCGAGCGGCACTCCAGCCCCGAGTGGGCGGCCTGGGCCAACGGCGTGGCCGTGCGCGAGCTCGACTACCACGACACCTTCCTCGCCGCGGACTACTCGCACCCCGGCGACAACATTCCGCCCGTACTGGCCGTCGCCCAGCACACCGGTCGCGACGGCGCCGCCCTCGTGCGCGCCCTCGCCACGGCCTACGAGATCCAGATCGACCTCGTGCGCGCGATCTCGTTGCACAGGCACAAGATCGACCACGTCGCGCACCTCGGACCCGCCGCCGCAGCCGGCATCGGCACCCTGCTCGACCTGGACCAGGAGACGATCTACCAGGCGATCGGCCAGGCCCTTCACGTCACCACCGCCACGCGCCAGTCGCGCAAGGGAGAGATCTCGACGTGGAAGGCGCATGCCCCCGCCTTCGCCGGCAAGATGGCGATCGAGGCCGTCGACCGCGCGATGCGCGGCGAGACGAGCCCCTCGCCCATCTACGAAGGCGAAGACGGCGTGATCGCCTGGATGCTCGACGGCCCCGACGCCTCGTACGACGTGCCCCTGCCCGCCGAGGGCGAGAGCAAGCGCGGCATCCTCGACTCGTACACGAAGGAGCACTCCGCCGAGTACCAGGCGCAGGCGTGGATCGACCTCGCCCGACGCCTCGGCACCGAGCGCCCGGAACTGCGGGACCCCGCCAACGTGGCATCCGTTGTCCTGCACACGAGCCACCACACGCACTACGTGATCGGTTCGGGGGCGAACGACCCGCAGAAGTACGATCCGACCGCCTCGCGCGAGACGCTCGACCATTCGATCCCGTACATCTTCGCCGTCGCCCTGCAGGACGGCGCGTGGCACCACGTCGACTCGTACACCCCTGAGCGCGCGGGCCGTGCCGACACCGTCGAGCTGTGGCACAAGGTCACCACGGCCGAAGACGCGGAGTGGACGCGCCGCTACCACTCCGAAGACCCCCACGAGAAGGCGTTCGGCGGCCGCGTCGTCATCACGCTGACCGACGGGTCGATCGTGGAGGACGAGATCGCCGTCGCCGACGCCCACCCGCTCGGCGCGCGGCCGTTCGCCCGCGAGGACTACGTGCGCAAGTTCCGCCTGCTCGCCGAGCCCGTGCTGCTGCCCGACGAGATCGAGCGCTTCCTCGAGCTCGTGCAGCGCCTGCCCGAGCTGACCCCGGCCGAGGTCATGCAGCTCTCGATCGTCGCGAAGCCGGGCGTGCTGGCGCTGGCACCCGCGCCGAAGGGGCTGTTCTGATGCGCGTCGGCGGGTGCGCGCCAGAGAAGCCTGAGCCGCCGGTGGAGGCGCGTTCCGCGTCGTGCGAAACTCCTGACTCTCGTGTAGTCAACGGGCCCCGACGCGCACGGTTCCGCGGAAGCCCGCCCGTTGCGGCACGGTTTTTCAGGAGTTTCGCACGGAGTACGGGAGAGAACTGATGCTGTACGCCCAGACCACCGCTCAGCAGAAGCGTCGCGCGCTGCGCGAGAAGCTGGCATCCGGAGAACTCGTCCGGATGCCGGGAGCCTTCAACCCGCTGTCGGCTCGACTCATCGAGCGCAAGGGCTTCGAGGGCGTCTACATCTCGGGCGCTGTCATCTCGGCCGACCTGGGCCTGCCCGACATCGGACTGACCACGCTCACCGAGGTCGCCGGTCGCGGACAGCAGATCGCCCGCATGACGGAGCTGCCCGCGATCATCGACGCCGACACCGGGTTCGGCGAGCCGATGAACGTCGCACGCACGATCCAGACGCTCGAAGACGCGGGGCTCGCGGGCACCCACATCGAAGACCAGGTCAACCCGAAGCGCTGCGGTCACCTCGACGGCAAAAGCGTGGTCGACGCCGACACGGCGATCAAGCGCATCCGCGCGGCGGTCGACGCCCGGCGCGACCCCGACTTCCTCATCATGGCCCGCACCGACGTGCGCGCCGTCGAGGGGCTCGATGCCGCGATCGACCGCGCGAAGGCCCTGGTCGACGCCGGCGCCGACGCGATCTTCCCCGAGGCGATGCGCGACCTCGGCGAGTTCGAGGCGATGCGCTCGGCGCTCGAGGTGCCGATCCTCGCGAACATGACCGAGTTCGGAAAGAGCGAGCTGTTCTCGACGCAGCAGCTGCGCGACGCCGGCGTGAACCTCGTCATCTGGCCGGTCTCGCTGCTGCGCCTCGCGATGGGCGAAGCGGGTCGGGGCCTCGACGCCCTGGCATCCGAGGGTCATCTGCGAGAGCAGCTCGGACAGATGCAGCACCGCGCCGACCTCTACGACCTCATCGACTACGAGGGCTACACCCGCTTCGACGCCGACGTGTTCGACTTCACCGTCGAACGCTGAGGCCCCGCAGGGCCAGTGAGGTGACCATGTCCCGAAATGCGCAAACCATGTCCCAAAAGTGGTCGTCTGGGCAGGGCTCAGACAACCGAAATCGGGACATGAGCCCCCGTACGAACACTGCACACGACTCAAGGGAGAGACGATGACCGACATCAAGAAGGGCCTCGCCGGGGTCACGGTCGACGAGACCGCCGTCAGCAAGGTGAACCCCGAAACGAACAGCCTGCTGTACCGGGGCTACCCCGTGCAGGAGCTCGCGGCCACGCAGTCGTTCGAGGCGGTGGCGTTTCTACTGTGGAACGGAGAGCTTCCGGATGCCGCGCAGCTCGCCGACCTGCGAAAGACCGAGCGAGCGCACCGGGCGTTGACCGACGACGTCCGCGCCGCGATCGACCTGCTGCCCACGAGCGCCCACCCGATGGACGAGGTGCGCACCGCCGTCAGCGTCATCGGTGCTCGCGAGACGGCCGGGATCTCGAACGTGATGGATGCCGTGGGCACCCCCGAAGAGAACCTCGAGCGCAGCATCCGCCTGTGGGCGCAGCTGCCGGCCGTGGTCGCGTACGGCCAGCGCCGCCGCCGCGGCGAAGAGCTCATCGAACCGCGGGACGACCTCGACTACGCGGCGAACTTCCTGTGGATGACGTTCGGCGAGGAGGCGGACGAGGTCGTCGTCGACGCGTTCAACCGCTCGATGACCCTCTACGCCGAGCACTCCTTCAACGCCTCGACCTTCACCGCCCGCGTCATCGCCTCGACGCTCAGCGACCTGTACTCGGCGGTGGTCGGTGCGATCGGAGCGTTGAAGGGCCCGCTGCACGGCGGGGCCAACGAGGCCGTGTTGCACGTGTTCACCGAGATCGGCTCGGCCGAGAACGTCGGACCCTGGCTCGACACCGCCCTCGCCGAGAAGCGCAAGATCATGGGCTTCGGCCACCGCGTCTACAAGCGCGGCGACTCGCGCGTTCCCACGATGAAGGCCGCGCTCGACACCCTGGTGGAGCACTACGACCGCCCCGACGTCGCCGCCCTCTACGACGCCCTCGAGTCGCAGTTCGTCGAGCGCAAGGGCATCTACCCGAACCTCGACTACCCCTCGGGGCCCGCGTACGACCTGATGGGCTTCGACACCCTGACCTTCACCCCGCTGTTCGTCGCGGCGCGCGTGACGGGCTGGACCGCGCACATCCGCGAGCAGCAGGCCTCGAACGCGCTGATCCGGCCGCTGTCGGAGTACGTCGGTGCCGACGAACGGCACATCGAGGGCTACGTTCCGGATGCCGATGACCTCGAGGCCCAGGCACGCCCCGAGGAAGCAGCGGGCTGATGTCGGCGCCGAAGATCGTCCTCGTCTCGGGAGCGCGCACGCCCATCGGGTCGTTCGGCGGCGCCCTGTCGGGCGTCGACGCGTACGAGCTCGGTGCGGTCGCGGTCTCGGAGGCCCTGCGTCGCGCTGGCGTCGCGAAAGACGACGTCGACGAGGTCGTCATGGGTTGCATCGCCCAGAACGGCCCCGACGCCTACAACGCGCGTCGCGTCGCGCTCGCCGCGGGACTGCCCACGCGCGTGCCCGCTTTCACGGTGAACCGCCTCTGCGGCTCGGGCCTGCAAGCCATCTGGTCGGCGGCTCAAGAACTGCGGTGGGGCGGCATCGACGTCGCCGTGGCCGGGGGCGACGAGAGCATGTCGCGCACGCCCTTCCTCGAGTACGGCGCGCGGGGCAACTCCCGCCTCGGCGACCGGACGCTGCTCGACGGCACGCTCGCGATCCTCACCGACCCGTTCAGCGGCCGGCACATGGGGACGACGGCCGAGGTCGTGGCATCCCGATTCTCCGTCTCTCGAGAAGAGCAGGACGCTTTCGCCGTCGAGAGTCAGCGGAGAGCTGCGACGGATGCCGCGCGCGCGGCCTTCTCGGAAGAGATCGTGCCCGTGACCACCGGTGGCCGGAAGCCGATCGAGGTCTCGGTCGACGAGCACCCGCGGCCGGGGACGACCATGGAAGCCTTGGCGGGGCTTCGGCCCGCGTTCGAGAAGGACGGCTCGGTCACGGCGGGCAACTCCTCGGGCATCAACGACGGGGCTGCGGCGACCGTGCTGATGCGCGAGGACGACGTGCGCGAGCGCGGGCTGACGGGCCTCGCGACCCTCGAGGCCGTGACCACCGCGGGCGTCGACCCCGAGATCATGGGCTACGCCCCGATCATCGCCCTGCAGCGGCTGTGGGAGCAGACGGGGCTCACCCCCGCCGACGTCGACGTGATCGAACTGAACGAGGCCTTCGCAGCTCAAGCGGTCGCGGTGATCCGCGACGGCGGCCTCGACCCCGAGAAGGTGAACCCGTACGGCGGGGCGATCGCGCTCGGCCACCCGGTCGGCGCGACGGGCGCGATCCTCACCGTGCGCGCGGCCCTCGACCTGCAGCGCCGCGACCTCGAGTACGCGGTCGTGACGATGTGCATCGGCGGCGGTCAGGCCCTCGCGGCGCTGTTGCGGCGGTACCGACCCGGGGCGGGCGCTCGCGCGCTCGCGCGAGGGGTCAGAAAGTGTCGCCTGGCCGCGCTCCAGGCGACAGGAAACGACCCCTCACGCGGGGTGCGGGTTCGGTCCGACCCCTCACGCGGGAGGCGTGAGGGACAGGAACACGTCGACCTCGTCTTCGGAGTCGAGAGAGAAGCCGGCACGCTCGTAGAGGCGGCGGGCGGGGCTGCCCTGCAGCACGTTCAGGCGCGTCGGGCCGTCGTGCGGTTCGGCCAGCACCTGTGCCAGCACGGCGCCGCCGACGCCGCGACCCTGCAGCGCGGATGCCAGGTAGAAGTGCTCGATCCAGCGGCTCGCTCCGTCGGGCCGGACCGTGATGGAGCCGGCATCCGCCCTGTCGACGACGATGATGCGCGTCCGCTCCGGGTGGAAGCCGTCGCGCAGGCGCTGGCGCACGCGATGTTCGTCGAAGCGGCCGAGGCGTTCGAGGTCGGCGCGCAGCACCTCGGCGCGCAGCTCGACGAGCCACTCGATGTCACCGGCGACGGCCGGGCGCAGGCGAAACTCCACCCCTGAAGCCTAGAACCGCGTGAGTCGCCAGATTCTGTCGCCGGCGGGCCGGTTGAAGCGACACATTCTGGCGACTCACGCGCGGCGCGGCCCCGGGATACTGGTCGTATGAGCGTGTTCCTTCTGGGCGGCGGGCGCGATGTCGCGCGCTGCGGCGAGCTTCTGCGTCCTTTCGTCGCCGAGGCGCGACAGCGAGCCGCGGATCGCGCGCCCGAGATCGCGCTGCTGCTCGTGCTCGAAGCCGACGACGATTCGTCGGTCGCGCGCTTCACGGCGATGCTCGAGAGCGCGGGCGCGGCAGCGGCGGAGATCCGCGTCGAGTCGATCGTCGAGGGTGAGGTCTTCGCGGCCGCGGCGCTCGAGGCCGATGCTCTGATCGTGGGCGGCGGCCTGACTCCGGCGTACCTGGACGCATTCGAAAAGATCCGGGATGCCGTGACCGACCGCGTCCGCGAGGGAGTCCCGTACGCGGGGTTCTCGGCCGGATCGGCGATCGCCGCCGGGCCCGCGCTCGTCGGCGGATACCGCGTGCGCGGAGTCGAGGTCGGCTCGGAGGACGCGGCCGAAGAGCTCGAGGAGGTCGAGGTGCGCCCGGGCCTGGGGCTTCTGGACTTCGCCGTCGACGTGCACGCCGCCCAGTGGGGGACCGTGTCGCGCCTCGTGGCCGCGATCGACGCGGGGCTCGTCGCCGAGGGCGTGGCGATCGACGAGCACACGGCCCTGGTGATGTCGGCGCAGGCGGCCCCGGCCGTCCGGGGCAGTGGGCAGGTCTGGCGCGTCGAGTCCGCGGCATCCGGAGTGCACGTCCAGGTGCTCCGCACAGACGTCTCACCCGCGTGAGGGGTCGATAAGCGTCGCCTCCCGCGCGTCCGGGCGACACTATCTGACCCCTCACGCGAAGGGGAACGGCCCCCACCCCATCGGGTGAGGGCCGTTCCGCTGTCCAGCGTCAGACCGCGCGACGTCGGCGCAGTGCGAAGGCGAGACCGCCCGCGACCACGAGCATGCCGCCCGCGAGGGCGATGCCCCAGGGGCCCTGTGCCCCGGTCGCGGCGAGAGTGCCCGCGCGGGCGACCTGGATCGTGAGCGCGGGGAGCACGGTGCCGTCGGCGCGCGCGATGACGACCGTGTGCGCGCCGGGCTCGAGAGCCGCGGGTACGCCCACCCGGAAGGTCACCGTGCCCGAGGCATCGGCGGCCGGGATGCCGGTGATGACGATCGGCGTGCTGTTCAGCGTGGCCGTCAGCTGCTCGCCCGCGTTCAGCCCCGAGACGGTGACCGTGAACGATCCGCCCTGCTCGACGCGGGTCGCGCTCGCACTCACCGTGACCGAGGTCGACGGCGACGACGTCGGGGTGCCGCCGGGCTGACCCGTGGGGCTCGTCGTCGGGGTCGGGGTCGGGGTCGGCGTCGGCGTGGCAGTTCCCTCGTCGACGGGCTTCGTGCCGGTCAGGTAGGCCCGACCCAGCGGCGACGGGGCGATGCTCTTCTTCGCGGTGAAGAAGTCGACGGTGGCCTGCAGGTCGATCTGACCGGAGTCGGCCTTGCTCGTGCCCTGTGCGAAGGCGGTGAAGTTGTCGCCGCCGGCCGCCAGGAACGAGTTGGTCACGACGCGGTAGGACGCCTTTTCGTCGATCGCCTTTCCGTTCAGCTGGACCGACGTGATGTGTGAGCCGGCGGCGGCGTTCGGGTCGTATTCGAAGGTGAAGCCCTTCGAGACGCCGAGCGCGAGAACCGGTCGCGCGGCACCCGAGGGCTGCCACTGCTGCTCGAGCACCTGCTTCAGCTGGGCCCCCGTGAGCGAGAGCGTCACGAGGGTGTTGCCGAAGGGCTGCACGTTCGCCGCCTCGCGGTACGAGACCGAACCGTTGTCGGAACCGTAAAGCAGGTCGGCGCGCAGGCCGCCGGGGTTCATGAACGCGATCTGTGCGTCCTGTCCGTTGAATGAGGGGTTCTCGCTCGTGGCCCAGAGGTAGACGTCGGCCACGGTGTTGCCGAGGGTGGAGTACGCGCCGCGGTCTTCACCTCCGGAGCCGTTCTTCGCGCGGGTGATGTCGGCGGTGATGGTGCCGACCTCGACCTTGCCCTTCGTCTCGGCGGTGGCCTTGGCCTCGGCCACGATCTTCGCCGTCGCCGCCTGCGGATAGGCGATGTACTGCGTCACCGCGGGGTCGAGCAGCGCGCGCACACCGGGCGTGATCGAGGCGAGCGTGCCGTCGGCATTCAGATCGATGTCGAGCGTGCCGAGGTTCGTGCCGTACGAGCCGGTCTGGATGACCGAGCGACCGCCGATGGTGCACGAGTACTTCTGGTGCGTGTGCGCCGAGACGATCGCGTTCACATCGGCCGAGGCGCCGCGGACGACGGCGCCGAAGTCGGTCGTCTCGGTGGCGATCGTGGTGCAGTCCGTGCTCTCGGAGCCGTCGTGAACCAGGACGATGACGATGTCGGCACCCGCCGCGCGGGCGTTCTTCGCCTCGCGGTTGATGGCCTCGGTCTCGTCACCGAACTCGATCGTGGTGATCTTCGACGGGTCGACCATGCCCGCGGTCTGGGGCGTCACGGTGCCGACGAACGCGACCTTCGTGTTGCCGACCTGCTTGATCGTGTACGGCTTCAGAGCGGGGGTCTTCGTGCCCTTGTTGTAGACGCTGGCCCCGAGGGCGAAGTCGCTGAAGGCATCTGCGTTCGGATCGGCCTCGTACTTCTGGATGACTCGTCCGGTGAGGTCGGCGAAGCCGCGGTCGAACTCGTGGTTGCCCACCGCGCTGACATCGAGCGTCGCGGCCCGGAGGGCTTCGATCGTCGGGGTGTCCTGGTCGATGAACGACTCGAAGGCGCTCGCGCCGATGTTGTCACCCGCCGACACGAACAGCGTGTTCGGGTTCTGCTGGCGGTACTTCTCGACCGCCCCCGCGAGCACGCCTGCGCCCGCGACGCCCCCGGTCTCCTGGAGCAGGCGCCCGTGGAAGTCATTGATCGTGAGGATCTGCAGGTCGGGCGTCTTCGGCTGCGTCGGGCGGACCTCGAACACGGTGGTGGTGCCCGAGACCTCGTTGCCGGTGACCAGCAGCGGCACGCCGGTCGGCGAACGCAGGGCCGACACGAAGGCGATGCCCTCGGGGCCGAGGTCTCCGGCGGCGGCCGTCTTGACGTCGGCTGCGGCGTTGCGGTTGTTGACGTAGGTGACGTACGTCGCCGTGGTCGGGTCGGTGATGTCGTAGACCATCACGCCGCCCGCGCGCTCGAGGCCGATGAAGGCGTAGGTGCGACCGTCGACCACGCCGATCGTGACGTTCTCGGGCTCGGGGCCCTTGTCGTCGCTGCGGTCGTCGACGGTGTTGTTGTCGTTCGAGACGTTGAACAGCTGCGGGGCGACCTCTTTGAGCTTCTGCTCGAACTGGTCGCCCGAGTCGAAGACGAGCGCACCCTTGGTGTCCCAGATCGAGAACGAGCGGCCGCCGTAGGCGTAGAGCTCGCTGTAGCAGCCGTCGGCGGTCTTGCCGAGGTCGGTCACGACCTTCAGCCGACCGAGGTCGGTGTCGGCCGAGCGGCCGGCCAGCGGTGAGGTGGCGCAGACCGCGCCGAGGCCGTTCTTGCCGAGGTCCTTGATGCGGGCCTCGTCGGTGAACGTGCCCCACTCGCGGCCGTCGCCCTCGTTCGCGGTGACGAGGTACGTCGCCGCCTTGCCGTTGGTGGTCGCCGAGTACGACGCGATCCCGTCCGGCATGTACAGGCCCTTCAGGCCCGCGACGGTGCGGATGTTCGCGCCGTCCTTGTCGCTCGGGTCGAGTCCGACGGTGCCCCAGTCCTTGTAGCCGAGGGGCAGGATGCCGGTCACCTCGGCCTTCGTGAGATCCACCGTCGCGACGGCGTTGTTCTCCTGCAGGGTGACGTAGGCCACGGTGCCGTCGGTCGTGATGTACTCCGGCTCGAGGTTGCGCGAGACGCGGTTGGTCGACAGGGGCTCGGCACCCTGGTTCGGGGCGGCGACGTCGGGGCCGAACACGCGAACCTTGGAGTCGAGCGTCTTGCTCCCGCCGGGCTCGAAGGCGCGGAAGCCCGCCGTCTTGACGGCGCTCTGCGCGGGGGCAGAGAGCGCGGACGACAGCGCGATGACGCTGACCGAGCCCTCGGGGTCGACCGAGAAGTTCGCCGCCGGCTCGCCCTCGTTGGCGACGACGGCGTAGGAGCCGTCCTTCGAGAAGGTCACCATGTCGGGAAGAGCGCCGACGGTGACCTCGCCGAGCTTCGCGCTCGCGGCATCCGTCTTGTTGGCGTCGAAGAAGACGAGGTGACCGGGGTCGGTCTTCGTGGTCGCCTCGAAGGCGATGACGCCGAGGCCGTCGTCGCGGACCGCGACCGAGTTGGCGACACCGTTCGAGGAGATGTCGAACAGCTTGACCGGCTTCTTGGGGTCGCTGTTGTCGAGCACCGTCACGGTACCGGCTTGCGCGTTGACGACGAAGAGGCGGTCGCGGTAGGCCTGGACGATCTCGGCCGCGGATTCCTTGTAGACGCCGGTGTCGTAGGAGCCGACCGGAGTGACCGACAGGGCGGCACCGGCGGCGCTGTTCGAGACGGGCTGGGGGACGATCGCGGCGGAGGCCGCGGTGGCGCTCGACAGGGCGAGCGCGCACACCGCCGCGGTCGTCGCGGTGAACGCGGCGGCGCGGCGGAGGAAGGTCGAAGGCATGGCTGTGTCCTCGGGTTCGGGTGGGGGAACGACCCGCGCGGGCGGCGCGATCTTGTGGATTTTGCCTGCAGTTCGTGACGACCCGGTGAACGGGGAGGGAACGCGCCGACGTGGGTCCCCGATGCCTCCGGGCGGTCTTACCCTCGTCGCATGAGTGAGAACGTCTCGGCGGCCGCCCCCGGCGCGCACCCCGATGAGCCCCACCGCCAGGGACTCTCCCAACGACTCAACTGGCTGCGCGCCGGCGTGCTCGGCGCCAACGACGGCATCGTCTCGACCGCCGCGGTCGTTGTCGGTGTCGCGGGCGCCACGAGCGACACCGGTCCGGTGCTCGTCGCGGGTCTCGCCGCCCTCGTCGGTGGCGCCATCTCGATGGCGCTCGGTGAGTACGTCTCCGTGTCGAGCCAGCGCGACAGCGAGCACGCCCTCATTCAGAAAGAGAAGCGCGAGCTCGCCGAAGATCCCGAGGCCGAGCTCGCCGAGCTCGTGGGCATGTACGAGGCGCAGGGTCTGTCTCGCGACACCGCGACGCGCGTGGCGAACGAGCTCACGGCAGCCGACGCCCTCAAGGCCCACCTCTCGGTCGAGTTGAACATCGACGCCGAAGACGTCGTGAGCCCGTGGGCCGCGGCCTTCGCGTCGGCGGTCGCCTTCACCATCGGCGCCCTCTTGCCGCTCGCGACGATCCTGCTCGCGCCGGTCGAGATCCGCGTTCCGCTCACCTTCGTCGCCGTGCTCATCGCGCTCGCGATCACGGGCTACGTCGCCGCCGTGCTCGGTGGGGCGCGGCGCGGGCGGGCGGTGCTGCGCACGGTGATCGGCGGGGCGCTCGCGCTCGCCGCGACCTACGCGGTCGGTGCGTTGTTCGGGGTCTCCGCCTCGTAGTCGGTACCTCTATCAATTAGTAGGACGTCCAGCTAATCTGAGGGGAGCGACGACGCCGTCGCCTTCCGAAGGAGAGCCGCATGGACACCACCCCTGCTCCCGCGCTCGACGCCCCGTCGACCGGCACCCTGAGTTCCGACGAGCGCGACGCCATCCTCGACGCCGTGCGCGACTTCGCCGCGACCGAGTTCGCCCCGCACACCCTCGAATGGGATGCCGAGAAGCACTTCCCCCGCGACGTGCTGCGCCGCGCGGGGGAACTGGGTCTCGGCGGCGTCTACGTCAACGACGACGTGGGCGGCGCCGGGCTGTCGCGTGCCGACGCGGTGGCGATCTTCGAGGAGCTCGCCTACGGCGACCCGACGGTCACGGCCTACATCACGATCCACAACATGGTGGCGTGGATGATCGACACGTACGGCACCGCCGAGCAGCGCGAGCGGTGGCTGCCGTCGCTGGTGGCCATGGAAGACCTCGGCGCCTACTGCCTCACCGAACCGGGTGCCGGGTCGGATGCCGCGGCCATCGCCACCTCGGCCATCCGGCACGGCGAGACCTACGTGCTGACGGGGGTCAAGCAGTTCATCTCGGGCGCCGGCGAGGCGTCGGTCTACGTCGTCATGGCGCGGACCGGGGAGCCCGGAGCACGCGGGATCAGCGCCTTCATCGTTCCCGCCGACGCCAAGGGGCTGTCGTTCGGACCGAACGAGAAGAAGATGGGGTGGAACGCTCAGCCCACCCGCCCCGTGATCCTCGACGAGGTGCGCGTTTCCGCCGAGAATCTGCTCGGCGGTGAGGGGCGCGGCTTCTCGATCGCGATGAACGCCCTCAACGGCGGCCGCCTCAACATCGCCACGTGCTCGATCGGCGGGGCGCGCTGGGCGCTCGACCGTGCGATCTCCTACGTGCACGAGCGCTTCACGTTCGGCGAAGCCCTCGCCGAGAAGCAATCGGTCGTGTTCGCGGTGGCCGACATGGCGACCGAGCTCGAAGCCGCGCGACTGCTCGTGCGCGATGCGGCGACCGCGCTCGATGCGAAGGCTCCGGATGCCGCGACCCGGTGCGCCATGGCGAAGAGGTTCGCGACCGACGTCGGCTTCCGCGTCGCCAACGAATCGCTGCAGCTGCACGGCGGCTACGGCTACCTGCAGGACTACGGCATCGAGAAGGTCGTGCGCGATCTGCGCGTGCACCAGATCCTCGAGGGGACCAACGAGATCATGCGGCTCATCGTCGGCCGCAGCGTCCTCGCCGCGTGAGGTGCGCCGTGTTCGGTTCGGGGCGGATTCCGTCACTCGGGGCGTGAATTCCCTGCCCCGAACGGCAGGATCCGCCCCGAACCCGGCCGACGCCACCGCGGACAGCGCCGACGCCGACGCGCCGCGGCAAGACCCTCGATCGATGTCGGTGGGGCGTGCGAGCATTCGAGGGCGGGCGAAACCGCTGCGACCATCACTCGAGACGACGGGAGTCACCATGACCGAGCCGGATGCCGGATACGAGACGATCCGCGTCGAGCAGCGGGGGCGCGTGGGGTGGATCTTCCTCGACCGGCCCGAGGCGCTGAACGCCCTCAACACGCAGTCGATGCGCGACGTGGTCGCCGCCGCCGAAGCCTTCGACGCCGATGACGGTGTCGGGGCGATCGTGGTGACCGGCAGCGAGAAGGCCTTCGCCGCGGGCGCCGACATCAAAGAGATGGAGCAGAAGTCGGGTCTCGACATGATGCTCACCGACCACTTCGGCGCGTGGTCACGGTTCGCCGCCGTGCGCACTCCGGTGATCGCCGCGGTGTCGGGGTATGCCCTCGGCGGCGGATGCGAGCTCGCCCTCATGTGCGACGTAATCCTGGCCTCGGATCGGGCGAGGTTCGGCCAGCCCGAGGTGCAGTTGGGCGTGATCCCGGGCATGGGCGGCACGCAACGACTCGTGCGCGCCCTGGGGTACTACAAGGCCGCCGAGCTCGTGCTGACCGGCCGCATGATCGACGCCGCCGAGGCCGAACGGGCGGGTCTCGTCTCGCGCATCGTGCCGTCCGCCGACCTGCTCGATGAGGCCGAGAAGGTCGCGCAGACGATCGCCGAGAAGCCGCTGCCCGCGCTGTACGCGGCGAAGGCGGCGCTCGACGTCGCCCTGGAGTCGACCCTCGCCGAGGGCGTGCGGTTCGAGCGCCAGGCCTTCGCGGCCCTGTTCGACACCGCCGATCAGAAAGAGGGGATGGCGGCGTTCCGCGAGAAGCGCGCGCCGTCGTTCACGCACCGATGAGCGGGCGCGGGTGGCGGGAGCGAGTCACGGGTGAGAACGCCCGCGGCGGTGCGCTGTCGTCCGCCCGCCCGCGCGCATCGCGGAGCGCGGCGCCAGGGATCGCGCCGGCTCAGAGCGGATCGGGCACGGGAGCCGGGTCGGCGAAGTCGCCCGCACCCTTGCGGAAGCGCGCGATGATCCGCACGAGCGCCGTCGCGTCGTCGTCGTCGAGGCCGAGGTCGGCGAACACGATGTTGAGCGCGTCCGTGGCCTCATCGACTCGCTTCCGCCCCTCGTCGGTCAGCGCGAGCAGCGCCGCGCGGCCGTCGGTCGGATGCGGCTCGCGCGTCACGTACCCGTCGCGAGCGAGCCGCTCGACCGTGTTCGTGACGCTCGTCGGATGCACCTGCAGGCGCGCGATGGCGCTGGCCATCGGCATCCGCCCCTCTCGCGTGAAGGCGAGCAGCCGCAGCATCTCGAAGCGCGAGAACGACAGGTCGAAGGGCTTGAGCGCGCGGTCGATCGCCGCCATCAACAGCTGGTGCGCGCGGATCACCGAGGTCACCACGGTCATGCCGTCGGCGGCGTCGTGCCAGCCGTGCGCGAGCCACTGGCGCTTCGCCTCGGCGATCGGGTCGACAGGCAGTCGTCGCGTCATCGGTCCTCCTCGCGATTCACGGTACCGCTCGCGCGGCTCGGGTACGCGGCATCCGGTCGCTTCGACGGGCTCGGGGACCTGGCGTTCGCGGCTGGAGCCACCGACCACCACGCGCCCTGAACTCTCCCGTTGCCGCGGGGTCGCGGCATCCGCCCCCTCACCGAAGGAGCCCCGTCGATGAAGATCGTGGTCCTGATCAAAGAAGTGCCCGACACCTGGGGTGAGCGCCGGCTCGACCTCGAGACCGGGCTGACCGACCGCGCGGGCGCTGCCGCCGTGCTCGACGAGATCGACGAGCGGGCCGTCGAGGCCGCCCTCGCCTACGCCGACGCGCACGCCGGCACCGAAGTCGTCGTGCTGACCATGGGGCCCGCCTCGGCGACCGCGTCCGTGCGCAAGGCCCTCGCGATGGGGGCCACCTCGGCGGTGCACGTCGCCGATGACAGCCTGCGCGGCGCCGACCTCGTGCTCACCGCCGAGGTGCTCGCTGCGGCCATCCGGCGCACCGGATTCGATCTGGTCATCGCGGGCAACCTGTCGACCGACGGGGGAGGGGGCGTGCTGCCGGCGATGGTCGCGGAGATGCTGGGCGTGGCGCAGCTCACGGCCCTGTCGAGTCTCGACGTCTCCGACACCGCAGTGTCGGGCGATCGCGTGAGCGACGCCGGCACCATGCGAGTGTCCGCCGAACTTCCGGCCGTCGTGTCGATCACCGAGGCGATGCCCGAGGGGCGGTTCACGACCTTCAAGGGAATCATGGCGGCCAAGAAGAAGCCGTACGAGACCCTGGATGCCGCCGAACTCGGCGTCGAGGTCGAGGATCCCGCGGTCGCGCGGTACATCATGCTCTCCGTCGCCGAGAGGCCGCCGCGCGCGTCCGGCACGAAGATCGTGGACGAGGGAGACGCGGGCGAGAGACTCGCGGCCTTCCTCGTGGCCGAGGGGGTGGCGTGATGGCCACCGCTCTCGTGCTGCTCGAGGTGCTGCCCGGCGGAGCGCTGGCCGCCTCCGCTCCGGGCTTGCTCGCCGCCGCCGCGACCGTCGGAGACCCCGTCGCTCTGGTCGGCTCGACCGCCGACTCCCTCGAGAAGGCGTCGTCCGAGGCGGCCGCGCTCGGCGCGACGCGCGTTCTCACCGCCGTCACCGACGCCGACGCCCTGACCGGTCCGGTCGTCGACGCGCTCGCCGCGGCGGTGGCGAGAGAGAATCCCGATCTGGTGCTCGCCTCGCACGCCGTCGAGTCGCGCGACACGCTCGCGCGCCTGGCCGCGCGCCTGCGCATGCCCCTCGCCACCGACGTCGTCGGCGTCGGCCGCGATGACCTCGGTGTCGTCGCCCATCACGCGGTCTTCGGTGGGGCCTTCACCGTGGACGGGGCTCCCACCTTCGGCCCCCTCGCCGCCACGCTCCGCCCCGGCTCCGTCGAGGCACGTCTCGACGCGCGACCGCTCGTGGTCGAGAGCCTCGAGGTCGCGGCATCCGGAACTCCCCACGCCCGCATCGAAGGGTTCGCCGAGACCGCCGTCGCCTCGTCGCGTCCCGAACTGCGCGGGGCCGCGGCGGTCGTCGCCGGCGGTCGAGGCGTGGGTTCGCGCGAGGACTTCGCGCTCGTCGAGCAGCTCGCCGATGTTCTCGGTGCTGCGGTCGGCGCCTCGCGGGCCGCGGTCGACGCGGGCTACGTGCCCGCCGCCGCCCAGGTCGGGCAGACCGGGGTCACGGTGTCGCCGCGGCTGTACGTCGCGCTCGGCATCTCGGGGGCCATCCAGCACCGCGCGGGCATGCAGACCGCGCGCACGATCGTCGCGATCGACAAGAACCCGGAAGCCCCCATCTTCGAGATCGCCGACTTCGGTATCGTCGGAGATCTGTTCACCGTCGTCCCGCAGCTCATCAGCGCGCTCGACGCCCAGAAGAAGTCCTCCCGAGAGTAGATGGCGTCCACACCCCGCACCCCGCGACGCGGGCTGCCGCGCACCCCCGGCGGGGAGCCCTGGCCGCCCGCGGCCTCGGACGCGCCCGCAGTAGGCGACGGGGCGGAGGGCACGGATGCGGTCGCGAGCGCGACGGATGCGGGTCCGCGCGACGGATCCGCCCCCGAGGCGCCCGTGGGTGCGCATCCGGTGCAGCCGTCCGAAGCCCCTGCTTCTGCGTCGGCCGCTCCTGCCTCGCCCGAGGCCGGGGCGTCGCCCCCTCCCGGGTCGCCGACGGCCGGGGCGCCAACCGCGCCTGCGCCGGCCGCGGCGGATTCTCCGGCGGGGAGTGTGCGGCGCGGGCTGCCGCGCGAGCCCGGCGGGGAGCCGTGGCCCCCGGCATCCACCGTTCCGCCCATCGCGGAGCGTCCCGGTGCCGCATCAGCATCGGGGAATCGCGCCGGGACAGGATCGACCGACCCCGCGCGCCCGATCCCGCGTGGATCGGATTCGAGAGCGGATGCCGGCACCCCGGCGCCCGTGACGGCGAGCGGATCCGCCCCCGAGGCCCGGAATGCCCACGCGTCCGCTCCTGGATCGGATTCCGCGACCCCGGTGGGCGAGGAGTCGACCGGCGTGCGTCGGGGACTCCCGCGCGAGCCCGGCGGAGCGCCCTGGCCGCCGGCATCCGCCATTCCGCCCTCTGCCGCGCAGCCCGCCGCTGCCGAAGAGGAGAATCGCGCCGGAATCGGAGACGTCGAGCCCGCTCGTGCGACGTCGGTGAGCGCACCCGAGTCCGGAGCGGATGCCGAGACGCCGGCGCCCGCGACGGTGAGCGGAACCGACTCCGGCGCGGAAGCCGGGACGGCGGCGCGTTCCGGCGAGACGGTGGCGGCGTCCGCCGCTTCGATCGACGACCACGAGGTGAGCCCCGCCGCGTCGGCGAACGACGCCGTGGCATCCCCGCGCCCGCCCCTCACCGTTCCGCGAACGGTCTGGCCGGGAGCCGCGGCCCGCAACCGCGCGACGCCGCCCGCCCTCGCGCAGAAGCGTCCGACCGCCCCGCTGCGTGCCGGGGCGAAGACGCGGCTCGCCGACTTCTCACCCGTGCAGCTGCTCGGCTCGACCGCGGTGCTCGGTGTCTTCGCGCTGGCTCTCGTCGGCATCGCCGTGCTGATCGCACGCTTCGTTCTCGCGATCGGGCCCGGGCGGGAGTTCCTCGCGGCGTTCCCCGGCGAGTACCACCTGCCCGCGTCGGCGCCCGTGGGTCTTCCGGCCTGGCTGAACTGGTCGCACTTCCTCAACAGCTTCTTCCTGCTGCTGATCATCCGCACCGGGTGGCAGGTGCGGCGCGAGAAGCGACCGGCGGCGTTCTGGTCGCCGCGGAACAACAAGAAGCGGCGGATCAGCCTGGCGCTGTGGTTCCACCAGGCGCTCGACATCCTATGGATCGCCAACGGCGTGGTCTTCGTCGTGCTGCTGTTCGTGACGGGGCAGTGGATGCGGATCGTGCCGACGTCGTGGGAGGTCTTCCCCCACGCGCTGTCGGCCGCCCTGCAGTACGCCTCTCTCGACTGGCCGACCGAGAACGGGTGGGTGAACTACAACAGCCTGCAGCAGTTGTCGTACTTCGCGATCACCTTCGTCGCCGCGCCCCTCGCGATCATCAGCGGCGTGCGCCTGTCGGGGGTGTGGCCCAAGGACGCCGAGCGGCTCAACAAGCTGTACCCAGCCGAGTGGGCGCGCAAGGTGCACTTCCCCACGATGCTTTTCTTCGTCGCGTTCATCGTCGTGCACGTCGCGCTCGTGCTGGCCACCGGGGCGCTGCGCAACCTCAACCACATGTACGCCGCGCGCGGATCGGAAGACCCCGCCGCCTACACGAGCGACCCGACCGGATTGCTGATCTTCGCCGCCTCGCTCGTCGTGATGGCCGCGGCCTGGGTGGCGGCGCGGCCGGCGGTGCTCGTGCCGATCGCGCGCCTGTTCGGCGAGGTCAAGCAGCGCTGAGGCCGTCGCGGGTCGAGACCGCCCCGCCGGCGCGTCAGACGCGTCCGCGCGCCCGCAACCCCGCGGCGATGAGGTCCACCCCCGAGGCGAAATCGTCGTCGGCGAGTCCGCCCGCCGCGCCCGCGCGAGCCCCCGCGCTGTCGTACTGCAGGCGCTGCTGCTCGTGCCACACGAAGCCAAGCACGTAGTGCAGCACCGTGGTCGCGACGCGGCGGGCGGTCTCGTCGTCGAATCCCTCAGCGGTCACGGTCGCCGCGAGTCGGTCGTGCGGCAGCGATGACCCCAGTCCCATGGCCAACGTGCTCGAGACCACTTCTGCGCCGTCGCGGTAGGCCAAGAGGGCCTCGCGCAGGGCGCGGGCCTCTGCCGCGAGGTCGACGGAGGGGCCGGATGCCATGCGCCCGACGATCCGGTCGGACAGTTCCGCGAGCAGGGACTGCTTGTTCGGGAAGTGCCAGTACAGGGCGCTCGCCTGCACGTCGAGGGCGGTCGCGAGACGTCTCATCGTGAGGTCGGGCAGACCGTGGTCGTCGAGGATCTGCAGCGCGGTGCGCGCGACGTCGTCAGCCGTATGCCCTCGGGGTGCCATGCGGATGAGTATAGTGAACGCCGTTCAGTGAACATCGTTCAGGAAGGCCCCCTCATGACTCGCACCCTCGACGCCACCGACCTCGCCCGCGTCGCCGTCTTCGCCGCGCTCATCGCCGTGCTGGGGCTCCCGGGCAGCTTCCCGGTGTTCGGCGGCGTGCCGATCACGGCTCAGACGCTGGGCGTGATGCTCGCGGGGGCCGTGCTCGGGCCGTGGCTCGGCGCGCTCTCGGTCACCGTGCTGCTCGCGCTCGTCGCGGTCGGGCTCCCGCTGCTCGCCGGCGGTCGTGGCGGCATCGCGGTGTTCCTCGGGCCGAGCGCGGGGTACGCACTCGGGTGGATCCTGGGCGCGGCGGTCATCGGCATGCTGGTGCACGCGGGCGGTCGGCGGCCCGTGCTGTGGCGGACGGCTCTCGCGATGGTCGCGGGCGGCGTTGTGGCGATCTACGCGGTCGGAATCCCGGTGCAGAGCCTCGTGACGCGGCTTCCCCTCGGCGAGACCGCCCTGACGAGCCTCGTATTCCTGCCCGGCGACCTGCTGAAGGCTGCGGTGGCGACCGCGATCGTCGTCGCGCTGGTCCGGGCCTATCCGCGGGGCTTCCGCCGCACGTGGAGGCTCGGCGCGCACGCACCGGAGGCCGTCTCCGCGTGATCACCGTCGTCGACGGTGACGCACCCGGGCTTCTCGATCGCATCGCCGAGGTCCGTGCGGCCGGGCGGGCCGTGCTGGTCGCCGATCCCCGATGGAGTGCCGCGCAGCGCCACGACGTCGAGGCGCTGATCCGAGAGGACGAGGTGCCCGCCGACGCGGCCTGGGCGACGCTCACCTCGGGAAGCTGCGGCGCCCCGCGCGTGGTGCTGCGCACGGCCGCATCGTGGAGCTCGTCGTTCGCGACCGTTGCGGCGCTTCTCGACGCGGGGTCGGACGATTCGATCGCGCTGCCCGCTCCGCCGGCGGCATCCCTGACGCTCTTCTCCCTCGCGCACGCGCTCGCCGGCGGTCCCCGCCCCGTTCTGGGGGCCGACGTCGACGCGACGTGCGTTCACGCGACCCCTCAGGGCCTGCGCGCGCTCCTGGATGCCGGTGGGGCTCCGCGACGCGCGCTGGTAGGCGGGTCGCACCTCGACCCGGCTCTGCGCGCGCGAGCCGCGGTCGCGGGTGTGGAGGTCGTGTCGTACTACGGTGCCGCGGAGCTGTCCTTCGTCGCGATCGACTCGGGCGAGGGGCTCCGGGCCTTTCCCGGCGTCGAGCTCGATGTGCGAGGCGGCGAGGTGTGGGTGCGTTCGCCTTTCGTGGCCCTCGGGTATCTGGGCGCGGGCGGACCTCTCGAGCGCGCGGGCGGGTGGGCCACCGTGGGCGACCGCGCCGAGGTGAGGGACGGCGGCCTGCACCTGCGCGGGAGGCGAGACGGGGCGATCCTCAGCGCGTCGGCGACGGTCGTCCCCGACGAGGTCGAGGCGACGCTGCGCGGCATCCCCGGAGTGCGGGATGCCGTCGTGTTCGGCATGCCGCGCCCCGGCGTCGGTGCGCTCATCGCCGCGTTCGTCGAGGTGGAGGGGGCCGGACCCGACGATCTGCGGCGGGAGGCGGCCGCCCGGCTCGTCCCCGCCCACCGGCCGCGGCGGTGGTTCTTCGGCACGATCCCCCGCACGCTCTCGGGCAAGCCCGCGCGCGCCGACGTGGAGCGGATCGCGGCCGGGACGGGACGGGATCGTGGGTGACCCGGTGATCGTCGCTGCACGCCGCACGCCTCTCGCCCTGCGGGGACGTGGGCTCCGCCACCAAGACGTCACCGCACTGAGTGCCGCAGTGGTGTCGGCGGTCGCGGGCGATGCTCGGGACTTTCCGATCGCCGACGTGGTGATGGGCAATTGCGCCGGGCCAGGCGGGAACGTCGGGCGTCTCGCCGCTCTGGCGGCCGGGTTGGGTCCGCACGTGCCCGGCGGCACCGTCGACCGGCAGTGCGGTAGCGGGCTGGCGGCGATCGTGGATGCCGCGAACGCGGTGCGGGTGGACGGGATCGCGCGCCTCGCGGGTGGGGTGGAGAGCGCGTCGACCGCGCCGTTGCGCGCGCTCGCAGGCGTGCCGTACACGCGTGCTCCCTTCGCTCCGGCGGGCTTCGCCGACCCCGACATGGTGCGGGCCGCCGACGACCTGGCGCGGCACGACGGGCTCACTCGCGAGCGTCAGGACGTCTTCGCGGGCCGCAGCCACGCGCGCGCCGCGAACGCCGACAGGGAGGGGAGGTTCCGGGCCGAGATCGTCCCGGTGGGCGGACTGACCCGCGATGAGGGGGCCGGGGTGTCCCCTCGGGTGTTGCGAAGACTCGTCCCTCTCGTGGACGGAGGCACGGTGACGGCCGGATCCTCGACCCGGATCGGAGATGGGGCGGCGGCTGTGATGGTCGCCCCGGCGGGTGCCGGCCCCGGCCTCGCCCTTCGCGCTGCCGTGATGACGGGGAGCAATCCGGCTCTGCCGGGTCTCGGGGCGGCTCCCGCCATCGCCGCCGTGCTCACACGGACGGGCCACGCCGCGGGGGACCTCGCCGCGATCGAGCTCGTCGAGGCGTTCGCCGCGCAGAGCATCGCCGTGCTGTCGCGCGTCGGGCTCCGTGACGACGACCCGCGCGTCTGCGCTGACGGCGGAGCGCTTGCTCTCGGGCACCCGTGGGGCGCGAGCGGGGCCGTCGCGGTGGTGCGACTGTTCGCCCGGCTGGTGCGTGCGGGGGCCGCGGACGGGACGATCGGACTGGCCGCGGCGTCGGTCGGCGGGGGGCTCGGTGTCGCGGCGGTCTTCGAGGTCGTGCGATGACCCTTCGTTGCTCGAACCTGACCGTCAGCCTCGACGGCCGGGCCGTCCTGAACGATGTCACCCTCGATCTCGATGCGCGCACCATCGCCGTGGTGGGCGACAACGGCTCGGGAAAGTCGACCTTCGCCCGGGTCGTCGCGGGTCTCGTGCCGCGTGCCCGGGGCTCGCTCGAGGTGCTCGGCCAGGATCCGATTCGGGATGCCGCGGCCCACCGTCGTCGTGTGGCCCTCGTGCTGAGCAATCCCGACGCCCAGATCGTCATGCCGGTCGTCGCCGACGACGTCGCCTTCTCGCTCCGCCCCGAACGACTCGCGCGGGGCGAGCGAGCGGCGCGCGTGAGCGCCGCTCTGGAACGGTTCGGTCTGGCCGAGCTCGCCGACCGTCCGGCATTCGACCTGTCGGGCGGGCAGAAGCAGCTCCTCGCTCTCTGCGGTGCCTTCGTGCGAAACCCCGCACTGGTCGTCGCCGACGAGCCCACCGCCTTCCTCGACGACCGGAACGCCCGCCGGATCGCCGACCATCTGCTCGGTGACGGTTCGCACCGCGCCCTCGTGGTCACGCACGATCTCGTCCTCGCTCGACGGTGCGACGCGGCCGTGCTGTTCGCCGACGGTCGCGTGGTCGCCGCGGGCGCGGCATCCGGGGTCGTCGACCGGTACGAGCAGTCGCTGGCATGCTGAGCGGCTCCCGACCCGCGACGGGAATCGTGCATCGCCTGCCCGCGGGTCCGAAGATGCTCGCGGTGGCCGCGATCGCTCTCGCCATCGCGATGCTGCCGACCACCCTGTGGGCCGCGGGGGTCGCGGTGGCAGTCGCGCTGGCGTGCGTCGTGGCCTCGGGCGTCGGGGCGCGGGAGTTCTGGCGGCAGGCGTGGGCCCTGCGCTGGGTCGTCGTCGTCACGGCCGCGGGGCAGCTGATCTTCCTCGGCGTCGAACCCGCCGTCGCGAACACGGCGCGTGTGGCGGCGGCTCTTCTCGTTGCGGCATTGCTGCCGCTGACAACGCGGGCGGAGGCGATGCTCGACGCCCTCGAGCGTGGACTCGCTCCGCTGGGGAGGATCGTAGTGGATGCCGAGCGCACGGCGCTGCTGCTCGCGGTGACGATGACGACGATCCCCGTGCTGGCGCGACTGGCCGCAGAGGTGCGCGAGGCGCAGCGGGCGCGGGGTGTGCGACCGTCGCTCCGTGTCGCGGTCCTGCCGTTCCTCGTGCTCGCACTGCGGCATGCCGATCAGCTCGGTGAAGCCCTCGCGGCCCGCGGGGTACGCTGACGGCCCGCTCCGTCTCGCCGGGGCCGCAGGCGCCGCTCGACCGGTCGGTGAGGTGCACCCGAACCGGGGTGATCTCGCTGACGCGACCGCCCCGCGACCGCTGCCCGGCCCGCGCTCAGCCCGCGGCGGCCCGCCCCGCGGCGAAGCCCTCGGCGTACGCCTCGTCGGCGCCCTGGCGGAACATGTCGCGCGCGGGATCGCGCACGATCGAGCGGGCGCCGGGCAGGTCGAGGTCGCCCACGAGGTCGGCGCGTCCGCGCACGATCGCGACCGGTCGGCGCGCGGCCTTGCCTTTGACGAGGTCGGTGGCGGCGGCGATCTCGTCGGCGACGCAGGGCAGGGTCACCACGAGGGGGCGGCCCTCGGCATCCGTCGTCCCGCGGAGGTCTTCGAACACGTGGATGCCGCCGGCTCCGATCGCGTGATCGGTCTGGCCTTCGCGCCACGCGCGCCCGAGGGTGTCGGTGACGATCACGCCCACGTGCGCTCCGGTCGCGGCCCGTAGCCCCGTCGCGAGGGCGCGGGCCGAGGCGTCGGGGTCGACCGGCAGCAGCAGCACGGTGCCCTCGGGGGTGTTGCTCGCGTCGACCCCGGCGGCGGCCGAGACGATGCCGAGCGGGTTTTCGACGATCCGCGTGACGTGCCCGGTGGGGGAGGTGCGGGATGCCACGAGACGCACGGTCTCGCGCGTGATGGCGTCTTCGCGGTCGTCGGCGCGGATGATGCGTCCCTCGGCCTTCGAGACGACCTTGCTGGTGACCACGACGATGTCGCCGTCGCGCAGGGCGCCGTCGTCGTCCGCGCGCGCAGAGACGGCATCGACGATCACCCGGACGAGGTCATCGCCCGGAGTGATCTCGCGGATGCCGTCGAGGGCCCAGATCTGCAGCACGTCAGCGGACGAAGCGCACCTCGGTGAGCTCCTCACCGAGGAAGGGCTCGGTGTGCGAGGCACCATCGAGGGCGAACCCGTTGCGCTGGTAGAACCGGTGGGCGCGCGGGTTGTCGTCGGCGACCCACAGGTACGCGCCCTCGCCGCCGTCGATCGCGGCATCGAACAGCTGCTGGCCGATGCCGGTGCCGTGGTACGCATCGAGCAGGTAGATGAAGTACAGCTCGCGCTCGCGGGGAGCGTCGTCGTCGCGGGCCGGACCCGAGCCGACGAAGCCGACGATCTCGCCGTCGACGAGGGCCGCGTGCATGCGGTAGTCCTCGCCCTGGGCGGCCCAGTGGGTCCAGAGCTCGGCCATGCGGCGCGGCGAGACGGCCTCGAGGGCGGCCTTGCTGATCAGGTGGTCGTAGGTCTCGTGCCAGCAGGTGGCGTGCACGCGACCGAGGGCCTCGGCATCCACATCTCTTACCGGACGGACGACGATGTCGGTTCGGGCTTCCGCAGTCATGGCGCGACTCTACGCGGGGCGTCGGCGCGGGTGAAATCGGGGCGGATCGGCCATCGGATGCGCTATGCGCCGCCGCGCCGGAGTTGTCGATGACGCACAACGACATCGCCGTTCCGTGGTCGAATCGCTACGCTCGCCCCTCGTGAACGTCCTCTGGCGCACCCTGCTGGTGCTCGCTCGTGCCCGCCGTCGCCTTCGTCGCGAAGGCCCCCTCGACCCCAACACCGTCGCGCGGATGTCCATCCGGGTGCTGCCCACCGACATCGACCTGCTGCGGCACATGAACAATGGCCGCTACCTGTCGCTCTTCGACCTCGGGCGTTGGGACCTGCTGACCCGCACGGGACTCCTCGCGGCGATGACGAAGCAGGGCTGGTACGCGGTGGTCGCCGCCGAGACGATCACGTTCCGCCGCTCCCTCGAGCTGGGGCAGCGCTTCGAGCTCGAGACGCGACTGATCGGCCACGACGATCGGGCGGTGTACCTCGAGCACCGCGCGCTGGTGAAGGGCGAGATCTACGCCCGCGCGATGATCCGCGCGCGCATCCTCCGTCGCACGGGCGGCACGGTCCCGCACGACGAGCTGTTCGCCGCGGTCGGGCGTCCCGAGGGCCTGCCCGACATCGAGCCGTGGGTGCACGACTGGGCGGCGGGCTCGGCCCTCCCGTCGACGAAGCGCCCGGCGCCCAGCGTCTGGGAGTGACGCGGACTCGCCATCACATGCCGAAGCGGGCGTCGAGCCAGGCCACCTGCTTCATCCAGTGGCGGTGCCCGCCGCCCTCGTGGCCGTTGTAGGGATACTCCTCGATGGCCGCATCGTCCGACGCGAGGGCGTGGAACGCGGCGAAGACGCCCGACGGCAGCACGACGTCGTCCATGAACGCCACCGAGAAGAACGCGGGCTGGGTGATGCGTCGGGCGAGGATCGCGCCGTCGACGTACGACAGGGTGCGGAGCACGCTCGCCGTGTTGTCGCGATGCACCGCGAGATAGCGCGTGATCTCGGTGAACGGCGCCGAGGGCGTGCGCGTGATGGCGTTGGGGAAGTCGCACAGGAAGGGCACGTCGGGCAGGACCGCCGCGACCGCCTCGCCCGCGAGGGCCGCCGCGGCGATCGAGAGCCCGCCGCCCTGGCTGCCGCCGGTGACGGCGACCCGCGAGGGATCGACCCCGGGGAGCTCGCGCACCACGTCCACCAGGCGCACGGCGTCGGTGAACAGGCGGCGGTAGTAGTAGTCGTGCGGATCCCGGATGCCGCGCGTCATGACGCCGGGGAAAGCGGCCGCGGAGCCGTGGGGGTCGGGGGTGTCGCCGACGCTCCACGTCGACCCCTGGCCGCGGGTGTCCATGATGACGTGCACGTAGCCGGCGGTCGCCCAGTTCAGACGCTCTCCCGGCAGGCCGCGGCCGCCGCCGTAACCGATGTACTCGATGACGGCGGGCAGGAGCGCGTCGCCGTGCGGGCGCACGACCCAGCCGCGGATCTCGTCGCCGTCGAAGCCGGTGAAGGTGAGGTCCGAGACGCTCAGGGCGCGCACGGGGGCGTCGATCGGGGTCAGGGTGGCGGGCCGAGCCGCAGCGCGCGCCTCGGCGATCGTGGTCTCCCAGAACGCCTCGAGATCGGCCGGTGCCTTGAGGGCGGGGCGATAGGCCCGCAGAAGCTCGATCGGCATGTCGGTGAAGGTGACGGCCATGGTTCCTCCTGGTGTCCGGGGCGAACCGACAGTAGCAACGGGTGGCGTCACCGGGGGCGGCGGCCCCCGCTCAGCGCGCGTGGATTCCGCGTCGTCGGAAACAAATGTGAGGCTTCACATTCTTCTCGCTTCTGCGGTCTAACGTTGCAAATCATCCTTGACAGCATTCCCAGCCGCCTCCAATATTGCGGATAGTGAGCGCTCACATTGAGATGCTCACGTCGCGCCGGCCCCCGCCGGACACCCATCGTCGAGGAGGACGAGCATGGTGCTGTCACGACCTGTTTCCGAGGACCGGAGCCGGAGGGGCATCGTGCGACGCGCGGGCTCGCTCGTCGCGGCTGCCGCCGTCGTCCTGAGCGGCCTGGTCCCCGCCGTCGCCGCCTCGGCAGCGCCGCTGCCCACGCCGCTGGCGTCGTACGACTTCGCCGCGACGACCGGAACCACGGTCCCCGACTCCTCGGGGCACGGACGCGACGCGGTCATCCGCGGCACCGGCTCGAGCGTCGACGGAGACGCCCTCTCGCTGCCGGGCGGAGCCTCGGGCTCCTCGGCCGCCTACGTCGAACTGCCCACGGGGCTCTTCGACGGCAAGAGCACCGTCACCGTCTCGGCCTGGCTGCAGGACCGCACCGGAGCGGGCAACCAGGCGGCGATGTTCTTCGGCACCACCGAGAACCTCCCCCAGCAGTACTGGTTGCTGAACCCCGCCAACCCGGCCGGCCAGGTCAAGTCGGTGCTGACGGACGGACCACGGATCGCGCAGCCCTGGACCCTCGAGCGGGGGATCGCGCCGACGGACGGAGCCCGCGGCATCCCGGGTCCCTCCGCCACCTCCGAGTGGGCGCTGTACACCACCGTGATCACCCCCACCTCGATCACCGCCTACCTCGGCGGCACCAAGATCGGCACGGTCGCCACCTCGCGCTCGGTCGCCGAGTTCGGCTCGGGCCTGGTCGCCTACATCGGGCGCTCCTCGTACCCCGACCGCGTGTGGAAGGGCGGCGTCCGCGACGTCGCCGTCTTCGACAGCGCGCTCAGCGACGACGACGTCAAGGCGCTCGTCGCACAGGGCACCCCCACGAACCAGCAGGACGTGGACACCGCCGCGCAGGCCCTCTCGGTCCCGGATGCCGATGACGTGCGCGGCAACGTGACGCTGCCCGCGACCGGGACGAATGGGACGACGGTGTCCTGGTCGTCGTCGAACGCGCAGGTCGTGACCGCCACGGGCGAGGTCACCCGGCCCGCCACGGGATCCGCCGCCGTGACCGTGAAACTGACCGCCACGATCGCGAAGGGATCCAGCCAGACCACTCGCGAGATCGAGCTCATCGTGCAGCCGAAGCCGGCGGCGCAGAAGCTCGAGGGCTACTTCTTCCCCTTCTTCACGGGGGAGAGCACCACCACCGACGAGGAGATCTCGTTCGCCACGAGCCGCGGGGACGACCCGAAGAACTGGCTCACCCTCAACGACGGCACGCCCGTCCTCACCTCGGACCAGGGGGAGAAGGGCATCCGCGACCCGTTCGTCATGCGCTCGCCCGACGGGGACCGCTTCTACATGCTCTCCACCGACCTGAACATGTTCGACCTCTACAACGGCGACTTCGGCCGCGCGCAAGAGGTCGGCAGCCGCAAGCTCAACGTCTGGCAGTCCGACGACCTCACGACGTGGAGCCCCCTGCGCCAGATCACCGTCTCGAGCGAGTTCGCGGGCAACACCTGGGCGCCGGAGGCCACGTGGGACGCCGACCGCGGGGAGTACGTCGTCTACTGGGCCTCGAACCTCTACCCGAGCGCGTCCACCACGGGTCGCAAGGCGGCCGACACGTATAACCGCATGATGATGGTCACCACTCGCGACTTCGTGACCTTCAGCGAGCCGCAGCCCTGGGTCGACGTCAAGCGCGGCGCGGGCAAGGGCACCATCGACGCCACCGTCGTGCGCGACGGCGACACCTACTACCGCTTCATCAAGGACGAGGCGTCGATGACCGTGCGCCAGGAGCGCTCGACCTCGCTCACCGCCACGGTCACCGGATCGCTTCCGACCACGACGTCGAGCCCCGGCTGGCAGCTCGTGAAGGAGCAGATCGGCGTCGGACAGCCCAACCCCTGGGGCGGCACGTTCACCAATGGCGAGGGTCCCACGGTGTTCGCCGACAACGCCGAGCCCGGTCACTGGTACATGCTCATCGACCAGCCGAGCTACCACGGCGGTCAGGGCTACATGATGTTCGAGACCCGCGACATCGCGTCGGGGACCTGGACCTCGGTTCTGGATGCCACCCTCCCGGCGCGCCCGCGCCACGGAACCGTCCTGCCGATCAGCGCCGCCGAGCAGCAGCGACTGCTCGCGGCGTATCCGACCGATGAGACCTCGGACTTCTCGATCACGGCTGACCCGAGCGCGAAGGGCGCCGAGATCGACGACGCGATGTACGGCGTCTTCTTCGAGGACATCAACAACGCGGCCGACGGCGGCCTGTACGCCGAGCTCGTCCGCAACCGTTCGTTCGAATTCCTGCCCGTCGATAACCGGGGCTTCACGGGGATGACCGCGTGGACACCGGTGGCCCTCGGCGGCGGCGCGGGCTCGGCGCAGCCGGTCAACGACGACAAGCGCATGAACGAGCGCAACCGCACGTACCTGCAGCTCGACCTCCGCAACGGGGCCGGGACCTACGGCGTCGAGAATGCCGGCTTCGACACGGGTGTGGCCCTTACGAAAGACGAGACCTACGACGTGTCGTTCTGGGCGCGGACCACGGCGACCGGCGGAACCCCCGTCTCGCTCGTGCTGCGTTCGGCCGACGGCACCGCGCTGTCGAACCCGTTCACGGCGACCGTGGGCGGCGACGGCTGGGTGAAGTACCGCGGCTCCGTGACGGCGACGGCCACGACCGACGCCGCCCGCGTACTCGTCCAGGCCGCCGGCACCGGGACCCTGCGCCTCGACGAGGTCTCGGTCTTCCCGCGCGACACGTTCATGGGGCGGACCAACGGTCTGCGCAAGGACGTCGCTCAGAAGATCGCCGACCTGCACCCGAAGTTCGTCCGCTTCCCGGGCGGGTGCATCGTCAACGTCAACAGCCACGCCGACTACTCGGCCGGCTCCAACTACGAGCGTGCGCGCTCGTACCAGTGGAAGGACAGCGTCGGCCCGGTCGAGACCCGTGCCACCAACGCCAACTTCTGGGGGTACAACCAGTCCCTCGGCCTCGGGTACTACGAGTACTTCCAGTTCGCCGAGGACATCGGCGCCAAACCCGTCCCCGACGTCCCCGCGCTCCTGAACGGGTGCGGGCAGGCGCTGCAGGCGACCGATCCGGCGCAGCTGCAGCGACACATCCAGGACACGCTCGACCTCATCGAGTTCGCCAAGGGCGACGTGACCACGACCTGGGGGAAGCTTCGTGCCGACATGGGGCACCCCGCTCCCTTCGCCCTCGATCGCATCGAGATCGGCAACGAAGAGAACTACCCCGAGGCCTTCATGGCGAACTTCGTGACCTTCCGGGATGCCATCGCCGCCACGTACCCGGACATGATCCTGATCAGCAACTCGGGCCCGGACGACACCGGGGCGGTGTTCGATCAGCACTGGGCGCAGAACCGGGCCCAGAAGGTCGACATGGTCGACGAGCACTACTACAACGACCCGTCGTGGTTCCTCTCGAACAATCACCGCTACGACTCCTACGACCGTCAGGGTCCGAAGGTCTGGATCGGTGAGTACGCCTCGCTCGACAACCGCTTCGCCAACGCGCTGTCGGAGGCGGCGTACATGACCGGCCTGGAGCGCAACGCCGACGTCGTCAAGATGGCCTCGTACGCGCCGCTGCTCGCCGACACCAGCAGCACGCAGTGGCGGCCCGACCTGATCTGGTTCGATCGCGACCAGGTGTGGGGCTCGGCGAACTACGAGGTGCAGAAGCTCTTCATGAGCAACGTCGGCGACCGGGTCGTTCCGACCACGGCGGGCGGGGATCTGGCATCCACCGATCTCGCCGGCGCCGTCGGCCTGTCGACGTGGAGCACTTCGGCCCGGTACGACGACGTGAAGGTGACGACGCCCGACGGGAAGACGCTCTTCTCCGACGACTTCGCCGACAAGAACGACGACGGGTGGTCGAAGCTCGCGGGCGCCGGATCGTGGTCGGCCGCCGACGGCAGCTACGTGCAGTCCTCGACGACGGCGAACAACACGCTCGTCGCCGGTCCCGCACTGACCGCCACCGACTACGACGTCTCGCTCAAGGCCACGAAGCTCGCCGGTGCCGAGGGCTTCCTCGTCGGCTTCGGCGTGAAGGGGTCGGCCGACTACCTGTGGTGGAACCTCGGCGGGTGGGGCAACACCCGTAGCGTCGTCGAGAAGGCCGCGGGTGGGGCGAAGTCGATCGTGGCGGACACGGGCACCCCCCGCGTCGAGACCGGTCGGACCTACGACCTGCGCATCCAGGTGCGCGGCGCCCGGGTGACCCTCTTCGCCGACGGCGTGCAGCAGGGGCAGTTCACCAACACGGCGGTCGAACCGTTCGCGCAGGTCATGACGACGGACGACACGAACGGAGACGTGATCCTCAAGGTCGTCAACGCCCAGGCCAAGGCCGCGGTGACCAAGGTGGATCTCGGTGGGCTCACCGTGCTCCCGACCGCGGACGTGACGACCCTGCAGGCGGCCCCGACGGCGCTGAACACGGCGACCTCGACGCCCGTGGCTCCGAAGACCTCGCAGATGCCGGTCTCGAGCACCTTCACGCACTCGTTCGAGCCGTACTCGGTAACGTTCGTGCGGATGCACACCCGTCCGGCCGACAAGACGGCGCCGACGGTGGCTGTGAAAACGGATCCGGTCTCGCCCGATGGCGCCGAGGGGTGGTACGTGTCGCAGCCGTCGATCACGGCCACGGCGACCGACGACATCGACCAGGCACCGCGCCTCGAGGTCAGCGCCGACGGGGGGAACACCTGGGCGACGTACACCGGCGCGGTGACCCCGGCGGAGGGGACGTCGAACGTGACCTTCAAGGCCACCGACGCCGCGGGGAACGTCTCGCCCTTCGTCACGGCGACGGTGAAGGTCGACCGCACGGCCCCGACGACGACCACGACGGTGGATGCCGCAGCCCGCACGGTCACGCTCGCCGCGAGCGACAGCGGGTCGGGAGTGGCGCGCCTGGAGTACCGCGTCGGCGACGCGGCGACCTGGACGACCGCGTCCGGAGCGCAGGCGGTCGTGAGCGTCGGTGCGGGGGCGACCACCGTGTCGTACCGAGCGGTCGACGTGGCCGGCAACATCAGCGGGACGGGATCGACCGCGGTCGGCGCGAACGCCGGAGACCCGACCCTGTCGGTCTCGGGCAACCTCGTCGCCGGGGGCGTCGTGACGGTGTCGGGAACGGGCTGGCCCGCGAACGCCGACGGGGAGCTCGAACTGCGCTCCACTCCGGTGCAGCTGGGCGCGGTCCGCACCGATGCCGGTGGGGCGTTCCTCGTGAACGTCACCCTCCCCGCGGACACCCCTGCGGGCGCGCACCGGGTGATCGCGCGTATCGGCGGAGTCGAGGCAGCGGTGGGAATCGAGGTCCGGGCCGCCGCGGGTGGCGCCGTCCCCGTCGTTCCCGCGGCTCCGAGTGCGCCGGCCGGTTCGACCCCGTCTCCGCTGGCGGTGACCGGCGGGGTGGTCTCGGGTGCGGCCCTCGCCCTCGGACTGCTCGCGGTGCTGGTCGGTGCGGCCCTGAAGCGCCGCCGCCGGGCGATCGGCTGAGGCCGGGCCGCCCGCAAGAAGGAACGAACGACGCCCCGGTCGCCGAGAGGTGGCCGGGGCGTCGGCGTTCCTCCGACGAGAAGAACGTTGCCCGGCCGCCGCAAGGCGACCGGGCAACCTCGGTCTGGAACAAGCAAGAACGTTGCCCTGCCGCCGTAAGGCGACCGGGCAACCCTGCTCGGAAACAAAAAGAACGTTGCCCGGCCGCCGTGAGGCGACCGGGCAACGGGGTACACCCGGAGGGGGATCAGCTCGTGAGCAGGCGCAGGCCGTAGGTCTGCAGGATCTCGTTCACGGGCTGGAAGTACGTCGTTCCGCCGGTCGAGCAGTTGCCCGAGCCTCCGGAGGTGACGCCCTGGGCCTGGTTGCCCGCGAGGAGCGAGCCGCCCGAGTCGCCCGGCTCCGCGCAGACGTTCGTGCGGATCAGGCCTGAGACCGACCCCTCGGCGTAGCGCACCGTGGAGTTGAAGCCCTGGATCTGGCCGCAGTGCCAGCCGGTCGTGGAGCCCGAGCGGCAGACGGTCGCGCCGACCGCGGCTGCGGTCGAGCCCTTCACGGCGACGCTGCCGCCGGCGTAGTTGGTCACCGATCCGACCGGGGTGTGGGTCGGCGTGCTCACCCAGGCGTAGTCGTTGCCGGGGAACGACGAGCCCTGGAAGGTGCCGTAGGTGGTGCTGTCGCCCGCGACGCCGCAGTGGCCGGCGGTGACGAACCCGCCCTGGACCGCGAAGCCCACGGAGCAGCGGCTCTGGTTGTTGATGTTGTAGGCGACACCGCCCTGGATCGTCGCGAACGTTTCGGGGGCCTCGGCCCCGGTCTCGAGTCGCACGGCACCGGCGGGGGCGTCGAGGGTGGCGACGAAGTCGGTCGCGGCCTGGTCGCCGCCGGCCACCACGTCGACGACGAGGTCGTTCTGTTCGACGTCGATCCACCACGACGGGATGACATCGGGCACGGTGCTCGATTCGATCTTCGCGGCGATCGCTTCGAGATCGTCGAGCGAATGCTCGGCGGCGACGGGCACGGCGCCCGCGTCGGCTGCGGCTTCGCGGGCCGCGTCGGTGGTGGCGGCGGCGTACACGGTGCGGGTCGACTCGTCGAGCCAGGTGCCCGCGAACGCCTCGCCCGCGACGGCGGCGACGTCGTCGGCGGTGTCGGCCGCGTCGGCCTGGAAACGCAGGACGTCCTGCGCGCCGGCGACGTCGGTGCCGAGGTCGGCGGCCATCGCCTCGAGCAGCTGCGCGTCGACTCCGTCGACGGCCGCGTCGGGCGACGACGTGGGGGTCTGCGCCAGCGCGGGGGCAGTGGCGGCGGTGGTCAGGAACAGGCCGAGGGCGGCTGCGCCCACGACGGTTTTCGATATGCGGTTCACGTTGGAGTGACCTTCCATCCAGGGGGATAAATGGCGGGGTACCCACCGCCATACAAACACGAGCCGGACGAAAAGCGAAGGATTTCCTGTGAATATCTGATCGGAGTCCAACAAGATCGCTGGCAGTCGCGGGCGGCCGATCCTCGGGTTGCGCGGCGGGCCGCCGAGGTGCCACGCGCGCGGTGTTTAGGCTGACGGGCATGAGCACGAACGACTCCGGCACCCCCGTTTCCGCGCTCTCCTCGGACCTCCCCGGCCGTGCCGCTCGTATCGCCGGGACTCTCTCGCGCCGGACGCCACCGACCGCCTCGCCCCGTCGTGGCGCGCTGCCCACGGACCCCGCCGCGGCGGACTTCCTGGCCGCCGCGATCGACGGGATCTCGCGCCCGGAGTCCCTCACCTCGGCGGCCTCCGCCCTGCACCGCCTCGTCGACGATCTGCCGACGTCGCTCAACTGGTTCGTCCGCGGCGCTCTGCAGGTGGGCGGCGCCGTCGCCCCCGTCCTGCCCAGTCCCGCCGTGCCGATCGCGCGTCGGGCTCTGCGCGATCTCGTCTCGGTCCTCGTCCTCGACGCGCGGCCCGAGCGTCTCGGGCCGTCGCTCGAGGCTCTCGAATCCCCGGTCGAGGTGCGCCTGGTCGGCCCCGCGGTGGTCGGCGATGCCGGGGCGCGACGCCGGCTCGACGGCATCCGATCGCTGCTCGTTCGAGAGGACGTGGAGCGGATTTCGCTCGCGATCTCCGACGTCGTGGTCGCACCGTCGCCGTGGGCCTTCGACGCCGAGGTCGAGCACGCGGCCGAGCGCCTGCTGCCGGTGTTCCTCGACGCGGTCGCCGCGCGCACGCACGTGACCCTCGTCGCCGAGGGGCGCGATGACCTCGATCTCACCGTCGCCGTGCTCACCCGCGTGCTCGAGGAGCCCCGTCTGACCGGGCTGCGGGCCGGCATCCAGGTGCCGATCGCCGTCGCCGAGACGGCCGCCGCGGTCCGCGAACTGTCGGCGTGGGCGCGCGTTCGCACCTCCGCGGGCGGTGCCCGCCTGACGGTGCGGCTGAGCGACGCCGTCATCGAGACCCCGGATGCCGTTTCGGCGGCGCGCCACGGGTGGCCCGCCCCCTCGGTCACGGCGCGCGACGACGTGGACGCCGCGCTCGTGCGCGGCCTGCGCGAGGCGCTGAGCGCGCGCGGGCAGGAGGGGTTCGCGGTCGAGGTCGCCACCGCCGACCCCGAGCGCGCCGCCCTCGCGCTCGCCCTCGCGGCGGAGGCCGGGGCCGAGATCGTGCTGGCGCTGCCGCACACCACCGCCTGGCTGCCGGGGGACGGGTACGTGCAGACGGCCCCCGCCGCGCATCCCGATGACCTCGACACCGTCGTCGCCCGCCTCGCCGCCGGGTACGCGCGAGCCGTGGCCGGAGCGCCCGACCTTCCCCTCGCTGTGCCCGATCCGCCCGCCGGCGCAGACGAAGTGGACGCCGACCCCCCGGGTGCCGTCGAGGCACCCGAAACCGCGTCGATCGCGGCCCGGGTGCGTCGCGCTCTCGCCGCGGCCGAGCTCCCCGGGCCCGCCGCGCGCGTCGCACGGCGCGGAGTCGAGGGCGATCCGGCGATCCTGCGGGAACGCGTGGGCGACGACGCCGCCGAGCCCGGGCTCACGCAGGCGGTGCTGGGCATCGCGCGAGAGGCCGCGGCATCCGGAGACACCTCCGCCCTGGGACCGGACGTGCAGCAGATGCTCTTCGGCGGCCAGTCGTTCGTCGACACGGCCGTGTTCTCGGCCCGCGAGAGCGCCGAGCTCGCCGGAGGAGCTCCCGGGTTCCGCAACGTCGCCGACACCGATCCGACCGTGCCCGCCGACCGTGCCTGGGCGGTCGCCGTCCTGGGCCGGGTGTCCGACTCGACCGCCGGTGACGCCACCGCCGCCGCCGGGCGCGTCGACGACGAGGCGGGACTCGACGCGGTGATCGACCGCGTGCGCACCGCCGCCGAGTCGTGGGGTGCGCTCGCCGCCGCGGACCGCGCCGCCGTCCTGCAGTCGGCCGCGCGCAGTCTCGAGCAGCGCCGCGCCGAGGTGATCGAAGTGCTCGCCTCGGAGGGAGGGGCGCTGCTCTCCGAAGCCGACGCCGAAGTGAGCCAGGCGGTGGATGCCGCCGCCTACTACGCGGCGACGGCGAAAGAACTCGACCGCGTCCCCGGGGCCGTGTTCGTGCCCGATCGGGTGAGCGTGGTCGCCCCCCGATGGAACGCCCCCGTCGGCCTCTGCGCCGCCGAGACCTTGGCCGCTCTCGTCGCGGGGTCCGGAGTGGTGCTCACACCCTCGCCGCGCGCTCGTCGTGCCGGAGCCGTCGTGGCCGAGGCGCTGTGGGCCGCGGGAGTACCGCGCGACCTGCTCGCCTACGTCGACCTCAACGAAGACGCGTCCGGGCGGGCCCTGATCGCGCACCCCGGCGTCGACCGTGTGCTGCTCGCCGGCGCGCGCACCACCGCCGAACGCTTCGCCGCGTGGCGCCCCGCGCTGCCCGTGCAGGCGTTCACGGCCGGACGGAATGTCGCGATCGTCGCCCCCTCGGCCGACCTCGACGCCGCCGTGACCGACATCGTGAGCGGCGCCTTCGCGCGCGCCGGTCAGGCCGCCACGGCCGTGTCGCTCGTGATCCTCGTGGGCGCCGTCGGGCGGTCCACGCGCTTCACTGAGCAGCTGAAGGATGCCGTCTCGTCGCTGCGAGTGGGACCTTCCGACGACCCGCTGTCCGACATCGGCCCGCTCGTCGAAGAACCCGCGGGAGAGGTGCGGCGCGCCCTGACCGTCCTCGGCGACGGCGAGCGGTGGCTCGTGGAGCCGCGAGAGCTCGACCTCGGGCCCGAGACGGCCGGCCGGTTCTGGTCGCCCGGCGTCCGCACGGGCGTCACCGCCGGCTCCCACCTGACCCGGGCCGCGGTCGCGGCGCCGGTGCTCGGCATCCTGCACGCTCCCACCGTCACCCGCGCGATCGAGTTGCAGAACGCGATCGGATCGGGGTTCGTGGCGGGCCTCCACACGCGCGATGAGGCAGACCTCGACCTCTGGCTCGACAGCGTCGAGGCGGCCGTCCTGCGGGTGAACCGCCCCTCGACCGGAGCGGTGATCCAACGCGAGCCCCTCGGTGGCTGGGGTGAGGCGTCCGCCGGTGACGGCGCCATGTCGGGCGGGCCGAACCGCCTCGTGACCCTCGGCTCGTGGCGCCCCTCGACGGGCGGGGCGTCGTCGTCGACCCTGCACCTGCGCGGCCTCGACTCGCGGATCACGGCGCTCATCGAGGCGGCTCAGCCCACCCTGTCGTACGAGGCGTTCGACTGGCTCCGTCGCGGAGCGCTCGCCGACGCCGTCGCGTGGGACCGCGAGTTCGGTCGCGTGCGAGACGTCTCGCGCCTGGGCGTCGAGCGCAACCTCCGTCGCTACCGGCCGGTCGACGTGGCCGTGCGTGCGACCGCCGACGCCGCGTGGCAGGCGGTCCTGCGCGTCCTCGTCGCCGCCGTCCGGTCGGGTTCGACCTTCAGCCTCAGCACGCCGGTGGGGCTGCCCGCGGCGGTCCGGCACCTGCTGGGCGAGAGCGGTGTCGCCGTGTCGGTCGAGAGCGATGCCGAGTGGCTGCAGCGCCTGGCGGGTGGCATCCCGGATGCCGCCGCCGACGACGCCGACACCCTCGTCGCGGCCCCGCGACCGGGTCGCCTGCGCCTGGTGGGACCGGCCGACACCGTCGCCGCGCTGCGCGCGGCCGTCGCCGAGACGGTCGGCGGGGACGTCTCGCTCACCGTGTACGCGAACGAGGTCACCACCGCGGGTCGCCTCGAGCTGCTGCCGTTCCTGCGGGAGCAGGCGGTGTCGATCGGGGCGTTCCGCTTCGGTGCGGTCGACGCGTGGAGTGCTGCGGTCATCTGAGCGGTGTCCCGTCCTCGGCGCCGGCTGAGCCCCGCCCGTGCGCCGAGGACGCCCTCGTTCGCCGAGGACGCACGTGATTGGCGCCCGTTTCGTGCGGCTTCGCCGAAGGGACGCGTCCTCGGCCGCCCCCACGGGGTTTCGAAAACGTTTAGCGTGAACCCCGCGCCGGGGTAGCGTTCGTCGAAACCTCGAGGAGCACCGATGACCGCTGCCCACCTGACCGTCGACCCCCGCTTCGCGATCGGCCACGTGCGCCGACGCCTGTTCGGCGGATTCGTCGAGCACCTCGGTCGCCACGTCTACGACGGCATCTACGAGCCGGGCCACCCGGCGGCGGACGAGCAGGGGTTCCGCACCGATGTGCTCGAGCTCGTACGCGAGCTGGGCGTGTCGATGATCCGCTACCCCGGGGGCAACTTCGTGTCGGGGTTCCGCTGGGAAGACAGCGTCGGCCCGCGTGAGCAGCGCCCCCGCCGTCTCGACCTCGCGTGGCACTCGACCGAGACGAACGAGGTCGGCCTGCACGAGTTCGCCGACTGGCTCGACAAGGCCGGCTGCGAGCTCATGCTGGCCGTCAACCTCGGCACGCGCGGTGTTCTCGAGGCGCTCGACCTGCTCGAGTACAGCAACGTGCCCGGCGGCACCGCCCTGTCGCAGCGGAGGATCGACAACGGCCGCGCCGAGCCGTTCGACGTGCGCGTGTGGTGCCTCGGCAACGAGATGGACGGATCGTGGCAGCTCGGTCACCGCTCGGCCGACGACTACGGCACGCTCGCGGCGCAGACCGCCCGGGGCATGCGGCAGATGGACCCCTCGATCGAACTGGTCGTGTGCGGGTCGTCGGGGGCCGCGATGCCCACGTTCGGGGAGTGGGAGCGCGAGGTGCTCACCCACACTTACGACGACGTCGACATGGTCTCGTGCCACGCGTATTACCAGGAGCACGACGGCGACGCGGCCTCGTTCCTCGCCTCGGCCGTCGACATGGACCGCTTCATCGAGGCGGTCGTCGCCACCGCCGACCACGTCGGCGCCGCCCGCGGCAGCAGCAAGAAGATCGACATCTCGTTCGACGAGTGGAATGTCTGGTATATCGACCGCGTCGACGCCGTGAAGCCCACCGCGATCGACGACTGGCCCATCGCGCCGCGCCTGCTCGAAGACGTGTATTCGGTCCTGGATGCCGTCGTCTTCGGCAGTCTCCTGATCTCGCTGGTGAAACACGCCGATCGCGTCGCCTCGGCCTCGCTCGCACAGCTCGTGAACGTGATCGCCCCGATCATGACCGAGCCCGGCGGCCCCGCGTGGCGCCAGACGACGTTCTTCCCCTTCGCCCTCACCTCGCGCCTCGCGCGGGGCGAGGCGGTGCGTCTGCGGGTCGAGGCGCCCACGATCGACACGGCGCGGTACGGCACGGTTTCCGCGGTGGATGCCGTGGCCACCGTCGACGACGCAGCGGAAGCCGTCGCGGTGTTCCTCGTCCACCGCGGCCTCGAGCGACCGGTGGACCTCGAGATCGACGTGAGCGCCTTCGGCGAGGTCGGGGTGGTCGAGACGCACCTGCTGCACGACGACGACCCCGGGGCGTCCAACACTCTCGACGACCCCGAACGCGTACGGCCGCGAACGGTGCAGACGCGCCTGGGGAACGGCATCCTGTCCCTGACTCTGCCGCCGGTCGCGTGGGCTGCGGTGTCGCTGCGCCGGGTCGGCTGAGTCGCGCGTCAGCGGTCGTTGCCCTTCGCGGGCGTCTCCGTGAAGGGCGACCCTCTTCGCGGCGGACCGCCGCGCCGAGCCACTCGCTCTCGCGTGCGGGCGCGTGCGAGAATGACACCGGCGTGCCCGGACCGACCTTTCCCCGCACGGCGCCACATCGATCCGATGAGCGCCGCACGGGTTCGAAGGGCCACCGGGCCCCAGGACAGCGTCCGCCGCACCTTTCCTCCGAGGAGCAGAGATGTCCGCTACCCCCACCGCCACCGCCGCCGAGTCCTCGACCGGCGCGCGCGTGCAGCAGCACCGCCGGTACCTCATGTGCCGCCCCGAGCACTTCACGGTGAGCTACAGCATCAACCCGTGGATGGAGCCCTCGCGGCCCACCGACACGAACCTCGCCGTGCAGCAGTGGCAGGCGCTCTACGACACCTACGTCTCGCTCGGGCATGAGATCGAGCTCATCGACCCGCTCGAGGGTCTGCCCGACATGGTCTACACGGCCAACGGCGGCTTCGTGATCGACGGCATCGCGTACGGCCCGAAGTTCCGCTTCCGCGAGCGTGCCGCCGAGGCCCCCGCGTTCATCGACTGGTTCGCGGCGAACGGCTTCGAGGTCGCCGAGCCCGTCGAGGTCAACGAGGGCGAGGGTGACTTCCTCCTCGTGGGAGACACGATCCTCGCCGGCACCGGCTTCCGCTCGACCGGTGACAGCCACCGCGAGGTCGGCGAGGTCTTCTCGCGCGAGGTCGTGTCGCTGACGCTCACCGACCCGCGCTTCTACCACCTCGACACCGCGATCTCGGTGCTCGACCCCGTCGAGGGCCCGGGCGGCGTCGAGAAGGCCAACATCGCCTACCTCCCCACCGCGTTCGACGAGAAGAGCCAGGCGATCCTCCGCGAGCGCTACCCCGACGCCATCCGGGTGGCGGATGCCGATGGCGCGGTCTTCGGCCTCAACTCGGCCAGCGACGGCAAGAACGTGATCATCTCGCCGCGTGCCGTCGGCTTCGAGGCGCAGCTGCGCGAGCGCGGCTACACCCCCGTCATGGTCGACCTCTCCGAGCTGCTGCTCGGCGGCGGCGGCATCAAGTGCTGCACCCTCGAACTGCGAGGCGGATCCCGATGAGCACCACCGTCGACGACCTCGGCGCCCGTCTCATCGCCGAAGAGGGCGCCCACCTCGCCCACAACTACCACCCGCTGCCGGTCGTCGTCTCGCGCGCCGAGGGCGTGTGGGTCACCGACGTCGAGGGCAAGCGCTACCTCGACCTGCTCTCGGCCTACTCCGCGCTGAACTTCGGCCACGGCCACCCGGCGATCCTCGCGGCCGCGCGCGAGCAGCTCGACCGCTTGACGCTCACGAGCCGCGCGTACCACAACGACCGTCTCGGGCCCTTCGCCACGGCGCTCGCGCAGCTCTGCGGCAAAGACACCGTGCTGCCGATGAACACCGGCGCCGAGGCCGTCGAGACCGGCATCAAGGTCGCGCGCGCCTGGGGTTACCGCACCAAGGGCATCGCACCTGATGCCGCGACCATCATCGTCGCGAACGGCAACTTCCACGGCCGCACGACCACGATCGTCGGCTTCAGCGACGACCCCACGGCGCACGACGACTTCGGTCCGTACGCTCCGGGCTTTGTGCACGTGCCGTACGGAGACGCGGATGCCATCGCCGCGGCGATCGACGAGAACACCGCCGCGGTGCTGCTCGAGCCCATCCAGGGCGAGGCCGGCGTCGTCATCCCGCCCGAGGGGTTCCTGCAGCGCGTGCGCGAGATCTGCACGGCGAACAACGTGCTGTTCATCGCCGACGAGATCCAGTCGGGCCTCGGACGCGTCGGTGAGACCTTCGCGTGCGACCGCGAGGGCGTCGTGCCCGACGTGTACCTGCTCGGCAAGGCGCTGGGCGGCGGCATCCTGCCCGTGTCGGCCGTCGTCGCGGACGACGACGTGCTCGGCGTCATCCACGCCGGTGAGCACGGGTCGACCTTCGGGGGAAACCCGCTGGCTGCGGCCGTGGGTCTGCGGGTCGTCGAGATGCTGGCATCCGGAGAATTCCAGACCCGCGCGAAGGCGCTGGGGGCGCACCTCGAGGCGTCTCTGCAGACCCTCGTCGGCCACGGCGTCACCGCCGTGCGCATCGCGGGCCTGTGGGCCGGCGTCGACATCGATCCGGCGTACGGCACCGGCCGCGAGGTCGCCGAGAAGCTCCTCACCCGCGGCGTGCTCGTGAAGGACACGCACGGCCAGACGATCCGCATCGCCCCGCCGCTGACGATCCGCGCGACCGAGCTCGACTGGGCCGTCGAGCAGATCCGGCACGTGCTCGCGGGCTGAGCGCGCTTTCCCCGCGCGAGGGGTCAATTCCTGTCGCCTCCGGACACCCCAGGCGACCGAAGATGACCCCTCACGCGAGGGGGCTCAGACCACCGACACCGTGCGCTGATCCCAGCCCGTCGCGCCGTCGGGCGCGGGAGCGGCCGTGTCGGAGGTCTGGGTCTCGCCGGTGGCCGACACCGCGCGGCAGCGGATGACGTGCGAGCCGCTCTCGGCGTTCCACGGCAGGCTCCACTGCACCCACGTGTCGGCCGAGATCGCCGTCGCGAGCGTCGCCTTCTGCCAGGGCCCGTCGTCGACCTGCACCTCGACACCCGAGACGCCGACGTGGGTCTGCCACGCGACCCCGGCGATGACCGTGTCGCCCGCGGCGAGCTGCGCGCCCGAGCGGGGCACGTCGATGCGCGACTGCAGCTTCACGGGTCCGCGCTCCGACCAGCCGCGCGAGGTCCAGTAGCCCTCGGCGCGGTCGAAACGGGTGACCTCGAGCTCGCTGACCCACTTGGTCGCCGAGACGTAGCCGTACAGACCGGGCACCACCATGCGCACGGGGAAGCCGTGCTCGATCGGCAGCGGTTCGCCGTTCATTCCGATCGCGAAGAGCGCGTCGCGGTCGTCGGTGAGGGCCTCGAGGGGGCTGGATGCCGTGAACCCGTCGACCGAGCGCGAGAGCACCATGTCGGCCTCGGCGGTCGGCTTCGCGCGGGCGAGGATGTCGCGGATGGGCACGCCGAGCCAGCGCGCGGTGCCGATGAGGGAGCCGCCCACCTCGTTCGAGACGCACACGAGGGTCGCGACGGTCTCCTGCTGGGGGAGGGCGACCAGGTCGTCCCACCGCAGCACGACCTCCTGCTCGACGAGACCGTGCACGCGCAGGGTCCAGGTCGAGGGGTCCACCTGGGGCACGACGAGCGCGGTGTCGATGCGGTAGAAGTCCGAGGCGGGCGTGATCACCGACGCGAGCCCGTCGATGCCGAGGTCGGCGGCGGCGGGAACCGTCGTCGTGGTGGCCGGGGTGGGCAGCCGCAGCGCCGCTCGGATCGCGCTCACCGCTCGCGCCCCCCCGCTCAGCGCGAAGGACCCGGCGGTGGCCATCACCCCGGCCAGCACGGCCACGCCCGAAAGGGCGAGCACGCTGCGGCGCGAGACGCCGTCGTCGGCGGGGGTCTGCACGGAACGCCGGCGGAGCCGGGCGACCAACAGCCCGGTCACCAGAGCGGCAGCCGCCCCCGCCACGAGCGAGGGCAGGGGCGACAACGTCCCGGCATCCGCCCGCGTCATCGAGACGATCGCGCCGATCACGCCCAGTGCGACGAGGACGACGCGTCCCCACGGGGCTTTCCGGCGCTCGAGCACGCCGGCGACCCCGGCGACGACCAGCAGCAGCACCGCGATGCCGACGAGCAGGGCGGCCTTGTCACCCGTGCCGAACAGATCGATCGCGAGGTTCTTCGCCCAGGCCGGAGCGAGGTCGATCATGCCGCCGCCGATGACCGCGAAGGGGCTCGCGGTGGGCGACACGATCGCCGCGGCGAGCTCGCCGAGGCCGGCGCCGAACACGGTGGCGGCGATGGACGCGACGATCGCTGCGAGGTCGCGGCGGCGGGAAGATGCGGGGGTCACGAAGGGAGCCTAGAGAGCGCCGGGCGCTCGGGCGCCGGGCGCGCGGTATTCACAGCCAACCGGCATCCGTCGCTCCGGCCAGTACGGGACGGACCCCCGTGTCAAGGTTCTGTCGGTTTCTTCCCGTCGTCCGCATGCTGTCGCGGTGAACCACCGCGGCCACTCGGCATTCCCCCTGCTCCTCCCCGACGACACCCCCGACCTCGATGAGGTCCGTGCGGCTGTGGGGCGGATGGATGCCGACGGTGCCTCCGCCACCGACGTCGCTGCCACACTCGCCTGGGCGACGAGCCTCGTCCCGCCGCGTTCGCTCGGTGCGACCTGGGAGCTGCTCGCGTCGGTCGCCGCGCGCGATGTCGCGATCGCCCGCATGCTGGAGCCGCACCTCGACGCCCTGTCGATCCTCGCCGAAGCCACCCGCGAGGGGATCGACGTCGACCTCGAACCGGGTGGGTCGTGGGGTGTCTTCGCCGCGGAGGGATCGGGCATGCGCCTCGAGGCACGGCACCACGACGGCGTCTGGACGCTGCACGGCTCCAAGCCCTGGTGCTCCCTCGCCGCCGACCTGGACCGCGCTCTCGTGACCGCGTGGGTCGATGACGAACGCCGGCAGCTCTTCGCCCTCGATCTGCGAGACCCGGCCGTGAGGGTGCGGACCGGTCCCTGGCACGCGCGCGGGCTCGAGCGGGTCGTCAGTGCCCCGATCGACGTCGATGGAGCGGTCGCCGTCCCCGTGGGCGAGCCCGGCTGGTATCTCCGTCGACCCGGCTTCGCGCACGGTGGGGTCGGGGTGGCCGCGTGCTGGTGGGGCGGAGCCCTGCCGCTCCGCGACGCGCTGCGCGAGGCCGCCGCGTCCGACCGAGCGGACCAGCTTTCGCGCGTGCACCTCGCTCGCGCCGACACCGCGCTCTGGGCCGCCCGCACCGTGCTGCGCGAGACGGCGGCGGTCTTCGGTGCGGGCGGTTCGGCATCCGAGGGTCTGCGCGCCACCCGCGCCCGCACGGTCGTCGCGGAGGCCGTCGAGACGACCCTCGCCGAAGCCGCGCACGCCCTGGGGCCGCTGCCCCTCGTCGCGGATGAGGCACACGCGCGACGCGTCGCCGATCTGCAGATCTACCTGCGCCAGCACCACGGCGAGCGCGATGCCGCGAGAATCGGCGGCGACATCGCGACGGGAGCGGGCGCGTGGTGAGCTTCGACCATCGCGAACCCGGGACCGACGAGCGCGTCTGGGCGGACGCCCTCCGCCGCGACTCGCCACCTCTCGATCTGGACGTCGACCACCTGATCATTGTCGCCGCGCACCCCGACGACGAGAGCCTGGGAGCGGCGGGGCTGCTCGCGACCGCGGCCGCACGTGGCATCCGGATCGATCTCCTCGTCGTCACCGACGGCGAAGGCTCTCACCCCGAGTCGCCGACGCACAGCCCCGCGACTCTCGCCCTGCTTCGCCGCCGAGAACTCGTCGACGCCGCACGCATCGTGGGGCTGGTCGCCGACCCGGTCTTCCTCGGTCTGCCCGACGGCGGGACGGACGAGCATCGGGATGCCATCACCGAGGCGCTGCGCGAAGCGATCGACGCCGCGGCGGGCCGGCGCGTGCTGGTGGTGTCGCCCTGGCGAGGGGACGGGCACCGCGACCACCGGGTCGTCGGAGAGATCGTCGAGCAGGTCTGCGCCGCGCGCGGCGTGCGATCGCGCGCCTTCCCGATCTGGCTGTGGCACTGGGGCGGCCCCGACGACGTGCCGTGGGATCGCGTCGAGCACCTCGCCCTCGAGCCTCGTGCACGCGACCTTAAGACCCGCGCTCTCGACGCGCATCGCAGTCAGCTCGAGCCGCTGTCAGCCGCTCCGGGGGACGAGCCGATGATCCACGCGCGCATGCACGCCCACTTCGTCCGCGATGCAGAGGTCTTCCTCGTTCCGGAGGCGCCCTCGACCCCGGCGGGAAGCGTCGGCCGCGAGTACTTCGACGACATGTACGCCCGGCACGAGGACCCCTGGGGCTTCGACTCGCGCTGGTACGAGGAGCGCAAGCGCGCCGTCCTCCTCGCCGCTCTCCCGAGGCGCACGTATCGCTCGACGCTCGAGGCCGGGTGCTCCACGGGTGCTCTGACCGCGCAGCTGGCCGACCGCAGCGACCGGGTGCTCGCCGTCGACCTCGCGCCCACCGCCCTCGATCGCGCGCGGGCGCGGCTCGCGGGGCGCGAGAACGTCGAGTTCCGCCTCGCGACGCTGCCCGCGGCGTGGCCCGAGGGCGAGTTCGAGCTGGTGGTGGTGTCGGAGGTGGCGTACTACTGGGCGGGGGCAGACCTGGATCGCGGGCTCACGGCGGCCGTCGCCTCGCTGAGCACCGACGGTCACCTGGTCGCGTGCCATTGGCGGCATCCCGTCGCCGAGTACCCGCACACCGGCGACGAGGTGCACGACGCGCTCGCCGCGCGACCCGACCTGGTGCGCCTCGCGCGGCACGAGGAGCAGGACTTCGTGCTCGAGGTGTACGCGCATCCGGGCGCTCTTTCGGTGGCGGCCGAATCGGGGCTCGTCGCATGAGGGCCCTGGCCGTGGTCATCCCGGCGCACGACGAGGAGGCCCTGATCGGTCGATGCCTGGCATCGGTCACCCGGGCGGTGTCGCTCGCGCGCGAGAGCCAGCCCGACCTCGACATCGCGGTCGTCGTCGTGCTCGACGCGTGCAACGACACCACCGCCACCCAGGTGCGGCGCTGGCCCGTCGAGGCGGTCGAGATCGCGGCACGTCGCGTGGGCACCGCCCGTCGGATCGGCGTCGCGCACGCTGTGACGCGGCTCACCGCCGGCGCCGACGACACGTGGATCGCGATGACGGATGCCGACACCGTCGTGCCCCCGAACTGGATCACGCACCAACTCGACCTCGCCGACGCCGGGGTCGACCTCGTCCTGGGAACGGTCCGCCCCGACTTCGCCGACCTCAGCGCCCGACACGTCGCGTACTGGCGTGCCACCCATCACCGGGGCAGACCTCCCGGAAACGTCCACGGAGCCAATCTGGGCGTGCGGGCGAGCACGTACGCCCGGGCAGGTGGCATCCCGGATCTCGCCGAGCACGAGGACGTGGCCCTCGTCCGCGCGGCACGCACCCTCGGTGCGCGGGAGCGGGCGAGCGACGTGCACGAGGTCGAGACCTCGGGCCGTTTCACCGGCCGCTCGCCCGCGGGATACGCCGCGTTCCTCGCGCGCGTGCACGCCTGGGTCGACGCTCCACCGCTGGCGGCTCCCGGCGCCTGACCCACCGGGTGGGGGTTCGTCAACCACCTCCGCCGCTCCGCACCTTCGCCGCAGACTGGCCATCCCCGGAATGAGAGGCATCACCATGAAGGCACTGACCTGGCAGGGCAAGCGCAACGTGAGCGTCGAGGAGGTTCCCGACCCCGAGATCCTCGAGCCCACCGACGCGATCGTGAAGATCACCTCGACGGCGATCTGCGGCTCCGACCTGCACCTCTACGAACTGTTCGGACCGTTTATCGACAAGGGCGACGTGCTCGGCCACGAGCCGATGGGCGTGGTCGTCGAAGTCGGCTCGGCCGTGACGAACCTCGCCGTCGGCGACCGGATCGTCGTGCCCTTCAACATCTCGTGCGGCCACTGCTTCATGTGCCGCCGCGGACTGCAGTCGCAGTGCGAGACGACGCAGGTGCGCGAGTACGGCAGCGGTGCCGCGCTGTTCGGTTACACCAAGCTCTACGGCCAGGTGCCGGGCGGCCAGGCGGAGTATCTGCGCGTGCCGCTCGCCGACTACAACCACATCCGCGTCGGCGACGACCTGCCCGACGACCGTTACCTCTTCCTCAGCGACATCGTGCCGACCGCCTGGCAGGGCGTGCAATACGCGAACGTGCCCGAGGGCGGGACGCTCGCCGTCATGGGCCTCGGCCCCGTCGGCCAGTTCGCGGCCCGCATCGGCGTGCACCTCGGCTACCGGGTCCTCGCGATCGAGCCCGAGCCCGAGCGCCGCGCGATGGCCGAGCGCCACGGCGTGCTCACCTACGACCTGACCGACACGGTGGTCGACGAACTCGTCGATCTCACCGAGGGGCGCGGGGCGGATGGAGTGGTGGATGCCGTGGGCATGGAGGCCCACGGGAACGGCGGCATCAAGCTGGCCCAGAACGCCGTCGGGCTGCTCCCCGACGCCCTCGCGCAGAAGCTCATGGACAAGGCCGGACTCGACCGCCTCGCCGCGGTCTACGCCTCGATCGACCTCGTGCGCCGAGGCGGAACCGTCTCACTGAGCGGTGTCTACGCGGGTGAGGCCGACGTGCTGCCCATGAAGACGATGTTCGACAAGCAGCTGAACCTGCGCATGGGCCAGTGCAACGTCAAGCGCTGGATCGACGACCTGCTGCCGCTCGTCGAAGACTCCGCCGACCCGCTCGGCGTGATGGACCTGGTCACGCACCACGCCCCCCTCGAAGACGCCCCCGGCCTGTACGAGACCTTCCAGAAGAAAGAAGACGGCTGCATCAAGGTCGTGCTGCGCCCCGGCGCCTGAGCCGCGCCGCACCCGCGTGAGGGGTCGATTCCTGTCGCCTGGAGCAGCGCCAGGCGACAGTTTTCGACCCCTCGCGCGCGCTCGCGGCGCAAGAGCGCGGGTGGGAAACGTGTCCGCAACACGGTGCTGGGTAAAGTCGTCGCATGGGTGACCTGTTCGACGGTTACGGCTCCACGCTGGCGCCGCGCAAGACCGCATCCGGCATCCCGGCGTTCGACGAGATGTTCGGCGTTCCGGCGAGTCCCGGAGAAGCCGCCCCCTCGCGCGAGGCGTACCGGGAGCTGTACCAAACGCTCGCGCAGATGACGCAGGAAGAACTGCGCGGGCGCACCGAGTCGCTCGCGAGTTCGTACCTCGCGCAGGGCGTGACCTTCGACTTCGCGGGGGAGGAACGTCCCTTCCCCCTGGATGCCGTGCCCCGGGTCATCGCGTACGACGAGTGGTCGCGCATCGAGGCCGGCGTGAAGCAGCGGGTCAAGGCGCTCGAGGCGTTCCTCGACGACGCCTACGGCAATCAGCACTGCGTGCGCGACGGCATCCTGCCCGCGGGTCTCATCTCGTCGTCGCAGTACTTCTACCGCCAGGCGGCCGGCATCCGCAGTGCGAACGGCGTGCGCATCCAGGTGTCGGGCATCGACCTGATCCGCGACGAGCACGGCGAGATGCGCGTGCTCGAAGACAACGTGCGCGTGCCCTCGGGCGTCTCGTACGTCATCTCGAACCGCCGCGTCATGGCGCAGACGCTGCCCGAACTGTTCGTGTCGATGCGCGTGCGCCCCGTCGGGGACTACCCGAACAAGCTGCTCGCCGCGCTCAAGGCGTCGGCCCCGCCCGGGATCGACGAGCCCAACATCGTCGTGCTCACCCCCGGCGTCTACAACTCCGCGTACTTCGAGCACACGCTGCTCGCGCGTCTGATGGGCGTCGAGCTCGTCGAGGGGCGCGACCTGTTGTGCATCGGCGGCAAGGTGTTCATGCGCACGACCCGCGGCCCGCAGCGCGTCGACGTGATCTACCGCCGCGTCGACGACGACTTCCTCGACCCGCTGCAGTTCCGCGCCGACTCGATGCTCGGGGCGCCCGGGCTCATGCTCGCCGCACGCCTGGGCAACGTGACCATCGCCAACGCGGTGGGCAACGGCGTCGCCGACGACAAGCTGCTGTACACGTACGTGCCGGACCTCATCCGGTACTACCTCGCCGAAGAGCCGATCCTCAAGAACGTCGACACCTGGCGTCTCGAGGATCCCGGCGCCCTCGAAGAAGTGCTCGACCGCCTGCCCGAGCTCGTGGTGAAGCCGGTCGACGGCTCGGGCGGCAAGGGGCTCGTCGTGGGTCCCGATGCTTCGCCCGCCGAGCTCGACGCGCTGCGCAAGCGGCTCGCGGCCGACCCGCGCGGCTGGATCGCCCAGCCCGTGGTCATGCTCTCGACCATCCCGACGCTCGTCGAAGACGGCATGCGTCCCCGTCACGCCGACCTCCGCCCCTTCGCGGTCAACGACGGCGACGACATCTGGGTGCTGCCCGGTGGCCTGACCCGCGTGGCGCTGCCGGAGGGCCAGCTCGTGGTCAACTCCAGTCAGGGCGGCGGCTCGAAGGACACGTGGATCGTCGGCGGCTCGGCCCCCTCGCACGTCGAGTACGGCCAGGGCAACGGCGTCTCGGGACTCGTCGCCGACCAGGCCGCGGTCACCGAGTCGATCCCGATCATCTACGACGGACAGCCCGCTCCCTCGACCTCGCCGCGCGATCCGCGCCCGGGCGGAGGGCCCTCGGGCAAGGAGCAGCAGGAGCAACAGCAGCAGGATGCCGCCGTGCAGCACGGTCCGCAGGCCGAGCAGCAGCAGCAGGCGCGGGAGGCGGGGTCATGCTGAGCCGCATCGCAGAATCGCTGTTCTGGATCGGCCGCTACATCGAGCGCAGCGACGGCACCGCCCGCATCCTCGACGTGCACCTCCAGCTGCTGCTGGAGGACCCGTGGATCGACGAGGACACCGCGTGCCGCTCCCTGCTCAGCGTAATGGGGTCGGCGTGGCCCGAGAACGTCGACACCGTCCGCCGCGACGACGTGCTCGCTCGCCTCGCGGTCGATCGGATGAACCCGTCGAGCATCGCGTACTCGATCACCGCGGCTCGCGAGAACGCCCGGCGTGCTCGCGAGATCGTGTCGACGGAACTGTGGGAGATCCTCAACACCACGAACGCGCGGATGCCGCGGCGCCTGCAGACCGACAAGGTCCACGAGTTCTTCCAGTGGACGCGCGAGCGGGCGGCGCTGGCCATCGGCATCGTCGATTCGTCGACCAACCGCGACGAGGCCTGGCAGTTCTTCACCCTCGGCCGGAGCATCGAGCGCACGGACATGACCGCGCGACTGCTGGCCACCCGCTCGCTCACCGAGGTGTCGGGCCCGTCGTGGACGACGATCCTGCGTTCGTGCGGCGCGTACGAGGCCTACCTGCGCACCTATCGCGGCATGCCGAGCGCCCGTAACGCGGCGGAGTTCCTGTTGCTCGACCGCCTCTTTCCGCGCTCGATCATCTACTCGATCCAGCGCGCCGAGGACTGCATGAGCGCGATCGACCCCCGCGCCGATCGCGTCGGGCACTCGAACACGGTGCTGCGTGCTCTCGGTCAGATCCGCAACGATCTGGAGTACCGCCCGGTCAGCGACATCCTGGCCGAGTTGCCCGAGCACATGCAGCGGGTGCAGACGGTCACGCGCGAGGCGTCGGAAGCGATCCGCTCGCGCTTCTTCCCCACTCAGGCCGAACCGTCGTGGATCGGAGAGATCTCATGACGGATGCCGCGACCGCCGTCCGTGCGAAGACCTCGGGAGGTCGGCGATGAAACGCCTGCGCATCGAGCACCAGACCGGGTTCGTCTACCCCGGCGACGTCGTCGCCTCGTACAACGAAGCCCGCATGCTGCCGCATTCGACCGACAGCCAGTTCGTGCTGAGCTCGTCGCTCGACATCGAGCCGTCGACCTCGGTCAATCAGTACGTCGACTACTTCGGCACGCGCGTGGCGGCCTTCGACGTGTTGTCGCCGCACGGCGCGCTGACCATCACCGCGCGTTCGCTGGTCGAGGTGCGCCCGCGGCCCATCGAGCACGCCGACATCACCTGGGAGCAGCTCGCGGCGGAGGCGGCGCGGTCGATCTCGACGGTCGAGCAGCTGACTCAGACGCGGCGCACGACCCCGCACGCCGAGGTCGCCGAGCTCGCGCGCTCGATCGCCGCCCAGCACGACCGGCCCGGGCCCGCGGCGCACGCGATCGCCGAGGCCATCGGGAACGCGATCGACTACATGCAGGGGGTGACCGGCGTGCACTCCACGGCGGTCGACGCCTGGGAAGCGCGAAAGGGCGTGTGTCAGGACATCGCGCACATCGCGATCGGGGCCCTGCGCGAGGTCGGCATCCCGGCCCGCTACGTGTCGGGGTACCTGCACCCGAAGCCTTCCGCCGAGGTCGGCGAAGCGGTGACCGGAGAGTCGCACGCCTGGGTGGAGTGGTTCGCCGGTGACTGGCAGGGCTTCGACCCGACGAACAACATCGAGATCGGCGACCGCCACGTGCTGGTCGGTCGCGGCCGCGACTACAACGACGTCCCGCCGCTGCGCGGCGTGTACGCCGGTCCCGGCAAGAGCAACCTCAAGGTGAAGGTCACGATCACGCGCGAGACCTGACCCCGGTCAGCCGGATGCCGCGGCGCCCAGGAGCTTCTGGACGTCGCGGTGCAGGCGCGGAAGGTGAGCGTCTTCGCTGCGGTCGGCGCGGCGTGCCCACTCGTCGAGGGCGGTGCGCATCTCGAGGGCGGCGAGGCCGATCGCGGAGCGCACGTCGAGTTCGCTGAGGCCGATGCGCGTCGCGATCTCGGGGACGAACAGGTCGGATGAGGTCGTCTCACGTCGGATGGCGGCACCGAGCAGCGTGGGCTCGTGACCGATCAGCCGTCGGACGCGGAGGAATCTCGCTCTCGCCTGCGCGTCGGCGTGCAGTCGATCGAGTTCGCGGGCGAACACCGTGCGCAGGGCTCGGGTGAGAGCGGCGATGTCGTCGCCCGCCTCGCCGACCTCGGCCAACGCCGCGACGAAGCGCTCGTCGTCGATGAACACGGCGTCTTCTTTGGTGCCCGCGAGGCGGAAGAACGTCCGGGCCGAGACGCCCGCTCGCGCGGCGATCTCGTCGACCGTGGTCCGGGCGACGCCCTTCTCTTCGAACAGGTCGAGGGCGGCCGCGCAGATCTCGAGGGTCGTCTCGCGGCGTCGCCGATCGCGCAATCCCTCCCCGGAGGGGGCCGGTGCGATCTCCATGTCGGCTACAGTAGTCCATGTCTTATTGGCAGTCACTGCCAGAATGTCATTCACTGCTCGTTAACCGTCCAGAGAGGTCGACCATGGTCGCCACCGGAACCGTTCCCACCGCCGCGCCGCCCGGAAAGGCCGCCGTCCGCCCCGGCGCCGTCATCGCGCTCCTCGTCGTCGCCGCGTTCGTCGTCATCCTGAACGAGACGATCATGGGCGTCGCCCTGCCCGAACTCATGCGCGAGCTCGACATCACCGCCGCGACCGCGCAGTGGTTGACCACCGCGTTCCTGCTCACGATGGCGGTCGTCATCCCGACCACCGGCTTCCTCATTCAGCGCTTCCCGCTGCGGGCCCTCTTCTTCACCGCGATGGGTCTGTTCACCCTGGGTACCGTCGTCGCCGCGGCCGCCCCCGGGTTCGGCGTGCTGCTCCTCGGCCGCATCGTGCAGGCCTCGGGTACCGCGATCATGATCCCGTTGCTGTTCACCACGGTGCTGAACGTCGTGCCCGCGAACCGCCGCGGACGCATGATGGGGCTCATCTCGATCGTCATCTCGGTGGCGCCCGCGGTCGGCCCCACCGTCTCGGGGCTGATCCTGTCGACGTTCCCGTGGCGCGCCATGTTCATCGTGATGATCCCGATCGCCCTCATCGCGGTCGCCCTCGGCGCGCGCTGGGTGCGGAACCTCACCGAGACCCGTCGCGTGAGCCTCGACGTCGTGTCGGTGGTGCTCTCGGCCCTCGCGTTCGGGGGCATCATCTTCGGCCTGTCCAGCATCGGCGAGGCGGCGGGCGGCCACGCGATCGTGCCGGTGTGGATCCCCCTCGTCGTGGGCGCCCTCGCTCTCGCGACCTTCATCGTGCGGCAGGTGCGCCTCGGTTCGACCGACCGCGTGCTGCTCAATCTGGCGGTGTTCCGTCATTCGACCTTCACGCTCGCGGTCATCCTCGTGGTCGTCGCCATGACCACTCTGTTCGGCGTGCTCATCCTGCTGCCGCTGTACCTGCAGAACGTCCTCGGTCTCGGAACCCTCCCGACCGGTCTCATGCTGCTGCCCGGAGGTCTGCTCATGGGCCTCATGGCGCCCATCGTCGGCAACCTCTTCGACCGTTTCGGCGCGCGCCCTCTCGTGCTGCCGGGGGCGATCGTCGCGAGCATCGCGTTGTGGGGCTTCGCGACCCTGTCGGCGAGCACTCCCATCGGTCTCGTCATCGCGGTGCACTGCGTGCTGAGCCTCGGTCTGGCCTTCATGTTCACCCCGCTGATGACCGCAGCCCTCGGGTCGCTGCCGCGCGAGCTCTACCCGCACGGCTCCGCGATCGTCTCGACGGTGCAGCAGCTCGCGGGCGCCGCCGGGACGGCCGTCTTCGTGACGCTCATGACAGTCGGCGCGGCCGCCGCGATGACGAACGGGGGAGCGTCGATGGTGGATGCCACGGCATCCGGCATCCACACGGCGTTCTTCGTGGCGGCGTGCCTGTCGTTGGCGGTCATCGTGCTCGCTGCATTCGTTCGCACGCCGAAGCAGGTCGACGGGGTCGAGGGGACGCCGGCGCACTGACGCTGGTCGTGGGGCCCTCTCGCGCGTACGATGTGGTCTGACCACATTGACGAGAGGGTCCCCATGGTTCAGCGTCAGCTGCCGAAGGTCGGCGAGCTCCTCGAGCTCATGCAGTTCAAGAAGCCCGAGCTCGACGCGCGCAAGCGCCGCCTCGACGCCGCGCTCACGATCGCGGACCTGCGCACGATCGCCAAGCGCCGCACGCCCAAGGCCGCGTTCGATTACACCGACGGCGCCGCCGAGGGCGAACTGTCGCTCGACCGCGCCCGCCGCGCGTTCGAAGACGTCGAGTTCCACCCCGACATCCTGCGCCCCGCCGCCGACGTCGACACCTCGTGCCAGATCCTCGGCGGTCCCTCGGCCCTGCCCTTCGGCATCGCGCCCACGGGCTTCACGCGTCTCATGCAGACCGAGGGTGAAACGGCCGGTGCCTCCGCGGCCGCGGCCGCCGGCATCCCGTTCACGCTCTCGACCCTCGGCACCACCTCGATCGAGGGCGTGAAGGCCGCGAACCCGGTCGGTCGCAATTGGTTCCAGCTCTACGTCATGAAGGACCGCTCGATCTCGTACGGTCTCGTCGAGCGCGCGGCGAAGGCGGGCTTCGACACCCTACAGTTCACCGTGGACACCCCCATCGCCGGCGCGCGCCTGCGCGACAAGCGCAACGGCTTCTCGATCCCGCCGCAGCTGACGGTCGGCACGATCGTCAACGCGATCCCGCGCCCCTGGTGGTGGATCGACTTCCTCACCACCCCCAAGCTCGAGTTCGCCTCGCTCAGCACCACCGGCGGCACCGTCGGCGAGCTGCTGAACGCCGCGATGGACCCCACGATCAGCTACGACGACCTCGACGTGATCCGCGGCATGTGGCCCGGCAAGATCGTCGTCAAGGGCGTGCAGAACGTGACGGATGCCGCACGCTTGGTCGACCGGGGTGTCGACGGCATCGTGCTCTCCAACCACGGCGGGCGCCAGCTCGACCGCGCGCCCATCCCCTTCCACCTGCTGCCGAAGGTCGTGCGCGAGGTCGGCAAGGACGCCACGGTCATGGTCGACACCGGCATCATGAACGGCGCCGACATCGTGGCATCCATCGCCCTCGGCGCGAAGTACACCCTCATCGGCCGTGCCTACCTCTACGGCCTCATGGCCGGCGGGCGGCAGGGCGTCGACCGCACGATCGCGATCCTGCGCAGCGAGATCGAGCGCACGATGACCCTGCTGGGCGTCTCGTCGCTCGACGAGCTCGAGCCCCGCCACGTCACACAGCTCACGCGGCTCGTGCCGGTGGCCGATCAGGCGGTCGACGCGCGGGTGTGACGCCCGCTGCGCACCCTCGGTGATTCGCGCATCCTCAGCCGAAGAGGGCGGGATGCCGCTGAGGTCGTGCGGATCGCTGAAGATCTGCGAGGGCGAGACCCCCCGTCACCGACAGAACGGCCGTCCGAATCCGAACAGCACGCCGCCGACGGCGACGCCCTCGTCCGACCCCGTCGACCACTGTTCGCCCACGTTCGTGCGTACGGTCACCCGATCTGTGCGGAACAGCGAATACGACCCGTCGTCGGGCACCCTCGCGGCCCGGAACCACGGGGGGATGTCGGCGATCACGACGCGTCCGTCGACCAGCAGGTCGAAGCTGCGGGGCTCCCACCCCTCGTACGCCCAGGCCACCACCGCTCCGCGTCGGCGAGCGTCCACGTGATGCGGAACGTCCGCGTCTCGCTCGTGTCTCCGGCCGGACTCCAGGTGGCCGCCCCTGAACCGTACGAGGAGTGCGCGCCGGTGGAGCCCGAGAGACGCCCGTCGAACACCGTGCTCTGCGGGATGAAGCCGTCGCAGGTGCCGAAGCCTGCCCCGGTCCCCTGCTCGACGCGGAGGATCAGGTGGTCGGCCAGGCCCGCGGTGCCCGACACGTCGTCGGCGTACAGGCGCACCTGCGAGGCCAGGCTTCCGGTCGAGGTGACGGCGATGCAGTTCGTCTCGCCGTCGCCGGGCTTGGCGTTGCCCGCGGTGAACAGCGCGCGGCCGGCATCGTCGTCGTCGAGCTGGGCGGTTCCCGCCCGCCAGCTGTTCTGCTGGTTCGACCCGGTGTCGGAGAAGGCGGCGTACGAACTCGTCGACACCAGGACGCCGGCCGCGATGAAGGCGGCGGGTACGGCGATCGCGGGGGCGATGCGAGAGGAACGGCGTGTGAATTTCGGCATGATGAATCTCCCCCCGAGATCAGTAAGCGAATCAGACACCCGCACGATAGGGGAGCGAACCGGTCGCTTCGCGCAGCGGCTTTCGGCTTGACAGGCCCCCCGGAGACATGGCATCCATTCGAGTGAATGGACTAATCGGCTCGCACCTCATTGTCCTCGCGACGACGCGCGGCTGCCCCGAGCGTCAGCGTCGAGGCGAGGCCCAGGGTGAGGAACGCGGCGGCGGTGAAGGCAGCGGCTTTCGTGCCGTCGCTGAACGCCGCGCGGGCGTTGATCGCGAGATCCCGGGTCTCAGGTGACGCATCGAGGCCCGCGATCGCCGCTCCGGCGCTGTCGACCACCTGTGAGACCACCTGATCGCGCTCGGCCGCGGCGATGCCGCGATCGTCGAGAGTGGATGCCAACACCCCCGCCGTGGTCGAGAACAGCACGGTGCCGAGGATGGCGACGCCGAGCGCTGCTCCGAGCTGTCGCGACGTCGACTGAGTGCCGGAGGCCTGGCCGCTCGCGGACGGCGGGACGTCGGCCAGGACCACGCCCGTGAGCTGCGCCGTCGCCAGGCCCACGCCGAGCCCGTACACGAAGAGGAAGGGGATGAGCGGGCCCCAGACGGCATCCGGCCCGATGGTGAAGGCGACGCCGGCGACGCCGATGATCTCGGCGAGAAGCCCGCCGCGCACGATCCAGACCGGAGCGACCTTGCCGCTGAGGGCGCCCGCGACCCCGCTGGCCACGAACGACCCGATCGCCAGCGCGAGCAGCAGCAGGCCCGTCTGCAGGGCGTCGAAGCCCACGACGAACTGCAGCCAGAGGGGGAGGGCGAGGATGATGCCGAACTCACCCAGAGACACGACGGCCGCGGCGATGTTGCCGTTGCGGAACGAGGTGATCCGGAACAGATCGAAGGCCAGGAGCGTCGAGCGACCGTGACGCTGGCGGCGGAGGCCCCACGCGGTGAACGCGACCAGGGCGACCACGGCCACCGCGAAGGCGATCGGCACGGGCGAGATCGGAAGCGGCCAGCTCCCGTCGCCGATCGAGGGGGCGGTCGCGACCGTCCACCATCCGTAGGTGCGCCCCTCGATGAGTCCGAACACGAGCGGGGCCATGGTGAGCACCGAGAGCAGGGATCCGACTCCGTCGATGCGCTCGGCCCGATCGCTGCGCGATTCGGCGACCGTGAGGGCGACGCCGATCACGATGATGACGCCGAGCGGGATGTTGATCCCGAAGGCCCATCGCCACGAGAAGGCTGTGGTCAGCCAGCCGCCGAGCAGGGGGCCGACGGCCGCCATGCCGCCGATCGTCGAGCCCCAGACGGCGAAGGCGATGCCGCGCTCGCGGCCGCGGAAGGTGGCGTTGATGATCGACAGGGTCGTCGGCAGGATCATCGCACCGCCGACTCCCTGGACCAGGCGCGACAGGATCAGCAGCCCTCCGGTGGGGGCCGTGGCCGCGGCGATCGAGGCGCCCGCGAAGATGATCACGCCGAGCAGCATGAGCCGGCGTCGCCCGAATCGGTCGGCGAGGCTGCCGAAGACGAGCAGGAAAGATGCGAAGACGAGGGTGTAGGCCTCTTGGACCCACTGCACCTCGGTCGACGAGATCTCGAGCTCTTCGACGATCGAGGGCACGGCGACGTTGACGATCGTCGAGTCGACGATGATCAGCGACACGGCGATGCTGATGAAGACGAGCCCCGCCCAGCGGCGCCCTGCCTGTGTTCCGTTCATGTCGCTAGCTTATCTAGCTAAATGCGTCGACGCGAGGGGTTGCGCGCGCGACCATGACCGCCTCCGGCGAACGCGGGGCGCGACCTCTCGAATCGGGCGTTCGCCCTCAGTCCCCGTGACGCGGGCGAGGCGTCGCTCGCGGCGAGCGCTCGCCCGGGGGCAACGGGATCGGCGTGGTTCCGGCGATCTCGTCGCTGAAGTCCTCGGGTTCGGGTGCGATCGTGGTGATCGGACGCGTCTCATCGAGCGTGAGGCGGAACCGCTTCGTCTCGTGTCGGTGCAGGCGGCCCGACAGTGCCGTCCAGGTCGCGCCGATGCCGCACGCGATGACCGCCACGACGGCGGCGAGGGCGATCGCCACGCGCGGGCCGAACTCCGCCGCCACCGCGCCCACGATCGGCGCGCCCACGGGCGTCCCTCCGAGGAGGATCGCCATGTACAACGCCAGGACCCGACCGCGCAGGACGGGATCGGTCGTCGTCTGCACGTACCCGTTCGCCGTCGTGAGCGTCGTGACCACGCAGAACCCCGTCAAGACCAGGGTGGCCGCGTACGCCCCGTAACTGGGGGCGAACACGGAGAGAGCGGATGCCACGGCGAAGCCGCCGGACCCGACGATCACGACCCGCATCCGGGCGCGTTCCCGCCGCGCGGCGAGGAGCGCGCCCGCGAGCGAGCCGATGGCGACGAACGAGCTCAGGAGTCCGAAGCCATCCGCACCGCGGCCGAATTCGAGCGCCATCGTCGAGGCGAAGATCGGGAAGTTCATGCCGAAGGCCCCGAGCAGGAACACCATCACGAAGATGACGACGAGGTCGGGTCGCCGGGCGACGTAGCGGAAGCCGTCGGCCAGTCGCGCCGGGCCGCCGCGGCGGTGGCGCGCCACGAGTTCGTGCGGCCGCATCACGAAGAGCGCCGCCAGCATGGCGACGAAGGTGATCGCGTTGACGAGGAACACCCATCCGGTGCCCACGATCACGATCATCACGCCCGCGGCGGCCGGGCCGATCAGGCGGGCCATGTTGAAGGACGCGGCGTTGAGCGCGACGGCATTGGACGCGTTCTCTTGGGACACGAGGTCGGACACGAAGGCCTGGCGCGCCGGGTTGTCGAAGGCGGTGACCACGCCGAGGGCCAGTGCGAACCCGAACATCAGCGGCAGGGTCATCGCTCCGCTGAGCAGCAGGACGCCGAGCGTCACGGCCAACAGCAGCAGGGCACTCTGCGTGCACATGATGAGCTTGCGGCGGTCGAAGCGGTCGGCGACCCACCCGGTGACGCTCACCAGCAGGAGCGGGGGAGCGAACTGCAGGGCCATCGTGACGCCCATGGCCGCGGCGTCGTTGTCGGTCAGCTGGGTGAGGACGACCCAGTTCTGGGCCGTGGACTGCATCCAGGCGCCGACGTTGGAGACGAGGGCTCCGATGAACCAGACGCGGTAGTTGAAGATCGACAGCGACCGGAACATCGACGTGCTCATCTGTCGGCCACCTTCCTCATGATCGTCGTCGCTCGAGCGAGAACCTGTCTTTCTTCGGCGGAGAGCTCGGCGAGAGCCTCTTCGACGAAGGCGTCTCGTCGGCGCACCGTTTCGTCGACGATGCGGCGCCCGAGGTCGGTGAGGTCGATCGTCACGCGCCGGCGATCGATCTCGTCGGGGATGCGCGAGATGTATCCCGCCTCCTCGAGGAGCGACACCGTGCGGTTCATCGAGGGTGCCGTGACGCGCTCCCGGTCGGCCAACTGCCCGAGTGTGTGAGCGCCGTGAACGGTGAGGGCGGCGAGGACGGCGAATTGCCCGTCGCTCATGGTGTCGACGGCGCGCTGGGCCCGGAGGCGGCGCGCGAGCCGGAATGTCGCCATCCGCAGCTCGGACGCCGCCGCACTGTGGTCAGAACTCAGGTCGGTGAGGGGGGATTCGTCGACGCGATCATTCATGTTCCTCTGGACAGGGTAGCTCATTAGCCTTGCTAAGGGAATGGTCGGGCGGGGTCGCCGACGGGGCCGCCGCCCTAGACTCCCCCCATGCCCGAGTTCGACGACGCCTACGGCATCCGCATCGTCTACGACGTGTACGAGGCGGTCGAGCCCCGCGCCGTCGTGCAGCTGCTGCACGGGGTGGGCGAGCACGCCGGCCGCTACGGCGCCCTCATCGAGGCCCTCGTCGGCGCGGGCTACACCGTCTACGCCGACGACCATCGCGGCCACGGCCGCACGGGGCTCGGGCAATGGGGAGGCGATCACGCCAAGCTCGGGCGTCTCGGCCCCGGCGGTCTCGGCGCCGCCCGCGACGCGGTGTGGACCCTCACGCAGCGCATCCGCGAGGAGCACCCCGACCTGCCGCTCGTGCTGCTCGGACACTCGTGGGGCTCGTTCCTCGCGCAGATGCTGCTCGATCGGCATCCGGATGCCTATGACGCGGTCGTGCTGAGCGGCTCGGCCCTGCGCTGGCCCGGGTCGTTGAACGCGGGTGACCTGAACGCGCCATGGAAGCACCTCGGCGGTTCCGGAATGCAGTGGCTCTCGAGCGATGAACAGGTGGGTCGCGACTTCGTCGCTGATCCCCTGACGACGTCGACGCCCCTCGCGCGCCTGTTCGGACCCCTCGAGACGCTCAAGCTCATGGGGCGCCCTCGTCGCGACCTCGGCCGCGACGTGCCGATGCTGCTGATGGTGGGTCGCGATGACACCGTGGGCGGCCCGCGCAGCGTGCACCGCCTGGCCGACGCGTACCGGCGGCGGTCGGGGCTGACGGATGTGACGACCCTGGTGTATCCCGGGGCGCGGCACGAGATCTTCGCCGAGCGCGAGCAGGCCGCGGTGCGCGCCGATCTGCTGGCGTGGCTCGACGAGCGGATCCCGTCGCGCGTCTGACCGCGTGGGGCTGTTCGTCGTCGTGCAGACTCGTTCGAACATGCGAAATAACAAGAACACTCACTAACTCACACGTCGTGATCTAAGCGTTACTCGCGCGAATTGACCTCGTCGCGCTGACCGGCGAAGCTGAAGTCGCCGAAAGCGGGATAAACCGCCTCGATCGGGCCACCTGGTCCCTCATTGCCGAGGAAAGCGCACATCGACGTGACGACTCTAGATACACCAAAAATCACACAAACAAACAAAAGCTCACGTCGGGCCAGTCGGCCCGAGCGGCTCGGAAACGGGATGTTCGCCGTGCTGCTGGTGGTGCCGGGTATGGCGCTCATGGCGGTCGTCGTCGCATACCCCCTTGTCTCTGCGCTGGTCACCGCGTTCTTCACGCAGAGCCTCGTGCTGCCCGGGCGCGAGTTCGTCGGCCTCCAGAACATCGTCGACGTGCTGGAGGACGACTTCTTGCGTCTGCTCGGACAGACGCTCGTCTTCACCCTGGGCACGACCATCGCCCCCTTCGTGATCGGCTTCGCCCTCGCGCTCGCGCTGAACACGCAGATCCGTGGATCGAAGGTGTTCCGCGGCCTGATGCTCATCCCCTGGCTCGTGCCCGGCGTCGTGGTGTCGTTCCTGTGGATGTGGATCTTCAACGCCAACTACGGCGTCATGAACGCGATCCTCGAACCGCTCGGGGTCTCACCGCAGGCCTGGCTCGCGCAGCCCGGAACCGCGATGTTCGCCGTGATCGTCGCGAAGACCTGGCAGTCCTTCCCCTGGATGATGGTCATGCTCCTCGCGGGCCTGCAGACCGTGCCGCGAGAGCTGCACGAAGCCGCCGAGATGGACGGCGCGGGAACGGTCCGCCGCTTCTTCTCGATCACCGTCCCGCAGATCGGCGGGATCATCGGCCTGGTGCTGCTGCTGGAGTTCATCTGGAACTTCCAGCACTTCGACATCATCTACGTGCTCACCGGCGGCGGCCCCGCCGGCTCCACCGAGACCTTCGCCACCTCGGTGTACGAGACCGCCTTTCACGGCTTCGACCTCGGCCGCGCCGGCGCGCTCGGCCTGCTGTGGCTCGTCCTGCTGATGGCGCTCGTCGTCGTCTACGTCCGATTCTCCGAGAGGAGTGAGAAGCGATGACCAGCACCGCCCTCCCCACCGTCGCCCCTGCCCCCGAGGCCCCGCCCGTCGTCGTCGACGCTCCCGCGCGTCGCCGCCGACGCCAGAGCTCAGGCCTGCGCTCCGATCGTCCGGGAGTGCGCCTCGCGTCATGGGCCGCGCTGATCGTGTGCGGCGGGTTCGCCCTGCTGCCGGTCTACTGGCTGCTCGCGACCTCGCTCACCCCTCGCGATCAGGTGTTCTCGTACCCGCCGAAGCTGTTCCCCACCGAGATCACCTTCGACGCCTACATCTCGCTGACCTCCAACCCGCAGCTGTTCACCTACCTGCAGAACAGCGTGATCGTCTCGGTCATCACGGCCCTGCTCTCGGTGATCGTGTCGGCCTACATGGGCTACTCGTTTTCGAAGTTTCGCTACCGCGGTCGCCGGCAGCTGATGTACTTCGTGCTGGCTTCGCAGATGTTCCCGCAGGCCCTGTTGCTGGTCACCCTCTACAGCGTGTTCAGCGCCTACGGCCTGCTCAACACCTACACCGCTCTCGTGCTGTCGTTCACGACGTTCACGCTGCCGCTGTGCGTCTGGATGCTGAAGGGCTTCTTCGACACCATCCCCGATGAGCTCATCGAGGCCGCCCGCGTCGACGGCGCCTCGCGGCTGCGCACCATCCACTCGATCGTGCTGCCGCTGGCGGCCCCGGGGCTCGTCGCCGCCGGACTCTTCGCCTTCGTCCGCGGCTGGAACGACTTCATCTTCGCCCTGACGCTCGCCGGTCCCGACAAGCAGACGCTCCCGCCCGGACTCGTCAACACCTACGTCGGCGAGGCGGCCACCGCCTGGCCTGAACTCATGGCGGCATCGCTCGTGGTGTCGCTCCCCGTGGCCGTGGCGTTCATGCTGCTGCAGCGGTACCTGGTCAGCGGTATGACGGCCGGCGCCGTCAAGGGCTGACCCCGACTTCTCTCTCTGCTCGCCCTGTCAAGGAGGACACCTATGTCTACGTCTCTGCCCAACCCGCTCATCACGCGCCGTCGCGCGCTGCAGTTCTTCGGCATCGGTGCCGCGGCCGCAGCGCTCGCCGGATGCGTCCCCACCGGAAGCAGCGGCCCCGCCGCCGGCGCGGCGGGACTGAACGGCGCCGACCCCACCGATTTCGCGTTCGCTTCCTGGTCCCTCACCGAGGAGTCCGCCAAGCCGGCGCTCGAAGGCACGCTCTCGTCGTACGAGAAGGCCAAGGGCGTCGCGGTCAAGCGCACCGCGTTCCCGTACAACGAGTACATCAACCAGCTCATGCTCCAGGTGACCGGCGGGCAGTTCACCGGCGCCGCGCACGTCGACGTCGCGTGGCTCGGCAGTCTCGCGGCCACCGGAAAGCTGCAGGACGTCTCGGCGTTGGCATCCGGCCGCGGATACACTTCGTCGGCTCTGCAGGCGGCCACGTTCGACGGCGTGCAGTACGCCCTGCCGTGGACCATCGGCGCGATCGGCCTGATCGCCAACTCCGAGACCCTCGGCAAGGCGGGCCTGTCGGCCGACGCGTTCCCGACCACGGTCGACGAGTTCGAGAAGGCCCTCGTCTCACTGAAGGGCCTCGGCGGGGGACTCATCCCCTACGCCGCGTCGACCAAGGCCGCGCAGCTGAAGGACATCCTCATCTGGATGCAGACCTTCGGCAGCCCGCTCGTCGACGGCGACACCATCACGATCGGCGACGACGCCAGCGTCGAGGCCGTCACCTGGTACAAGGGCCTCTACGACCAGGGCCTCATCGCCGCCGACGTCGACCGCTTCGACGCCCGCAGCCTGTTCGCCCAGGGACGTGCCGCGATGTACGACGACGCCCCGGTGGGCCGCGGAGCGGTCACCAAGGAGTCGCCGGATGCGAACCTCGCCACCAAACTCGCGCCGGTGTCGCGTCCCGTGCTGAAGAAGGGCGAGACCCCGCGCGCCCTCGTCTGGGGTGGCGCGATCGCGGTCGTCAACGGCACCGGTGCTGCGACCGCGGGCGACTTCGCCCAGTACGCCACGAGCGACCTCGACGCCATCCTCGCCGACTACGCGATGCGCGGTCTGCCGCCCGCGACGACCGAGGCGCTGTCGTCGTCGGAGGTCGCCTCCGACGCTTTCGGCGCCCAGTTCAGCGAGCGCATCACCGCGACAGCGAGCTCGAACCCGCTGTGGAAGTTCACCGCGTACTCGCAGATCGAGTCGGCGATCGCCGATCGCGTGCAGGCCGTCCTGATCGGGTCCGCCTCGCCGAAGGACGCCATGAAGCAGGCCGGCGAGGCCGCGCAGAAGCTGGTCGGTTGAGATGAGGATCCTCCGCGGGGGGAGCGCGGTCGCGGTTGCGGCGCTCGCCCTCGGGCTCGTCGTCGCGCCCTCGGCGTCGGCGACCGTGAGCTCTGCGACGACCGTCGAAGAGCTCCCCTTCGCCGTCGACTCATCGAACCAGGCGGCATGGTGGAACCCCCTCGACGTGGTCGGCGAGACGACGCTCTTCGCCTTCAACGCCCCGGCCGCCCAGGCTGCTCGACACGAGGTGCACCTCGCCTCTCGCTCTGCGGACGGTGCGTGGACAGAAGGATGCCTCCGTGCTTCGGCGCAGACGGCGTGCGTCACCTTCGTGGACGACAACGGTCATAACCAACCGTCCATCGTCGTCGACGGCGACGGGATCATCCACGCCTTCGTCTCGATGCACAACGAGCAGTGGAACTACTTCCGCTCCGACACCGCGGGCGACGTCCGCACGATGGTCGACCGGACCTCGACCATGCCCGACCTCGACGTCGACATCACCTACCCGGTCACGGCGCGCGGAGCCGACGGCGACGCCTGGGTGCTGGTGCGGACCGGTACGGATGCCGACGGGGCACGGGAGGGCGTGCTGTATCGCTACGACCGCACTGCCGGTGCGTGGGCGCGAGAGACGACGATCGCCGCGGCGAAGGGGTACTCCTTCTACCCCGACGACCTCGAGGTGTCGCCCGACGGTCGGGTGCACGTGCTGTGGGAGTGGGGTCCGTTCCCCGCCGACCCGGCGCGGCATCTCGGCTCGTACGCCGTCTATGACCCCGCGACGGGGTCGCTCACGGACGCCGCGGGCACCACGCTGGTCGCTCCGATCACCCCCGCCACGGCGGGATCGGTCGTCTGGCGCCCCTTCGTGCCCGGCGAAAGCATCCGCAGCTATACCCCCGCGGTGCAGTCGGCCAAGCTCGCCCTCGACGGTTCTGCTCTCGCGGGGGTCGCATATCGCTTCGTCGAGGCGGATCGTTCGGCCTACGACGCGCATTTCGCACGGTGGGACGGCTCGGGATGGGTCGATGAGAAGGTCCTCGACACCGCGGCCCTCGGCGACGGTGTCGCCACCTCGGCAGCGGTCGACGTGACCCGGGCGGGGACGACGACTCGGCTCTACACCGTCGTCACCGCTCAGGTGTGCGGCGAGGTGCGCAGCCGTGCCGTCGTCGCTGAACGCGATGACGCCGCATCGTCGTGGACCTTCGCCGGCATCGGCGAATCGGGCCTCGGGCAGCAGCGTCTGCGCGTCCAGACGCGGTCGACCGACGACGCCGACATCGCGTACCTCTCGGCGCCGGCCGCGGCTCCCGCCCGGCTCGCGCGGGCGGTCGTCCCGCGCGACGCCGCAGTAGGACCCGCCACCTCCCTCTCGACCCTCGTCGCCGACCTCCGCGATGACCCGGGAGGGGTCAACGTGGCTCTCGGTGCCACGGCGACAGCCTCGTCGAGCCTGCGGTCCGACACGGGCCCGTCCCTCGCCGTCGACGGCGTCTGCAGTGACGCCAGCCGATGGATCTCGGCGGCGGGTGACTCCACTCCGTGGATCTCGGTGGACTTCGCTGCGGCGGCGCTCCACGAGGTGCGCGTGCGGAGCGGTTACAGCGCGGACACGGGTTCGGCGGCCGTCCTCCGTTCGTTCGACGTGCAGGTGCACACCGCGGCGGGCTGGACGAGCATCGGCTCCATCGCCGGGAACACGCAACGCCTGGTGAGCATCCCGGCCACGGGAGTCGTCGCGGACGGGGTGCGCCTGTTGATCAGCGACCCCTCGGCGTCAACCACCGACGTCGCGCGGGTCTTCGAGATCGAGGCGATCGCCGTGGACTGAGCCCATCGACCTCCCCTCGCACGACACTCGGACGCCCCCGCGTCCCCAGGAAGGACACCCGCAGTATGCGTTCACACACGGCCGACTACGACGTGGTCGTCGTCGGTGGTGGGCTCTCCGGAGTCGCCGCCGCCATCGCCGCCGCCCGGCTCGACCGACGCGTCGCCCTCATCAACAACCGACCGGTGCTGGGCGGGAACTCCTCGTCGGAGGTCCGGGTCTGGGTGTGCGGGGCGACCGCGCACGGCAATCAACGCTGGGCCCGCGAGAACGGGATCATCGGTGAGCTGTACCTCGAGAACCAGTACCGCAATCCCGACGGGAACCCCATCCACTGGGACGACGTCGTGCTGGATGCCGTGCGCGCCGAGCCGAACATCTCGCTGTACCTCAACACCGATGTCCGCGACGTGGTCGCCACCGGCCCCGAGGGGGCGCGTCGCATCGAGTCGGTGACGGGGTGGACCATGGGAGCCGAGACCGAGACGCGCTTCGTCGCCCCGGTCTTCCTCGACTGCACCGGTGATGGACTCGTCGGTCACCTCGCCGGGGCGCGGGCGCGGCTCGGCAAGGAATCGCGCGGAGAATTCGACGAGGACTGGGCGCCGGAAGAGGCCGAGCGCACTTTTCTCGGCTCGACGCTGCTGTTCTACACGAAGGACGTGGGGCACCCGGTGCGCTTCGTCGCCCCCGCCTCGGCGAAGTCGATCCTCGAGACCCCGATCCCGTCATCGCGCATCATCCGCAGCGGTGACAGCGGTGCGCACTATTGGTGGATCGAGTGGGGCGGTGAGCTCGACATCGTCCACGACAACGAGCGCATCCGCGACGAGCTGCGCTCGGTGATTCTGGGCATCTGGGACCACATCAAGAACTCGGGCGAGTTCGACGCCGAGAACCTCGATCTCGAGTGGATCGGCAATGTGCCCGGCAAGCGCGAGTACCGCCGCCTCGTCGGCGACTACACGCTGCACCAGCGCGACGTGATCGAACAGACGCGATTCGACGACGGCGTGGCCTTCGGCGGCTGGTCGATCGACCTGCACCCGAAGGAGGGCATGTACGCGACGGGTGCGGGCGCCGTCCAACGCTTCTCGAACGGAGTCTTCGAGATTCCGTTCCGCTCGCTCTACTCCGCTGACGTCGAGAACCTCCTGATGGCCGGGCGCGACATCTCCGCCACGCACATCGCCTTCGGGGCCGCGCGCGTGATGGCCACCTGCGCGGCGATGGGCGAGGCGGCCGGGACAGCGGCATCCCTCGGCCTCGCCCGTCGAACGACCCCGCGGGGGCTCTACGAGAACCACCGCGAGGAGCTCCGTCAGCTCCTGCTGCGTCAGGACGCCCCGCTGATCGGCGTCGTCGATGCCGATCCGGCGAACCTCGCCCTCTCCGCCCGTGTCTCGGCTTCGGGCGTGCGGGCGGGACTCGGCCCGAGCGACATCGCGGTCGCCCGTCCGCATCCGCTCACCGAAGATGTCGGAGTCGTCGTTCCCGTTCACCCGTGTCTCGACGGATTCGAGGTGCGTGTCGCCGCCGAGCAGGACGTGGACCTCGCGGTCGAGGTGTGGTCGACGGGGCTCGCCCAGAACGTCGTGCCCGAACGCCTCGAGCATGCCGTCACGGTGGCCGTGGCCGCGGGGGATGCAAGGTGGGTGCACGCTCCGGTGCGCTGGGAACCCGAGACTCCGGCGAACGCCGTCATCGTCGTCCGCGCCCAGACCGGGGTCACGCTCTTCGTGACGGACGAGCTGCCCCCCGGCGTTCTCACACTCGTCCACACCTCGGACGCCGAGGATCAGAACGTGCAGGTGAGCCTCGACGAGCTGCTGGTGCAGTGGCCGACGAAGCCGCTGCGGGGGCGGTCGGTCCAGTTCCGCGTTCCCACCGCATCGGAGGCGTTGGCACCGGAACGCGCGGTCGGTGGATACCAGCGCCCCTTCGGCGGACCGAACCTGTGGGCCTCGGCACCGTTGACCGAGGCAGAGGCGTGGCTGCGGCTCGATTGGGACCGGCCCGTCGTCGCGCGCGAGATCGTGCTGGTCTTCGACGACGACCCCGACATCGAGCTGAACACCCTTCACCATCACCGCGATCCGCACCTCGTGATGCCCTCGCTCGTCGACACGTACCGGGTCGAGATCCAGGTGGCCGGGTCCGAGGAGTGGACCGAGGTCGCGACCGTGGCGGACAACCGTAGCCGCCGGCGCAGCCACCCGCTTCCTCCCGGAATGGGCGCGATCGACGCCGCCCGCGTGGTCGTGACGGCGACCCACGGCGCTCCGGAGGCCCGCATCGTGGCCTTCCGTGTCCAGGAGTGACATGCCGCGCGATACCGTAGCCCCCAGAACAGACCGCTCGGCGGTGCGCGCGAGCGCCGCCCGGTCCTCGACGAGGAGTCCCGCCATGACCGACACGCCTTCGGCCACGCGGCGGATCTCGCCGCTCTCGCGCCGACAGCGCACCCGGATCATCGCGCTCGCCGTGCCCAATCTCGAGGAGCCCTACTTCGCCGAGCTCACGACCCTGCTGGCGCGCGGGGCCGAGGCGCGCGGGTTGTCGATCCTCATCCAGCAGACCGAGGGCGACCATCAGCGGGAGATCGACGTCGCGAACGGGGTGGGGCTCCCCGAGACCGACGGCCTCATCCACATCCCGCGTTCTCTGACGGTCGGGGACCTCACCCGGCGTACGGATCCGGGACCGCTCGTGCTCCTCGGTGAGCACATCGCGGTCAGCCCTTTCACGCACGTCTCGATCGACAACCGCCGCACGGCTGACCTGGCGACCGCGCATCTCGCCGACGCCGGGTGCCGCCGGGTCGCGTTCCTCGGACCTCGCGTGTCACGCCCCTCGGATGCCGCCGACCAGCGTTTCGCCGGGTACCGCGACGCCGTGTCGCGCCTGGGCCTGGCCGACGACCCGGAGCTCATCGTCTCGGTCGATGCGTTCACCTCCGAGGAGGGCGCGGCGGCGCTGGGCCGACTTCACTCCTCGGGCGTCGCATACGACGGCGTGGTGTGCTCCAACGACTCCGTCGCTTTCGGCGTGCTCGCGGCTCTGCACGAGCGCGGGCGGGCGGTGCCGAGCGACGTCGCGGTGATCGGCATCGACAACGTGCACGCCGCGCAGTTCTCGGTCCCTGCGCTCTCGTCGGTGGCGCCCGACGATCACGGGATCGTCGAAGCGGCGTTCACCGAGCTCGAGCGTCAGATGGCGGCTCGGCCCGGCGCGGACGTTCCGGTGCGACACATCGTGGTGGATGCCACGGTGATCGCGCGAGCGAGTACCGCGCGGTGAGCCCGGCTCTCGCCGTCCGTTCCCCGCGCGGGGGCGGGCGGGTCTCAGTCGTCGCCGTGGGCGGCCACCCACAGCTCGGTGACGTGCGCGCGCAGCGTCTCTTCGGCGTCGGGCGCGAGTCCCTCGTCGGTGACCACCAGGTCGACCTCGTGCAGATCCACGATGGTGGTGAGTCCCACGGCTCCCCATTTCGTGTGGTCCGCGAGGACGACCGCTCGGCCCCCCGCCGCGACGAGGGCGCGGTTGGTCTCGGCCTCGAGCAGGTTCGAGGTCGTCAGCCCCGCTGTGAGGTCCAGGCCGCGCACACCGAGGAAGACGATGTCGCAGTGCAGATGCTCGAGGGACGCGACGGCGACCGGACCGACCAGTGCGTCGGCGGGAGTGCGGACGCCGCCGGTGAGCACCACCGTCTGCGTGTAGGGCTCGTCCGCTCTGTCGGGGCGGGCGAACACGTCGGCGACGGGCAGGGAGTTCGTCACGATCGTCAGGTCGTCGATGCCGCGGAGCTCGCGCGCGAGAGCCCACGTCGTGGAGCCTCCGCTCAGTCCCACCGACATGCCCGGCTCGACGAGCTCGGCCGCGCGGCGGGCGATGGCCCTCTTGCCGTCTCCGTTGCGGCGGGACTGCGTGGCGAAGTCACGGGATGCCGCGACTCCGGGCTGCGGCGTGCGAGCGCCCCCGCGCACCTTATCGACGCGGCCATCGGCCGCCAGCACGTCGAGATCGCGCCGAATGGTCATCTCGCTGACCCCGAGGGTCTCGGCCAGATCGGGGACCGCGGCGGCTCCCTGTCGGCGAACCTCGGCCAGGAGGCGGGATCGGCGTTCGGCGGCGAGCACGATCGCTCCTCTCGTTCGGGCCTCCAGTCTTCCACGGCGGCCCGCTCGTGAACGGCGTCATCGCCGATCCCGCGGGGGAGGGCGATTACGGCTTCGAGCTGCCGGCCCTTCGCGCGGTGCCCCCGGTCGCTCCGCCCGTCGGTTTCGCCGAGCGCTGGGAAGCCTGGGCGGCGGCGGCAGCCGAGGTCGACCCCGATCCGAGGATGACACCCCTCGGGCGCGCGGACGGGCGGTCGCTCTTCCTCGTCGACCACACCGTCGCCGACGGTCTGCGCGCTCGCGGGTGGTTCGCGACCGCGGTGGGCGGAATGCCGCCGCGGGTGGGGATCGTCCACGGTCACGGCTACGGCGGGCGCGAGGCGCCCGACTTCGATCGCGTCCCGGACGATGCGGCGGTCTTCTTCCCCGTCGCGAGAGGACAGGGGTCGCTCAACGCCGGGCTCGGCGCACCCACGCCCGCCGACGGGCACGTGCTCCACGGCATCCACTCGATCGACGAGTACGTTCTCGGCCGATGCGCCGTCGATCTCTGGCATGCCGGGTCGGCGCTGAGAGCTTTGGCCGGACCGATCCCGCTGTACTACGTGGGCGAGAGCTTCGGCGGCGGGATCGGGGCGCTCGCTCTTCCCTGGGATGACCGTTTCGTGGGGGCGACGCTGATCGTGCCGAGTTTCGGCCAGTACGATCTGCGCCTGCGCCTGCCCTGCGAAGGCAGTGGCGAGCGTGTGCGGGCTCACGTCGGGGCCCACCCTGCGTCGCGCGAGGTCCTGCGCTTCTTCGATGCGTCCACGGCGGCGACGTTCGTCCGCGTGCCGGTGCGCGTGGAATGCGCTTTACGCGACCGTCACGTTCCCCCGCCCGGGCAGTTCGCCGTCGCCAACGCGATCGACGAGGCGACGGGTGCCGAACTGGAGCTCGACGTGCAGCCCTACGGCCACCGCGAGTACCGCGGACTCGACGCCGTCCGCTCGCGGGCATTCGCCGCGACCCACGCGCACATCGACCGGGTGCTCTCGCGAGCGTCCGCGGAGAAGGAGAACCCGTGACCCAGTTCGACCTGCCGCTCGCCGACCTCGAGGCCTTCCGCCCGCCGCGAGAGGAGCCCGCCGACTTCGACGCCTTCTGGGCCGAGACGCTCGGCGAGGCAAGGGCGGCGTCGTGGACCGCGCGCTTCACCCCGCTCGACACCGACGACACCGGTGTGACCGGCGTCGAGGTCGACGATGTCGTCTTCGCGGGCTTCGGGGGGCACGAGGTGCGCGCGTGGCTCCTGCGCCCGCGCGGAGCTTCGGGGCCTCTGCCGTGCGTCGTGCAGTACATCGGCTACAACTCCGGTCGCGGCCTCGCCCACCAGCACACGCTGCTGCCCTCCGCGGGGTTCGCGGTGATGGTCATGGACACGCGGGGGCAGAGCAGCGGCGCGCTGCCCGGGGCGACCTCCGACCCCGTGGGCGGAGCGCCGCACGTCGCCGGTCGCGTGACCGAAGGGCTCGACGATCCTTCCCGCTCCTACTACCGCCGTGTCTTCTGCGATGCGGTGCTCGCAATCGATGCGGTCCGCTCGCACCCGGCGATCGATGCGACGCGCGTCAGCGTGTGGGGCGGGAGCCAGGGCGGGGGCATCGCGCTCGCCGCAGCGGCGTTGAGCGAGGGACTCCGGTTCGCCGCGATCGACTTCCCGTTCCTCAGTGCGATGCGTCGGGCGGTCGCCATTACCGACGCCGCGCCCTACAGCGAGATCATCGCGTACCTGCAGACTCGGCGCGGCGAGGAAGAGGCGGTGTTCCGCTCTCTCTCGTACCTCGACGGCGTCAACTTCGCCGCGCGAGCGAGGGTTCCCGCCCTCTTCTCGGTGGGACTGCGCGATGCCGTGTGCCCTCCGTCGACCGTCTATGCGGCGTACAACCATTACGTGGGCGAGAAGAGCATTCGCGTCTACCCGTGGAACGGACACGAAGGAGGCGGCCCGGTGCACCAGCTCGAGGTGCTGCGGGCTCTCGCCGCGCGCGGCTGAGCGGGGCGTCCTTCCCTCTCGTCGAGCCGTCGACGAATATTGCTCCTCATTCCGACATCTTTTGGTTGCCTTACCGCAAAAGCCGCACTACTGTCGGAAGGACCAGGACACCTCGACGACGAGTCCCCCACCACCCCGGGTCGCCCTCCATCCCCCTCGGAGCGCCCCTCTCGAACGGCTCCGCCCCCACGGAGTCGTGCCGTCGTGCGTACCCGGTATTCGACGTCCCTCAACGAAGAACGGACCCCCGCGTGAACACTTCGGACACCCGCCGCACCGCCGACGTCGGCGCCTGGTTCATCGGCGCTCGCGGCTCGCTCGCGACCACGGCCACCCTCGGCATCCACGCCCTCGCCCTGGGCGTCGCGACGCCCGTCGGCCTCACGACCGAGACCGACGCGGTGCGCGTCGACGAGTTCCCCGCGATCGCCGACATCGTCGTCGGCGGACACGACATCTCGTCGACCCCGCTCGAGGAACGCGCGCGTCAGCTCGCCGCCGGCGGGATGTTCCCCGTGGCCCTCGTCGACGCGGTGGCCGAGCGCCTGCGCGAGACCGAGCAGAACCTCCGCCCCGTCCCCACGATGACGGCGACCCAGCAGGACGAGATCGACCTGCTCGCGGCCGACATCGCCGACTTCCGCGACCGTCACGACCTGCGCGAGGTCGTCGTCATCGACGTCTCGTCCACCGAGCCCCTTCCCCCGTACCACCCCGGATTCGAAGACGACGCCCTCCTGCACGCGGCCCTGACGACCCCGGGTGTGCGGGTCCTTCCGCCCAGCTCGCGCGCCGCCCTCGCCGCCATCGCGGCCGGAGCCGCCTACGCCGCCTTCACCCCCTCGGCATCCCTCAACCTCCCCGTCCTGCGCGAGCGCGCCGAACGCGCGGGCATCGCGTACGCGGGGCAGGACGGCAAGACCGGCGAGACGCTGCTGCGGACGGTGCTGGCGCCGATGTTCGCCGCCCGCGGGTTCCGGGTGCAGTCCTGGGCCGGCACCAACCTCCTCGGCGGCGGCGACGGCGCGACCCTGGCCGACCCCGAGGCCGTCCGCTCCAAGCTGGTGTCGAAGAACCGCGGTCTGCACGCTCTCGTCGGCGACGACGTCGTCACTCCGCTGCACATCGACAACGTGCCCGACCTCGGCGACGTGAAGACCGCGTGGGACCACGTCAGCGCGACAGGGTTCCTCGGCAGTCGCGTCACGCTGCAGACCACGTGGAGCGCCTACGACTCCGCTCTCGCGGCGCCCCTGGTCATCGACCTCGTCCGAGCGCTGTCTCTCGCGACCCGCGCGGGCCACGCGGGGGTCGTCACCGCCCTCGGCTGCTTCTTCAAGGATCCGTGGGGGAGCGACGTCCACGGCTTCGGCGAGCAGACCGCCCAGTTCGTCTCGTGGGTGCACGAGACCGCAGCCGCCGTCGCGGCAGCCCGGGTCGCCGCACCGTGACGCGGGTCGCGGACTACCTCGACCTCGTCCGCGCCCCCGCCTCGCTCACCGTCCTCGGCGACGCTCTCGTCGGGGCGTTGAGCGCGCGCGGGCCGGGCGGCGACGGTCCCCTGCGCGTCGGCGCGCTCGCGGCCGCGTCCGTCTGCCTGTACAGCGCCGGGATGGCGCTGAACGACTGGGCGGATGCCGACCTCGATGCGCTCGAGCGCCCCGAGCGCCCCATCCCCTCGGGGCGGATCAACCGCGACCGCGCGCTCGCGGTAGGCGTCGGTCTCACCGCCCTCGGGGTGGGCGCGGCGTTCGCCGCCGGCCGCCGCTCGGGTCTGGTGTCGGTCGCTCTCGCCGGAGCGCTGTGGGCCTACGACACCGCGTTCAAGCCGACGGCGGCCGGTCCGGTCGTCATGGCCGTCTGCCGCGGGCTCGACGTGATGATGGGTGCGGCCGGGCCGGGGTGGCGCTCGGCCCTGGTCCCCGCGGGTGCGGTCGCCGCCCACACGGTCGCCGTCACCGCGATCTCGCGGGGCGAGGTCGACGGGTCGACGGCGAGCACCGGTCGCGTCGCCGTGGCCACGAGCGTCGCCGTGGCGGCATCCGGTCTCCTCGGACGCTCGAACCGCTCCGCCGCCGTGCTCGGGGGAGCGCGCTACCTCGCCGCGGTCCTGCCCGGCCAGTTCGCGGTCGCTCGTGATCCCGGGGCGGCTCGGGCACGGGACGCCACCCGGGCGGGCATCCGCGCCGTCGTGCCCCTGCAGTCCGCCCTCGCCGCCCGGGCGGGCTCACCGCTGGCGACCGCGGCCCTGCTGGGCATCGAGATTCTCAGCCGCGTACTCGGCCGCCGCCGTTCGACGGGAGACATCACATGAGCTGGACCTGGGGATACGGCACCAACGGCTTCACCGACCACCCGCTGCCCTCCGCCCTCGACGTGCTGCAGCATCACGGGTACGGCGCCGTCGCCCTGACCCTCGGTCACCCCCACCTCGACCCCTTCGCCCCCGACTGGCGCGAACAGAGCGAGGCGCTCGCTGCGGACCTCCGCCGCCGGGGACTGCGGGTGGTCGTCGAGACGGGCGCACGCTACCTGCTCGACCCCCTGCGCAAGCACCGGCCGACCCTCGTCGACCGCGACGCCGCGTCGCGCATGGCCTTCCTGCGGCGGGCGGTAGAGATCGCCGCGATCCTGGATGCCGAGTGCGTCTCGCTGTGGAGCGGGGTCGTGCCCGACGACGTCTCCACCGATCAGGCGCGCGTGCTCCTCGAGGAACGTCTCGTCGAGCTCGCCGCGTTCGCCGCCGACGCCGGCGTCACCCTCGCTCTCGAGCCCGAGCCGGGGATGCTGGTCGAGACCGTGGCCGACGCCCTCGCGCTCCGCGCCCGGCTCGGCCACCCCGCGAACCTCGGCCTCACGGTCGACCTCGGTCACTGCGTGGTGGTCGAGCCCGACGGGGTGGTGGGTGCTCTGCGAGCGGCGGGCCCCCTGCTGCGCAACGTGCAGGCCGACGACATGCTCCCCACCGCGCACGAGCACCTTCCGTTCGGGGAGGGCGAGCTCGACCTGGATGCCGCCCTCTCGACGCTGCGCGAAATCGACTACCGCGGCGTGATCGCGGTGGAGTTGCCGCGGCACGCGCACGCGGCCCCCGAGCTCGCGGCGTCGAGCATGGCGGCGCTGGTCGCGGCGGGGGAGCGCTCGGTCATCGCCCCGACGCGGAGCGCGGTCGAAACCTCGTCCTCCGGGGACGGTCGGCCCCTCCACCCCTGGACCGCCCTCGCCGTCGAGCAGGTGCGCGCGGATGCCGCCCGCGCCGCGCGCCTGTTCGCCGCGGCGGGTCGCGAGGTGGGGCGGGACCCCCTCTCGGCCGCGCCGTTCGGCCCCACCGCCGACGATGTCGCCCGCGCCGCCCTCATCGCGGCCCTGGCCGACAGCGGAGCCGACCCGGCCCTGGCGGTCGCGCTGTATCGCCGCGGCGACGACGCCGAGCGCCGCGGGGTGCTGCGCGGCCTCGACGCGATCATCGCGCCCACCGCCGCCTGGCGTGAGGCCGGTCTGGAGCTCGTCGCGGACGCCCTCCGCGCCAATGACACGCGACTGGTCGCCGCCGCCCTCGGGCGCTTCGCCGCCGACCACCTCGACGACCACGCGTGGCGTCACGGCGTGCTGAAGTGCGTGTTCCTCGGCATCCCCCTCTCGGTCGTCGTCGCCCTCGACGCCCGCGCCGACGACGAGCTCGCCGCGATGGCGGAGCGCTTCGCCGCCGAGCGTCGTGCCGCCGGCCGTTCCGTGCCCGACGACCTCTCCTTCCTCCGTGCTCGCGAAAGGGCCTGACATGCGCATCTTCGATCCCCACATCCACATGTCCGCCCGCACGACCGACGACTACGAGGCGATGTACGACGCGGGCGTGCGCGCCCTGGTGGAGCCGGCGTTCTGGCTCGGCCAGCCGCGCACGAGCGTGGGGTCGTTCCTCGACTACTTCGACGCGCTGATCGGGTGGGAGAGGTTCCGTGCGGCGCAGTTCGGCATCCGCCACCACTGCACGATCGCGCTCAACCCGAAAGAGGCGAACGACGCGCGCTGCCGCGAGGTCATGGCCGAGCTGCCGACGTACCTCGCCAAGGACGGGGTCGTCGCGGTCGGTGAGACCGGCTACGACTCGATGACCCCCGAAGAAGACGAGATCCTGCGCCAGCACCTCGCGCTCGGCATCGAGTTCGACCTCCCCGTACTCGTCCACACTCCGCATCGCGACAAGACCGTGGGCACCCGGCGCACGCTCGACGTGGTGGCCGAGTCCGGCATCGCGATGGAGCGCGTGCTCGTGGACCACCTCAACGAGACCTGCGTCGACGCGGTCGCCGACAGCGGCGCCTGGATGGGCTTCTCGATCTACCCCGACACCAAGATGGACGAGCAGCGCGTCGTCGCCATCATGCAGCGCATCGGGCTCGACCGCGTCATCGTGAACTCCGCGGCCGACTGGGGCCGCTCCGACCCGCTCAAGACGGCGAAGACGGGTCTGGCGATGCTCGACGCCGGGTTCAGCGACGACGACGTCGACCGGATCCTGTGGCGCAACCCGCGCGACTTCTACGCGCAGAGCGGGCGCGTGAACACCGACCCGATCGACGGCTTCGCTCCCGCGAGCCAGGGGCCCGAGCTGTTCGCCGGCAACTCCGTGCTGCGCGGTATGGCATCGCGCCAGGGGGCGTGAGGGTGGAGCTGTCGTACTGCACGAACGTCCACCCCGCCGAAGACCTGCCCGGCATCGTCCGCCAGCTCGACGAGCACGCGGGCCCCGTCCGGCGGGCGGCGGGCCTCGAGCGGCTCGGCGTCGGACTGTGGATGCCGGTGGGCGTGGCATCCCTCCTCTCCGACGACCCGCGGGCCCGCGGTGTCCTCGCCGACGCCCTCGCGCGAAACGGGCTGGAGCTGCGCACGGTCAACGCCTTCCCGTACCGCGGGTTCCACGACGACGTCGTGAAGCTCGCGGTGTACCGCCCCGACTGGACCACGCGCGAGCGCCTGGAGTACACGCTCGACTGCGCGCGCGCCCTCGCGGCGCTTCTTCCCGCCGGGGCCGAGGGCAGCATCTCGACGCTCCCGCTGGGATGGAGGGAGGGGTGGGATGCCGCGGCCGACCGCGCCGCGGAGGAGCACCTCGCCGGACTCGTCGAGGGCCTCGCCGCGCTCGAGCGCGAGACGGGACGCATCGTCCGCGTGGCGATCGAACCCGAGCCGGGCTGCATCCTCGACGACGTCGCCGACGTGGTGGCCTGGCTCGGCGCCCGCCCGCACCTGACCGCCGGGGGCCGACTCGGGCTGTGTCTGGACACCTGCCACCTCGCCGTGTCGTTCGCCGACCCCGCCGGAGCGGTCGCCGCGGCCGCCGCCGCCGGCATCCGCATCGTGAAAGTGCAGGCCTCGGTCGCCCTCGAGGTGCCCGACCCCGCCGACCCCCGCACGGCGGACGCCCTCCGCCCCTTCGCCGAGGAACGCTACGTCCACCAGGTGCGCGAGGCCGGGGGTCGACGCTCCGCCGATGACCTCCCCGAGGTGCTCTACGCCGCCGCGCCGTGGCCGACCGACCGCGCCTGGCGCGTGCACGTCCACATCCCCCTGCACGCGCGTCCCGCAGCCCCCCTCCGCGCCACGACCGAGGTGCTGCTCGCCGCGGTCGACGCGGTCCTCGAGACCCCCGGTGGCGGTGACGCCCACCTCGACATCGAGACCTACACCTGGTCGGTGCTGCCCGACGAACTGCAGCCCGAAACGCTCGTCGGCGGGATCGCGGCCGAACTGCGCTGGGCGCACGCGCACCTGCCGCGCGCTGTCGCCGGGGTGCCGGCATCCCGAATCGACGAAAGGAGCCTGGTATGAGCAAGGTCCTGCTGCTGGACATCGTGGGGCTCACCCCGCGCGCGCTCGCCGCGATGCCCCGACTCACCGCGCTCGGCCGCGCCGGCGGGCAGCTGGGGCTCGACACGATCCTCCCGGCCGTCACGTGCAGCGTGCAGTCGACCATGCTCACCGGCACGATGCCGCGCGAGCACGGGATCGTCGGCAACGGTTGGCACTTCCGCGGCCTCGGCGACCCTCTCCTGTGGCGCCAGCACAACAAGCTCGTCGCCGGAGAGAAGGTGTGGGAGACCGCGCGGCGCTCGCGCCCCGAGCTGACCACGGCCAACCTCGGCTGGTGGTTCGCGATGGGGGCGACGACCGACATCACCGTGACCCCGCGCCCGATCTACCACGCCGACGGGCGCAAGAGCCCCGACGCGTACGTCCGCCCCGCGGCCCTGCACGACCAGCTGGTCGGGGCGCTGGGCGAGTTCCCCCTGTTCCAGTACTGGGGCCCGACCGCGACGATCCAGAGCAGCGCGTGGCTCGCCGAGGCGACGCGCGGCGTCATCACCGAGCGGTGGGGTCCGGCGCCCGACCTGGCGATGGCGTACCTGCCGCACCTCGACTACGACCTTCAACGCTTCGGCCCGAACGGCCCCGAAGCCGAGCGCGCGGCGCGCGAGCTCGACGACGCGATCGCGCCCCTGCTGACCGATGCGCTCGACCGCGGGTACAGCGTCGTCGCGGTGTCGGAGTACGGCATCGAACAGGCATCGCGCCCCGTCGACGTCAACCGCGCCCTGCGCCGCGAGGGACTGCTCGAGGTGTACGTGCAGGACGGCCGCGAACAACTCGACCCGTGGACCTCGCGCGCGTTCGCCGTGGCCGACCATCAGGTCGCTCACGTGTACGTTCCGGATGCCGCCGACCTCCCCCGCGTGACGGCGCTGCTGCGCGGACTCGAGGGTGTCGACGAGGTTCTCGACCGCGACGCGCAGGCGCGGTACGGCCTGGACCACGAGCGCTCCGGCGAACTGGTGGTGGTGGCCGAGCCCGGCGCCTGGTTCACCTACTACTTCTGGCTCGACGACGAGCGCGCCCCGGAGTACGCCCGGGGCGTCGACATCCACCGCAAGCCCGGATACGACCCCGCCGAGCTGTTCTTCGACCCCGCCGACCGTTTCGCCAAGGCCAAGGCCGGCGCGAACCTCGTGAAGAAGAAGCTGGGCCTGCGCTACGCGATGAGCACGGTGCCGCTCGACCCCTCGTGCGTCCGCGGGACGCACGGCCGCCTGTCGTCGACGCGGCGCGACGGACCGATGCTCGTCTCGAGCGACGCAGGCCTGCTGCCCGACGCCGAGTCGCTGCCCGCCGCGGGCGTCCGCGACCTGGTGCTGCGCGGCCTGGGCGTCTGACCCGGCGGGACACAACGCAGGAGTCTCGGACTCGAGCCCCGTCCCGCGCCCGCCAGAGGCGGTGTCACCGGGGTGGATCTCCTGCGTCGTGGCCGCTGGCCCGCGGTGGAGGACGCTCGGGCCGCCGTAGCTCGGAGCTCGGCCAGGGCGACCCCGCATCGCGGCTGCGGGCACAACGCAGGAGTCTCCGTCCCACATCCGCCCGCCGTGCGGCCAGAACGGTATCGCGCGACCGGATCTCCTGCGTCGTGTCGCGGGGAGCAAGGGCGCTTCGGCGCCCCCTCAGGCCCCGCCCGGGCAGACGGAAGGGCCGGATGCCTCCGCATCCGGCCCTTCTTTCGCTTCCGACCGATCCCCCCGGATCAGCGCTGGCTGAACGCCGCGTCGAACGCCGCCCCGGAGGGCTCGTACGACGACAGCTTCCGCACGAATCCGAGCGCCTCGGGCGCTCCGACCAGGCGGTCCATGCCCGCGTCCTCCCACTCGACCGACAGCGGCCCGTCGTAGCCGATGGCGTTGAGCATGCGGAAGGCGTCCTCCCACGGCACATCGCCGTGCCCGGTCGAGATGAAGTCCCACCCGCGGCGCGGGTCGGCCCACGGCAGGTGCGACGACAGGCGTCCGTTGCGGCCGTTGCCGAGACGCTTCTTCGTGTCCTTGCAGTGCACGTGGAAGATCTTGTCCTGGAAGTCCCATAGGAACGCGACCGGATCGATGTCCTGCCACACCATGTGCGAGGGATCCCAGTTCAACCCGAAGGCCTCGCGGTGCCCGATGGCCTCGAGAGCCCGCTGGGTCGTCCAGTAGTCGTAGGCGATCTCGGAGGGGTGCACCTCGTGGGCGAAACGCACGCCGACCTCGTCGAACACGTCGAGGATCGGGTTCCAGCGGTCCGCGAAGTCCTGGTATCCGGCATCCACCATCTGCTCGGTGGCGGGCGGGAACATCGCGACGTACTTCCAGATGCTCGAGCCGGTGAAGCCCGTGACGGTCTTCACTCCCAGCTTGGATGCCAGGCGGGCGGTGTTCTTGAGCTCTTCGGCGGCGCGCTGACGCACGCCCTCGGGGTCGCCGTCGCCCCACACCCGGTCCGACACGATGTCGCGGTGACGCTGGTCGATGGGGTCGTCGCAGACGACCTGTCCCTTGAGGTGGTTCGAGATGGTCCACACCTTCAGGCCGTTGCGCTCGAGCACGTCGAGCTTGCCCTGCACGTAGGCCTCGTCGTCCCAGCGCCAAGGGTCGAGGTGGTCCCCCCAGCAGGCGATCTCGAGGCCGTCGTAGCCCCACTCGCCGGCGAGACGGGCCACCTCCTCGAAGGGGAGGTCGGCCCACTGGCCGGTGAAGAGGGTGATCGGTCGCGTCATCGCGGCGTCCTTTCGTCGGTGCGGTTCCGGGATCGGATTCAGGATGCCGCGAACGCGCGGCCCCCGGAAGAAGCGGTGGCCAGGTCGGCATCGACGCCGGTCCAGACGCCATCGGCCTCGGAGCTGCGCGCGACGGCGTCGAGCACCTCCTGCACGTGCAGGCCGTCGGCGAACGAGGGGGTCGGGGCGGCTCCGGCGGCGACGGCCTCGACGAAGTCCTTCGCCTGGTGCGAGAAGCCGTGCTCGTAGCCGAGCATGTGACCGGTGGGCCACCACGCGGCGACGTACGGGTGCTCGGGTTCGGTGACGAGGATCCGACGGAAGCCCTGCTCGGCGGCGGGGAGCGTGGCGTCGTAGAACTGCAGTTCGTTCGGGCTCTCGAGGTCGAACGACAGCGAGCCGAGGGATCCGGCGATCTCGATCCGCAGGGCGTTCTTGCGGCCGAGGCGGAAGCGCGAGGCCTCGAACGAGGCGAGGGCGCCGCTCTCGAGGCGACCGGTGAACAGGGCGAGGTCGTCGACCGTGACGGCCCCGCGTTCGGTGCCCGCGGAACCGGAGAGGCCGGTCGAGGAGGCGAGGACGGGACGCTCGTCGACGATCGTCTCGAGGATGCCGGCGACGCGGCTCACGCGCTGCCCGGTGATGAACTCGGTGAGGTCGACGGCGTGGGCGCCGATGTCGCCGAGGGCGCCGGATCCGGCGCGGTCCTTCTGCAGGCGCCACGTGAGCGGGGCCTCGGCGTCGCTCAGCCAGTCCTGGAGGTATTCGGCGCGCACCTGGCGGATGTCGCCGAGGCGGCCCGCGACGACGAGGTCGCGGGCGAAGGTCGTGGCGGGAAGACGCCGGTACGTGAAGCCGACCATCGAGCGGATGCCGTTGTCTGCGGCGGACGAGGCGGCCTCGGCCATGCGCCGGGCCTCGTCGACGGTGTTGGCGAGGGGCTTCTCGCACAGGACGTGCTTGCCGGCGGTGAGGGCGGCGATCGCGATCTCGGCGTGCGAATCGCCGGGGGTGACGATGTCGACGACGTCGATGTCGGAGCGGTGGATGACCTCGCGCCAGTCCGTCGCGCTCTCCTGCCAGCCCCAGGTCTCGGCGGCGGCCTGCGTGCGGGCCGCGTCGCGCCCGACGAGCACGCTCATCTCGGGGGCGAGGGGGAGGTCGAAGAAACGAGGGGCGACGCGCCATCCCTGGGAATGCGCGGCGCCCATGAATCCCGCACCGATCATGGCGATGCGAAGGGGCTGGGTCACGATGACGTCTTTCTGTGGGGGGACGGGGGACGGGGCGCCCGCGACGAACGCGGACGCCCCGGACCGGGTCAGGACTGGAACGAGAGGTCGATGAAGGACGCGACGTTGTCCTTCGTCACCACGGGGGCGTCCAACACGATGCGGTTGGGGACGCTGGGCGTGATGAGGTCACCGGCGGTCTTGCCCTGCGCGATCAGGCGCGCCAGGGCGATGCCGTCGGCGGCCTGCGTCGACGGGTAGATGACCGTGGCCTTCAGGACGCTGTCGTCGGCCTGGATGGACTCCATCGCGTTCCGGCTGCCCGCGCCGCCGACCATGATGAACTCGTCGCGACCGGCTGCCGTGATGGCGGCGAGCACGCCGATGCCCTGGTCGTCGTCGTGGTTCCAGATGGCGTCGATCTTGGGGTTCGCCGACAGCAGCTGCGAGGTCGAGGCCTCGCCGCCCTGGACGGTGAAGTCCGCGGCGACGCGGGGTCCGACCTTCAGGCCGCAGTCCGACAGGGCGTCGGCGAAGCCCGCCGAGCGGTCCTGCGTGAGCGGCAGGGAGTCGATGCCCGCGATCTCGCCGACGACGGCACTGCTGTTGCCCTCGAGCTGCGAGCAGATGTACGTGCCGGCGCTGACGCCCATGCCGTAGTTGTCGCCCAGGATGGTCGAGCGGGCGGCGAAGGGGCTCGAGAACTCGCGGTCGACGTTGATCACGGGGATGCCCGCGTTCATCGCCTTGATCGCGACCTCGGTGAGGGCGGCGCCGTCGCTCGGCAGGAGCACGATGGCGTCGACGCCGTCGTTGATGAAGGTCTCGACGGCCGCGATCTGAGCGTTGACGTCGTTCGTCCCCTCGGCGACCTTGAGGTCGACGTCGGGGAAGCTCTCGGCGGCGGCGAGCGCACCCGAGTTGATGGCGCCGAGCCACCCGTGGTCGGCGGCGGGGCCCGAGAACCCGATGGTGACGGTGTCACCGGCGGCGGCGTTCTCTTCGGTCGTGGTGCCCTGGTCGACGACGTTCTGGCTGTCGCCGCCCGAGCCGGTGCAGCCGGCGAGAAGGCCGACCGAGGCGACGACGGCGATACCGGTCAGGACGAGTCGCGAACGCGACTTCCACTGTGAGCGCATGTTTCCTCCTTGAAATGTGATGCAGCTGGGGTCATCGCGGCCCCGGGTCATTCCGGAAGGAAGGGTCCACTCTGACGTGGCTCACGCTAGCAGAAGTGTCGGTTGATTGAGCATCTTTTGTTTTTCAAGCCGCATAAGTCGGCGCACACGCTGATTCCGACAGGAAAGCGCTCGCGCGCATGCGGGAGGCGGCTTCCCGGCGCGACGCCGAATTCGGGTCGCGCGACGGTGAGGCGGCGTGTTATGTTCGCCGCGTGATCAAAGTTGACCATCAGTCGTCATTACTCACCGTCCGAGGCGTGACCAAGTCCTTCGCCGGCGTCCGCGCCCTGCGCGGTGTCGATCTCGACATCGTCGCCGGTGAGGTGCACTGCGTGCTGGGCCAGAACGGCGCGGGCAAGTCGACTCTCATCAAGACCCTCGCCGGAGTGCACCGCCCCGACGAGGGAGAGATCGTGTGGCTCGGCGAGAACGTCGAGATCGCCGACCCCGATGCGGCCATCGACCTCGGCATCGCGACGATGTACCAGGAGCTCGACGTCGTCGACGGCCTCACGATCGCCGAGAACATCTTCCTCGGGCACGAGCTCGCGCGCGGTGGCTTCACGCAGCGCGCCGAAGCCGCCCGGCAGACCCGCGAGCTGCTGCGCCGTCTCGGACACGCCAACCTCTCTCCGAACACCGAGGTCGGCTCGCTCAGCGCCGCCAACAAGCAGATCGTCAGCATGGCGCGCGCGCTGTCGCACGACATCAAGCTGATCATCATGGACGAGCCCTCGGCCGTCCTCGACACCGAAGAGGTCAAGAACCTCTTCGCCGTCGTGCGCGAGCTCACCGCCGCGGGCATCGCCGTCGTCTACATCACGCACCGCCTCGAAGAGATCCGCGAGATCGGCGACCGCATCACCGTCCTGAAGGACGGGCGGACCACCGCGGTCGGTCTCTCCGCCGCCGACACCCCGAAGGCCGAACTCATCCGGCTCATGACCGGGCGCGAGGTGGCCAACGTCTTCCCCGAGCGTGTGCCCGTGGCATCCGATGCCCCCGTCGTCCTCGACGTGCAGGGACTCGGGCTCGACGGGGTCTTCTCCGACGTGTCGTTCTCGGTGCGCGCCGGTGAGGTGGTGGGGCTCGCCGGACTCGTCGGCTCGGGTCGATCCGAGATCCTCGAGACGGTCTACGGCGCGCGACGCTCGAACGCCGGCTCCGTTCGCGTCCGTGACAAGGTCCTTCCCCGCGGATCGGTCCGCGCCGCCGTCGGCGCGGGCATCGGTCTGTCGCCCGAGGAGCGCAAGAGCCAGGGGCTCGTGCTCGACGAGCCGATCTTCGTCAACATCGCGCTGGCCTCCATGAAGCGCTTCGCCAAGGGCGGGTTCCTCGACGACCGCGCCGCGCGCAAGGTCGCCCGCGAACAGATCGACGCCTTCGAGCTGCGCCCGGCCGATCCCGATCGTCCCGCGCGCACCCTGTCCGGCGGCAACCAGCAGAAGATCCTGCTTGCCCGCTGGCTCGTGCACGGCACCGAGGTGCTGCTGCTCGACGAACCCACCCGCGGCGTCGACGTCGGCGCCCGCGCCGAGATCTACGCCCTCATCCGCGATCTCGCCGCCGCAGGCAACGCGGTCGTCGTCGTCTCGAGCGAGATCGAAGAGGTCCTCGGCCTCGCCGATGTCGTCCTCGTCGTCGCCGACGGTCGCATCCTGAGCACCCTCCCCTCCCACCAGATCGACGAGCACGGCGTGCTCGATCTCGTCATGAAAGGATCCGCCGCGTGAGCGAGCCGACCACCCCGACCCGTGCACGCACGGTCCCCACCGAGACCGGGGCCGTCGCGGCTCCCGCTCCCGAGCCCGCTTGGCGCCGCTTCCTCTCCGGATCGGCCGGCCGCAACATCGGCCTCGTCGTCGCGCTGCTGGTCATCGTCATCGTCGGCGCCATCACCGCGCCCGGGTCGTTCACGAGCGTCGACAACCTGCTCGTCATCCTCCGCCAGGCCTCGATCATCGGCGTCATCAGCATCGGCATGACCCTCGTGATCATCGCGGGCGGCATCGACCTGTCGGTCGGCTCGGTCATGGGCCTCGCCTCGGTGGTCGCGACCCTCGCCGCCGTGCAGGATCTCGCCGACAACCTGCACTGGAGCGTCATGGTCGTCATCGCCCTCGCGGTGGGCGTGGGCGCCGGCCTCATCAATGGCATCGTCATCGCGTACGGCAACGTCGTGGCCTTCATGGCGACCCTCGCCATGCTCGTCGGCGCGCGCGGCCTGGCCGAGATCCTGGCCGAGCGTCGCACGCTCGTCGTGCAGGACCGCGGCTTCATCACCTTCATGAACGCCGACATCCTCGGCGTGGACATCCTCATCTGGATCTTCGCCATCGTGGCGGCCCTCGGCTGGGTGCTGTTGAACCGCACCACCTTCGGGCGTCGCACCGTGGCCGTCGGCGGCAACCGCGAGGCCGCGCGCCTGGCCGGCATCGACGTGCGTCGGCACACGATGTGGCTGTACGCGATCACGGGTCTGTGCGCCGGTATCGCAGCTGTCATGATCCTCGGCCGCACGACGGCGGGCACCTCGACCCACGGTCAGCTGTACGAGTTGGACGCCATCGCCGCGGTCGTGGTGGGCGGCACGCTCCTCGTCGGCGGCCGGGGCACGATCACCGGTACGGTGTTCGGCGTCCTCATCTTCGCGACGTTGTCGAACGTGTTCATCCAGAACAATCTCTCGTCTTCCGTACAGGCGGTGGCGAAAGGTGTCATCATCGTGGTCGCGGTGCTCCTGCAGCAGCGCTTCTCCCGTCCTCCGGGACGGGGCTGACGACCCCTTATGCCGACGGCGGCTGCGTGATTCGCGTAGTCGCCGTCGGTATGTGGATGGAATGCATTACTACTAATGGTGTACTGAGGGCGTGAAGAGGATGACGACAGATTCCGTGCAGTCGGTCAACGGCGTGAGCCAGTTGTTCCAGCTGCTGCGAGACGGCGTACCGCGTACGCGAGCGGAGCTGGCCAAGTCGACCGGCCTCGCCCGATCGACGGTCGCCGTGCGCGTCGACGAGCTCATGCGCATGGGCCTCATCACCCCCGTCGCCGACGCGGTGTCCACCGGCGGACGGCCGCCGTCGCAGTTCGCGATCAACCCCGCGGCCAAGGTCGTCGTCGCCGTCGACCTCGGTGCCTCGCACGCGACGGTCGCGATCGCCGACCTCACCGGCAAGGTGCTCAGCGAACGCACCGGCGACATCGACATCGCCACGGGTCCCGAGCCCGTGCTCACCTGGCTCGTCGAGACGGCGACGGCGCTGCTCTCGGAGTCGGGCCGCTCCACCTCCGACGTGGCCGCGATGGGCATCGGCGTCCCCGGCCCCGTCGAGCACTCCACCGGACAGCCGGTGAACCCCCCGATCATGCCCGGCTGGGATCGCTTCGACATCCCCGGCTGGATCTACCAGCACATGCCGGTTCCCGTCCTCGTCGACAACGACGTCAACATCATGGCGCTGGGCGAGCGCAGCATCGCCTGGCCCGCCGTCGACCACTTCATGTTCGTGAAGGTCGCCACCGGCATCGGCACCGGCATCATCTCCGACGGTCACCTGCAGCGCGGAGCCCAGGGCATCGCCGGCGACATCGGTCACGTCCAGGTCGCGCGCGGCGCCGACATCCCGTGCCAGTGCGGCAATCGCGGATGCCTCGAGGCCTTGGCATCCGGTCCCGCGATCGCGCGCGCGCTGCGCGCGCAGGGCATCGACGCGCACACCGGCTCTGACGTGGTCGACCTCGTCAAGCGCGGCAACATCGACGCGATCCAGGCCGTGCGCCAGGCGGGTCGCGACATCGGCGAGGTGCTCACGACGTGCGTGAGCCTGATGAACCCGTCGGTGATCGCGATCGGCGGGTCCATGGCGCGCGTGGGCGAGCATCTCATCGCGGGCGTGCGCGAGGTCGTGTACACGCGCTCCACGCCGCTGGCCACCGAGTACCTCTCGATCGTCCAGTCGGTCGCCGCCGAGAAGGCCGCCGTGATCGGCGCGAGCATGCTTGCGGTCGAGCACGCCCTCGCCCCCGAGTCGCTGAACGCCGCGTTCCTCCGCGCCTGACCCGCGACGGGTCGCTGCCGCCGCACGACTCCTGCAGATCGGACGGCTCCGCGCCGTCGGTGGGCCGCGGGCGCGCGATATGCAGGAGTCGTGCGCTCGTGCCGGGGTCCCCGGTTGGGCAGGCCGGCGGGGCCGCTGCGCCGTGCCGGGGCGGTGGCGCGTGCACAACTCCTGCAGATGGGCGGGTTTCGCGGCCCCGGGGGCCACGGTCGCGCGATGCGCAGGAGTTGTGCAGCCGAGCCGGGGTTGTCGGTCCGCCGGGTGGGTGGTGAGCCGGTCCGGCGCGTACGGCGGCGGACCGTTTCCCCGACAGGCCAATTCCGGATGCCGGGACTTCGGCGTGTCGCGGATTTCCCCGCGGTCGTGCCCGGTGCGGGGCCCGTCCCTCCCGTGGCATGACGCAGGACATCCGGGGGCGGCGGGCCATCGGGCCGGGGGGAGACGCCCCGACCGGGTCGGTGTTCCTGCGTTGTGGCCGCGGCGGGGCGTCTCCCCCCGGCCCGATGGCCCGCCGCCCCCGGATG